>Ga0209420_1000145_pt1 | contig 44196 bp, 38 predicted proteins | sample BlaSpr_A8_OM1_O1_FD_187972 | JGI IMG/M metagenome (GOLD analysis project Ga0209420, IMG submission 187972) | Forest soil microbial communities from Thunder Bay, Ontario, Canada - Black Spruce, Ontario site 2_A8_OM1_O1 (SPAdes) (version 2) | ecosystem: Environmental > Terrestrial > Soil > Boreal...
CATAGCCGGTCTCCTTTTCTCGTGCGCTTCGAGCGCGTCGATCATTGGGAGCGTATCGCATCCCGCTGGAGACCGGCCTTCTCATCCCATCTGATTAACACAAACCGGACAAGTTAAGTGGTACTTCAGATGTAGATTTCATGCACAGGAAGAATTGTCAGTAGTTTGCGCGAATCGGCCTTCCAGATACGAATTTTCCTGTGCATCGTCGAGAGAAAACTCGGAGGTTCCCGCGCGCTGTGCAAAGAGTATGCAAAAATCCGGCTTCGAAGAGATGGCGGAAAATTCTTTAATTCGTTGGAACGATAGGAGATAATCTGAACACGCGCCCGTAGCTCAGCTGGATAGAGCGTTTGGCTACGAACCAAAAGGTCGGGAGTTCGACTCTCTCCGGGCGCGCCATGGGCGCTCAGCGTAACTGCTAGAGCGCCCACCACTTCCTTAATTTACATTTCTTTGACTTTGCACTTCGACCGACCCCTCTGCTAACAAATTGCTAACAAAAGGAAACGCGGCCTCGATAGCGGCAGCGTACTCGTGACCGTGTTTGGTCATCTCGTGGCTATAAATGTTCAATGTCGTCATTGCCGAAGCATGACCCAGTCTCGCCTGCGAGAACTTCACATCGACCTTGTTGGCGACCAGAAGGCTGGAGTAGAGGTGTCTGAGGCCATGTAAGCCGAAGCGACGTGCGCCTGCCTTGTCCTGCGCAGCGTATAGCACGTCGTACACGCTGTCTGGATCAATAGGAGCGCCGATTTCATTTTGGAATACAAAAGTGCTCGCAGATTCCTTCTGGCGGTCTCTCAGAGCCATCAGGAGTACCGCAAGCTTTGGCGGTAGTTCAACGCTGCGACGTGCCTTCTTAGACTTCGGCGCAACCAGCGCGAGACCAGTTTCTCCGATTCTCTCGACCTTTCGAAATTCGCCGCCTGCGAGTAACTTCTTCGGTATCCGCTGGAGTGTCCGCCGAATTCGTATCGAACCGTTCAGGCAGTCCACGTCATCCCAAGCCAGCCCGAGCAGCTCGGCGCGACGAAAGCCGGTTACGGCGGCCGTTGCCAATAGGACCTGGTAGGTCATTGGAAGCTCAGCAAAGGTCCTTACGACCTCTTCCGGAGTAGGCATGGCCGCCTCTGTGGCATCGGCAGACTCGTCAGAAGGAACGTCTTGAGGTAGCTTGCGCGCGGGATTGGCTGCGATATATTCACGATCAATGGCTTCTTCGAAAAGACGGCGAAGGAGAATCAGCACGTTCTTAACGGATTTGCGACCAAGCTCCCTATTCGCCAGCAGGCCGTCCTTGAAAGCTTTCACGGACGCACGGTTGATATCGCAGATCGGCCAGTCGCCAAACTTCGGAGTAATCCAGGTTTTAAGCGTCGATTGATACGATACCCACGTCTTCGGTTTAAGAACTGCTTTTGCCTTTGACATCCAATCGTCGCAAAACTCGCGAAAAATAATCTCTTTGGGTTCGACGTACCTATTCTCACGAATACTTCCGAGAACGATGTCCACCTGCTTTTGTGCTTCCTCTTTAGTTCGGTATCCACCCTGCCATTTCTGTTTGCCGTCCGGAGTGCGGTAGACAACGGACCAACTAGAGCCGCGCGCAGGATAGATCCGCGCTGCCCTCGCCTCTTGGCCTTTCGGCGTGGAACGTCACTAACAATTGTTTGGGTTGCCTGATTAGCTTCCATCTCTTTGAACCTCCATTTTAAGATTCTTAAAGTCTCCGAAAGCCCCGGTTGTTAGCCGGGGGTTGGATTGAGCTAGCGAACATCGGAAACGTGCTTCCTGATTGTTTTCACATGTGCTGGTTCGCGAATATCGAGCAGAAACTGCTCTTCGATTTTTCGTGACCTTTGCGCGGATGCCGCTTCATCGGCGCAAAAATCCAGGCAGCTAGCGAGACCGGGTGTCGCCCACTCAGAGATTGGGTTGATGCCCTGAGCTAGGTATTCAAGAAGAAACGCCACAGAGCGAATACACCGTTCCACATTCAACTCGCGGGTTTCTATACTCTCGTCTGAGGAGTCCCAAGAAAAAGCATCTTCAAAACGAAACATTCGCGGCCCGTTGTAAAGCTGAACCTCCTGACCGTCCTTATTCAGTTGCCTACTAAAAGGTAGTGGAACGTGAGCGACGGTGCTTTTATTCTTCCGTTTCTTTTTCATTTCTATTCCCCCTGTCTCGCCCTTCCTCATCGGCACCGCGAAGCGAGACGTAAATTGCGGTGGACGCGCTAACCGTCGCGTTTCGGATCGGGTTCAGGGCTTCTTGGCTCTGGCCTCGGATTCGGCCACTGCGGTGTGGGTAATGTCACGGTCCCCTCCATATCGTTAGGCAACCATTCTTGATCGCCGTTTCGTTTCAGGCCTGTTGCTCGACACTTTCGCGAGCCGTTTCTTAAGACACGATTCGCAGAAAGCGCCAGTAAGAGAATCTTGATCGAACGACTTCCAACAATATCCGCACGTTCGACGAAGACCGTTTGTTCGCGCGGGTTTATGTTTTGAATCGCCGCAGAAAGGGCAGGTGTGCCCGATTATCGCGTGGCAATCGACGCAGACTCTTACCATCGCGACACCCATTCAGACAGGACGAATCCGCCTAAGATCGCGACAGAGAGAACGACTACTGCCGTAGGCGGTAGAACGAAGTAAAGGAGGACTGCAAGACTCACTGCGAGAAAATGGGATTCTGCGGTACGACGCCAACTGGTAGGATTCTTGACAGCCATGTGGCCTCCTATACAGGTCACTCGGTTAGGGGCGCGTCGGTGTCTCTAGCACCGATACGCCCCGTTTAGCTTATCGCTTAGGTTTGGCTTTGCGACCGCGCCCTTTGCGATAATTCTTGCGCTTATACTTCAAAACTCGTTTCAGATCCGCCGGCGTCCAACTGCGAAATTCGCCCTTGCCGAATCTAATCATCTTTGGCTTCTTGACTTTCCCGTTTACCAACCACCGTTCTAGGGTGGCCCGACTGATTCCCACTCGTTTGATGAATTCCTGCGTTGAGAGAGTCGTCATCTTCTGAGACATGCTTGTCTCATATTTGTTTCCTTGCTGTCAAGGTAAATCTTGCTAAAGACATGCAAATACGGTATGTTGTGGCTCGACGAATTTAAATCCTATTCAAGAAACCCCGCCGGATAGCTTCCCAGTTTAAGAATCTTAAATCTATTCGAAGAAGAACTGAGGAGACAAACAAACCGTGCTAGCTTTCGCCACCAGCGTCGAACTCGCAATTCCCGGCTTCGATGCAATCGCTGCAAATCGCCTATCCGTTTCTAGTTTCTGAGCATTTCCTTTGTGCGCGAATTCTAATCAACGCCTATCATAAACGGGCAGAAAAGTTGGTCTGAAACCGGACGCTCACGTCGAGGTCACTATCCAAGCGGGAGAAGGAAGCAACCGAGCCCAAGAAATATCGCCCGAGCGATCAATACATCGCGTTTTGTAGATACAGAAACGGACCGTCGTCTACCGACAAACTTCCTAAGCTGGTGATATTCAATTCACGAACTGCCACCGTTCCGTTATACTCTGCGATTCTAATCTTCCATCGCCGGAGACATCTGAGTGGCCGTAGGTACCTCTCGCGCACTAGCTGCCTCTCAGCTTGGAAACCGAACGCGGCACCACATCGCCCTGCGGCTGTTGCCATTTCTTTTCACGCTTTACATCATTAATTATCTTGACCGCACCAGCGTGGCCTATGCTGCGATCGGGATGTCTCGCGACTTAGGATTCAGCGACCGCGTGTTCGGAATGGGAGCGGGCATTTTCTTCATAAGCTACGTTAGCTTGCAGATACCTGGCGCGTTGTTGGTCGAACTTTGGAGTGCTCGCCGCATGATTTCTGCGACTATGATCGCCTGGGGGTCGCTAACGGCAATGACCGCTTTCGTGCGCACTCCCTCTCAGCTCTACCTGGCACGCTTTGTTCTAGGGGCGGCTGAGGCTGGTTTTTTCCCGGGGGTCATCGTGTATTTGAGCCACTGGTTCGTACGCGAGGACCGCGCGAAGGCGATGAGCACCTTCATGGCAGCAATTCCGTTATCGTTTGTCCTAGGATCGCCAATCGCGGGATGGATTCTTGGTCACAGCTGGTTCGCCGTTGAAGGCTGGCGATGGCTTTTCGTGCTCGAAGGAATACCGGCCATCTTGTTTGGGGTCGTTACCTTCTTCTACTTGTCGGACTGGCCGCGTGAAGCGATTTGGCTCGCTCTCGAGCAGCGGCAATGGATTGACACGAAGCTCAGTGAGGAAAGCCTTGACAGCGCGCAAGCAATCTCAATAAGGCAGGCGCTGGGGTCACGTACGATTCTGTCGCTGGCCTCAGTAACGTTTCTTAATTTTCTTGCGTTTTACGGCTTCGTTTTCTGGTTCCCGACCATGTTGAAGCGCCAGTCTGGTTTTTCGGACGTCCATGTGGGACTGCTCGGTGCCTTGCCATACGTGGCCCTTTTTGTCGCCATGCAAGCCAATGGATGGCATTCCGACAAGAACCGTGAAAGACGCTGGCATACAGCCGTCCCACTTTTTATTGGTGCGACTGGGTTTCTAGGCCTCGTCGCACATCCGCGCTCAATTTTCTTGTCGCTCTTATTGTTCACCATGGCGTGCATCGGTGCTGCGTGCGGTCCAGCCTTCTGGGCCGTACCGACTGAAATCCTAAGCAGCTCAAGCGCAGCAGCCGCGGTCGGAATGATCAATGGTGTTGGTAGTATTGCGGGCTTTGCCGGCCCTTACCTGTTTGGCTATCTGGCTACTCGAACAGGATCACTTTCTTACGGATTGGCCGTGATGATGATTTCTGCACTTTCCGCAGGACTCCTGATGCTGCGTACTCCGAAGAGTGCTTAGGTGCTTGGCCGCTTGAATAGCTGCTCGCCCGACAATCCGGCAGGTGCGCGAGGAATCGTTCGTTCATAGGATGTCGCTTGGCGAACCTCTTACAGGGTCTGGGTGCAACAGTAGGCATGGGGCGGGTCTAGATGCGGTACGATGCAAGCCACAAGGATAAAGAAGAATTATTGGAATAAAACGTTAGGCTCGTCGGCTCTTTATCGTTTTGAATGGGCGCCCAAAATCTGGATGACATTTTTGGACCGAAGATCCCGCTATATAGGGTAGTACGGAAGACTAGCCCCGAAAAGTAATCGAAAAGGAGGATATATGAGCAAGTTATTGAAAGTAACTTTGCTGCTGGCTTTAGCAGTTGGTTTGTTCGGCGTCTATCGCCACGTCTCGGCGCAGGGAGGGCAATCGGCAAAGGCGCGTGGCTACGACACTCCTCCGACTTTCCACGTGGATATTTCAGACGTGCTCGCCACTAAGCACGTCCTCGAAGGGACGTACATCAATTCGGGCGAATATGAGGGCAGTGCGGGCAGTGTCTCTGCCGACACCTTTACGCCGATTGACACGCAGCTAACGGTGGCTTGCCCGGGCAAGTCTGGGACCTGCTCAATCCAAGCTGATATGTTGGTTCAAAACGGCTTCAATACCACTGCCTCAAATCTTAATAGGGTGTGCCTCTACGTGGACGGCGCGCCGGGTCCGCATTGTAACTCCTACGCGGACGAGTCCACGACCGATGAGTACTACACAAATGCCGTAAGTTCCGAAATCGTGAGTAACTTGGCTCCCGGCAACCACACCGTTCAGATGTACTTCTGGTCGGAAGAGGGCGCGGGGGCCAGTCACTACGAAGCGAACTACCACGTCTACAAGCCGTAGGAAAACGTGGGACTTGCAGTCTTAGTTAGGCGCTGCGACGGTTGAAGCGGGACCGCCCGGACTTCTGAGACTGGAGTTTAGCCTTGCCACAAGCATCACACCGTTGTTGATTCGCCTCTGCCGTAGAATTGCGCCTTGCACACAACACACGTGAGCAGGTGTAGCCCTTTGCCTTCCGGTGTAATCACCACGCTGGCGCGTTCGATTTTCAGGATGCGCATACACCATTATTCCAAGAATCTTGAAAACCTTCAAAAAGCAACTAGGCGAATGTAAGGCGAAATGTTATCTTGCGATTTCATGAACGCGGACGCCAAGTCGGAGCTACTGGAAGCTGCCCAACATGAGCTGATGAAACACCACTGGGACACTTTCTGCACTGAACCGCTATCGATTGCCGAAGGTGGTAAAGGAGTGATCGTGCCAGGATGTGTTCACTGCCGAAAACTTCTCTACACGAACAACCAATATTTGAGCCATCTCGCTCTGGACGTGCTTCCGGAAATCCTGGTTAGAATTTTTGGCGAACAATAAGCCAGAGTTAGGATAGGTTGGATCGCGTTAGGCTAACTGCTAGGAAAATGCGATTTGATTCCTGTCGGATGGAATGGCCATGGTCCAACCGATGGCAATGAAGAGCCTATCATCCAAAAGATTCGGGGGAGCCTTCACCGAGCGCGTTATAGAATCAGGCATGGAAAGGTCCAAAATTCCTGTTTACTGCCAGCATTGCAAACAGAAACAGATTATTCATGTCTATGTACGAGAAGGTCGAAGTCCGATGAACAACCAGACCGTCACTTGCATAACGTGTAAGAAGGATTTTGAGGTGCTGGTTGCCGACCCGATTATCGGCGGGCCATTCCCGGAATAAAATCACGACGATAACGCGCAGCTGGTAGTACGCAGCACTTCGCGAAGAACCATCACCCCATGCTTGTTAACGTGTTAAAGTCACATCAAATGGACAAGACAATTCCAGTGATGGTTGTAGCGGCTCCGATCATAGCCGAGACCGCGCCGCCCTCACCTCACGAAGCAGTCCAGGGTCTATGAAAATCCTTGGAACAACCGATAAGCTCCCGCGACCGCGAACCGGGAAAAAGAGAAGCAAGTATTCTCCTCTTTGCGAAAAGGTAATGGCTCTTGAGGATGGAAAGTGGCTGTAGGTGGAATGCGAGAACGATAACGAAGTTCGGAGTTTGGCGGTTTGTATGAAAAACAAAAAGTTCAAGGCTACTCGTCGCGGCCTTAAGCTGTTTGTGTCGAGGTAATCTGACATTCAAGTCGGTTAGCAGTAAAAACTACATATCCAATACAACGCGATTCACCAGACCTTCGCGCTTATCTCGGGCGAGACGCGGCTTGCCACCGAGTCTCACATTCCGAAGGCTGTCACCAGCGATGCGGCAGCGGCCGGCACAACGCAGCAAAAACCAAAACACAACGCAGCTATTGCTGATGCTACCCAAGCTTGCAGCTACCCTTACACGTCCGGCAGCGGCGCCACTTACATGAATTACTGCATTACCGTAAATGGCAACTTCGCTAACTTTGAAAGCCCTGCGGGTGTCGAAATGCTTAACCAGGATGGAGCCTATGAAGGCTACGGGATCTGCGACATCACTACCAATACCGCGTATTACGACTACGGATACACCGACAGCTCGAACTGGGGCCCATCGGTTTTGGTTACCAGCAATGCTACGGAGGTCAAGTTCGAGCGAACCAGCACTGACGGGGGCTTGGACCCTGACCCAAACGATCTCTAAGGTTTCGGGGACTCGCCGTATGCCAAGATTGTCATGGTGTTCAAGAACAATTCTGGTGAGACCAAGCTGGCATATCTGCTGCGCTTTGCCGGCTTCCTTCCCGATGACGCTGCTGCCAGCGAGAATTTCAACGAGAACTACGACGAAAGCAACAACAGCACCTGGGGTTACATCCCGAAGCCGCCCAACTACAGCACACCGAGTGGTTCCTATGGATTAATGCTTCAGAATGTCGGTGCTGTCGTCCCGCTTTCTGCGGAGTATTATCAAGAAGGATTTGCACAGGATACTGAATTCGGCCCAAATCCCTGCGACCCCGCCGGAAATTTTGACGGAACGTTAACTAACAGCCAAGGCTCGGGAATATACCTTTACCTAATCGAATTGGCCAAAGACAAGACTTTCACTGCCACTGAAAGATACATGTCGTTCTAACGTTTCAACGCCGCGCTGCGAAACCATTGCGCGGGCCACAACAGATCGGCAGCGCCGCCGGGACAAATGATTACGTCCCGGCGCTGTCCCACGCTGCCTCGACCGGTGACTGTAACTTCCGTGGGGACTCTAGCGGCAGCCGTAACGTCCATTGAAACGTCGGGCGGTCCGTTTACTTATCAAACTGGAGATTGCTACAACCAAGAACCGATTGGAAATGTTCGTGAGGTAAAGGTTGGATTTTCTCCCACCGTTGCAGGCAATTTCACAAGGGCTCATTAAACTTGCGCGAAGCACGACGCGCTAGATTTCGGCGGCTAATTTTGTCTTGTTAGAAGTTGCAGAAAGGCGGACGACGATGGCTAACTGATTGGCACTCACCTTTCGTTGCTGCACCTTTTTTCCACGCCCTCAAGTCAAAATCAGCGCACCATCGTCTCGCACATAATGAGACGTTGCGCCGTGCTCACGCACGAACCTTGCAATGGCTATTTCATTAACCGACATATCTATTTATTAGTGGTACACCATGAGTCCCGTAACCAGCAAAAGGCACTGGTTAGCGCCGACGCCGCACGTGATTCTTCGCTGCGGAGTGTTCGGAATGGCTATTTTAACTTGTCCGGTCAAAAATGAACTGCAAAGGGAACCCTACGGCTGGGGGCCGAAATGAGAAAGGCGAGCCAGTTGCTTGACTCGCCTCCCTGGTAAACATTGAACTGTAAATCTTCGAGCCTCATTCCCGGCACCTTGGCAGTTTTCCAACTGTCGTCGCAAAGGCGGAAGACCCGTGCTATCTTACGGCTTGTAGACATGATAGTTGGCTTCGTAGTGACCGACCCCCGCGCCGTCCTTCGACCAGAAGTACATCTGAACAGTGTGGTTGCCGTGAGCCAAGTCACTCACGATGTCGTAACTTACGGCATTTGTGTAGTACTCATCGGTCGTGGACTCGTCGGCGTAGCTGTCACAATTGGGACCCGCCACGCCGTCGACGTAGAGGCATACCCTATTATTGTTCGTGGCAGCGGTATTGATGCCGTTTTGAACCAACATATCAGCTTGAATTGAGCAGGTACCAGACGTGCCCGGACAAGCCACCGTTAGCTGAGTGTCAATCGGCGTAAAAGTGGAGGCAGAGACACTGGCATTATAGTCGCCTGAATTGATATACGTCCCTTCGAGGACGTGCTTAGTGGCGAGCACGTCTGAAATATCCACGTGGAAAGTCGGAGCCGTGTCGTAGCCACGCGCCTTTGCCGATTGCCCTCCCTGCGCCGAGACGTGGCGATAGACTCCGAACAACCCGACTGCCAAAGCCAGCAGCAGAGTTACTTTCAATAGCTTGCTCATATATGGTTCTCCTTTTTCGTAAACGAACTGAACTTCGAGTCAGCGGTTCCGCCGCCTTACCCTGTATAGCGAAGTCTGCTGTCCAAAACTGTCATCCATATTTAACTCTTAAGATAGTAAAGCTGTGGGCTGCGACGAGGCCAAGTCAAGATCGAGTCGCCTGTTCACGTCCTGTGGGGAGCGAACGGGACCGTCGGACAGTTATGGGACGTTTTGGCGGAATGGCGTAAGAAAGCGACTGGGCCGCTGACCGGCAAAACGCTCAAATGCGGACACCTGCTCCCGGAGGAACGTCCCGACGAGGTCCTGACGGAACTGTTCGAATTTCTTACAGGCTGACGTGCGCCAGCCGAGAGTCATCGCACATCGGCAATCAGTTCGCGATGGGAAGTAAGGAGTCACATTTATGTGGATTGTGCGAGCGGCCGTATACCTTCATCGTTGGTTCTGAGCACGGTCATGATCTTGCGCACGCCGCCCGGGCGCGCCACTTCTTTCCCCGCTGTTATGTCGGACTGGCACGATCACTGTCTTCGGCGACCCAGTAAAGATCCGATTGCGGCTTGGTTATAATTCCGCGACTCGGCGCTTCAGTTCACTGGCAATCTCGCCGGCGTCTTGGTCTGCTGCAAACCTGACTGGTTTACCTATCGTTACGCGAACATGCCCGGGACGCGCGATGAGGCGTTCTGCTTGGCGCAAATCGAATAGGCCGTCCAACCGGATAGGTATTATCGGCAGTCCCAGTTGAGTTGCGAGCAAGCCGATGCCCGCGCGAAAATCGTGGAGTTGGCCGTCTGGAGTCGTCAGACCTTCTGGAAATATCAAGACGTTCCATCCACGGTCCGCAAGGTCACCTGCAAAAGAAAAGCTGCGACGGAATCCTGATTCTCTGGGCAGCGGAAAAACGTTGAAAAGCGCAATCACGAGAAAGTAGCGCAGGCGTTCTACCATGCGCTGAAACAAATTCAATTCTGCGGACGGATGGAGCATCTCCTTAAGCCGCTCGCCCCTCATGGCGGTTGCAAGACGATGGCGGAATCTCACCGGCAGCGCTGCGAGAATCCATCCGATATCGACGTAGGTTACGTGATTGGAAACCACCAGGGCCGGACCGCGAAGCCCACGCAGATTTTCCCGCCCTTCCACGCGAGGAGCGGCGAGGAGATAAGTAGCAGGCCAAACCAGCAAGTAATAGACCGCGAGGCGTATGCATGTCACCAGCCAGCTTTGTCCCCATTGCGGATAACTGTATTCGCGGCGCGAAGCGGCAGGTTTCTGTAACCATTCCTCCAGCTGGCCCACCGTTCTAATTTCGCTGAACTTCTCTTCGTTCAAATCAACTTGGTAGCGTCCCTCGAGAGCACTCATTAGTTCTACGCGATCCAACGAGCTCATGTTCAATTCGGCGTCCAGCATCGTACCGGGAGCAAGAGCGCTCAAGGGCTGGCCGGTAATGCGCGTCACAAGCTCACTGAGTGGACTGGCGCCCTGGGTTTCGGTCTGCATGCCGAGCTTTGCCTCCGCTACCGCGCGTATTCGCGGCAACAGCGGCTTTTGAGTGGGGGTGCGAGGGAAGTCCGACTCGGGCCACACGACCCAGCGGTGAATCTGCTGGAATTCCGCGAGCGACTTGTTCGCGTTTTGAATCGCGAGCCCCGCATCCACGGTGCGATTTTCGAGCAGCAAAACCGCGCAAGGTTCCGCATTTCCATCTCGTTCAAGCGCGATAACCACGCTTTCCTTCACTCCGGGCTGTTCACGTAGCGCGCGCTCGAGGTCTTGCGGATAAACCTTCATTCCAGCAGGCGTGACGATTACATTTTTCTGCCGGCCTTTAAAAAAAAGACGCCCTTGTTGGTCCACTTGAGCGAGGTCGCCCGTGTGGAACCATCCATCCTCGCCGACCACAGGCTGAAGCTGCGGACCACTCCAATACCCGGCGGCTATATTTTCACCGCGAACCAAAATCTCCCCGCTCGCATCCACTTTCATTTCCATTCCGGGGAAGAGTTTACCGAGGGAGCCTTTGTCAGAGCGGAACGGATGGTTCAAGCTGATCAGGGACGTGGTCTCCGTTAGCCCGTAGCCTTGAATCACCGCATATCCCAACCGATTCCAGAAAGTTTCAGTGGGTGCTGGAAGCGCGGCACCACCGCAAATAAATGCCCAGAATTTCCACCCGAGTTGGTGATGGATTCGCCGGAACCTCCACCAACGCAACAAGAAATGTCCATTTCCCGAAGCCGCCAAGTCTTTTTTAAATTTTTCGAGTCTTCCTTCAGCCTCCATTTGTCGCTCAATTTCTCTCTCCAAAGACTCGATCAATCGCGGGACCGCGATCAATACCGAAACACGTTCGCGGTGTATGGTCTCCAGCAATTCCACAGGTTTCAAAGATTCACGAAAAATAGTGTTGGCGCCCAATATTGGCGCGATGAACAACGCAAGCATCTGTCCGAAAATATGGCTGAGCGGCAACAGATTGAGAAACCGCAGTGGATGGAAAATCCTTTCGTAGCGCAGATATTTCTTGATCTCGCGCTCGAGCGGCTCGATATTCGCCAGAACGTTCCCGTGCGTGATCACCACGCCGCGCGGCTCCGCCGTTGTACCCGAAGTGAAGACAATCTCCAAAATATCCTGCCGCGAAATTTGAGCAGAAGCGTAATTCGACTCCGAACGCCGCGCGATGGCAGAAGGAATCGATTCAATAGCTAAGGAGGGAAGGTCCAGACCACTCGCCGGTACCCTCTCTGAGTAAACGACCAATTTCGCTTTGACCTGATTGGCCACCCGCGAAGAAAAGTCTCTTGTGGAAACCCGATCGATCGGCACCACTACCGCGCCCCGCAGTAAGCATCCCCAAAACACAACCGCCCACTCGGCGGAATTCTCCGCCCATAGCAGAACAGCGTCGCCCTTTGCTATGCCACGGGCTTCAAGTTCTCGAGCAAACCGTCGAGCATCGGCAGCCACCTGTGGATAGGTCCAGCGATTCGTTCGATAGCCGCGATGCGCTGTGAAAGCGACGTCGTCGCCTTGCCGGCAATATTGGTCGAAGAATTCGACTAAAGATTGGCGTGCCATCGGAATGAGAATCCCACCTATCTTACTTGAAGCGGGGGATTACGACCGTCGAGCCGTTATGGGGCGGTGCGAAGCGAACAAATATGGGAATGGTGGTTTCTGAGGAGGCGAGTCGAGGAGGCTTGTTTCAAGCCTCCTCACCCGTATGATGGCCGACCGATTGCTTACCGGGAATATCGGTCTAGTTCGCTTATGAGCGGTTGCGCGGCCTCCGGTGCAGGAACTCGTCCCCCGAGGACGTCGTGGCGCGAAACGCCAGGGCCATACATTGACTCATCTCCGCTCTTATCCGCATGTACCACGGTTCCGTCCAAACTTGCGCCCGCGAAAATTCCCTTGCTGCGCGAATAGGACAGAATTTCTGCGGTCAGCGAAACATCGGTGCTCGCAGTTGCGTTGCGGCCTACGGGGCCTGCCGCCACGGAAGCATCGCCGCCCAGTTTAAATTTATCAGTTAACAAGTGACCTAACGCGTGATCGTTCATGAACAGGAGAATCAGATCGGTGGACGAGCCACCGGCCTGGTAGCCAAAGCTCCCGCCTTCCACGGCTAGGAAAATTGGCGCGCTCCATCCGCTCGCGGTGCGGCAAACCGCGACACCCCGCCCGTAGTCCGCACCGAATATGAACGCGAACTTTTTCTCGCCCGGGATGATCGCAATGCATCGGGCCTTGTTAAGAATGCCAGGCGAAATAGCATCGGGGGCATTCATAATCTCCTGGAAAACTTGAGCCGCTCTCTGCGTGCGGTTGATATCGTCATCCTTGTCAGACGCAGACGTGACGAAAGGCAGAACCAGGAATGCAGCTAAAGCCAAACAAGCTAGTAGATGTTTTTTCATTCTTATCACTCCTTAGATACGCGCTGAGATTAATACAGGCCCAGACTACGAACTGGGCAAGAAATGAGGTCCTAAATTTGAGGATTCTCTGTCACAACGCGCACAGCTTAGCCTATGCGGGCGATGGTTTGATATACCCTGAGACCTGTAAAAAGAGTAGGAATACGTGGTAGTCTTCCTGGAAGTGGACCTTTTTCAATAACTTACGGGAATCGAACTAAGGCTGGAGCTGGACTAAGTCCGGCTTGCGAGCTGTTTCGGGTTTACCGGCTCTCCATCGTGCTGGACGCAATCCACCCGATCTCAGTCGGTTCATCGCCAAGCCGACGCCGATCGAACTCCCCACGAAATGTTTCACCTTGAGCGGACCCACCACTTTCACGCCGCGAATCCAGTGCAGCCCGCTGCTGATGGCGCAGCCACATTGCGAGCAATCCGGATTGCCCCCAAAAACGCAAGGTTCCACGCGGCTCTTAAAGTCGGCGGAATAATTTGCGGACATCTTGGCAAACAAGCACTCGTCCGGATTTGCCGGCGGCGCTAAAAATGTCCTGGCGATTCCTTCATTCATCAGCAGCTTCGGATATTTCACGGTTAGCGCCGGAAGCTCTCTTGCTAAAGTCTCGCGGTTCTCGCGCGTGAGCATCTCTGGGGTCTGCTCACCGATCTGGGGTGTATAGAGGCTCACCCATATCCGGTTCACTTCAGGTCGCGTGTTCCAGAACGCAATATATTCTTCCAGGTAGCCTGGCCGGGAAAGCATAGGACGTGTGATGGTCCAATGAATGTTTACTTCTCGCCCTTCGATATTTTTCAGAATACGCTCATACGTGGCTGGCTTACGTCGAATGTCATGGTCTTCGGGTAAACCATCGATCGACACTGCAACGCGCACGCGCGGAATTTTCATCCATTCGGCTGGGATGGGAATCACAGCGCTGGTCACTACCAGGGTAAAGACAGACATTTCGCTCAAGGCCGGCAAAATCTTGCTCAGTTCGCGATGCCGTACCAGCGGCTCTCCGCCAACCAGCGAGACATGCATCGGCTTGTGCTTGCGGACGAGATCCAGCACACCGTCAACAAGAGCGTCTCCGCGTTTATCGTTCAGCTCGCGAAGCGTAACGCCACCTGACAAATGCGTATCGCCGTAAGCGTAGCATCCAGGGCAGCTGAGAGGGCATTCACGCGTGATCTCGATGGAGAGCAGAGGTACTCTGCCCGCTAGAATCCGTCCCCAGGACGTAAGGATTTCGCGGGGTGTAATACTTGGATTAATCGCTGTCGAAGGCATATTAACAGTAGATGCTAGTTTTACGGCAAGGGCTGCACGTTTTCAACTATGGCTGGTGGCGGTGTGTTTTCTTGCTAACGGCGGCTCAAATCGCGAATATCGCGCGGCGCAGATCGCGTCACTGAATCACGCCCTGCTGTCCTATGAAACGCAGCGCGTCTTCCGCGGATCTGCTTCCGGCCGCTGTCCCTATCTTATTCGACTCGGTGGTCGAATACAATGGCTTGCGCCTCGGCGAGAATTTCGCCGGATCGAACGTTCCGCGTTTCGTATGGAACACCCACACGTACTCGCGACGATTCTTGTCCGCATCCGAGGGGGAGACCACTGCGGTATCTATGGTCGTTAGAGGAGTGAAGTCTGAGAATCCGTTCTTGTCGGTATGAACCGGCGTGGGCATGGTTCCGTTAAAAAAATCGGCGTCATGAGTGAAAATCACCACGAAATCCACCATGGAAGGTGAGGGGGCCGGACAGATGCCGGAAAAATTCTTGCCTCTGTTTTGCGTCATCCATCGATACTGATTCGGGGAAAGCCCGTACGCCGAGAAATAAATTCTGCAGTTTTCTTTTCGTTCCAGCGGCTCCATCAGAGGTTCTTCTTCCTCGTCAGCATCGCGCGGGCTGGCTACATGAACATTTTCGACTGAGGGCGCCGGCTGGCTGGAGACGTTGTCGGCCAACACAACGCTTGCGTTGCTTACGGGGAGGGCTGGAGCCGCAGCAGCCACGGCTGGCTTAGAACTTGCAACCGTCTTGCTCGTGGATGTTTTCGAAGTTGCCGCCCCGGAGGTCTTGGGCGCAGGCGCGGATGAACTTGCGACCGTAACGGTTTTTCCCGAATTCGCTTTTGCGACAGAAGTTTTCCTGCCAGAGTTCTCCGCGCCGTTCGTCTCGGAAGACTTCGTTTTGCTCGAGCGCACGGGCACCGTTTTCTCAGACGAGCCAGCTGCATCGTAGGCTTTGGTGGCTGATCCTGTGGAGGGTTTCGTGCTCGGCTTGGCTGGTGAACGCGCGGCGTTGGACCCAGCATCGGGCTGTTTTGAATTTAGTGCGCTGGTGGAAGACGCAACAGAATTCTTTGATTCGGTCGGCGCAGGGATCGTCGTCGTGCTGTGAGCCGCACCGTCTGCGGATTCACCTGCTGGAATAGGCGGTGCTACCATGGCGGGTTTCATCGCGGCAGCGCTCGTGGGATTTGTGACCGGCTTGACATTTACGCTGGCAACATTGTTGGCGGGGTTCTTTGCGCGTGCCGCAGCAACAACCGATTGCCGCTCCGGCTGTCCTGCTTGCGTTTCGGCCCCCCTCGCATTATCTTCCTCTGTAGCTGCGGGCTTTGGAATTGCTTTGGCTTCCACGTAACCTTCTCTGCCGCCGGAAGTCCGAATCTTCACATAACCTTTCTCGCGGCCAATAACTTCCACCGGCTCGCCGCACTTTAATTTCATAGCTACGTCGTAGCTAGTCAGCGAGTCATAAACCCAGACTCGATCTTCGTTCACGCCGCACTTTAACGGGCTTGTTTCCGCTGCGCGTGTGGGAAACGCAGAACAACCAGAAAGTAGGGCCAGTGTCAGCGCGATTTTTGCTTGCATTATTCCTACCTCCGTTAAGCGAAATTGACGGTGCCTTTGCTGAAGCATCTGATCATCCGTTGATTTTTTCGTCTTGTGGTTCAACGACAGTGCGTGACTTTGCGCGAAGGCTGCGAATGGGATGATCCAGCATGTCAAATCTTTCTAGACCGCTTTGAAACACCTGAATCTACATGGCAAGTATGCGCGGCTGGAAAACGAAGCCACAACTGGACAGAAGGACAGAACAAGGGCAGGGAAACGCCTTCGCTTTCTGTTCTAAAACTGCATGGGTTAGGCCGCTCGAGAATTATCAGCCGCCAATATCAGTAAAGCAAAACTACTCCTTGGCGATGCTTATTTTCATCTCTTGAAGCTCGGGACGATCCGCACCCGGCGACGCGATTTTCGCAAGCCGCACAAAATAATCTCGCGCTTCCTGTGGCTTTCCAGCAGATTCGGCGGCTCGCGCAGCTCCGTACAATGAATCAAATCTGTTCGGCAAAATGTTCAGGGCCGCTTGGTATTCGATGAGCGCTTCCGAAGGTTGTTTGAGCTCCCGCAATAAATCCGCGAGCATCTCGCGTGCGGGCATCGTAAGCGAATCTACATGTTCAGACTCTTCTCGCTCGGCGGCCTGCCGCATGATTTTCACAGCTTCACCCGGTTTGCCTTCCGCGTACGCAAGCCAGGCCTCCGCTTCGCGTTGTGCGACACCTTCGCCCGGATAAATTTTGTTTCCCATGTCTTTTTCGTGTTTATTAGACGCCTCATCCGCTTCGATTAATTTTTGAATGTCCCGCTTCGCGTTGTCCACGTCGCCGCTGCGTGCCGCGCCAATCGACCTTACCCAGTACGTCATCCCCAGGTCGCGCAACGGAATGTCGCGCACATTGAGCGCCGCCGCCACTTTCCAATGGTGCAGCTCCAGCGTATTGCGAGCTTCAAAAATTGCCTGCATATTCTGAATCGTCCCTACACTCGCGCCCGGAACTGACGCTAACTCTTTTAGTAAATCCTCCGCTTTCGCTTGCTGTCCACTCTGCAAATACGCGTAGTCAAGGAAATCCATGGCGTGGGTCTCGTAATGTGCGTCGGCCATGTGCATTTGCGTGTCTTTTGCAGCCGCGGCCATCGCTGCCATATTCGAATCGATCGATTCCTGCCACAAACCAAGGCGCGTGAAAATATGCGACGGCATGTGCAGTGCGTGCGACGAATCCGGAGCAATCTTCGCGTACATGCGCGCAGCTTCCAGGCCCTGGGAAGCGAGCTCAGGCGTGTCACTTGCATGAATAATGTAATGAGCTACTCCGGGATGGTCTGGATCAGCGGTCAGAAGGGGACTGAGAATCGCAAGGGCTTTTTCGCGGTCGGCCAGATCGTGGTCGTTGTATTCGGCCAACGCGACTAGCGACAAGCCGTAAAACGCTGCCGCATCGATGTCCTTGGGATTGTCTCGATACAACTTCGCCATGGCTTCAGAATAGGTCCGCGCTCGAGCTTCATGACTCAGCTCCGCATTGTCCTGATAGAACGCGGCAGCCGCGGAAATATATTCGCGCTCTCGTTCCGTCGTTCCCTCGATCTTTGCAGCTTGCTCCAGATCCTCACGCCCTTCGCGTAAAGTATGCGGGCCTGGAAAATCCCAGAGCTGATGATAAAGCGCCATCGCTTTTCCCCAGAAAGCCATAGCGCAATGCGCATCTTGTTGTGCTGCGTCTCCAAAAGTCTGCTCGGATTGCTGGTATTGAAACGAATGCAGCAGCGCCACACCTTTTTCCACCATGGGTTGCGCCGCAGGCGAGCAAGAAGTGGGGAAGTTTATTTTGCCGAGTTGTGCCGCTCGGACGCCGGCATGGACCGCGGAGTATTGCGATTGCCCATCAGTTCCAGCAGGGACCAAAAAGCTTAAACAGAAGATTCCAACCATTGCGAACACGCCAAAAGTCCATCGCATTACCGTGCACCTCCGCCAGCGTAGTCACAAGAATTGTACTCTCCAGCGAATGAACCGCGCACGCGCGAAAGCTTCGTGCCAGGCCTCTTACTTTTTGTGGTGGCCGGCTCGTCGTTTCTTGTCGTATCGCGCCAAGGCGTCCTCGATCACCGGGTAAGCCGTTTTAGCTGGAAGAATATCGTCCACTTCCACAACTTTACCTTCAAGATTTTTGTAATCCTGAAAAAAGCGGCGAATCATGGCTAGCTTGTGAGGAGGCAACTCGCTTGCCTCGTGATACTCGTTGTATTCCGGATCGGCCGTGGCCACCGCGATAATTTTATGGTCCTTGGTTCCTGAATCGATCATGGACATCAAGCCAATCGTCCGCGCATCCATGATCGTGAGCGGCACGACCGGCACCTGGCAAAGCACCAGAACGTCCAGAGGGTCGTGATCTTCCGCGAGCGATTGCGGGATGAATCCATAATTCGCCGGATAATAGACCGCTGAATAGAGCACGCGGTCCATTTTGATGATGCCGCTCCCTTTATCGAGCTCGTACTTCACGCTCGACCCCAGAGGAATTTCAATCACGGCATGGAATTCGCGCGGAACGTTTTCGCCGGGACTCAAATCATGCCAAGGATGCATCGGAATACCTCCAGTTCGCGGGCCGATTCTAGGTCAGACAGGATGGTTCGTCAGCACGACCTTGCCACCCTGCCGCGCAAATACATAAACGGTCTTGGGGTCGACCCCCTGCAGCGCTTGATCCTTTAAATAATCTTCAGTGAACAGAAAGACTCTCCCCTGGCCTTGCCACAAACGAGTGAACGACTGATTGTCTTCGAAAATATCGGGAGCGCCGGGAAAGAATGAGCCGTACCATAAATTGCCGTCGCGTCCGTTCAGCACGTGCAGTTCGATCCCGGTGTAGTAGTTTAGCGTTGAGCCGAATTCATATTTCCCGTTAATCACAATCGTGTCGCCCGGCTTGTATTCCTTTTGTATCTTCAGCGCAATATTTTTCGAGGTAACTTCCGGCGAGAATATGGCGAATCCCTGGTGCACGCAGAACAGCACCACAACCATCATTGCCGTAAGGCCAAGGTTTCCCTTCAATGGTGCTCCACGGCGGCGAGAAATCCAATTCAGCCCGGTGCCGAATAACAGAGCGAACCCCACTAGCCAAAGCGGCGTACGAAATAATCCAAACGCTTCGATGGTCAAATCTTCCATGTGCCCCAAGGACAAAGCGTATTGTCCGGGATGCGGAACCAGCACACTTCCGATGTCAGTTCCTGGCGGAAATGGATGAGTCATTGCAAGGACGCTCATCGCTGCGGCAAACCCAAGCAGGCCGATAATGAGCAACACCAGCGAAGCTATTTTTCCCGCCCTTCGCTCGCGGCTCCCAATCTCTGACTCGCGCTCTCGCTGCATCCACCCGCCTATGAGCAGTGCCAGAGCAGGCAGCACTGGCAGCGAATAATATTCCTGCCGCGTTGAAAAGCTAAAAAACAACAGGATCACGCCTGCCCAAACAGCAAAGAAAAGGTTAGCCGCCGCACGTGCGCTCAGTCCTTCACGCCAACGGCGTACTTTCCTAGGGATTTCCTTCAACGCCGGAAACAAAAACACGAACCACGGAATCAACCAAGCCAGCACTAGGGCCCAGAAAAGCAGGAGCGGCACTTTGTCGTAATCTCGCGGGATTCTTTTGTTCAAATACCGAAGCACTTGCTCGTTCACAAAATAAAACCAAAGAAAACCTTTTTCCGGTCCACCGGGCTGCGCCGGACTGCGTATCGCCGCCAGAATGTGCCACGGCGCCGCGACCATGAGAAACACCAGCGTGCTGGACAAGGGCCGCATTGCCAGAAGCTTCTTGAAATTTCCAGCCAGCAGAAGAAACACAAAAATAATCATCCCCGGAAACGCGAGACCAATCAGGCTTTTCGTCAGGACATTGAGCGCCACCATAACGGCGAATCCCCAGCAAGCCCACCGCTCCGGCTTCTCCTGGTCGTATGCCACCAGGAAAAAATAAAGACTCAGAGTCAGCCACATCGCCACCATGGCGTCCGGAATCAGGAATCGCGTGTAAACGAAAATACCCGGAGCGGTGATCAAAATGAGCGCTGCGTAAAACCCCGCCTCTGCGCTCAGAAACCGCCGCCCGAATATCCACGCGCTGAGCCCCAGGCCCAACACACTCAAGGCCAGCGGCAAGCGCGTTTGCCATTCCCCGACGCCAAAAACTTTATAGCTGACCGCTACGCACCAATACATCAGCGGAGACTTCTCCAGATAGCGTATGCCGTTCACATACAAGGTCACCCAGTTGTGATTCAGCAGCATCTCGCGCGCCGCTTCGGCATGAATCGAATCCGCGTCGTCCAATAGTCCAGGTGTTGAGAGCGCGGGCAGGTAAATCAGCGTCCAGGTAACAAAGATAATCCCGAGTGCAGAAGCTTTCGATAGAAATGGGGAGGGTAGAGACGAGCGCGAGATTGAATTCACTGGAACATTTTCCAACGGTGCAATCAGTTCAACATTCTAACCGAATGTCCAGCGATTTCCGATTTTTCTGTGTCTCGGAACTTTTACTCCTGCCGAACCGTCCATTCGCCTGTATGATTCGAGCCTCATATTTCGAAAGGATGGTCCTCGATTAATGAAGGCTGGCAAACAAGCGCGGCGGCAACTCTCGGGAAATACGATTTCACTCGCACTCGGCGTAGCAGCACTGTTCTGGGTTCCAGTAAGTTTGCTCGCCCACGCACGATCGTCGCAACAAGCCGCTCCTGCTGAGCAATCTTCTTCCCTGCCGCGTCCCGCGCCTCCAGGAATAAAAACCGCCAGCGAAGCCTTCAAGAATGTCCAGGTGTTAAGCGATGTTCCCGCTGACCAACTCATCCCATCGATGCGCTACATCACCTTCGCCTTGGGCGTGCGCTGCGAGTACTGCCACCTAGAGGGTCATTTCGACAGCGACGAGAAGCCCGCGAAAAAGCGTGCCCGCGGCATGATGAAAATGATGTTCGCGATCGACAATACATATTTCAGCGGACATCGCGCGGTAACCTGTTACACCTGCCATCGCGGTGCTGCGAAAGCCGCCGACATGCCGGTACTAGCAGACGTTGCCTCCGCATCGAGAATACCCGCTGACAATGTTGCGCCGCCTCCGCTAGGCGAAGCACCCGGCCCGGCAAATTCTCCTGCACTAATCTCAGCAACAGCCAATCCGCTTCCGTCCGTAAAAGAGATCCTCGAGAAGTACATCCAAGCTTTAGGAGGCGAAGCCGCGATCATCAAAACCAAAACGCGTGTGGACAAGGGAATACTCGATGTCCCTGCGCGCCGCATGCATTCGACGGTCGAAATTTATCGCAAGACCCCGGACAAGATCGTCAGCATCGTTCACACGCCTCGCGGAGATTCTTCTCAGGGTTACAACGGCAGCATTGGATGGCAGGCGCGGGGTGACGAAGCAGAAGAAGTACGCGGCGACGACTTGGTCCGCCTAAAAGATTTAGCAACACTCAATCCGGGTTTGAATCTGCAGAAGAATTACGCGCGGGTTGAAGTCTCCCGCATCACGAAAATTAATGACCACGACTCCTACTGCGTGAACGCTTCACGCCCGACCGGCGCCTCCGATCAATATTATTTCGAGACACAATCCGGTTTGCTCCTGCGCGTTTCGACTCAGATCGACAGCCCCTTGGGTGCAATTCCTCAGGATACAAGTTACCAAGATTACCGCGATGTAAGCGGAGTCCAAACTCCATTCTCTATTCGAGTCGCGCGACCTGATGGCGAATCGATCTACAAGTGGGAACAGATTCAAGCGAATATTCCAATAGATGACAGCCGTTTCGATAAGCCTGCGGAAAAGCCGAAAGAAGAGCCTAAGGAACCGCCGGCGACGAAGCACTAGCGTCGTTTTTCATCGCGGAGGCGTCGGCTCGGTGCCCACCGCCACATTGCGCGTCCACTAACTTCTGCAGCGCGTCGTCCAAAGTCGCGCCCTGACGCGATTTTGCCGAGCAAACTTGCGACGCTCCCAGTTGAAGCGCACCGCGCAAATCCGCGCCGTCCAGATTAGCGTTCTGCAAGTTGGCTCCGTTCAGCACTGTGCCGTTGAATTGCGCGCCGCGTAAGTCGGCACCGCTCAAATCGGCATCAATAAAAATCGCAGTAGCGAGCTGCGCATTCACCATCCGCGCGTTGGGCAATTTCGTAGACCACAAATACGCCTGCTGCATGTCGGCATGCTCCAGGTCAACGCCATCCAATTGCGCATCGCGCAGGTCGGCTTTCTGCATGTTAGCCCGAACCATATTCGCCGCCGAAAGATGCGCGCCATAGAGGCTCGCACCGTCCAGCCGCGCGTCCACCAGGTTCGCATTGACTAACGACGAATAGGAAAGGTTAGCGCCCCGCAAATCCGCGCGCGCCAGATTCGCGCCTCCCAGTTGCGCGCGATCGAAATTCGTATGGTTCATCTTCGCTCGATCCAGGATTGCTAATCGCAAGTCCGCTTGGCCGAAGTCCGCGCCCCGCAAATCCGCCTCCGACAAAAAGGCGCCATAAAAATCCGCGCGCCACAAATGCGCGTTGGCCAGAAATATTCCATAGGCCTGCGCGTAGCGGAAATGTGATTCGTTCAGCCGCGCGCCCTTCACTTCGGAAAGTTCATCGCTTGCTTCGGTCGCATCCCCTCGCCAGTTCGCCGGCCTGGTCGAAACCGTAGCCTCTGTCAAATCCGCATAGGGGTCGTATCCCAAGCTAGACAAAACCGCAGGAGCCCATCGTCGTATGCTCGCGGACGAGAATTGCGGCGCGCGATCCCTGCCGTGCGGAACCCCCGCGATCGTCCCTATCGAAAGAAAAGTCATAACCACGAAAAGGATGATCGAAAGCGTTGCCGGATTTAGCTGCCGTAACTTTTCGCCAAATGTTTTCTTGGTTTGTCCGGACACCACCCAGCGTTCCTGCGGGCGTCCAATCTTCGTTGTCGCATAGATCGCAACACCCACAGCCGCCATCACCAGCGCCTCGTGCAAAATTGTTCCGTGAATTTCCTGCAAAGTTAAATAGCGCCCCCAAAACAAAACAAGCACTATCGGAACGATCCAGTAGGCCAGTAACGCCGAAACACTTTTCTCGATTAAACGCGTGGAAGGAGCGTCCTGATTCATCCAGTGGAAATGCAATCGCAGAAGCCCTGTAATGATGCGCGGCCGCTTTGCGCCCAGAGCACGCCCGTCCGGGAATATCGCAGGCAGCTCCAGAACCGTATCCCACAACCTTTGCAAGTGATATTGAAATAGCAAATAAAGACAAAGGAGCAGCACGGGAGCGATCAGGTAAATTTCCGCCGTTGGAAGCGCTGCGGCCGCAGTAGGGGAGTGCAGGAACGGAAGCACAGCCGAATCCGAAACTAATTGCACATCTTTCGTCTTCCAGATCATCAGGCACGAAACCAGACTGGCCAATATCACTACGCTGAACGTTCGAGCGGATGTCTTTGAAGCCTTGGCGAATTCCTCCAGCGCAGCAAATTCGGCAATCTGCGCGGGCAAAGAAGCTTCGCGTAAGTTTGTGCCCGCCAGTTGCCGCGGGACTAGACCCATCGCGCTTTCAAGCGAAGCACCTTCCAAATTTGCGCCTTCGAGATTTGCCCCGACTAAGCAGGAATCCTGCAAATTCGCGCGGACCATGCAAGCGTTGCGCAAATCCGCCAACAATAAATCTGCCGCTTTTAAGTTTGCGTCCTGCAAATCCGCATATCGCAGATTCGCGCTGATCAATTCCGTGCCTTCCAGTTTGGCCGCACGCAGATTGGCCTTTTTGCCCTCCACACCTCGCGAATCCAGCCACTGTCTATGATTGCCCAGCGCTTCTTCGATCGCCCATTCCGTTGAATCAATCCTCGCCGGTCCGGCCAGGTTCTCCGTCGACTCCAACGATGGAGTTACCGCGCCTTCATCGGTCTCAGCTTCTGCGTATTCGGATTCCTCGATCACATCTGTAAGCGTCGGCCTGAGCGCTTCCGGAATTTCCGTCAAAGTCGGTGGTAACGCCCTTGCGACTCGCTCATCAGCGAACGCTGCTGCAACTTCAGGCGAATCCAGCGCCATAGAGTCCACTTCGATTTCAGCCATCATTTCGTCTTCGGACGCCGGTGAAGCCGTGACCGGAGGGGCGCCTACATTTTCTGAAGCGAAGTCCGAAACCGCTTCGGCTCGCAAAATTGTTTCGGGATCGGAAATAGCAGCGACATCGCCGGTGGCGACAGCGTCCTTCTGGGTGGGAGCCAAATTCTGATGTACATGAGCTTCGACATCCGTGGGATCATCCGCACGAAGTTCCACGGCATGCGCTTCTTCTGCACCGATGTCCTTTGTTGATATTGTTTCTTCTAGTGATGGCAAATCGACTTCTTCCGAAGTGATCGCCGGCATAAGCTCCGCAGTTACCTCTGAGGAATTCGCCACTCCCCATTGCTCTTGCGGAATCTCAGTAGGCTTGGCACCATCGAGGAAATTCTTATAGAGGAATTCTTTCAGCTCTTCTTCGGAGGGAGGCAATTCAGCCGCTTGATATCGCGATGCCGCCTGCTCGATAGTTTCTTCCGCAAGGGGCGCTTCGAGGCTCGGTTCTGCAACCTGCACGCTCGCGGTCTGCGTTCCGCCGGACGAGAATAGACGCTTGAAAAGAGAAGCCATTTGGTGTGCCCACTGCCCCCGTGAAAGTTTCTATCGCCCGAAGCCTGCGGCTTTTTGTGCTGCATCAATTTTAGTCTTATTCAAGACGCGCCCCGAAAATCCTATCGTGGACGTTTCTCAAATCCATCCTGTACGTTAGTGCAGCCGCCGAACAGCTGCCCGCGCGTCCTTTCGCAAAATTTCAAGACAGGTTCAAATAGGCACAGTCGAAAGCGCCGCGCTGTATTGCCTGCAGATTGCTACCCACTATTACAAACAAGGCTGCGCAATTGGCGTTTCCGCAGTATGCTTGAAACGTACTTCTGCCTGTTCTGAATCGCCTGGATGCGGGGAGGGACTGACCTTGGATGCCAAAGCGTGGCCTGCGCCGAACACGCAGATGCGGACCGAATCTGACAGTATGGGAAAAATTGAAGTTCCCGCCGACCGTTACTACGGAGCACAAACCGCTCGCTCAATAATTCACTTCGACATCGGCCGCGACACCATGCCGCCGGAGCTAATACACGCATTTGGTGTACTCAAGAAAGCCGCCGCGCTCGTGAACCAGGATCTCGGAAAACTCTCACCTGAAAAAACTCGCTTGATCGTTCAGGCAGCCGATGAAGTGATTGCCGGCAAGCTCGATGACCATTTTCCGCTCCACGTTTGGCAGACTGGCAGCGGCACGCAAACGAATATGAATGCTAACGAGGTAATTTCCAATCGCGCTATCGAAATATCCGGCGGCGTGCTGGGCAGCAAAAAGCCCATTCATCCCAACGATGACGTAAATATGTCGCAATCCTCCAACGACACATTTCCAACCGCAATGCACGTTGCTGCCGCGTCGCTTGTCGCGGAGTTCCTGATCCCGGCAGTCACTGAATTACGCGACGCGATCGATGAAAAAGCGCGCTCTTTTGCCTCCGTAGTCAAAATTGGCCGCACGCACCTGATGGACGCGACTCCTCTCACGGTCGGCCAGGAAATGTCGGGCTGGGTGAACCTGCTCGATCGCGACATCCGATGGTTAAAAGATACGTTGCCGGGCCTCTACGACCTCGCCATTGGCGGAACTGCCGTAGGTACAGGCCTGAACGCTCACCCTGAATTTGCCGAGCGCGCCGCGAAGAAAATTTCCGAGCTTACGGGTTTGCCATTCCGTTCCCATCCCAACAAATTCGCTGCCCTTTCAGCCCACGACGAAATTATATTTGCCAGCGGTGCTCTTAAAACTCTGGCTGCTTCCATGATGAAGATCGCCAATGACATCCGCTGGCTCGCTTCCGGCCCGCGCGCTGGCTTCGGCGAATTAGTGCTTCCGGAAAACGAGCCAGGCTCCTCCATCATGCCCGGAAAAGTGAACCCCACGCAGTCCGAAGCGGTCACCATGGTCGCCGTGCAGGTCTTCGGAAATGATGCCGCCATCGGGTTTGCGGGTTCACAGGGAAATTTCGAGCTGAACGTTTTCAAGCCCGTGATCATTCACAATTTCTTGAATTCCGTGCGCTTGTTGGGCGACGCTTGCCATTCCTTCACTTCCCACTGCATCACGGGCATGGAAATTGACAGGGAACGTATCCAGCAAAATGTTCAAAACTCGCTGATGTTGGTCACTGCTCTAAGCCCCAGGATTGGATACGACAAAGCTGCAGAAATCGCGCACAAGGCGCACCACGAGCGCCTAAGTCTTCGCGAAGCCGCACTAGAACTGGGCTATTTAACCGAAAAAGAGTTCGACGAACTGGTACGGCCGGAAGACATGACCCACCCGTAGCTTACTGTAATCTTCGCAGACTTTTTCGAGCGGAAACAATTCTTTGTAATTCTCTTCTTCGGCCGCAAAACTGTTTCACATCGCTACAAAATCCTCTCCGCCTTGGAAAAATCTTCGCTCTAATGCACGATTTTCTTTGACACACTTTCGCCTTAATTCAATCTCCTCTTAGTATTTCTGGCGTGGCCCCCTTCCGTGGAGTGCCCATGAATCTGCTGATCGCTGAAAACGAATTCGGTCTAGTGAACGCCGTCTACTGTTGATTCGAGGTTGGCGCGGTTGTGTCGGGAACAGACGCAGGGGCATTCGACGGCACCGGCGCGTTTGAAGCAACTTCAGCAATCACTTTTGCTGCCAGCTTCTTGCTAATCGGACAAAGCGAATCATTAATACGGCACTGTGCAAGCGTCAGACGGCATCCGCAATCGCAGCTTTCAGAATTCATCCGCCGCAAGGCGACTTTCTTCAACTCTGGCGTCAAATCCTTGAAATCAACGTCGGGGAGTTCTGTCGCCAGCGCAGCATTCTTCAGGAAAACCTGTCCTTCGTCCTTGAATGTTTCGACCGTGGCGTTAATCGGCATTCCAAGCAGAGCGCGTACTTCAGTCTCATAAACATAGGTCGGATACAGCCCTACGTGTTTCTGTACAACTTTGCTCTCCGTGTTCACTACGAAGGAAGTCGGAAGCGCGGGAACGCCGCCGTATTCCAGGATTATTTCACGGCTGGCCATCACGATCGGATAGTTCACGCCTTCTTGCATCGCGAATTTCTTTACCGTGCGCACGTCTTCCGGATCATCCATGGAAATTCCGATCACTTGCAAACGGTCTTTGTAACGGGTTTGCAGGTCGACAAGTTCGGGAACTTCTTCGCGGCAAGGCGGGCACCAGGTGGCCCAGAAATTCAGCAGTACAACTTTGTCTTTCCATTCGGCAGTGGAAATCACGTTTCCGTCGATGTCGCGCGCCAGAAAAGGCGGAGCACCCTGCGGATTGCTGGCGAACCGAACAACCGGCATCTGGCCGGATTGTTGGGCGGCCACGTTTTTAACAGCAGCCGCGGCGTGCGTTGGCAAAACGTGCGCGCTTACGACCGAGGCTTTCGGCACGCCCATTAGATTCGATCGGCCCGCTGCGAGCCCGATCGCGATTCCCGCCAGTCCCGCTACCGCTGCCAATACAAAAATAAAAGATTTCTTCATCCGCCCTCAACGGCCCCATCCCATTATGCAGCATGCTTCCGCGCCGAACAACGAGTAGCTCGCACGAATTGTAAGAATGAACACGTGCCCTGCGCGGCTGCGGGATAATCCGCGCGACTCAGTTCCGGCTGGTCTTGAGCCGGCATCAGGCGCCGCCCTAGCTCCCTAAGTCATTGAAAATGGGTGTCCCCCCTGATCGGGGCGGCCAAGAAGTTTGGGCATCCGACTTGCGCATGGCACTGCGTGGTCGCGTTCCTACACCAGCCGAAGGGACAGCAAGTGGGGAGCCAGGGGCCACCTGCTGAAAGCTCCCGGTCATACCCATCTGCCTCTGGGAAGCTGGGATGGATGGTCCCATGATTCGTTCCGCCTAGATCGAATCACTGGAGCGCGCCCTTTAGGGACCTTCGATGCCGAGCGAGGATCCCGTTTTTATTTTCTGCTCTGCGACACCGAGTTCGTTCACCTAGAGATGGCTCCTGTTATAATGCGGCGCATGACGTTAATGACCGCCACTTACGAATTGCAGGAACGCCTGAAGCCGGAGCATTTTCGGGCGCTCGGAGAGTTCTCGAATACTTACGGCCTTCAGAAATTTCGTTATAACGAGAAGAAGAATCTGCTCCATTTTGACTACGACGCCTCGCGTTTGACCGACAACGTAGTAGAGAGTGTTTTGCGCCAAGCGAGAATCCCCGTCTTGCGAAGATTGGAACCTACTCCCCAGTAGCCCATGAGTTCATAACTGAACTTTGCGGAGGCGCAGGGCGTTTGCAATGACCGAAAAGGAGCTGAAGGTCATCGCAGCGCTGGCCAGGATTGGACTAAGAAGCAAACCGAAGTAAGGATAGAGCACGCCGGCGGCGACAGGGACGCCAACCGAGTTATATGCGAATGCGAAGAAAAGGTTTTGGCGGATGTTGCGCATGGTGGCGCGGCTCAGTGTCCGCGCGCGAGCGAGACCGAGCAAGTCGCCGCGGAGGAGCGTGATCCCGGCGCTTTCCACGGCGATGTCGGTTCCGGTGCCCATGGCGATTCCGACGTTGGCTTGCGAAAGCGCAGGGGCGTCGTTCACTCCGTCACCGGCCATGGCGACGATGTGGCCTTCCGCTTGGAGCTGCTTCACGATTTCGCTTTTTTCCCCGGGCAAAATCTCTGCGCGAACCTGATCGATTCCGAGTTTTCGCGCAACGAAATCGGCGGTCGCACGACTGTCTCCCGTGAGCATGATGATGCGTATTCCGTCGCGGCGAAGTTTCGCGAGAGCTTCCGCGGTTGTTGATTTCACAGGATCGGCGACACCGATGATTCCGATGATTGCGTCATGCGCGGCTGCAAACATTACTGTCTGGCCGTCGGCTTCGAGGGTTTTGGCAGTTTCGTCCAATTTTCCGATGCCCAGATTGATTTCAGCGAAGAGAGCGCGGTTTCCAAGCGCGGCGGCACGTCCGTCAACCTTTCCCAGGATACCTTTCCCGGTTCGCGACTGAAAATCAGTGAGGTCGCCGAGGTCGAGGCCACGCACTTTGGCTGAGGTGAGGATCGCTCCCGCGAGCGGGTGTTCGCTGCCGCGTTCAAGGGTGGCAGCGATCCGCAGAATCTGTTTTTCATCCCAGCCCGCCGCGGGGACCACGGATACCACTTCTGGTCGGCCTGCGGTCAAGGTACCGGTCTTATCTACGACGAGCGTGTCCACTTTTTCAAGCGTTTCCAGCGCCTCCGCGTTTTTTACCAGGATGCCAGCGAGAGCGCCGCGGCCAGTGCCGACCATAATGGCCATGGGGGTGGCCAGGCCCAGAGCGCAAGGGCAGGCGATGATGAGGACGGCGACGGCGTTAAGCAACGCATGCGCCATCTTCGGCTCGGGGCCGTAGATGGCCCAAGCAATGAAGGTGAGGATGGCGACCAGGATTACTGCGGGAACAAAATAACCTGCTACACGGTCAGCAAGTTTTTGCACCGGCGCGCGGCTGCGTTGCGCTTGGCTGACCATGCGCACGATTTGCGAGAGCATGGTCTCGCTGCCGACGCGCTCGGCGCGCATGAGGAAGGTTCCGGTACCGTTCACGGTGCCGCCAATCACGCGCGCGCCGATTGATTTCTCAATGGGGATTGGCTCGCCGGTCATCAGCGATTCGTCAACCGAACTCTCGCCTTCCGTGATAACTCCATCCACCGGAACTTTTTCGCCCGGGCGCACACGCAACAAATCGCCCACCGCTATGTGCTCGACTGGCACGTCGATTTCGGCTCCGTCGGCACGAACGAGGCGAGCTGACTTTGGTGAAAGTTTTAAGAGCGAGCGTATGGCAGTGGAAGTCCGGCTGCGCGCGCGCAATTCCAAAACTTGGCCCAGTAGGACGAGTGTGGTTATTGCGGCTGCGGCTTCGAAATAAATTGGGACGCCGCCTCCCATCACGCGAAATGAGTCTGGGAAAACTTGCGGGAATAAGACAGCGACCGCGCTGTAAAGGTACGCGCTACCCGTACCCAGCGCGATCAGCGTGAACATATTGAGACTGCGGTTCACGATGGAGGCCCAGCCGCGCTGGAAGAAGAACCACCCGGCCCACAGGACCACTGGCGTTGCCAGGAGTAGCTCGATCCAGGCGATCGTGCGTGGCGACAAAATATTCTGCAGGGGCTGGCCGCGAATCATATCGGACATCGCCAGCGCGAGAATTGGAATGGTGAGTGCGACGCTGATCCAGAAGCGCCGCGTCATGTCGGCGAGTTCGGGATTCTCTTCCTCGGCGACAGGTGCGTCGCGAGGCTCCAGCGCCATGCCGCAGATGGGGCAGGAACCGGGACGAGGCCTAACGATTTCGGGATGCATCGGGCAGGTGTACTCGATGCGAGTGACCGGCTGAGTTGGGATGGCGGGTTCAAGCGCCATTCCGCACTTTGGACACGCGCCCGGGTGGCCCTGGTGGACTTCTGGATCCATGGGGCAGAGGTAGTGGGCGGCCGCGCCTCGTTTCGTTGGGTCACGTTGGGCCGCCGACACCGGAATGGGTTGCGCTGACTTTATTTCCATCAGTCGGACGGGCGCGCTATTGGTCGGAGTAGAGCTTGCAGCGCTGAGGTATTTTTCTGGCGAGGCGGCAAATTTTGTGGCGCAACTCTGGCAGCAGAAGTAGAAAGTCCTTCCGTCGTGGAGGGTTTGCGCTGCGGCGCGCTCGGGGTCAACCGTCATCCCGCAGACAGGGTCTTTTTCGACAGTCTTTAAGTGCTCTTGCATTTCGCCAGGTCTGCTGCGGGATTAGATTCGAGCGTTGGGTATAAGACGCTGCACCAGGCTACTTTGCGACATTTCCCGCCGGCTTCAGCAGATGAAAAAGTAAAAATACGGAAATGTCTAATTGCTGTTCTGGCCCTGGCTAGACAGGTGTTAGTCGTTTGTTTTCTATAACATCTGCTATTAGGCCAGAATCGGTTAGAAGCGGTCTGACCACTTTCAAAAAGCGGCCCAATTTCACGACTCTTTCTCCTGTCTGGAGCGGCCTGTGAGCTTGCCGGTTGCCCCGGCAACGTTCCCGTGGCCGTGGTGGCAGACGAGAGAGTGTCGGAAGGCAGAGTTCTCATCGCTGCGATGATAGGAAGTTAGAAGTCCAAATACAAGGTGCGAGGCGATGGACTTTTTGGCCCGGCGACAGGGGCCGAAGGTTAGAAGTTGCCTCGCGCCTTCAGCAAGTCCTGTGAAGCTTCGCGCGCACCGAACTACTCTAATCCGTGCGGGAAAGAAAAACAGAGCGCGTGAAGATCAGGCCTACAAGTTAGCTGGACCTGAGGGGTTCTATTCATGATCGCGACAATTATCGGCAGCACTGGGCTAACAGGGTCGCTTCTGGTTCGGAGGCTCTTGGATGATCCGGCAATTAAGAAGGTAATCTCTATTGCGCGAAGGCCGCCGGAGATCTCGAATCCCAAACTGACGGAAGTTTTAGTTCGCAATCTGGCCGAGCTACCTGCTCTTGCATCGACCCTTTGCGGAGATCTTTACTTCTGTTGTCTTGGCACGACGAGCAAGGCTGCGGGGAGCAAGGAGAACTTTGAAAAGGTGGATCACGACGCCGTGGTGGCCTTTGCAAAAATCGCGAAGGCCCACGATGCAACATCATTCACGTTCATTTCCGCTAGGGGGGCGAGTCTGAATTCGATTTTCTTTTACAATCGAGTGAAGGGCCGGACTGAGAATGATGTAAGAGCTGTCGGGATCCATTCGTTGATCATCTTTCGGCCTGCGCTGCTGCTTGGGTCGCGGCGCGAATTCCGTTTGGCGGAAAGCATCGCGAGCAAGACGCTGGTTCCCCTTTCGCGACTTCTCCCGACTGCCATTCGCAAGAGGCTCATCACGCCGGCCGAAACCTTAGCGGAACGGATGTTGGCGGAGGCGAAAGCGGCGCCTGCTGGAGTTCACATCATAGAAGCGGAACACATCTAGATAGCCAAAGAGAATCTGATCGAAACGAATGTTCGATCCTGCTTAACTCTTATCCCACAAACGGGCAGTGCGGCACGCCTGGCCGCCGAAGTAAATTTGCTAAATAATTCGCCAACAAGCGCTTAGGGCGAGGCACAGGCGTGGATGGCGACATGCTCTTATGGTGTCAACACATTGCCCTAACACATCCCTGGAGGTGCGCAGGTGACCTCATTTTGGCAAGACGTGCGATACAGCCTGCGGATGATTACTAAGACGCCGGGATTCGCGGCGATTGCCATTCTGACGCTTGCGCTTGGGATCGGCGCGAATACCACGATCTTCACCTGGATCAACTCCACATTGCTAAATCCAATCCCCGGGCTGGCGAGCCCGCGCGAGGTGGTGTCGCTGTCACTCGGCCGCGGCGCTGAAAATCCCTTCCCGTTTACCTATCCTGATTTGGAAGCGATGCGCGATGGGCAGCAGAGTTTTGTCGGTATTACGGCCGCGAATATCACTCCCATGAGCTTGACGACGAAGGGTAAGCCGGAGCGCGTATGGGGCACGGTGGCATCTGCGAACTATTTCGATGTGCTCGGCGTGCGGCCGATTCTGGGGCGAGGGTTTCTGCCGGAGGAGGATCGGAAGCCGGGAGGCGCGCCGGTGGCGGTGATTAGCTACCGCATGTGGCAGACACACTTCGGCGCGAACCCGGACATCGTGGGCCAGACAATTGAACTCAACCAACATCCGTACACGATCGTGGGTGTAACTCCCGCGGTCTTTCAGGGCAGCCAGACCGGCGTGCGATCGGAGATTTGGATTCCGATCATGATGGAAGAGCAATTGATTCCGCGTAACGACCTGATTCATGACCATCACTATTTTTGGCTGGTGGTGTTGGGACGCTTGAAGCCCAGGGTCGGTCCGCAACAGGCGCAAGAGGAAATGACCGTGCTGTTGAAGCGAGAGGTGAAGAATTATCCAGAGGAACACAGAGGACACGATAGCGTGACGGTCTATCCGTTGTGGCGCAGCCCATTTGGCGCGAACCAATTTCTCTCCACCATGCTGCCGATCTTGATGACCATCGCGGGGCTGGTGCTTCTACTGGCCTGCGCGAACGTGGCCAATTTGATGTTGGTGCGGTCGGTCGGGCGGCGGCGGGAGATTGCCATACGCGTGTCGCTGGGCGCCAGCCGGTGGAGGCTGGTGAGACAGTTGTTGGTGGAAAGTCTGGTACTGGCGCTGGCGGGAGGCGCGGTGGCCTTGGCAATCACGTTGTGGAGCGCGGGAACGTTCATGAAGTTCATCCCAACCTCGGATTTTCCAATTTCGCTGAACATGCGAGCTGACCGCACTGTTCTGCTGGCGACGTTTGTGATTGCGGTGCTCACGGGAGTGATTTTTGGAATTTTGCCCGCACTGCGGACTTCGAACGAAGCGCCAGTGTCGGTGTTGAAAGAAGACACCGGAAGCGCGTCGGGTGGCGTGCGGAAGGGGCGGCTTGCGAGCGGGTTGGTGGTGGCGCAGATTTCGCTGTCCTTGCTGCTGCTGGTGTGCGCGGGATTGTTTATACGCAGCTTTATGCGGGCGCAGCAGATTAATCCAGGATTTAATTCACATAATGTGTTGATGGTTTCTTACGATTTGTTCACGGCCGGATATTCGGAGGAGAAAGGCGCGGAATTCGATCGCGAACTGGTAGGAAAACTGGAAGCGTTGCCGGGAATGCAGTCGGTAGCGCTGGCAAACCGCGTGCCGCTGGGATTCGGCGGCGGTTCAACGGCCGTGAAGCCGGAGGGCTACGTTTCGCGGCCGAACGAATCGATGGAGACGCAGGTGGCCATTATCACGCCGAATTATTTTCAGACATTGCAGATTCCCATGGTGCAGGGGCGCGACTTCACGTTACAGGATACCAAGAGCTCGCAACGCGCGGTGATCGTCAGCGAAGCATTTGCCAATCGCTACTGGCCGAATCAGGAAGCGTTGGGGAAGCAGCTGAACTCAGACTTGACGAACGAATGGTTCACGGTGGTAGGCCTAGCGCGCGACAGCAAAGTAAATGGATTGAATGAAAAGCCCATGCCGTTTGTATATCTGCCGCTGTACCAGGTTTATCGCGCCACGATGATCATTACTGCGCGAACGACCGGTGATCCATTGGCGGCCGGCAGATCCGTTGAGAGGGCGATACATGAAATGAATGGCGACTTGGCGGTGTTTGACGTGACCACGCTCGAGTGGCGCGAAGCATTTGCCAGCTTCCCGCAGCGAGTGGCCGGAACATTTGTCGGCGCATTCGGACTGCTGGCGCTGGTCCTGGCGGCGGTGGGAATTTACGGCGTCACGGCATATAGCACCCGGCAGCGTACGCATGAAATCGGCATCCGCATGGCGCTCGGCGCGAGCAAGCAGGATGTTTTGAGGCTCGTGCTCGGGCATGGGCTGCGCTTGACGCTTCTCGGCGTAGTGCTGGGTCTGGCGGTATCGTTTGCGCTGACGCGCTATCTGGGGAGTCTACTGCTGGGAGTGACGAGCACAGATGCGCTGACTTTTTCGACCGTGGCCATCTTACTCTGCGCTGTGGCGCTTTTCGCTTGCTTCATTCCTGCGCGACGGGCGATGCGTGTGGACCCGTTGGTGGCGCTGAGATACGAGTGATAGGTCAGGTCGATCAACTCCCTTCTCGGCACCTTTCTGCAAAAACGACAGCTTCGATTCATCCGCTTTCAGCGGAAAGTTCCTCCCGACTCCCGCGCGGGAGGCGAGTCAAGACTACTTTTCCTTTAGCAGGGCATTGATGTAGGCGGTCATTTCGGGGCTGTTCCAATCCTGGGCGCCGACGATTTTGCGGTCCAGGCGGCCGTTGCGGGTGATGATGTAGGTGTCGGGATACATGGTGGTACCGTAGGAGAGGGGGATTTGTTTGCTAGCGTCGCGATAGGTGGGGAAAGTGATGTGGTAGGTCTTCAAGAAGTTTTCGTAGGCTTGCGCGTCGTCGTCCACGCTAACGCCGAGGACGGTGCCGCCTAGCGGGGCGATGCGGTGCTGCAACTGATTGAGCGATTGAGTTTCTTCCACGCAGGGCGGGCACCAGGTGGCCCAGAAGTTCAGTAACACTACTTTACCGCCAAGGTCGGAGAGATGTGCGGTCTTGCCGTCGAGCGTTAGGGCGAAATTTCTGGCGGGCTTCCCGCGCAGACTGGCTTCACCCTGCCGATAATCCGGTCGCGCGAAAAGGAAGAGCAGGCCCGCAATGAAGGCGAGAACCAGGCCCGTGTTTAGTTTCCGTTTCAGTCCTTTGTCCAAGCGACCTATAATACGAGTATCGGCGAATCGAAAGCGAGCATTTTGCGACGAGCGGATTTAATCCCTCTGGCGCCGCAAGTGCAGGTCGATTTTCACACCCAATGGTTTCCGCGATTATTCCGGCACGCAATGAAGAAGCGTCTATCGCGCGAGCGGTGGAGTCGGTGGCGGCACAGCCGGAGATTGTCGAAGTGATTGTGATCGACGACCAGTCCACCGACCGGACTGGCGCGATTTTGGCTGAGCTCACCGCGCGCATACCCAAGCTGAAGATTCTGCACACCGGGGATGCGTTGCCGCCGGGTTGGGCCGGCAAGAATTATGCCGTCTCGATTGGCGCAGCGGCAGCAACGGGAGATTGGCTACTCTTCACCGATGCGGACACCTATCACCTGCAGGGGTCGACCCGACGTGCCCTTTGCGATGCGGTTGAACTGGACGCGGTGCTGGTTTCGTATTCGCCAGAGCAGGAATTGGGATCTTTCTGGGAAGGCGCGCTGATTCCGTTTGTCTATTGCAGGCTGGCAAATAAATTTTCGTTTGCGCGAGTGAACGATCGCCAGAAGCCAGATGCGGCTGCGAACGGGCAATTCCTTTTGTTATTGCGAGAGGTTTACGAAAAGCTGGGTGGGCATGCGGCGATTGCGGGGCAGATTCTGGAAGATGTGGCGCTGGCGCGTCGCGTGAAGGGCGCGGGTTATGGGATTTACTTCACCGCGCCGTTTGGAACTGTGCGCACCAGGATGTACGGAAGTTTTCGCGCGATGTGGCAGGGGTGGACGAAAAATTTGTATCCCTTGATGGGGGGGAAACCGAGGAGCGTTCTAGTTGAGATTGCGGATGTGTTCCCGTGGATGGAATGTTTGCTGATTGGCCTGCTGTGGGTGGAATCAGCGCGGCGGCACGTAGCGCCGGTTTGGTTCTTGCCTGCCTTGGCTGCATCTCTCCTGCTGGGGAGAGGATTTCGTTATGGGGTGGAGCTTTACCGGAATCTGTACCCGGTCGAATACATCCAATGTTACATCCCAGGTTTGGTTCTTTACTGCGCCGCGCTGTTTGTTTCCTGGTGGAAGAATGCGCACGGGGTTGTTCACTGGAAAGGGCGGGCTTATCCCGCAGGGACTGCATGATACGGATTACTCGCAAAATTGAATTCAGCGCGGCGCATTTTTATCACAATCCTAATTTGTCGGCAGAAGAGAACCGGCGCATTTTCGGGAAATGCAATAATCCGCACGGGCATGGACACAATTACGTTTTGGAAGTGACCATTGCGGGCCAGCCGGACCCCACGACCGGGATGGTTCTGGATTTGAAAGAGCTAAAGGATATTTTGCAGACCGAAGTGATGGAGCGCATGGATCATCGGCATCTGAATTATGAGGTTCCGGAGCTGGCTGGGCAGATTCCTACCTGCGAAAACATTGCGGCGGTAATTTGGAAGCTGTTGGAGCCCAAGATCAAGAGTGGAAAGTTGGACAGGGTGCGGCTCTATGAGTCGCCTGAACTTTTCGTGGATGTTAACGCTGGGAATGGGGCGCGCGCGTGAAAATCTCGTTGACCAGGCGCTACCGGTTTGCGGCTTCGCACCGCTTACACACGGCAAAGCTGAGTGAATCGGAAAACAGGCGCGTTTACGGGAAATGCAGCAATCCTTACGGGCATGGGCACAACTACGTGATCGAAGTGACGGTGACCGGCCCGCTAGATCCCGAGACAGGAATGATCGCGAATCTGGGGGAGCTTGATCCGTTTGTACAACGGGAAGTGATCGAGCCATTCGATCAGAAATTTCTGAATGAGGAAGTGCCGGAATTTCGGGAGCAAGTGGCGACGACGGAGAATGTTTGCCGCGAGCTTTTTCGGCGGCTGAAAAGCTTCCCGCTGGCTAAGTTGGAGCGGATTCGCGTTGAGGAAACGAGCAAGAACAGTTTTGAGATGGAAGCGGATGTGGATACGTTGGACGAGGTACGAGCATGAACAGGAGCCACTACACAATGAGCGAGACGAGTGAAATTATTATTCCGCCGGCGGCGGGGACGGAAAGCATTGCGGACCTGGTGCGCAAGATGATTGTTCTGCTGGGGGAGAACCCCGACCGCGAGGGACTACGGCGGACTCCGGAGCGCTTTGAAAAAGCGCTGCGATTTTTGACCAGCGGATATCGCCAGGATCCCGACAAGTTGCTGAATGGCGCGATGTTCAGCGTGTGTTACGACGAGATGGTGGTGGTGAAAGACATTGAGGTTTACAGTTTGTGCGAACATCACCTGCTGCCGTTTTTGGGGCGTTGTCATGTGGCCTATATTCCGTCGAAAAAAGTGGTGGGACTGAGCAAGATCGCGCGGCTCGTGAATATGTTCGCGCGGCGTCTGCAAATTCAGGAGCGTTTGACGAGCCAGATTGCCAACGCGATTCAGGAGCATCTGAGCCCGCAGGGAGTCGGGGTGATCGTAGAGGCGCGGCATCTCTGCATGGTGATGCGCGGGGTGGAAAAGCAAAATTCGATGGCCACGACCAGCGCGATGCTGGGTGCATTTCGCGATAACCAGCAAACGCGGGACGAATTTTTGTCGCTTGTCAATTCCCGGAAAGCTTGATTTGAGTAGGTGAAGAGGCCTAGCCGGCGGAAATTCGCTTTGAGCTAGACAGCCTCTGTGCTAGCATTTTTAGTGATCGAAGAAGAGATAAGAGCGTAGAGCAGGGCACGACGATTCAGGGGGAGGGGGCAAGTTGATGGAAGCTAAAGCGGAGTTGATTGAGCAGTTCCGGACGCATCCGAAGGATACAGGCTCGCCGGAAGTGCAAATCGCATTGTTGAGCGAGCGCATTAGCTACCTCACCACTCACCTAAAGTCCCACGCGAAGGATCACGCCTCGCGGCGCGGGTTGATCATGATGGTCAACAAACGCCGACGGCTGCTGGACTACCTGAACCGGCGCGACCCGAATAGGTATCGCGAGATTGTGGAACGACTCAGCTTGCGTAAGTAGCGTGGTTTTCCTGGGCGGCCATTCGGGCTGCGTGGTCCATCCGCACAATAGAACGATTTCAGGCGACACGCGAGCCGGCCGAAGCGTGCGGCGCGAGAATGTTAGAACGATAGTTTACTGCTCCTTTCTTCGCCATTGTCCTTCCTCGATGTAGTTCCCGAGAGTTGTCTCTCGTATCTGAACCAAACTCCGATGAATCGGAGAAAAAAGGACGTGTTTGATGTTTGAAAAAGTTAGTTTAGAGGTAGGTGGGCGCACTTTATCGTTGGAGACGGGCAAGATTGCCCGGCAGGCGCACGGCGCAATAGTTGCGCGTTATGGCGATACGGTAGTGCTGGCTACGGCCTGCATGGATAACAAAGCTACCGACAAAGATTTTTTACCTCTGACCGTGGATTATCGCGAGTTCACCTATTCGGCAGGAAAAATTCCCGGAGGATTCTTTAAGCGCGAAGGAAGGCCGTCGGAGCGCGAGATTCTGACTTCGCGTTTGACGGACCGGCCGTTGCGGCCACTGTTTCCAGAAGGCTGGTCGACTGAGACGCAGATTGTTGCGATGGTGCTTTCGGCGGACAGCGAGAATGATCCCGACGTCATTGCAGTAACGGCGGCGTCCGCGGCGCTTTATATTTCGAAGATTCCGTTTGAGAAGCCGATCGCGGCGGTTCGTGTCGGATTGATCGATGGCAAGCTGGTCGTGAATCCTACCGTGGCGGAGCAGAAGACCAGCTTGATGAATTTGATTGTGGCCGGGTCGGACGAAGCGATTGTGATGGTGGAGTCCGGAGCGCTGGAAGTTTCCGAAGACGTGGTGGCGGATGCGTTGGAATTCGCGCATGCGGAGATTCGCAAGATTGTCGCAGCGATTCGCGAGCTGCAAAGCAAGGTAAAGCCACAGAAGGTTCCGGTTACGCCGCCTGCATTTGACGAAGCGATGTTCAAGCAGATGCAGAAAGAATACGGCGAGAAGTTGCGCGACGCGGTGGACACGCAGAAACATCCGAAGACGGAAAGTTACGCGTTGGTGGATGCCATTAAAGCGGAAATCATGAAGGCGATTCCGGAAGAGAACTCCGAAAAGCGAAAGCTGGCAGCCCGCGCTTTCGAACGGCTACGCGAGCGAATCTTTCGCGACGACATGCTGGAGCGCAAACGGCGTCCGGATGCGCGTCCCTTTGACCAGATTCGGCAGATTACATGCGAGGTGGGCATTCTGCCACGCGCGCACGGATCGGCGCTATTCACACGCGGCGAGACACAAGCTTTGGCGACTACTACATTGGGCACCAAAGAAGACCGGCAGCGGCTGGACTTGCTGTTCGAAGAGGAAACCTTCAAGCGCTTCATGCTGCACTACAATTTTCCGCCGTTCTCGGTAGGTGAAGTGAAATTCCTTCGCGGACCGGGACGTCGTGAAATTGGGCACGGAGCGTTAGCCGAACGTGCGTTGGCTAACCTGCTTCCGCTGGAAGAGGATTTCCCGTACGCGGTGCGCGTCGTCTCCGACATTATGGAGTCCAACGGATCGTCATCGATGGCCACTGTTTGCGGAGCTTCACTGGCGCTCATGGATGCGGGCGTTCCGCTCAAGTCCGCCTGCGCGGGGATTGCCATGGGCTTGGTGGTAGAAGGCGAAAAGTACGCGATCTTGACGGACATTGCCGGAGCGGAAGATCACTACGGCGACATGGACTTCAAGGTGGCCGGAACGCGGCAGGGAATTACCGCCTTGCAGATGGACATCAAGGTTAGCGGCGTGAGCATTGCGATGATGCGCGAAGCGCTGGCACAGGCAAAACGGGCGCGGTTGGAAATCCTAGACAAGATGGACGCCACGATTTCGACTGGCCGTGCGGAAATTTCAACGTATGCTCCGCATCTTTTCATGTTGAGCATTCCAACGGATAAGATTCGCGATCTGATCGGGCCGGGCGGGAAGAAAATCCGCGGAATTATTGAAGCCACAGGCGTGAAGATTGACGTGATGGATGATGGCAAAGTTCACGTGTTTGCTTCGAGTGGAAAAGGCGCGGAAGAAGCGCTGAAGATGATTCGCGACGTTACGGCCACGGCTGAGATCGGAAAGACCTATCTCGGCACGGTCGTGCGCATCGCGGAGTTTGGCGCATTCGTGGAAATTTTCCCCGGGACCGATGGGTTACTGCACATCAGCGAAATTGCGGAAGCGCGGATTCGCGCGGTTCGCGACGAGTTGAAAGAAGGCGATCAGATCCTGGTGAAGGTGCTGGCTATCGAAGGCAACAAGATCCGGTTGAGCCGCAAGGCAGTGTTGCGCGATCAGCGCGACAAGCTGCCGAAGACAGAAGCGGCGACCGCAGAAGGCCACTCCTAGATCGTTTAGAACGGCTAGAAACACCACATTTGAGCAAATAATTGGGGAGGCGAGAAATCGATTCCCCTTTTTTGTTGGCGCGATTATTTTTCGGGCGAGGAGACGCGTTCGATGCGGGCGCCGATGTCGCGGAGCTTGTCTTCGATACGTTCGTAGCCGCGATCGATGTGATAGACGCGGTCGATCCAGGTAGTGTTGTCGGCTACTAGGCCGGCGAGGACGAGCGAGGCGCTGGCGCGCAAGTCCGATGCGGTGACCGGGGCGCCACTCAGAGGAGTGGGGCCGGTAACGATGGCGAGATTTCCGTCCACGACGATATTAGCGCCCATGCGCATGATTTCGCTGGCGTGCAAGTAGCGATTTTCGAAGATCGTTTCGCGGACGCGCGAAACGCCGGTGGCTTGCGTGACTAGGGCCATGAATTGAGCTTGCATGTCGGTGGCGAAGCCGGGGTATTCCTCGGTGGTGATGTCAGCGGCGACCAGCTTTTTCGAGGCGCGCACTCGAAGCTTACCGTTTCCTTCGCACTTAATTTCCACGCCACACTCTCTCAGTTTGTTTATTACCGCCACTAAGTGATGCGGCTCGCAATTTGTGAGCAGCAAGTCTCCGCCGGTGATGGCTCCGGCGACGAGGAAGGTGCCGCATTCGATGCGATCCGGAATGATCGTGTGCGATGCGCCGTGCAAGCTCGGGACGCCTTGTACGCGAAGAGTGGAGGTGCCCACACCTTCGATCTTGGCGCCCATTCTAATCAGGAGTTCGGCGAGATCGGTCACTTCGGGTTCGAGCGCGGAATTCTCCAGCACGGTCTCGCCTTCGGCCAGAACCGCTGCCGTCAAAATATTTTCAGTGCCGGTAACGGTGATTTTCGGAAAACGGAAAGTTGCGCCGCGCAGGCGCTTAACGCGCGCTTCCACATAGCCGTGTTCCATTTTAATTTGCGCGCCGAGTTTTTCGAGAGCTTGGATGTGCATGTCGATGGGACGGGCGCCGATGGCGCATCCGCCAGGAAGCGAAACGCGTGCGTAACCGAAGCGGGCGACTAAGGGTCCGAGCGTGAGCACCGAGGCACGCATCGTTTTAACCAGTTCGTACGGAGCCTCCTGCAACGAAACCGTTTCGGCTTGAATTGTAAATTCGCTGGGAGGCAGGTCCGGGCTTTCGACACGGCAACGCATATGCGCGAGGAGCTTGGCCATGGTGATAATGTCGCGCACGTGCGGAATGTTTTGCAGGGTTACGGGCTCGTTGGTGAGCAGCGCGGCAGCCATGCACGGTAAAGCGGCGTTTTTCGCTCCGCTGATTCGGACCGTGCCTTCTAGTTTGCGTCCGCCCTGAATTTTGAATCGGTCCATGCTAGTTCCTCTTCCTTGGGGCGCTCGGATGCTTTACTGCGCGTGATTCCAGTGCTTGTCGGACATGGCCGGCGGATCGTTGCAAGCGTCTTCGCGCTTCGCGCACATTAGCGCCCGTCTTAAGCATCACGAGCGCTACGGGCAGATCGTGTTGCGATTGACGCAAGGCCCGTTCCGCGGCTGACACAGTTGCGCCGGAAGCTTCCTGAAGGATTCTGGCTCCCCGCTGTCTTAACTTCTGATTTGTGAGCGCCACGTAAACCATCCAATTTTCGTAAACTCTGCCCAGCCGCACCATCGAAGCCGTAGAGAGCAAGTTGAGAACCATTTTTTGCGCGGTGCCAGCTTTCAAGCGGGTTGAGCCGCTGACTGCTTCCGGACCGGTGTCGGGCGCGATCACGATATCTGTTGCGCGCGCGAGCGGCGATCTTGGATTCGATGTTACGCCGACGGTTAGCGCACCGTGTTTTCTGGCAAACCGCATAGCTCCAATCACGTACGGGGTGGTTCCGCTGGCGGCCAAGCCAACGACTGCGTCACCCCGTTTAACACTTGCTTTGCGCAAATCTCTCGCACCATTTCTTGCAGAATCTTCAGCGCGTTCTACCGCTCCTCGCACCGCTCGCGAGCCGCCCGCGATGATGGCTCGCACCATTTTCGGCGAGGTACCGAAAGTAGGCGGGCACTCGGCAGCGTCAAGAACCGCAAGGCGTCCGCTGGTTCCCGCGCCGACGTAGAAAAGATGTCCGCCTGACCGAAAACTTTTCACGATGGCATCCACGGCGCGCGCAATTTTCCGCAACTCACGACCTACCGCAAGAGCGACGCGTGCGTCTTCAGCATTGAGAACGCGCAGAATTTCGAGCGTGGACTTTCGGTCGAGTCCGCGAGTACGCGGATTCCGCTGCTCGGTTTTTAACGCCTTCAAAGCGACGCGCCTCTCAAAGCCTTCCATGATTATACCGGGGGCAGGGGATGAGTTCGCGGGTGGCGAGAGAATCTGCGGGGCACTGTGACGTTGGAGTTATTGAACAGAAGCGGGCTGATTTGCCAGGCCCAGGGCCTGCATGACAGCGTCATGTACGGCGGGACGCAATTGGCGGATTTGCTCGTTGGCGCGGGTAGGATTTACGCGATTTGTGAGCAGAATGACGAAAAGATCGCGATCGGGATCGATCCACAGTGATGTGCCGGTGAAACCGGTATGGCCGAAGCTATGGGGGGAAAAATAGTGGCCTGACGAAGAAGGTTGGGTGACGGCATCCCATCCAAGGGTGCGGGCAGTATCTCCGATGGCTTGGCGCGCGGTAAATTCCTGGAGCAGGGCCCGCGTTAAGATGCGATGGTGGGCGTAGACGCCGCCGTTCAAGATCATTTGCGCGAAAATCGCCGTGTCACCGGCGGTGGAAAAAAGTCCAGCGTGGCCGGAGATGCCGCCCTGGGCCCAGGCGTTTTCGTCATGGACTTCGCCTTGCAGCAGCCGCTTGCGGAAATCGACGTCGTTTTCTGTGGGTGCAATCGTCGGCCACAACTTGCGGGGTGGATTGAATTGTGATGCGTTCATGCCGAGCGGCGCGAAAACATGCTGCTTGGCGTATTCGTCGAGTGGGAGTCCGGTCAGGCGTTGAACGATTTCGCCGAGCAGGATGAAGCCGAGATCGGAATATTCCACTGTTGTGCCGGGCTGCTGAACGAGCGGCTCTGCTAGTACGAGCGCCAGAATCGCGTCGTGACCTTTGCCCTGCTTGTAAAAATCTCGATGCGCTGGAAGGCCGGAATCGTGGAGAAGGAGATTGCGAATGGTTACGCGAGCACGCCAAGTGGGATCGGGGTCAGATTTCGCGGCTGCTGACCATTCGGGCAGACAGCGCGCTACGGGCGTGTCGAGATCGAGGCGTTTCTGTTGGACCAGGATCATCACGGAAGTTGTGGTAACGATAACTTTGGTGAGTGAGGCCATGTCGTAAAGCGTGTTCGGAGTTACGGCGGG
>Ga0209420_1000146_pt1 | contig 44136 bp, 31 predicted proteins | sample BlaSpr_A8_OM1_O1_FD_187972 | JGI IMG/M metagenome (GOLD analysis project Ga0209420, IMG submission 187972) | Forest soil microbial communities from Thunder Bay, Ontario, Canada - Black Spruce, Ontario site 2_A8_OM1_O1 (SPAdes) (version 2) | ecosystem: Environmental > Terrestrial > Soil > Boreal...
GCGCAGGGATTGCGCGAGCAATTTCAGAAACTGTACGGGGAGGAGGCGCGGGTATTTCGCGCGCCGGGGCGCGTGAACCTGATCGGCGAGCACACGGATTACAACGAAGGATTCGTGATGCCCGTCGCCATGGATTTGTACACCTGGGTAGCGGCGGCCGCGCGGGAGGATTCGCGCGTGCAGGTGTATTCCCAGAACTTGCGCGAGCGCGCGGAAATGGATTTGCAGGATTTGAATCTGCGCGTGCGGCGGCACTGGAGCGCCTACGTGCTGGGAGTGGCGGCGAGTTTGCGGATGTCGGGCGCAGAGATTGGCGGAGCGAATCTGCTGGTCGAGGGAAAAGTTCCCATGGGCGCGGGGCTTTCGTCTTCGGCGTCGGTGGAAGTGGCGGCGGGTTACGCGCTGCTGGAAAGCTCGGGGCTGTCGCGCGGTGCGGTGGAGCTGGCGAAGATTTGCCAGCGCGCGGAAAACGAATTCGCGGGAGCGCGCTGCGGGATCATGGACCAGATGATTGCCTGCTGCGGGCGCGCGAATTACGCGCTGCTCCTGGATTGCCGCACGCTGGGATTCCGGCTGCTGCCGCTGTTTGCGAGCGCGCAATTTGTGGTGTGCAACAGCATGGTGAAACACGATCACGCAGCGGGCGAATACAACGCGCGGCGGGCGGATTGCGAGACGGCGACGCGGATACTGGCGGGGCAGATGCCGGGCGTGCGGGCTTTGCGCGACGTGTCGCTGGCGGGCCTGGAGCGGTATGCGAAATTGTTGCCGGAGGTGGTATACCGGCGCAGCCGGCACGTGATCAGTGAAAATGCGCGCGTGGAGGATGCGCGCCAGGCGCTGGAACGGGGCGATCCGGAATCTTTTGGGCGCTTGATGCGCGAATCACATGGCAGCTTGAAAGAGGATTACGAGGTGAGTTGCACGGAGCTGGATCTGCTGGTGGAGATAGCGTGCGGGATCGAGGGGGTGTACGGCTCGCGCCTGACGGGCGGCGGATTCGGCGGCTGCACGATCAGTTTGGTGCGCGGCGGCGCGGTGGAAGAGTTTCAGCGTGCCGTGGCGCAAGGATACGAGCAAGCGACGGGGCGCAAGCCGGACATCTATATAGTGCGCGCCTCCGATGGCGTGCGCGAGGCGCTGCAATAGGCTGACGCGGTGGCCTTCGGCAACGTAAGTTCCTGACAGCGCACGACTTGTGAACCAATTACTTTGCACAGCCCATCGCTGTAGGGCTTGGAGAATTTATGGACCGACGCGATTTCATGAAGGCGGCAACCGCGCTGCTCGCTAGTGCCGCGCTCGACCGCAGCGATTTTGCGCAGCAGGGCTCGGGCTCAGAAAATGGGGCGCGCAGGGTGTTGCCGATGAATCGCGGTTGGCGCTACAGCCCGTCGTTCGTGGAGGGCGGTCGCGAACTCAACTTTGACGACTCGAAATTCGCGCCTGTAGTGGTTCCGCATACGAACCTGGCGCTGCCGTGGCACGGATTCGACGATAAGACCTATGAATTCGTCTCGCTCTATCGCAGACGCTTCAAGTTGCCGCCCGAGGCGCGCGGCCAGCGGGTATTTGTTGATTTCGAAGGAGTGATGACCGCGTCCACTGTCTGGATCAACGGTCATCGTTTGGGCGAGTACAAAGGCGGCTACACGCCATTTTCCTTCGAACTGACGCCGCATCTGAATTTTGACGGTGAAAATCTGCTGGCGGTGGACGTGGATTCTTCCGAGCGCGCGGATATTCCGCCGTTCGGCAATCGCATTGACTACCTCACGTTCGGTGGAATTTATCGCGAAGTCGCGTTGCGCATCGTGCCCGCGACCTACATCGAGAATATTTTCGCGCAAGGGAAAAACGCGCTCAGTGACCATCCGTCGCTGGTCGTTGAGTGCTTCATCCAGCGTCTGGAGCCTTCGCAGCACTCCCTGACGCTGGAAGCTGTGCTCCTGGACGGCGCGAACGCGATCGCCCGGATCACACAACAAGTTCCTGCGTCCGGCGCGGCGGCCGAGCCGGAGAGCCACACGCTGAATTTCGCCCCGCTCTCAGGCATCGAGCTCTGGGACATCGCGCATCCGCATCTCTACACCGTGCGCGTGCGTCTGCTCGAAGGCGAGCGCGTGCTGGATGAAGACACGCGGCGTATCGGCTTCCGCGAAGCGCAATTCACCGATCATGGTTTCCAGCTGAACGGAAAAATCATAAAGCTCCGCGGCCTCGATCGTCACCAGACGTTTCCTTTCGTCGGTCAAGCGATGCCCGGTCGCGTGCAGCGTCAGGATGCCTATATTCTGCGCAAACAACTGCATTGCAATATCGTGCGTACCTCGCACTACCCGCAATCGCGCCATTTTCTCGATGCTTGCGACGAATACGGACTGCTCGTGCTGGAAGAAATTCCGGGCTGGCAGTACATTGGCGATCAGGCCTGGCAAGACCTCTCGGTTGATAACGTCAGTCGCATGATTCGCCGCGATTGGAATCATCCCGCGATCGTTCTCTGGGGCGTGCGCATCAACGAATCCCGCGACAATCACGATTTCTACACGCGCACCAACGCGCTGGCGCACAAACTCGACCCCACGCGCCAGACCGGAGGGATTCGCTACTTTCAGGAGTCCGAGTTTCTGGAAGATGTCTTCACCATGAACGATTTTGGCTGGCCGCTGAAGCCTCCCAATCATCCGCGCTATTTGAATACCGAATTTGTCGGCCACACCTACCCTGTGAAGACGATTGACGACAACGTCCGCCAGCGCGAACACACCATCCGCCACGCGCGCGTGCACGATCAGCTCGCTTCCAATCCGCAATACGCCGGAGGGATCGGCTGGTGCGCTTTCGACTACAACACCCATTCCGATTTCGGCGCGGGAGATCGCATCTGTTATCACGGAGTGGTGGACATGTTTCGCGAACCCAAACCCGCCGCCGGCTTCTACAAATCGCAATGCGATCCGGAAGAAGAAATTGTGCTGGAGCCGGCATTCCATTGGGCGGCGGGCGATGAAGCGCTGCGTTTTACGGTTGCAATGATTTGCTCGAACTGTGATCACCTGAAGCTCTATGTGAAAACGAAGGGCGACTGGGATCTGATCGCCGAAGCGGATCCGGATCGCGAGCAGTTCGCGCATTTAAAATACGCGCCGTTCAGTGTTGATCTCACCAAATCACGCCCCGAATGGGGCGATCTGCGGATCGATGGCTACCGGAAGGGTCAGCAGGTCGTCTCGAAGACGTACTCGGGCCGCGGCGTGGATCAGAGATTCTCGGTGCGTGCCGATGATACGGAGCTGAGCGCTGATGGAGCGGACAGCACGCGCGTGGTGTTCCGCGTTACGGATGAATTCGGCGCGATTCGGCCTTACGCGAACGATTCCATCGCCCTCACCCTGGAAGGCCCAGCGGAAATCATCGGCGACAATCCGTTTGCGCTGGTGGGAGGCACGGGCGCCGTCTGGATTCGCGCAAACGAACAGGCAGGAACCGTGCGCCTCACGGCCCAGCACCCCCGGCTGGGACCTCAGACGGTCGTGCTCACGCTGCGCGAGGCGCCCGCCGAGCGCATCTAGCCTGCGATTTCCAATCGGGACGCGCCAGATCGGCGCTAAACGCAACTTCAGAAGTAAAATTTCAAAGCAAACTGGACCAGCCGCGGAGCCAGCGACGCGGTGGCAAAGCCGAATTGCGAAGCGCCGCGCTCGGTAGAGAAGTTTTCGTTGGTCGTCGTCGGATCCGCGAATTGCAGGTTCGGGTGATTCCAGATATTGAAGAACTCAGCGCGGAATTCAAAATGCATTTGTTCTTTCACCGGAAATTGCTTGATGAACGACAGATCCCAGTTCTGCAGTCCAGGGCCGCGAATGATGTTTCGTCCCGCGTCTCCGAAGGTGCCCAGCTGTGTGTTGGCCACAAACGCGCAAGTATTAAAGAGCGTTCCCGGCACGCACGGCGCCGCGTTCGGATTTCCCACCACGTTGGGACGAGCGCAATTGAACACCTCGCCTCCGCAATCGGAATTGGAGATGTTCACCAGGTCGTCGGTCGGCGTGAACCAATTGCCCGTCTGCGCCGAAACGATTCCGGTGACCTGCCAGTTGCCTACAATCTGGTTGGCAATCCCCGTGAGATTCGAGCCAAAGTGCTGGCCGTTGCCGAAGGGCAAGTCGTACACAAAGTTGACGACAAACCTGTGGCGAACGTCGAAATCGGCGTTGCCGTACTCCAGGTAGGGCTCGGTTTGCAGCCGGAAGTCTCCCTGATTCTGCGAGCCCAGGCTGGCCGATGAAGCGTCATCGAGCGCATGGCTGTAGGTGTAGGCCGCCTCAAATTGCAAGCCGTTGGAAAAGCGTTTTTCCAGGCGAAGTTGCAATCCGTTGTAGTTTGAAAATAAATTCGAGCGCAGCGTTTCAATCCCCGCATCGATATTGGGATCGGGCCGTCGCGGGGCGGTGGGAATCGTCGGATCCGCTGTCGGCACCGCCTGGTTTCCATTGAACATCCCAAACAGATTCGCGCCGTGCGAGCCAACGTAAGAAATTTGCGCCACCATGTTCGACGGCAGCGCGTACTGGAAACCGAGAAACCATTGCTGCATGAACGGAGTGGTGATGTTCGGGCTGATGGAAAAAAGTAAGGGAGTATTGGGATCAATCAAGGAATTGGCGGGGAACCCCTGCTGCAGCGAGTTGAATCCGGGGATCGAACAATCGATTTGCCCGGGATTGGGGTTCGCGGAATTGGTCAGGCAGGGCTGGTTGAACGACTGGGTCACGAAAAAGGGCGGATTGAATCCCGGACTTGGATTGGAATACGGACCGTTTTCCTGGCCGCCATAAAAAATCCCGTAAGAACTGCGCAGCACGAGTTTATCGGTGATTTTGAAGGCCAGGCCGAGGCGCGGCGCGAAGTTGTGATAATCCGGGTTAACCAGGCCGGTCGAGCCAGTCCGCTCAATCGAGATCTGTGTGGCGAGCGTGGGAGTCAGCTCGGCGGTTTGCCCGGTGGGAACAATCAGGCACCCGCAAGCGAAATCAAAATTGGCCTGCTCGTTGCCGGCGGCCTTCACGGGTGAATAGTATTCATAGCGCAAGCCAAGATTCAGCGTGAGGCGCGACGAGGCCTTGAAATCATCCTGAATGAAACCCGCATAGATTTGCCGGTGATAGTCGACGTTGTGCAGGTTCACGATGGAGCCGCCGTCGGAAATGCCCAGCAGAAAACTGGCAAAGCCATATCCGCCGCTTCCGGGAGCTGCGGGATTGTCCGTGAATCCGCTGCTGAAGTCGGCCGTGCCCCGCGAGGCTGAGGGTTGAAAAAGCGTGAACTGTTCGAAGCGCAGCTCGGTGCCAATCTTGAGCGAATGGCGGCCTTTCACCCAGGTGAAATTGTCGGTGATGACGTAGCTGTTTTGTTTCTCGATCGAAGGCAGGAAGCCGGAGCTGCCAAGTTCCGGGGCCGAGCCGTCGCTGAACGTCAGGGCGGGAAGTCCGCCGTTGAACGTGCCGGGCTCGAACGGCACGCCGGGATAATCCAGGTTCGCTGAGACATTCTCGTTGAAATTGTTTTGAAAGCGATGCGCATTGATCCGGTTGTAGCCGAAACGAAACTCGTTCACGTGCGTGGAATCGAAAACGTGCGTTTCGCTCAAAGCCACGCTCCGGTAGGAGAAATCCTCGTTACCGTCGAAAAACCCGCCGCCATCCAGGACGTTATTGAAAGGCGAAGGAATAAAGCTGGGCTGGTTTTCGTAACTGAACCTTCCAAACAGAGAATCCTTGTTCGAAATGTTGTGATCCAGGCGCACGTCGAAATTGTTGCGATTTTCGCTGCGCACCGGCACCGCGATGTAGTTGAACGCCGGGTTGTTCGAGTTCGGAGCCGGGATCAGTGCCGCGAGGCGGGATGCCAGTGGGTCCGTCGTTCCCGCCGGAAAGATGTTCGTAGGAACTCCTCCGCTCACCCCGATCGGCGTTCCGCACAGGCCGCTGGGATTGGCGGGCGTTACTGGAGCCACCTGTGTTTGCCTGGCGTTGAAGATCTCACCCACGAAGGTCTGATTGCCGCTGCAGTCGAGGGCCACTGCACCGGTCGGATTGCCGCTGTTCGGGTCGATGGCCATCGCAGGGGTGTTCGTGAGCAACTCGGAAAAATCGCCGTTCACCATGCTCTGGTCAGGTATCGTCGCGGTCTGCGGTATTCCCTGACGCAAGCGGAATCCCTCGTAATCGGCGAAGAAAAAAGTTTTATCTTTCTTGATCGGGCCGCCAAATGTGCCGCCGAACTGGTTCTGCTTGTAGGCTGGCTTCTGATCAACGATAAAGAAAGGCGAAGCGTCCAGCACATCGTTCCGAAAATATTCGAAAACATCTCCGTGATACGCGTTGGTGCCCGATTTGATCACGGCGTTCAGAATCGCGCCGTTACCTCTTCCGAACTCGGCGCTGTAGTCGTTGGTTTGAACTTTAAATTCCTCAATAGCGTCGATGGGCGGCTGAATCACGTACGAGGCTTCGTTGAACGCGTCGCCCAAATTCGAATTGTTGTCGATCCCGTCGAGCAGGAAATTATTTTGCAGCGAGCGCGCGCCGTCCACGCTGAATCCAAAATTTCCGCTGATGCGCGAGCCCGGTTCGCTGGGAACGACTCCCGCGCCCAGCTGAGCGAGCTGCGCAAAATTCCTGCCATTCAGCGGCAGCGTCTCGATGCGCGTCTTATCCATCACCTCGCCCATCGTGCTGGTTTCGGTTTCAAGTAACGGGTTCTGGACGGTTACCTCCACCTTCTGCGAAACCTGTCCGATCTCCAGCTTGACGTTGGCTTCGATGCGCCCTTGCACGTCGAGCTGCACCGGCCCTGCCACAGCGGTCTTAAAGCCAGGTTTTTCGACGGTGACCGTGTAGCGGCCGACCTTCAGCGGACCGGCGACGTACTCTCCATTTGCTTCCGTGGTGGTATCAAATTCGGTTCCGTGATCCACATCAATGACTGTGACTTTTGCGCCTGCGACAACTCCTCCCGACGCATCCTTTACCGTTCCCGCGATTACTCCAGTGTCCTTCTGCGCCCACGAGCTGCCACAGGAAAGAGCGATCGCCAAGACCAGGGCCACGAAGCGCAAGCTCGTAGAGATTCTGCCGCCAGAATGTTCGAGCAGGCTTTTGGCACGTGCTCGACCAGATAGAATGAAGCGCACGAGTTTGTTCACCTGTAACCCTCCCCCGCAAAGTTGGGCCCGTGTTTCCCGATTGGAGTTGGCTGCGGACGACCCCACGCCGCAGGACTATGAGAAACAGACCTTAATCGCTCACGTAATTAGTCCTATTGTGCACATTTGTCAACTTTTTTTATCGAATATGATGTATTTTGTATTTTTGCGATCATTTTTCAGCGACTTGTGGCACAATCGGCTGCTTTTGGATCGTGTGACACGGGACGGAGAAGTTTGATGAGCCTGCTGGCCGAGGAACGGAGATTTCGCATCCGCGAGGCGCTCGCTCGCGAACGAACGGTCACCGCCTCCGAACTGATTCGCACACTCGGCGTCACCGCAGCCACGATCCGCCGCGACCTGGAAGCCCTGGAGAAGGAAGGTGTGCTGGTCCGCTCGCATGGCGGGGCTGTTTCGCGCACCTCGAGCACGAATTTTCAACCGTCCTACGAGGCGCTCGGCCGCAGCAATCGCGCCGAAAAACAAGCGATCGCGCGGGAAGCCGAGCGATTGATACTCGATGGCGAGACTGTTTTTCTGGAAGGAAGCACTACGGTTTACGAACTCGCGCGACGCCTGCTGCATCGCAACCGCCTTACCGTGATCACAAATTCTCCGCCGATCGTGGATGAATTTCAGCGGAGCCAGCACGTCTCGGTGATTTCAACCGGAGGCGAACTTCAGAAAGATGTGTTCTACCTTTCCGGAGTATGGGCGCAGCGCGCTCTTTCGGAGATACGCGTGGACAAAGCGGTGCTGGGCGTCAGCGCGATTGATCCGGCCTATGGTATTTCCACCGCGAGCCAAGCGGAGGCGCAAATCAAGAAGATGATTCTGAAGTCCGCGCGCGTGAGCATCGCACTTGCGGACCACAGTAAATTCGGCAATCAGGGCTTTGCTTACGTGGGTCCGACAACCGACATTGACATCCTGGTGACGGATTCCGGCACCGGCCCGCAATATCTGCGGCCGCTTCGCGAAGCGGGCGTAGAGCTGATCATTGCCGACGTGCGCGAACCGTCCGTCGAGCCGGACAGAAATGAATCGCCCAAAAGCCGCACGCGATCAGGAGGCGCCAAGCATTGATCGAGTGTATGCGCGCGCAATTCAAGAAAGTTTTCTTACTACTGTTGCTCGCGGCTGTGGCGGGTGGGCTGGCTCTTCACGCAAGCCGGATTCTAGGCCCGCCGATGTTTTCGGCTGCGGCATCCGGACGAGCGGCCGCCTCTAATAATGATAAAGATAAGGATGACGCACTCCAGGCATTTGCGGCGATGGAACCTGTCGATACCCACGTTCACGCGTTCAAGAGCGATCCAGCCTTCACGGATCTGCTGGCGCGCCTGCAATTGCACGTGCTGGACATCTGCGTCGCCGATACCCAAGGCATCTACAACGATCTGGCCACCGAAGTCGCGCGCGCCAAGGGTTTCGTCGAATCCAGCACAGGCCACGCCAGGCTGTGCGTCACGTTTAATCCCTTCACGTTTCAGCAGAAGGATTTTGCGCAGAATACCGTGAAGCGGCTGCAGCAGGCATTTGCCGACGGCGCGATTGCAGTAAAAATCTGGAAAAATATCGGCATGGAACTGAAGACAGCAGACGGGAAGTACGTCATGCCCGACGATCCGGCCTTCGCGCCCATCTACCGGGCGATCGCGGCGGAAAACAAAACCCTCGTCGCGCACGTTGCCGAGCCTTCCTCCTGTTGGCAGCCGCCCAATCCAGACAGTCCCGATTACGATTACTACAGGGAAAATCCGGAGTGGTACATGTACCTTCATCCCGATCACCCGCGCAAGGAAGTCATCCTGGCCGCGCGCGACCACCTGCTTGAGCAAAATCCGAAACTGCGCGTCGTTGGCGCGCACCTGGGCAGCATGGAAACCGACGTGGACGAAATCGCCAGGCACTTTGACCGCTATCCGAATTTCGCCGTGGATACCGCGGCGCGCATGGAATATTTAATGATTCAGCCGCGCGAAAAAGTGCGGAACTTCCTCATCAAGTATCAGGACCGCGTGGTGTACGGCACCGACCTGGAATTCCTCGCAAACGAAAGCACGGCCGAGGCTTTAAAGGATTGGCAAGATACCTACGCGAGAGATTGGAAATTCTTGGCTACGGATCAGATGCTGCAGCTCAGGGGCCGCGAAATCGAGGGATTGAACTTGCCTGAGCCGGTTCTGCGCCGCCTCTTTCACGATAATGCCGTGCGTTGGATTCCTGGGATCGCGAACTCCGCAAAGTGAGCCGGTTGGGGAGCGAGCACGCACGGCATACTTTCCTCTAGAAAGTCAGCCGCTGGATTTCGATCTGTGGCATGAGCGCGCGCACCGTTGCCAGTTCGATTCTTCCCGGCGCGGACGCCACGCAATTGGTAGCGCCGCACGCCGCAGCCAGGCGCAGAGCCTCTTCGCCGGCGATCCCCTGCATAGCGGAGTAAGCAAAACCTCCCAGGGTGGCGTCTCCGGATCCTACCGCCGAAATCACATTCATGGGCGGCGGCGTCGCTTTCCAGACAGGCCCATCTTTGCGTTCCTTCCAGATCAATCCTTCGCGTCCCAGAGTAATCGCAGCGCTTTCCGCTCCGCGGGCAACGATCTCACGCGCCGCATTGGCTATTTCCTCCATCGTTCCGAGCGGCCGGCCTAGGAGCGTTTCCCCCTCGGCGCGATTTACTTTCACGAAATCCGGATGGGCCTGCGAGCCGGCGCGCAAAGCCTCGCCACTTGTATCCACAAAAACTCTTGCGCCTGCAGTTCGCGCCGCCGCAATCAGCGAGACATAGAAATCGGATGCAACGCCTGCGGGCAAGCTGCCCGAAATCACCACGACTGCCTTCTTCCACTCGTCGCGCAGTCCTTCCGCACACCGCTGCAGAAATTCTTCGCGCTCCTGCGGGGTCGGCTCCGCGCCGGGCTCGAGAATCTCCGTCACGCGTCCTGTTGCTTCGATAATTTCCAGATTCACGCGCGTTCGAGCGACCGTGGGAATTGCAACCACGCGAATCCCCAGAGTTTCCATTTGCCGCGCGCACTCCTGCCCGATCGCTCCGCCCAGAAATCCCAGCCACACGGGCCTGGCTCCCAGTGCGAGCGTGGCCATCGCGACGTGCGCGGCCTTACCCCCGGCCAAGCCCTGCGCGGTGCGGGCGCGATTCACCCCTCCCACGGCTAGCGATTCCATGCGCAAGCGGCGATCCATGGCCGGATTCGCGCTCAAGCAAACGATAGTTGGACCGGGCATAAATCCTTGCTCCTGGCTGGCATTTGTGCCAAGCTACCACCCTCAGGTGCGAAATAGTAACAAAAAGTAAGAAATCGAAAGCAGGCTTTGATCCATGCTCGCGGAAGAGCGGCGCCGAAAAATACTCGAATTGACGCAACGTGACGGCCGCGTGGTCGTCAAGGATCTGGCACGCCGTTTCTCCACTTCCCTCATCACCATTCGCAAGGATTTGGAATCGCTCCACCAAATGGGCCGTCTACAACGCGCCCATGGCGGCGCGCTGCCCCTGGACGCAACCGCGCTGCGGGATCCCACGCTGCATGAAAAAGAGCAGTTGCACCGCCGCGAGAAACTGAAAATCGCCGCCGCGGCAGCGCGCCTGGTTCGCCCCGGCCACGTGGTGATTCTGGATTCAGGCACCACCACCACGGCCATCGCGCGTGCTATTAAACATGTGCGCGATCTCACGGTGATCACCAACGCCGTGAACATCGCCGCCGAACTTGCCGGCACGGATGTGGAGGTCATTCTAACGGGCGGCGTGCTGCGAAGGAATTCGTTTTCGCTGGTGGGGCCGCTCACCGAAGATTCCCTCCGGCACGTCACCGCGGATCTTCTGTTTCTCGCCGTGGATGGATTCGATGTTGCGTATGGACTCACTACGCCGAACCTGCTGGAAGCGCGCGCGAATCGCGTGATGATGGAAAACGCCAAGACAGTGATCATCGTCTGCGACTCGAGCAAATTTGGCCGGCGCAGCCTCTCGTTCATCGCGCCCACTTCGGCCGTCCATCACACCATCACGGATGGCAAAATTTCCGCCCGGCACCTTCGCGGGCTGCGCGCGGCGCATATTAAAGTTGTCGTAGTGTAAATTCTGATTTCGCAAACCTTGCGGAGGAACAGTTGGCGGATTTAAAAACACCAGTGGGCGCTCACACCATCGCGGAAATTCTTTCGGAACCAGCCACATGGAAATCGTGCCTGCAGGCCATGGAGCAGAGCGCCCGGCTGCAATCGCTCGCCGAGAAGCTTCCCAGAAATATCGAATGGGTGTTCATCGGCTGCGGATCGAGTTTTTATCTGGCCCAGGCCGCTTCGGCGAGTTGGTCTATTTTGACCGGCGAAAAATCGCGCGCGCTTCCCGCATCCGAAATTACGCTCTTCCCCCAATTATTTCCGGCGGGCTGCCAGGCCGTGCTGATTACCCGTTCCGGCTACACTTCGGAGGTTTTGCAGGCCGCCGAATATCTGGAATCGAAACTCCGCTCGCAAACCTTGGCGATTACGTGCGGTGCCAATACTCCCATCGCAAAGATCGCCTCGCACTGCATCCAGCTGCCGGCTGCGGATGAAAAAAGCACCGTGATGACCAGGTCCTTCACCTCAATGCTGATCACGCTGCAGTCGCTTGCGGCAATTCGCGGAAATCGCCGCGACGTTCTGAAATCGCTGGGCGAACTTCCCGGCCAGGTTGCCGGCCGGCTCGACGCAATCCACAGCGCGATCAAGTCGCTCACGGAGTCGCGCGCCTTTGCGGATTATGTATTCCTGGGACAAGGACCGTTTTTCGGCATCGCGCAGGAATGCATGCTCAAAGTGAAAGAGATGTCCTGTTCTTACGCGCAGTCGTTTCATACGCTCGAATTCCGGCACGGTCCCAAGGCGATCGTCAGCCCCGAGACGCTCATCACCTTCCTCATCAGCGAATCGGGCTTTGCGGCGGAAGTCGCTGTCCTTGAGGAAATCAAAAAGCTGGGCGGGACCACACTGGTTGTCTGCAACTCGGGCGATTCCATGATGCGCCGCGCCGCCGATTACCTTGTCGAGTTGTCGCTCGATGTGCCGGAAGTAGCCCGTGCGGCCCCAAGCGTCATTCCCGGACAACTGCTCGGCTTTTACACCGGAATCAAGAAGGGTTTGAATCCTGACGAGCCGCGCAACTTGTCGCGTGTCGTAATGCTGGAAAGCAAATAACAGGGGCCGCCCGAATGTCGCTCGATGTCTGCGTGGTCGGCGAAATCAACCCGGACCTGATTCTGTACGGTGTGCCAGCGCAACTGAAACCGGAAGAGGAATCGCTGATCCATGGATTCCGTCTGACGCTGGGAAGTTCGTCCGCCATTTTCGCGCACAATCTTGCGGTGCTCGGGACGCGGGTTGGCATGGTGTCCAAAATCGGCGCGGACTCGCTCGGCAAAATGGCTTTCGACTGGCTCGCAGAGGCTGGCGTGGATTTGACGCGTGTGCGTGTTGCCCCTAGCGGCCCTGCCACTGGCCTCACCGTGATTCTCGCCCAGCCCGGACATCGCTTTATCCTCACCTACCCCGGAACCATGTTTGAATTCAGTTACGCCGACCTGGATCTCGATTATATTTTTTCCGCGCGGCACCTGCATCTATCGTCGTATTTCTTGCACCGCGCCCTGCGCCCCCGCATCGCTGACTTATTTCGCGAAGCCAAGGCCCACGGACTTTCGACGTCGCTAGACACCAACGACGACCCGGAAGGCAAGTGGGGGGACGATCTGCTGAACGTGCTTCCGTTCGTTGACATATTTTTCCCGAACGAGCGCGAAGCAAAGAAAGTAGCGGGCAGCGATGATTTGCAGCAAGCAATCCATAGACTGGCGCAGCTTTGCAAATTTGTCGTAGTGAAACTCGGTTTACACGGGGCGGTTGCGCGGAAAGGCTCCCAAGAATGGCGCCGCAGCGGCCTGCGCGTGGCGTCGGTCGACCCGGTCGGCGCAGGCGACAGTTTCGATGCCGGCTTCATTCATCGCTATCTGCAGGGTGCAACCCCGCAGGAATGCCTCGACTACGCCGACGTTGCCGGCGCATTTTCAACCACGTGCGAAGGCGGCACCGAGGCTTTTAAGGATCGTGACAAGGTCGCAGCATTTTTTCGCGAGCACTTGACCAAGCGTTAAGCAGGATTCGCCATCCGCAGCCGAGCGTCACTCCTTGGTGGCTTTTATCAATAGATGGTCGGAAAAGCTCGCGTTCAGTTTTGCGCCCGGCGCGGTCACTTCCCCCAAATCCTTGCCGCTCACGTAATCCAGCACGCGATATTTTCCCGTAGCCAGCCCGCGCAGTTCGATTTCTCCAGACCACGATGCCTGCTGTCCGGGCTTGGCAGCGCCCGCTGCCGCCGCCCCCGCAAAGAACGCGTAGTACATCGCGCCATCTTTCTCGATGGCGTATCCCTCCGGAAAATCGTAACCATAAACGTAAAGATCGCGGAACGTGCCGCGCGAAAGCATGTTGTCGTTATAGAGGCCGATCCACTTTTTCCAGTACTCCTCTTTTTGCGGTGTCAGATAAACATCCGCCAGCTTCGGTCCGTAGTTCGGCCACGCGAATTTCGTGCCCACCACGCCGCCGGTTCCAATCGTCGAGGCGAAATCAGATCCCAGATCCTTCTCATTTCCGTTCGGGTTCGCGATGCGCGTCAATTCCACATGATCTCCATAGACCGCGGAATTGGGACCAAGCAGCGCCTTGTACATTTTCACGCGCTGCCGCACCTGCACCGAACCAACCGGATCCGCCGTCACCGCCTGATCCAGATAACGCAGCCATGCGATGCTCGGCGGCGTGCCGCACGGGCAGCTCTGCGTGACACTGTCCGGTTTCAGCGCACGCGTGGTTTCGAAAATCGTCTTGTAGACATCACCCATCGCGTAAACCGAATCGTACGGCGTCTTGTGATGATGCTTCGGGTTGTAACAAGCCGGGACGCTGTAAATGTTGTCGAGCTTGTGCCCGTCAAAATCCCAGTCGCGAATAAATGTTTCCGTCAGCTGCTTGTAATACGCGCGCACCTCGGGAACGGCCGGACATAATGTCGCCAGATTCCGCGTCATGCGCGCCGGCTTGCCGTTCTTGTCCAGAATCAGCCAGTCCGGATGCTGCTTCACTACGTCCGATACGCCGTAGGAATGCGATTCGTATCCCGGCCCGCCATCTTCCACCGCCAGCGGCAACCACCACAGTTGCACCTTGATTCCCTGCTCGTGAAATTGCTGGACCATTTTTTGAATTTCGCCGTCGGGAAACGTGTCGCTGCGCGGTTGCCAGTCGCCGTAGTTGTTGAACCAGCGGTCGTCCAGAGTCGCCCAGTGAATTCCGAATTCCTTGAGTTTGGGAATCGTACCCAGCATTTGCGCCGGAGTCACATCGGCCAGATAGCCCCACCCGCACCAGCTCACCGCGTAGTCTTCGCTGTTGGTCGTGGGCCGCTTCAGACCTTCGCCATCGATCACGTCGGAATAGATTCGCAGCGGCTCGTAATAATCGCCGGAATAGACCGCGATAAATGTCTCGGGACTGGAATAACTTTCGCCCGGCTGCAACGCGCTCTCGGCAGTCAGATGGACGCTCGCATCCACGTGGCCGTCGGATTCTGTTTTCACCGGAACCGCAAGCACCAGCGGGAGGGTCTCGACGTGGCCGATCGCTTCGCCCACCGTCTTCGTCCAGAACGCGACCACGGGTATTCCGCCGCCGACGCGTCCCAGGTCTCCCTTCACGTCCACCACCGAACCCATTTGATTCTGTTGCGAAAATTTCCGCGGGATTTCAAACACGTTTTCTCTTCCCCACTCGATGCTGGCGCCATGAAAGGACCACATATCGTTCGGCGCCACCGCAGGATCCGTGAGCGAAGCATTGAAACGATGCCGATCGAGCTCGATCGCATCCAGCTTCACTTCATTCTTCCCGGAATTACGAATCGAAACGGAAACCAGCGCGACGCTCGGAAATTCGTCGTACACTTCGACCACCAGCGTCTCTTCCAGGTCAGCCGCGGAATTGTTGCCGCGCAGCTCGATGCGTTTTCCCCGTGTTCCCAGCCGTCCGTGCGGCGCGGAAATCTGCGCATGCGCGACATCGAAAACCACATCGGGCAGTTCTTTCCCCGCAGCTGTCAATGCCACGCCGGACGCTCCCGCCGCGTCATCCAGCGAAAGTTTTCGCCCATCGCTCACCAGGCTTGCAGCCACGTAGCCGCTGGGCGCGACGGCGAATTCCGCCGCGGCCGAATCCATCACCACGGCGGTCGCACTCGCGGTTACCTTCACCTGTGACTGGGGCGTTTGGGCGGGCGGGGCGCTCACCGTCGCTTGTTTCCCGCAACCGTTCGCAAACAGGAAAAGCACAGCCGCGGCGAGTGGCATCCTCGCGACGCTCAGGATATTCCGCCGCTGTACCGGTTTTTCGCAGCGCGCTAGCAGCATGTTCCTCTCTCGTCACCAAAAGAAGTAAAAAGCTACATTTCGTAACATAACGATACCTGCGCAATATCTCACATTAAGAAGGCACAAGCCACTAAAAATGCCGCAGCGCAGAGAAGCAACCGCCACCCATACCACATTTAGCCCTGCCTTTCATTCCGCCCCTTTTGTATGATCCAAGCTGCTCCAATCGTCGCAAGGACATCCATCGTTGAAAAACCGCAGCCGCGCCGCAATGGCACCCAAACTCGTCCTCGGCGTTGATATCGGCGGCACGAAGGTGGCCGTCGGCCTGGTGAACTCAGGCGGCCGGATTCACCATGCCGGGCGCGCTGCGATGATCGCGCGCGGCAGCGCCGAACAAGGATTTCGCGCCGTGCTGCAAGCGATGGATGGCGTGATGCCGCAAGCGCGCGCTGCCCGGGTACGCGCCATAGGCGTGTGCGCCCCGGGATGGGTGGAAAGCGACCGAGGAATCTTGCTCAGCGCCACGAACTTGCCGTGCTGGGAAAATTTCCCCTTGGCGCGAAAACTCGAAAAACATTACAGCTTGCCCACGCGGCTCACCAACGACGCCAGTGCCGCCGCTCTGGCCGAAGCAAAATGGGGCGCAGGCGCCAAATATGAAAGCATTTTTTACGTGAGCCTCGGAACCGGTATAGGCACGGCAATCGTCCGCGAAGGGGAGATTTACCACGGACGGGCCGGCGGCAGCTGCGAAGGCGGCCATATGAGCATCAACTTTAGCGGCCCACTGTGCGGCTGCGGCAAGCGCGGCTGCGTCGAGATGTATGCCTCGGGCAGCGCAATTTCCCGGCGCGCCCGCAGCCTGCTCCGCCAGAGCCGCAACCATCGTTCGCAAATCCTGAAAATGGCAGGCGAAAATATCTCCAATGTCACTGCGGAGACGGTAGAAAAAGCCGCGCGCGGCGGCGATCCGTTGGCAACGGAAATTCTGCAGGCAGCGGCCGACCATCTGGCGATATGGCTCGGCAATGTGATCGATCTGCTCGAGCCGGAAGTAATTATCGTAGGAGGCGGAATCGGACGCGTGATGATGGCCTTTCGCGCTCGCATCAGGCGAACTCTCAAGAGCTGGGCAATCAATCCCGGCGCGCATCGCGTGCCCATTTTGAACGCCCGCTACGGCTCCCAATCGGCTCTGGCCGGCGCCGCCGCGCAATGGCTCGTGCCAATGCACCGCCGCAACGACTGACCGCGCGGTCCCGTCTCGCAGATCCCCAGAAGACGAGCGTCCTAAGTTCCTGATTCGCCAAGGGATTCACAGCTAGCCAACACCCCTAAGGAAATAGCGCCCACTGAAATCTGCCCCAAACACCTTGAAACCAAACCTGCCTCGCTCTCGTCGGAATATAATGCGTGTTAGATTTACGCCTAGGTGGTGTCCCTAGAGGCTATCCACGCGTCGCTGGGCCAAATGCTGGTCAAAAACGTCGTTTTGGCCGATGCCGTCAGTAGCGAAAGACACGCCTCGCGCAAGGTTGAATCATCGAATGAGGGAGCAAAGTGCCAGATAATATTTCGAAGATCGGAACTCACAGCGACACCACGACGACAGCTGCGCCGTCCACAGGTTCGGCAGCGAAACCGCCAACGGCCCCGCCTGAATACGAAGGCACCGGCAAAAGCGGCAGTCACGCGTGGATCTGGGTCGTCGTGATCCTGGTTCTAGCCATCGGCGGCCTGATTTATTACCGCAAGCAGCAGGCAGCCGAAGCTGCCGCAAAAACCAAAGCGGCTCTTGCCAATCGCAGCGTCCCGATTACCACCGCGACCGCCACCACCGGCCCGATCGGCATTTATATCAACGCGCTCGGAACCGTCACCTCCGTTTATACCGCTACGATCACCACTCGCGTGGATGGACAAATCGTCAGCGTCAATTACGTCGAAGGTCAGATGGTTCATAAGGGCGACCTGCTGGTGCAGATCGATCCGCGCCCTTATCAAGCGGCCTTGACCCAGGCCGAAGGAACGCTGGCGCACGACGAAGCCTTGCTCGGCGAAGCGCGCATCGACCTGGACCGTTACCAGCTGGCTTTCAATCGCAACGCAATCGCCAAGCAGCAACTCGACGATCAGATCCAGACCGTGAAGCAGTACGAAGGCTCGGTCAAGAACGACCAGGGCACGGTTGCCAGCGCGGCCACCAATGTCGACTACGCCACGATTAAAGCTCCCATCGATGGCCGGGTTGGCCTGCGCCTGGTGGATCCCGGGAACATTGTTACAGCTGCCAGTGGCACGCCGCTGGTGGTGATCACGCAATTGCAGCCGATCACCGTAATTTTCAGCGTAGCGGAAGATTATCTGCCGCAGATTCAGAAGCAGCTGCGCCAGTCGAACAAAATGTCCGTCGAGGCCTTCGATCGCAATCAGCAAACCAAGCTTGCTTCCGGCAAGCTCTTGACTCTGGACAATCAGATTGATACCACCACCGGCACCGTAAAACTGAAAGCCATCTTCGAAAACTCCGATATCGCTCTGTTCCCGAATCAGTTTGTGAACGCGCGCCTGCTGGTGGATACACAACAGAATGCCACGCTGGTTCCCACCGCGGCAATTCAACGCAATGCCCAAGGCGCGTTCGTCTATGTCGTCAAATCCAATCAGACCGCCGCAATGCAGACGGTCACGATCGGAACCACAGATGGCGGCAACGCGGCCGTGCAAGGCGTGAAGTCCGGCGATGTGCTGGCGATCACCGGATTCGACAAGCTTCAGGACGGCGTGAAGGTCTCAGTGCAAAAGCCAACCGGTGATAACGGTTCCTCGAACGCCTCCTCCGGTAGCGCCAGTGGCTCGGGTCCGGGAAGCAACGGTTCCGTGGCGCAGGCTGGGGGCAGCGGGGGAAATCGTCCGTGAATCCGTCTCGGCCATTTATTATCCGGCCCGTCGCGACTTCGCTCCTGATGGCCGCGATTCTTCTCGCCGGATTCGTGGGGTTCACGCAGCTTCCCGTCTCGGCCTTGCCCGAGGTCGATTACCCCACCATTCAAGTCGTTACGTTTTACCCCGGAGCGAATCCTGATGTAGTGGCCTCGGCGGTCACGGCACCACTTGAGCGGCAGTTTGGCCAGGTCCCCGGCCTCAGCCAAATGACGTCCACCAGCTCCGACGGCAGCTCTGTGATCGTGCTGCAGTTTTCGCTCGAGCTGAATATTGACGTTGCCGAGCAGGAAGTCCAGGCCGCCATCAATGCCGCACAGACCTACCTTCCCGCGGATCTGCCCACGCCGCCCATTTACAGCAAGACCAACCCCGCGGACACGCCGATTTTGACGCTGGCCTTGACGTCTCAGACGATTCCGCTCTCGCAAGTGGAAAACCTCGCGGATACGCGCCTCACGCAAAAGATCGCGCAGCTGCCCGGTGTGGGCCTGGTAAGCATCAGCGGCGGCCAAAAGCCCGCGGTGCGCGTGCAAGTGAACCCCACGGCTCTTTCTTCCTACGGGATCAACCTGGAAGACGTCCGCACGGCGCTGCAGTCCACCAGCTTGAATTCCGCCCTGGGAAATTTCGACGGCCCGCATCAGGATTATCAAATCAACGCCAACGATCAATTATTTACCAGCCAGGAATTCTCGAACGTTGTCGTCGCCTACCATAACGGTTCGCCCGTGCGGCTGTCCGACGTGGCCCGCGTGGTGGACGACGTGGAAAACGTCAGGCAAGCCGCCTGGATGAATGAAACGCCCGCCGTGATCGTCAACATCCAGCGGCAACCGGGCGCCAACATTATTCAGGTGGTGGATCGCGTCAAGGCGCTGCTGCCGCTGCTGCAAAGCAGTTTGCCTTCCGCCGTGCACGTGACGGTGCTGACCGACCGCACCATCACCATTCGCGCATCGGTGAAGGACGTTGAGTTTGAATTGCTGCTCACCGTGGCGCTAGTGGTCATGGTCATCTTTCTGTTTCTGCGCAACGTGCGCGCCACCATTATTCCCAGCGTGGCTGTTCCGCTTTCGCTGGTGGGTACCTTTGGCGTGATGTATCTGGCGGGCTACAGCTTGAACAACTTGACGCTCATGGCCCTGACGATTTCTACCGGCTTCGTCGTGGACGATGCCATCGTCATGATCGAGAACATCGTCCGTTATATCGAAGAGGGCGATGACCCGCTGCGCGCGTCCTTGCTCGGCTCGGAGCAAATCGGCTTCACCATCGTCTCGCTCACCATTTCCTTGATCGCCGTGCTGATTCCTCTGCTCTTCATGGGCGACATCGTCGGCCGTCTCTTTCGCGAATTTGCCATCACTCTGAGCGTCACGATTCTGGTTTCCGCCGTGGTTTCCCTCACGCTGACGCCGATGATGTGCTCTCGCCTGCTGAAGCACGACCCCGAAGCGCAAAACAAGCCTTTGTACAAAATGTCCGAGCGCGCCTTTCAAAGCGTCATTGATTTTTACGGGCGCACGCTGAAGTGGGTTTTGCAGCACCAGGTGGCGACGCTGATTGTGGCGGTCGCCACGCTCGCTCTCACAATTATCCTCTATGTCATCGTGCCCAAAGGTTTCTTTCCCGTGCAGGATACCGGCATCATTCAGGGCATCTCGGAGGCCACCGAATCCATTTCCTTTCCCCTGATGGCCCAGAAGCAGCAGCAATTAAGCTCCCTCATCCTGAAAGACCCTGCCGTTGAAAGTCTTTCATCCTTCATCGGGATTGACGGCACCAATACCACGCTCAATAGCGGACGCATTCTGATAAACCTGAAGCCACTGGAGGAGCGCGGCCTCAATGCTTCCGAGGTGATTCGCCGCCTGCAGCCGGAACTGGAAAAAGTGGAGGGCATCACGCTGTACATGCAGCCGGTGCAGGATTTGACGGTGGAAGACCGCGTGAGCCGCACGCAATATCAATACACGCTGGAAGATCCGGATTTGAACGAGCTGAACGACTGGACCGCGAAGCTGGTAGCCAAACTGAAACAAATTCCCGAACTGCGCGACGTGGCCACCGACCAGCAAAACGGCGGCCTGGCAGCCGCGCTGGTAATTGATCGCGTGACGGCTTCGCGCATGGGGATCACGCCTTCGGTAGTGGATGAAACGCTCTACGACGGATTCGGCCAGCGCCAGGTGACCACCCTTTACACGCAGCTGAATCAGTACCACGTCATTCTGGAAACCATGCCGGACTTTCAGAAAAATCCCGCGAAGCTCCAGGATATTTACGTGCGGTCCGCCCTCGCATCCTCGTCCTTGACCACAGGTTCGGGTTCGACCCCTGCCGGCACCGTCGTCACTTCCAGCACCGCTTCGGGCAACTCCAACGCAGCTCCGAGCCCCGCGACCACTAAGTCCACGCCGAATTCCGGCTCCGCCACTCCCGCCCCGGTGTCCAACACCAACGGAGCAGCCGTGCCGCTCAGCGCGTTCACTCATTTTGAATCCAGAACCGCGCCCTTGTCGGTAAATCATCAGGGACAATTTCCGGTCGTCACCATCTCGTTCAATCTTGCTCCCGACGCGTCGCTGGGCGAAGCCACCAAAGCGATTGAAAAAGTGCAGCAGGATATCGGAATGCCGCTCAGTGTTCAGGCGGCCTTTCAGGGCACGGCCGCCTCGTTCCAGCTTTCGCTGAGCAACGAGCCAATCCTGATTCTGGCCGCACTGGTCACCGTTTACATCGTGCTCGGCGTTCTCTATGAGAGTTACATCCACCCAATCACGATTCTTTCCACGCTGCCTTCGGCGGGCGTGGGCGCCATCCTGGCCTTGCTCATCTGCGGACAGGAACTCAGCGTCGTCGCGCTCATAGGAATTATTTTGCTGATCGGCATCGTGAAAAAGAACGGCATCATGATGATCGACTTCGCTCTGGAAGCCGAACGAAAGCACGGCATGAGCTCCGAGGACGCCATCTACGAAGCCTGCCTGCTGCGTTTTCGTCCTATCATGATGACGACCATGGCCGCGCTCCTGGGCGGCCTGCCACTTGCTCTCGGCACCGGCATCGGCTCGGAACTGCGCAAGCCCCTGGGCATCGCCATGGTCGGCGGCCTGCTGCTCAGCCAGGTGCTCACCCTTTACACCACCCCGGTGATTTACATCTTCTTCGATGACCTGGCCAAGAAAGTTGCCACATCGCGCGCCGGCCACGGAAGCACGGAGTCGGTCCCGGCGGATTAGCTATGAGCATCTCCTCGCCATTCATTCATCGCCCGGTCGCCACCACGCTGCTTACGGTCGCGATTGCGCTCGCCGGCGCCGTAGCTTTCCAGGTGTTGCCGGTGTCCGCGCTTCCGCAGATTGATTTCCCCACCATTTCCGTCGCCGCCAGCTTGCCGGGAGCCAGTCCGGAAATCATGGCTTCGTCGGTAGCCACGCCGCTCGAACGCCAATTCGGCCGCATCGCCGGCGTCACCGAAATGACGTCTTCCAGTTTTCTTGGGACCACCAGCATCACGCTGCAATTCGATCTGAACCGCAATATTGACGGCGCCGCGCGCGACGTCGAAGCTTCGATCAACGCCGCACGCAGCTATCTGCCCGTGAACCTGCCCGCCAATCCCACCTATCGCAAGGTAAACCCGGCCGATGCGCCGATCATGATCCTGGGCCTGACTTCCAAGGTCTACGATCGCGGACCGATGTATGACGCAGCGTCCACCATCGTGCAGCAAAGGCTTTCGCAGATTGAGGGTGTCGGACAGGTAAGCGTGGGCGGAAGCTCGCTGCCCGCCGTGCGCGTGGAACTGAATCCCACCCAACTGAACAGCTACGGCCTTGGCTTGCAAGACGTCAATGCGATGCTCAGCACGCAAAATGCGAACGTCGCGAAAGGCCAGATCAGCGACGGGCAGACGACCGCCGATATCGTCGCTAACGATCAGCTGCTCAAGGCCGCGTTTTACAAGGATCTGGTCGTCGGCTACCACAATGGCGCAGCCGTAAAGCTTTCGGACATCGCCGACGTCCGCGACGAGGTGGAAAACGTACGCGCCACGGGATTCATGAATGGCAAGCCCTGCGTGCTCTTGATCGTTTCCCGCCAGCCGGGCGCCAATATTATCGAGACGGTGGACCGTATTCGGGAAGCCATTCCCTCCTTGAAGGCTTCGGTCCCCGCGGCGATTGACTTCACGATCGTGCTCGACCGTACCGCCACCATCCGTGCCTCGGTGAGCGATGTCGAACGAACCCTGGCCATCTCCATTGCCTTGGTGATTCTGGTTGTGTTTCTTTTTCTGCGCAATCTTCGCGCAACTCTGATCCCCAGCGTCGCCGTTCCCGTTTCGCTCATCGGCACCTTTGGCGTGATGTACCTCTGTAAATACAGCATCGATAACCTGTCCTTGATGGCGCTCACCATCGCCACCGGCTTCGTGGTGGACGACGCCATCGTCGTGATCGAAAACATTTCGCGCTATCTCGAGCAGGGCATGAGTCCGATGGAGTCCGCCTTGAAAGGCGCGCAGGAAATCGGGTTCACGGTGCTCTCGATCAGCATTTCCCTGGTCGCCGTCTTCATTCCCATTCTGCTCATGGGTGGAATCGTGGGACGCCTGTTCCGTGAATTTGCGGTCACGCTCTCGGTCGCGATTCTTGTCTCGCTCGCCATTTCCCTGACCACCACTCCCATGATGTGTTCCCGGCTTCTCAAGAATCCCCACCAGGAAAAGCACGGGCGAGTCTTCGAGGCCAGTGAAAAAGTTTTCAACGCCATGCTGGGATTTTATGAACGCACTCTGCAATGGGTGCTGCAGCACTCGGCCATCACTCTTTTTGTCTTGTTTGTGACGGTGGGCCTCAACGTCTTCCTGTTCTGGATCGTGCCCAAGGGTTTTTTCCCGCAGCAGGATAATGGCACCGTCTTTGGCGGCATTCAGGGAGCCCAGGACATTTCATTCCAGGCCATGCAGACTTTGACCCTGCGCTTTGTGGACATCATCAAGTCCGACCCCGCGGTGCAGAACGTCGGAGCGTTCACGGGCGGCGGTGGCGCCGTTAACACCGGGTTTGTGTATCTTGCGCTGAAGCCTCTCGATGAACGCAAGATCAGCTCCAGCCAGGTGATCGATCGCCTGCGCCCCAAACTGGTTTCCATTCCAGGTGCAACTGTCTTCCTGCAAGCCGGCCAGGACTTGCGCATCGGCGGCCGCCAGAGCAACGCGCAATATCAGTACACGATTCAGAGCGACAATATTGATGATCTGGTGACCTGGGGTCCGCGTCTGCTGACCGAAATGCGCAAACTGCGCATCCTCACCGACGTCAACACCGATCAGCAGAATAGCGGTTTGCAGGCTTCCCTGGTTTACGATCGCGACACCGCGTCGCGCCTGGGCATCACTCCGCAAATGATCGACAACACTTTGTACGAAGCCTTCGGCCAAGCCCAGGTCTCCACCATGTACACGCCTCTGAATCAGTATCACGTGGTGATGGAGGTGGCTCCGCAGTTCTGGCAGGATCCCGTATCCTTAAACGACATTTATATCCGCCCGTCGGTTGGCAAAGAAGTCCCGCTCAGCGCCGTCACGCACTACGCTCCGACGATTGCTCCGCTCGCCGTCAATCACCAGGGCCAGTTTCCTTCCGTCACCGTATCCTTTAATCTCGCGCCCGGCGTAGCGCTGAGCGACGCCGCCACCGCCATCAACCAGATGCAGCAGCAGATGGGCGTGCCGACCACGATCCACGGAATGTTTTCCGGAACGCTGCAAGCCTTTCAGTCGTCACTCTCCACCCAGCCGTTTCTGATCATCACCGCGCTGCTTGCCGTTTACATCGTCCTGGGAATTCTCTACGAAAGTTACATCCATCCGATTACGATTATCTCGACGCTTCCTTCCGCAGGAGTCGGCGCAGTACTGGCGCTTCTGCTTTTTCACATGGACCTCAACGTCATTGCCCTGATCGGCGTAATTCTGCTTATCGGCATCGTCAAGAAAAATGCCATCATGATGATTGACTTTGCCTTGGCCGCCGAACGCCAGGAGAACAAAACTTCTCAGGAAGCGATCTACCAGGCGTGCCTGCTGCGTTTTCGGCCCATATTAATGACCACCATGGCCGCATTATTCGGCGCGCTGCCGCTGGCCCTTGGCACCGGCACGGGTTCGGAACTGCGCAGGCCCCTGGGCATCACCATCATCGGCGGCTTGATCGTCAGCCAGATGCTGACCCTGTACACCACCCCGGTCGTTTATCTTTATCTGGATCGCATGCGGGTTCGCTGGGCTCGCACGCACCATCACACACTAGGCGGTACCGTAGAGGAGCCGGCGGACTGATGAAACACGTTTGGCAATTCCTTAGAGCGGAAGGCAAATCGGTAGCACAATGGACTCCTGAGATTTCTACAATGGAAAGAACTCACCGCCCATCGCAAGTTCTGATTGCCTCCCTGCTGCTCGCCGCGTTCGCGCTGGACGGCTGCGTCGTCGGCCCCAAGTATCAGCGGCCGTCCGCGCCGGCTCCCGCAGCCTACAAGGAGTTGACTCCCGCCGACTTCAGCAAGACCGACGGCTGGAAAGTGGCGCAACCGCAAGACAACGTCCTCCACGGCAAATGGTGGACGATGTTCAACGATCCGCAACTGAACGCCCTGGAAGAGCAGGTGAATATTTCCAACCAGAACGTGCAATCCGCCATGGCCAGCTACATGGCCGCGCGCGCTTTGGTCAAGGAAGCCCGCGCGCAATACTACCCCACGGTCACCGTGGCCCCTGGGATCACGGCGTCACGACAAGGCGCTGCGGCATCGCTTGCCGTCACTCCCGGAACCTCTGTGTTTTACACTTTGCCGTTCGATGCGACGTGGGTTCCCGACCTCTGGGGCAGGGTTCGTAATCAGGTCCGGGCCAACACGGCTTCGGCGCAAGCCAGCGCGGCGGATCTGGAAAACGCGCGCTTGACGGCCCAGGCCGAAGTCGCCGTGGATTATTACGACCTGCGCGGCCAAGACGATCTAAAGCAATTGCTCGATTCCACCGTGATCGCTTTCCAGGAATCGCTCGATCTCACCAAAGCTCTCTACGAGACGGGGATCGACTCCGACGAATCTGTGGCCCAGGCCGAAACGCAGCTGGAAACCACGCAAGCCCAGGACACCAATCTCGGCATCATGCGTTCGCAATTCGAACATGCCATAGCCATGCTGGTTGGCCAGCCCGCCTCTTCATTCTCGATCCCGGCCGAACCTCTCAAGTCGAAACCGCCCGCGATTCCCTTCGGCGTCCCGTCGCAATTACTTGAGCGCCGTCCTGATGTCGCCGCGAACGAGCGGCTCATGGAGCAAGCCAACGCGCAGATTGGCGTAGCCTATGCCGCCTACTACCCGACGCTCACTCTCAGCGCATCGATTGGCCTTGAATCAGAGTCCTTCACGAAATGGTTTACCTGGCCGAGCCGATTTTTTTCCGCCGGCCCCAGCTTGTCCGAAACGCTTTACGATGGCGGACTGCGCCATGCCACCGTCCTGCAATTCCGCGCGCAATACGACGAAACCGTCGCCAACTACCGGCAGACGGTCCTGACCGCCTTTCAACAGGTGGAAGATAATCTTGCCGCGCTGCGAATTCTTTCCATTGAAATCCAGCAGACAGATACCGCCGTGACTTCGGCGGAACGCAATCTGAAGATCGCCACGGACCGCTACAAGTTGGGCATCGATCCTTACCTCAACGTCATCACCGCGCAGACCACGCTGCTCAGCAATCAACAGACGGCCGTGAATCTGCGGATTCAGCAAATGACCTCCAGCGTGCAACTCATCGAGGCGCTGGGCGGCGGCTGGGATTCGTCCCTGATTCCCACCCCTAACCAGGTCTTGCATCAGGATTCACCGCCTCCGCAGGCGCCGCCACAAGGCACCAAGTAGGCACCGCCTGGCTCGATCGAAGTGCCGCGCGACGCCGGGTTTGAGTCGAGCCCGCGTCCCGCTGGCACGTTTCTCCCTGTAAATCGCCGCCGCAGCGCCCTAGGCGCGAAACACTTGTGGCTCCAGCCAGACTTTTCCGCAGCTTCCAGAACGTTTTCCATGTTCCAAGCCCCGCCGCTTTTGATATCGTGCTAATAGCTCCTCAGTCGCCGCGCTGTGTCGCGGCTGATGCGCTCAGAACTGCGGACGGCTCCGTGAAACTCCTGCAAAATTACATCAACGGCCATTTTGTGCGCGGCCCGCGCGAGTTCGCCGACGTGAATCCCGCCGACGGTTCCGTAATCGCGCAAGTATCGGAAGCGAGTCGCGAACAAGTGGACGAAGCCGTAGCCGCGGCCCGCCAAGGCCTGGGCGGAGAATGGGGCCGCTTGTCGGTTCCAGCGCGTGCCGCCATGCTGCACAAGATCGCCGACGGCATCGAAGCGCGCTTCCAGGATTTCTTGCACGCCGAAGTCGCTGACACCGGAAAACCCATCTCCCTCGCGTCGCGCATTGACGTCCCGCGCGGCGCCGCGAATTTCCGCGCCTTCGCGGACGTCATCAAGACTGCCGGCCTCGAATCATTTCGCAGCGAAACTCCCGACGGCGTTGTCGCCCTGAATTACGCCGTGCGCAAGCCTCTGGGCGTCGTTGGAATCATCACGCCCTGGAATCTGCCGCTCCTGCTGCTCACCTGGAAAGTGGCTCCCGCACTCGCCTGTGGCAATTGCGTCGTCGTCAAACCGTCGGAAGAAACTCCCGCTACCGCAACGCTGCTGGCCGAAGTCATGCAAACGGCAGGTGTACCTGCCGGCGTCTTCAATGTGGTCCACGGTTTCGGTCCGGACTCTGCCGGAGAATTCCTCACCGCGCACCCCGGCGTAGACGCGATCACCTTCACGGGCGAATCCCGCACGGGCGCCGCCATACTGCGTGCGGTCGCTCCCACGGTGAAGCCGGTATCCTTTGAACTGGGCGGCAAGAACGCTGCCATCGTTTTTGCCGACTGCGATTTTGAGGAAACACTGAGTGGCCTGACGGACGCTGTCTTCCTCAATACCGGCCAAGTCTGTCTCTGCGCGGAACGCGTCTACGTCGAGCGCAAACTGATGGATCGCTTCATGAGCGCACTGCAACAAAAAGCCGAGTCCCTGCGGCTCGGATGGCCCATGGATCAGGCCACCTCGACGGGCCCTTTAATTTCCCGAGAACATCGCGACAAAGTTCTGGCTTACTATCAATTGGCGCGCGAAGAAGGTGCGACGGTCGTCACCGGCGGCGGCATCCCAAAATTTAACGATGCCCGCGACGCGGGCTTTTACGTCCAGCCCACGATTTTCACCGGTCTCGCCGAATCCGCGCGCTGCGTGAAGGAAGAGATCTTCGGCCCCGTCTGCCACATCGCGCCGTTCGACAGCGAGGAAGAAGCCATCGCCAAAGCGAACGACACCCGCTACGGACTCGCCGGTTCAGTCTGGACTTCGAATCTCAAGCGCGGCCACCGCGTAGCCGAAAAACTGCGTGTCGGAATCACCTGGGTCAATTGCTGGTTTCTGCGCGATCTGCGCACGCCCTTCGGTGGAATGGGTCTTTCCGGCATCGGCCGCGAAGGCGGAGTACATTCCCTGAACTTTTATTCCGAACTGAACAATATCTGCGTTAAGTTGAGTGATGGATGACCACGGAAAGCAAAGTCGTACCGGGCAAAGCGCAGCCGCGCGGCAAATTTCCACACCTCAAACGCGCCGGCGATTATCTGTTCGTCTCCGGCACCAGTTCGCGCCGCGCCGACAACACGATCGAGGGTGCCGAAGTCGACCCGCTCGGCTCGACGCAACTGGATATCCGCGCGCAAACCCGCGCCGTCATCCACAATATCAGCGACATTCTTGCCAGCGTCGACGCGAAGCTCAGCGACCTGGTCGAGATTTCCAGCTACCTCGTGAACATGAACGATTTTGCCGGCTACAACGAAGTCTACAACGAGTACTTCAATGAAAACGGACCGGCACGCACCACCGTCGCCGTCCATCAATTGCCTCACCCGCATTTGCTGATCGAGATGAAGGCGATCGCCTACAAGCCCGTCGCCGAAGCGGAAAGGAAAAAATAATGCCATCGATTAAAACCATGAAAGCCTTCAATTTTCAGGGCTGGATTGACGCCAATCGCGACAAATTAAAGCCGCCCGTCGGCAATGCCCAGGTGTGGGACGACGGCGATATCATCGTCACGGTCGTCGGCGGGCCAAACCAGCGCGTCGATTATCATGACGATCCCACCGAGGAATTTTTCTACCAGCTGAAGGGCGACATTTTCATCCGCGTGATGGAACAGCCCGGAAAACCGCCCATCGAAATCCCCATCAAAGAGGGAGAAATCTTTCTGCTTCCGAAACACACGCGCCATTCGCCGCAGCGTCTTACCCCCGGCACGATTGGCCTGGTCGTCGAAATTCCGCGCCCCGAAGGCGCCAAAGACGCCTTCGAGTGGTACTGCGGCAAATGCCATCACCTGGTTCATCGCGCGGAAGTTCTTTTGCGGAGCATCGTCACCGACCTGCCGCCGCTGTTTGACAAGTTTTATCAGAACGAAAAGTTGCGCGTGTGTCCCAACTGCGGTGAAGTTCATCCGGGAAAGCCGGCCAAAAAATAGCATCGAGTTCGCGAATCGAAAACCATATGCCAGTCACCGACATGCACAGCCACTTCTTCCCGGAATCATGGCCGGATCTGGCGGCGCGCTTCGGCACGCCCGATTGGCCGTCGATCAAGCACACCGAGCCCGGTAAAGCCGTGATCATGATCGGTAATCGCCTGTTCCGCCACGTCACCTCCGCGTGCTGGGATGCGAACGTGCGCCTGGAAGAAATGGATCGCGACGGGGTAACGCAGCAGATCGTTTCCGCCACTCCCGTGCTCTTTGCCTACAATCGCGAACCGCAACAAGCGCTGGATTGCTCGCGCCTATTTAATGATGCGGCGCTGGAACTCTGCGCCCGCGGCCAAGGACGTTTGCGCCCTCTCTGCCAGGTCCCGCTGCAGGATATTGACGCTTCCTGCGCCGAACTGACTCGCTGCATCCGCGCCGGGCACAGCGGCGTGCAAATCGGCAGTCACGTCGGCGATAAAAATCTCGACGACCCCGGCATCGTCACCTTCCTCCACCATTGCGCCGACCAAGGCGCCGCTGTCCTGGTTCACCCCTGGGATATGATGGCCGCGCAACGCATGCCCCGATACATGATGCCCTGGACCGTCGGCATGCCCGCCGAAACGCAACTCTCGCTGGTGGCGCTAATCGTCAGCGGCGCGCTTGATCGCCTGCCCGCGAGCTTGCGCATTTGTTTCGCGCACGGCGGTGGTAGCTTCGCGTTTCTTCTGGGCCGCCTGCAGAACGCCTGGCAGCAGCAGGAACTCGCCCGCGGTGCTGCACAGTTTCCTCCCGACCACTATCTCAACAGGTTCTATGTGGATTCCGCGGTCTTCGACGAACGTAGCCTGCAATTTCTAGTCGAGATCATGGGCCCGGACCGCGTCCTGCTCGGCTCCGACTATCCGTTCCCGCTGGGCGAAGAACGCGTAGGCGCGCTGATTCGCGCGAGCCGATTGCCAGCGGACGTAAAAGCGAAATTGCTGGGCGCGAATGCCGAAACGTGGCTCGGCCTGGCGCAGCAAGCAGCCGAGCCGGCCAGGAACAAGGTCGCGCAAACAAACAGTTTCTTGGGCTGTCCAGCTCGCGGCAACGTCGGGAGCGTCAATCCGACAAGCGCGAATGACCGCACCGAATCAGGGAAGAAACTGACCTACAGCTCCTATCTCCGGGTTCCGGAACTGCTGCGCCTCCAGCATCCCGAATCCTCTCCCGAGCATCACGATGAATTGCTTTTCATCATCGTTCATCAGACCTATGAGCTTTGGTTCAAGGAATTACTCCACGACCTGGATGCCGTCGTCGCAAACCTGCGCGCTACCTGCGAGAATCCCACCTCGCGCGACGGCGTGTATGAAGCCGCCCGCCTGCTGCGCCGCTGCACGGAAATCATGCGCGTGCTGGTCGAGCAATTCACCATTCTGGAAACCATGTTGCCGACGCACTTCCTGGCGTTTCGCGAAAAGCTGGCCCCCGCCAGCGGCTTTCAGTCCGAACAATTCCGCGAACTCGAGTTCCTATGCGGCCTGAAAGACGAAAAAATGCTCCGCTACCACGAACTGACGCCGGAAACTCACGCCATCCTGTTTCGCCGCCTGCGCGAAGATTCGCTGCGCGACGTTTTCTTCAAAGCGCTCGAAGCCTTGGGCACCTTAAAATCGCCGGCCGCCACAGCGACCGAAGAAGAAAAGTTCCAAGCCCGCGCCCAAGCGATCCACGCGCTCTATCGCGACGAGCGCAATCACCGCGACTGGATTGACGTCTGCGAGCGCCTCACCGAATTCGACGAACTCGTCGTCGGCTGGCGCCTTCGCCACATTCAAATGGTCGAGCGCACGATTGGCATCCGCATGGGCACGGGCGGCAGCGCCGGCTCGTCCTACCTGAAGCTCACGCTGGAAAAGAAATTCTTCCCTGAACTGTGGGAAGCGCGAACCTATCTGGAAGGATGATCGCTTGAGCCGCGTTCCTGCCCGTGGCGAAGCGCCTCTCCGCAACATGCAAAAGAATTCCCACACCATAACGCTGGTTGGCGCGGGACTAACCGGTCCACTGCTTGGACTCTCGCTCGCACAACGCGGATTCCCGGTGCAGATTTTCGAGCGCCGCCCGGACATGCGCCGCACGCGCGCCAGCGCCGGCCGCTCCATCAACCTAGCCGTGTCCACGCGCGGCATTCACGCGCTGCGCGAGGCCAACCTCTGGGACCAGATGAGCCGCATCATCATCCCAATGAAAGGCCGCATGATGCATTCGCTCGCCGGCGAACTCACGTTTCAGCCCTACGGCAAGAACGATACCGAGGTCATCAATTCCATTTCGCGCGCGGACCTGAACGTCGCCCTGATGAGTGCCGCCGAAGCCGAGGGCGTAAAGATTCATTTCACCGAGCGCTGTACCGGAATGGATTGGACCGCGGGCGCTGCGCGTTTCCGCAACGAAGAGTCCGGCCGCGAAACCACGGTACATTCCGAAATCGTAATCGGCACAGACGGCTCCGCCTCGGCCCTGCGTCAGGACATGCAGAAACAGGGCCGCCTGAATTTCTCGCAGGAAGTCCTCGATTACGGTTACAAGGAACTGACCATCGCCGCCGGCCCCAGCGGAAAACACGCTCTCGAACCCCACGCGCTACACATCTGGCCGCGCGGCGCCTACATGCTAATCGCCTTGCCCAATATTGACGGCACCTTCGCCTGCATTCTGTTCCTGCCCCGCGAAGGTCCGGAAAGTTTCTCGAGCCTGGATAGCAAAGAAAAGCCGCTGCACTTTTTCCGGGAGAAATTCGCCGACGCCGTTCCGCTGATGCCGCAGCTCCAGGAAAATTACGCAACGAATCCGTCTGGTTCGATGGTCACAATCAAATCCGCGCCCTGGCAAGCCGACGGCAAGGTCCTGCTGCTCGGCGACGCCGCCCATGCCATTGTCCCGTTCTTCGGGCAAGGCATGAATTGCGCGTTTGAAGATTGCACGCTGTTTCTGGAGTTGCTCGATCAACACGGCCCCAACTGGCCGAAACTGTTCCAGGAATTCGAGCGCGGCCGCAAGCACAATACAGACGCCATCGCGGCCATGGCCCTGGAAAACTTCATCGAAATGCGCGATCGCGTCGCGGATCCCCGCTTTCTGTTCAGAAAGAAAGTCGAGCTGGCGCTGGAAGCCAAATATCCCCGCCGCTTCGTGCCCAAATATGCCATGGTGACGTTTCATCGCGTGCCGTATTCCGTCGCACTGACGCGCGGAACGATTCAGGATCGTTTGCTCGCGGAATTGTGCGCTCCCATCACGCGCATCGAAGATCTAGACTGGAAGAAGGCAGATGACTTGATCCAGCGGGACCTTACGCCTTTGGAGACTCTCTAAGTGCCCAGCGTCAAGCTCGAAACCGGCCGCGAATTCGCGCAGGCGATGACCACCGCCGATCCGCTCGCGCCGTTTCGCAATCGGTTCCATATTCCCAAAACGCCCGATGGTTCCGACTGCGTCTATCTCTGCGGCCATTCCCTCGGCCTGCAGCCAAAATCCGCGCGCGCCTATATCGAACAGGAACTGCAGGACTGGGAGCGCCTCGGCGTCGAAGGACATTTTCATGCCAAAAGTCCCTGGATGCCGTATCACGAAATCTTGGCCGCGCCGACCGCGCGGCTGGTTGGAGCGCTTCCCAGCGAAGTAGTCGTGATGAACTCTCTCACCGTAAACCTGCACCTGATGATGGTTTCTTTTTATCGCCCGACTGCAACGCGCCACCAGATCGTCATCGAATCGAGCGCCTTTCCGTCTGACCAGTACGCCGTGCAATCGCAAATCAATTTTCACGGTTACGACCCGGCGGAATCACTTCTCGAAATTGTACCGCGTCCCGGCGAGACAACGATTCGAACCGAAGATATCGAAAAGTGGCTGGCGGCGAAAGGCGAGCAGATTGCATTGGTCCTCCTCGGCGGAGTGAATTACTACACGGGACAGGCCTTCGACTGCCAGCGCATAACGCAGGCCGCGCACGCCCAGGGCTGCATCGTAGGTTTCGACATGGCGCACGCCGCCGGAAATCTTCCGCTTCATCTCCACGACTGGAACGCCGATTTCGCCGTCTGGTGCAGCTACAAATATCTCAACGGCGGTCCCGGTTGCATCGCCGGATGCTTCGTCCACGAACGTCACGCGCGCAACCAGCAGTTGCCGCGATTCGCCGGCTGGTGGGGCCACGATAAAAGCAGCCGTTTCCAGATGCCCGCGCAATTTCAACCAATCCCGGGCGCCGAAGGCTGGCAACTGAGCAATCCCTCGATTCTCTCCCTGGCGGCGCTGCGCGCCTCCATGGAAATCTTCGACGAAGCCACGATCGCCCGCCTTCGCGCAAAAAGCGAAACACTGACGGCCTATCTTGAATTTCTGCTCGCGCAGCAAGCGAACGAAAAGTTTCGCATCCTGACTCCGCGCGATCCCGCGCAGCGCGGCGCTCAACTCTCGTTGCAAGTTAAAAAAGGCGGCCGCGCCGTTTGCGACCGCCTCGCCCAACAGGGAATCCTATGCGACTGGCGCGAGCCGGACATCCTCCGCGTCGCGCCGGTTCCGCTATACAACTCTTTCCTGGATGTCCACACGTTTGCGGATAAGTTCCTGTCGGAAGTGAAAACGTAGCGACCGCAGAACGAACGCGGGTGCGGGCGGAGCGGGAGCGCGTGATTACGTGTCGATGTTTTTCGTGCCCTGAATGAGTTCGAGCGTGGCTTGACCTAAGACGTTCTCGCGGTTCGCCAACCCAAACACAATATCAAAATGATTCGTCCCCGCAACCTCAAACGCGGAAACCGGGAATCCAGAACTCTGTAGCGCCGCAGCGAAGACGCGGCTCTGCCTCTTGAATTCGCCGGTCTCGTTGTCGCCCCACGCAACAATCGTTTTCACTGGTCGTCCTAACCTCAGTCCCAGCGGGCTCAGTGTAGCGGCGTCCTCAGCCGTCAGATGCAACGCCGCATCAATATAAGTGCCCATCAAGGGCTCGATATCGTAAATCCCGCTCAGCAGCACGCCGCCGGCAACTACATCCTCAGCAAGCCCGTACGCAGCCTGCCAACCAGCCACCAACAACATCGCCGCAAGATGCGCGCCCGCGGAACTACCCGAAACATAAATCCGCCGCGCATCAAATCCCAGCGTCGCAGCCTGCCGATGCAGTGACGCGATCGCCCGCCGGCATTGCTCCACAATCGTTCCTAACCTCGCCCGCGGTGCCAAAGTGTAATCGATTGCCGCGAACGCAATTCCATTCGCAACGCAATCCGGCGCCGCAAAAAGCGATTCCTCCTTGGAGTGTTCTTGCCAGTAACCTCCGTGGATATAAACCAGCAAAGGTGCCGCGGCGGAGGCTGCGGGGAAATAATCGAATGTTTCATCTGGCCCCTCGCCCCAGAGCAGATTCTCCTGGCAGCGAAAGCGCGTCTGGGCGTCGCGGCTGCGCGCGACGTACGCTTCCAGAAACGGTTCCATTGCGGCCACACAACTGCTCGGCGAATATTGCCGCTCGCGTTCGGCCAACGTCCAATTCCGCCAATTCGTGTCATTCATATGTCATAGGAAGGAGGGAACGGTGTTCTCCTGGAATCATAAGACTCATTCCGGTGTCAGGAACCCACATTCACAATTTTTTCGATCCAGTTTGGTTCATCTGTCGCTGCACGAAGCAGGCAGTCGGCGCAATCGTCGAAGGAAAGCGGAACGAGTGGCGCGACTCGAGCCGACGGACCTGCCGTATAGCGTCCCTTCGCCGGCTTATCTGCCAATACCACCGGGCGGACGATGACCCACTCCATGTCTATATTCTGCGTCATCCGCTCGGCGGCCGCCTTGTCGGTAATTGCAGCCGTGAATAGCCGGCCCGATACGCGGACGATAAAGCGGTTGGGACAGGAGAGCTCGCGTCCATCGCTCAAGCCGATACCACTTTGCAATATGAATCGTCGTACGTTCGCACGTTTGCATTCGGTGAGAATGCTGGCGACACCGACTGACATGAGCGTTCCTGGCGAGAGGTTCTTTTGTGGTCCGATGCAGCTGATGACGGCCTCCACGTCGTCAAGAGCACCTGTCATGCCCCCCGGGGAAAGGACATCTCCTCGGACGAAGGACAGCCGGTCGGCAGCAGACAGTCGCTCCGGATGGCGAGCAACAGCCGTAACCAAGTGTCCTTGTGCCAGTGCGTGCTTTACCACTCTGCGCCCCGTCGCACCCGTCGCTCCAACAACCGCTATCTTCATCTCTCCACCCCGCTAGCACCCATCACGATGATTCGGATCGCAAGTGCCATCCGTCGCCTGTGGTAAAACAGGTTCCGGTCGCCGACTGGACGCCATCCGAAGTGTCCAGAAGACGCAGCGCCAGTTCCTGTGCGCCGATTCCATGCCGCTCCCAGCGAGCGGCCGTACAGGCCTGCGTCAAAGTATTGGCAATGAGTGAAAGCACATCTGCCTCGAAAATCGCCGGAAATTACCGCGATGGCTGCTGCTGCGTCAGACAATGAAGCGTGCCAAATCCCCACACCAGATCCACGGCATGAATGCCAACCACGGTGCGCCCGGGAAATAATTCACTGAGAGTTCCCAGGGCCACGCGGTCGTTCGCATCATTAAAGGTAGGAACCAATACGGCAGAGTTCGAAATATAAAAATTCGCATAGCTAGCCGGCAGCCTCACGCCTGCGAAATGCAGCGGCGCGGGCATGGGCATCTCCACCACTTCCATCTTGCTTCCATCCTCCAGGCGCGCACTTCGCAAACGCTCCCAATTCTCCTCGAGCGGTTTGTAATTCGCGTCACGCTGGTTTTTCTCGCGAATCAGCACCACCGTGCGCGGATTCACGAACCGGCACAGATCGTCCACGTGTCCGTGGGTGTCGTCGCCCGCAATGCCCTTGCCCAGCCACACAATATTTTTCACGCCGAGGCCTTCGCGCAACACCGCTTCGGTATCCGCCCGCGTGAATCCCGGATTCCGCACCTGCCGTTTTTGATCCAGCAAACACTCCTCGGTGGTGAGCGCCGTGCCGCGGCCGTTCACGTCAATGCTCCCGCCTTCCAGCACCACGTCGCGTCCGCCATAACGCACCGGCAGAATCTGATATTTCAACCGCCGCGCCACCTGTCCCGGGATTGCATCGTCTTTCTGCCAGTCCGGATAACGCGCCCAAGCATTGAATCGGAATCGCGCAATCCCGACTTCGCGCCGCGGCTTCGCGCGCCGCACAAAAATCGGCCCGAAATCCCGTGTCCATCCGCGATTCGTCGCAAAACGAATAAATTGCACGCGCTTTGAATCCACACCCACTCTTTTCAGCACGCCGCGCACCCGTTTTTCGTGCGCTGCGGAATTCACCAGGATGCGCACAATCTCGCCCGGCGAAATTGTGCGCACGATCTCGCCATACACCCATTGAATCGGTTCGAGTTTGTCCGGCCAATCGGTGGGGTTGTGCGGCCAGCCGATCCAGGTGGCCTCGTGCTTCTCCCATTCGGCCGGCATGGAAAAGCCCAGAGCAGCAGGGGTGGTCAAATCATTCATTGGGTCTACACGAAAAGGTCGCTTCAAGATTTGTCGTCGAGGAATCGCTGCTCGATGCCGTGATAAGCATCAATGCGCCGGTCGCGCAGGAAAGGCCAATTGCGCCGCACGTCTTCCAGATGCGCCAGATCGACCGTGCCATACAAAATTTCTTCGCGCTCGGTGGACGCTTCTGCAATCACCACTCCCTGCGGGTCGCACAAAAAGGATCCACCCCAGAATTCCAAGCCGTCTCCGCCCGCCGCGGGAATCTCGTGGCCCACGCGATTCACCGCCGCCACATAAATCCCGTTCGCGATCGCGTGCCCGCGCTGCACCGTCCGCCATGAATCGCGTTGCGCCGCTCCGTTCGATTCCTTTTCGCTGGGATGCCAGCCGATCGCTGTCGGATAAAAAAGAATGCACGCGCCATTCAATGCCGCCAGGCGCGCTCCTTCCGGATACCACTGGTCCCAGCAAATCAGCGTTGCGATTTTGCCCGCCTGCGTGGCAAATGCGCGAAACCCCAAATCCCCCGGCGTGAAATAAAATTTCTCGTAGTAGGAAGGATCGTCGGGAATATGCATCTTGCGATAAATGCCCGCGATCTTGCCGTTCGCATCAATGATCGCCGCCGTATTGTGATAGACGCCCGCGGCCCGCCGCTCAAATAGCGGCGCCACCACGACAACTCCCGCTTTCTGCGCCACGCGGCCCAGCGCTTCGGTCGTCGGACCAGGAATCGCTTCGGCCAAATCAAAGTTCGCCGTGTCTTCCCGCTGGCAGAAATATTGCGATTGAAATAATTCCGGCAGGCACACGACCTGTGCGCCGTTGCGCCCCGCCTCTTCGATCTTCGCAATGGCTCGCGCCAGATTCTCCTGCGGATTGCGGCTCACGGCGAGCTGCACCAGGCCCACGCCAAATTTTGTTTGCGTTGTCACGATAAGAAAATCTACACGAATATTCGATACACGGCCACCTGCAAAAGGCGCAGCACGCGCAAAGCCGTGCGCACTGGGAGGGTGAAGATCGGTGAACGGTTAGGGAGCCACACGGCGCGCGCAGGCGGCCCCTGGGTGGGGCCGGCTCTGAGAGCCAGGGCAGATGAAATGCTCGCGAGTCTGGAGGAGGCCCGCTGATCGGTCAGTGGTGCGTCGCGCCTCCGCATCCCTCGCCGCTGGAAATATCCGTCAGCACATTGTTCGCCGCAGTCAGCTTCTTGCTGTAGCATACGCCCAGTGAATCGAACGACACATAATCCTGCGAACTTGCCTGTCCCTGGTTCCCCAGAAAGTTAAACGAAGCGTCAAACTCGAGAGTGTCCGTCGGCGCCACCGAATTCGAAACCGAGCGAACGTAAACCGGGAAGCCGTTCAGCTGCACGGTTTCGTTCTCGCTATACTTCTGCTGGATCGTGGTAGGCAACGAGAACGTTCCATCTGGGTTCTCGACTTCCGAGAAATCCACAGTCAGCGGATAGGAAAGATTCTTATCCACTTCCGTGACGATGAATCCCTCCCGGGTCGTCGTCTTTGATTCCACCGTTGTTGTCTGGCCGATATCCTCGGTGTAGACCGTCGCGGTGATCGTGTACTGCTGCGTGTTGGAAAACTTGAAATCCTGCTGCACGGTCGTATCCACGCGTCCGTGGGAAGTCTTCACGTAGCCTGCCAAAGTAAATTGCCGCGCGGATGTCACGGTTGCCGTTCCGACCACGTTGCCCCCGCTAGTGTTGAAGTCTTCGGTCACTTTCGGGTTCGGGCCGCTGCCTATCGTGTTTTCCGTCACCTCACCCGTCACGTGTTCGGAACCGCGATCCAGGTAAAGCAAAAGTGTTCCTGTAACATTGAAATAATTGTCGGCGTTAAACACGCTGATGGACACGGTGTGCGTCTCGCCGTTGCTCAATACGCCTGCAAACGGCGTCAAGTCCACGCGGTAGGGCACAAAATTCAGCGTTTGCACTCCGGGTAGAGGGAACCACAAGAAAGGATCAAGACCGCCCGTGTAAATCCACGGGTACACCGGCGCGACGCCTGCCGGCTCCCCATCAATCGAAATTTCTGCCTCGCGAAATCCCGTGTTGCCGCAAGTATTTTCGGTTTCAGTCACCAGATCGTTCGGCGAGCACGTGTACCAGAATTCATCGGTGGACTGGCTCTGGGTGATCAAATCCAGATAAACGCGCTCGATATTTTCTGGCAGCGTAAATGTCTGCGAAAGCAAGCTGCTCGTGCTCGCTAAGGCCGCAGCGCCTCCCGGCGCATCCGGCAGCGGCAGCACGACGTCCGCTGTCCTCGGCGCCGGGTTAAACCAATCCGGAGGATAGAATTCGATCTTGGCGTTGCCAAAAATAATCCCGGTGTAGGTTGAATTCACCAGGTTTCCCAGGTTCGCCTGTCCTGCTTGCGCGGTCTTCAGCAGCGCGCTGTAATCGGTCAGGTCCCGTTCGATATGCCAGGTCGGCCCCAAGGTGCTGGAGGGTTCGGGCGTGGTCCCGTAGTAAACGTTGACGTTGCCGAGCGTGACTTGGGCCGTACGGTCGAACTGATTTCCCGTGGTTTCGTTGAAATCCAGAACCAAGATTACTTTCGCCCAAGGCCCTGCGCAGTTCTCAGGAGGCGCGTAGTCGAAGGGTTTGATGTTGAAGTCCGCGAATTCCAGATTGCTGAATAGGCTCACCACGCAAGGCTTCGTATTGGGGTGCGCCACCGGCGGGTCGGCCGTCACCGTATTGGAGGATCCGATCACGGGTTGATTCGCCCCGACCGAACTCTGCGCGGCTGCGGGCCGCACCAATATCAACCCCAGCAGGACCAGGAAAACAACCGTCCACCGGCACAATACGAATCGTTCCATCATGGCAGAATCCCCCCGCAGACGCATTTTCCCGCTGCACCTGGCTCGGGATGCGCAACAGCATATTCATCCGCCGGAACTTGTCAAGCGTAAGCAGGCTTAACGCCGGCCGATCTCTTGCAACGGATGGAAGCACCTAGCAGCGAAACCTAAGCGAAGGAGATAGCAACCTCGCCTGCCTTGGCCGCGCCCTTGCCTATCGATAACCCCCTGCTGAGTCCAGGGGTTCACAGCAGGCATCGAATCCGGTAACATGAGACTCTAATACGGGAAGCGCGAAATGATGCCTGTCTTGCGCGGCAAGGGGAAACAGCAGAGATGGCAGTTCCAGTTTCACAAATGTGGACGACGGCCTCCTACGTCATCAGCCAACGGCTGAAAGGACGCAAGCATTATCCGTTCGTCCTGATGCTGGAGCCTCTGCTCCGCTGTAATCTCGCCTGCGCCGGCTGCGGCAAAATTCAGTATCCCGCCCACGTTTTGAAAAAGCAGCTATCCCCCGAGGAATGTTTCCGCGCCGTCGAGGAATGTGGCGCGCCGATGGTCAGCATCCCCGGCGGCGAGCCTTTGATGCATCCCCAGATCGCCGAAATTGTGGACGGCCTGGTAGCGCGCAAGAAGTATATTTATCTCTGCACCAACGCTCTGCTCTTGAAGGAAAAGCTGCACCTGTTCACGCCCAGCAAGTATCTGTCCTTTTCCGTTCACATGGATGGCCAGCGCGAAGAACACGATTTCGCGGTTTGCCGCGAAGGCACCTACGACAAAGCGGTCGAAGCAATTCAGCTTGCGCTGCAGCGCGGCTTCCGCGTAACTACCAACACGACGCTGTTCGATGGCGCCGATGCGCAAAGTGTGCGCCACTTCTTCGACGATATGATGGACCTGGGCGTCGAGGGCATGATGCTCTCGCCCGGCTACACCTACGATAAAGCTCCCGACCAGGAACATTTCCTCAGCAGGAAAAAAACGCGCGAGCTTTTCCGTCAGATTCTGAGCAACCGCAGCGAACGCTGGCGCTTCAACCTCAGCCCGCTGTTCATGGAATTTCTCATGGGCAAGCGCCATTACAAATGCACGCCCTGGGGCATGCCCACTTACAATATTTTCGGCTGGCAGAAACCTTGTTACCTGCTGCAAGACGGCTACGCAGACACTTTTGAGGAATTAGTGCGCGAAACCGACTGGGAGCGTTACGGCACTGAAAGCGGCAATCCCAAGTGCGCGAACTGCATGGTGCACAGCGGCTATGAAGCCAGCGCCGTGGACCATATGTTCGGGTCGCTCGGCGGATTCCTCAGCACGGTGCGGGCAACGATTTTCAATAAGTACAAAGATCCCGATGCCATGGGCGGCGCGACCAAGAACTCTGGCAACAATTCCGGCCAGCTCGTGCAGATTGCCGTGTCGCCGAAGGCCTAGTCGTCTCGAGTCGCCATGTCCGATCCGCACCCATCCCTATCGCCTGAATCGGGCGCCGAGGAACGCCTCGGCATCGTCCACGAAAATCTGGAAGGATGGATTCCCGCGCTCGCGTCGGTTTCCGAAATTCACGAAGCGCTGGAGAAAGCTTTCGATTATCGCGGCGATCTCACCATCACCCTGAAAAACGGCCAGAAAATCGAAGGCTACATCTTCGATCGCAAAATCAAGGGCCCCGCGCTCTGCGATTGCTTCATCCGCGTGATGCCCAAGGACCAGCCCGGAAAACTCAGCATTCCCTACAGCGATATCGCCGCCCTGGCATTCACCGGACGCGACACCGCCGCCGGCAAGAGCTTTGCTGCGTGGGTAAAGAAGTACAACGAAAAGAAAGCCGCCGGAGAAAAAAATATCGGTATTGACGCCGAACCGCTCGACTGATGAGCGCAATTACTGCGCAGCGACTTTTTCACTCCGCTTGGCCTTCTGCTCCTGATATTCCTGCCACGTTAAATAAACGATCACCGCATCAAAAATCGTCAGCCAGATCAGCGTCCAGGCATGCGTGTGCGTGAAGCGTCGCACCTGATAGACCATGAACGCGCTGAAAACGGCAATGGTTAGCGGGTACGCCCAGATCTTGTTGCACAGCAGGCAAATCACCAGCGCCAACTTCACAATCCCATGCGCGAGCAAATAATACGACGCGAAGGTGGTGCCATGATCGGCGAATCGCTGCGAGGCGTTCAGCACGTGCGTGGCAAACGGGTGGTGCGGCGCGTCCACCAGCAGGTTCTCGCCCACCCAGCGCACGACATCGTTCATCTGTGACGGTTTTACCAGCCACAACAGCACGCCGCCGGCAATTTCCAGCAGCGCGCCCACGCCCTTCAGCGCGATGCCCACTTCGAATGTTTGGTGGAGGATTGTTTTGCGCTGCATGCTCATGGCCCCGTTAGGAAGATCGGTGCTCCAGCGCGGCCAGATGCTCCGCAAAATGTTCGCGCCAATCGAGTGGCAGCGCTTCCAGCTGAATCACTCGCCGCAGCAACGCAGTGTCCGTTCCCTGGTTGAAAAGCTTGTTGATGTCGCTCACCGCAATGCCGTTTTCGTCCTGCTGGATTCGCTCGATCGCATCGCCCGCGGCCACCGGGCCCTCTGCGATCACCGAAAAGTAGAATCCGGAGCGCCCACTCTGCAGGAATCGCTTTAAGATATCATCGCGCTGAAATTTCGCAGCCAATTTGAAACACGGCACGCGCGGCTGCGTCACCTGCACCGTTGCCTTACCGATCCGCAGCACGTCGCCAATGTGCGTATCCGCCTCACCGAGTCCTTCGGTCGTCAGATTTTCTCCGAACTGTCCCCATGGCAAATCGATTCCCGGCAATTCCTTCCTCCAGAACTCGTAATGCTCGGAAGGATAAGCGTACACCGCCTTGTACGGCCCGCCATGCACGGACAAATCCGCCTGCCGGTCGCCGTCAAAATCCAGCTGCCGCATCATCACCGGCCCAGCAATCGGCTGCTTGAAAATCCCGGTGTTAAACGTCTGGCCCTTCCACGCTATCAGCCGCGGCAGCGCAACATTTACGGATAATACTTTCATTTTCCTCTCGGTTTGGCCTCAAGCACAATCGCACGCCTTACGCTTCTGGATCTAGAGATCAATGGTCGCACAGATTCCGGTCTTACAGCGACGCTCAGGGTCCCGGTCCGCACCCGTCGCTTTTGCAGGCTCGCTGCGCGACTTGCCCTTCGTCGCTTCACCGTCGGCGTTCCGATACGCGATTCCTGCGCGGCGCCGTGCCAGCCTCCACGCGGGAACGGCGATCCGAGACTTCCTAAATGAACACTACGGGTAATTCTTTTTCGTGCGCCCGCCGTATTCACTGTAATCTTTGACTTGTTTCCTTCTCTCCTGGGGCGTGCCGGCCATGAAAAGGCTCAGTTTCCTGGTAGCGCTGATCACGGATGATAATGATTTCCAGGTTGAGCAAGCGCGGGCTGCGGAATCCACCGCTCAGCGGCTCGGAGTTGACGTAGAGATCATCTACGCCGGCAACGATTCCATCAATCAAAGCCAGCAACTGTTGAACGTAATTCAAGGGGATGCTGCGAAGCGTCCCAACGCCATTATCTTCGAGCCGGTTAGCGGTACCGCTCTGCCTCACGTCGGCCGCGCTGCCGCCGCCGCGGAGATCGCTTGGGTGGTTCTCAATCGCCAGGCTGATTACCTCGCGGAGCTTCGCCGCACCAGTCGCGCGCCCGTATTTTGCGTGAGCTCGGATCATTTGGAAGTTGGCCGCATCCAAGGCCGCCAGCTGGCTGCTCTGGTTCCGCAAGGCGGCGCCGCTTTATTTATTCAGGGCCCGTCAGACACCGCCGCCGCCGTGCAGCGCAGAATCGGTATGCAGGAAACGATGCCGCGCAACATCAAGCTTATCGCGATGAAGGGCCAGTGGACTCAGGAAAGCGCTTTCAATGCCGTGTGTTCCTGGCTGCGCTTGTCCACTTCAGACAAGCTGCCGATTGACGCGGTAGTCGCGCAGAACGACGCGATGGCTCTGGGCGCCAGAAAAGCGCTCCAGGAATTATCGAACGCCGCCGTGCGCGATAAGGTCATGAGCTTGCCGTTCTTGGGTTGTGATGGACTGGTGAATACCGGCAAAAAGCAGGTTGCTAACGGCAGCCTCGCGGCGACCGTTGTGATCCCGCCCAATACGATTCTCGCAGTGGAAATGGCTTTCAAGGCGCTGCAGGAAGGCGCCGCGCGTCCGGCCGAACTCGTCCTGACTCAACCTGTATCCTTTCCCCAGATCAATGAGCTCTCCGCGAAGCGTTCTGAAAATAAAGCTGCGCTGATTACGTAAGTAAATATGCGGCCCCTGCAGGTCCCCCCGCCATATAAATACGCATCCCGATCGACGTGATCACCACCCCATAAAATCCACAGCGCGATAATTTCCACAGGCGGAAGCCTAATTTAATTTCGCATTACAGCTTGACACTTTGATACCTGTTCGGTAGTATCGGGGTTCGTCTGTAGTCCTTCCAGCTGGCCTGGATTGACCTGCTCTTTGACAATCGGAT
>Ga0209420_1000147_pt1 | contig 44134 bp, 30 predicted proteins | sample BlaSpr_A8_OM1_O1_FD_187972 | JGI IMG/M metagenome (GOLD analysis project Ga0209420, IMG submission 187972) | Forest soil microbial communities from Thunder Bay, Ontario, Canada - Black Spruce, Ontario site 2_A8_OM1_O1 (SPAdes) (version 2) | ecosystem: Environmental > Terrestrial > Soil > Boreal...
TCGACAAGGAACCCCAGTTGTACGGCAGGAGCGTCTGGGCCGATGGAAAGTTGCGATCGGTCCGTCCCAAGACGGTCGATGGGTAAGCGAATCCGGGGGAGACGCCTGCAAAGATATCCGTGATGCCGTCGCCGTTGACGTCTCCGGTTTGGGCGAAGGAATGATCGCTGACGTCCACCTGACTGGTGAAGTTGCCCTTCCCATCTCCCGACAGGAACAGCATCTGGTCTGGGCCGCCTAACGAAAGCCTGGTGACCACATCAAGGTCTCCGTCACCGTCAAAATCACCCGCCGCAAAGGGGGGATCGCTCAACGGAATGACCGAGAGGTACTCATCCGTAGGCGTAGATCGGTCTGCCTGTCGGCGTGAACGTTCCATTACCCCCTCCCAGGTAAACCTGGCCCATACCGTTCTGGTCAATCGCGAAAATGTCGGGAATGTGATCGTTATTGAAATCGCCGACTACGAAGCCGTAGGCTCCGCTCGGTAATCCGGCAATAGGAGTGTCTGTATACGCGCCACCAGGTCCGGACAAGCATGCGAATCAGAGTCGGAGCATTTTAGGCGACGTAGGAGTCCATGTACACGATATCGGTGTAGCCGTCGCCGTTTAGGTCAACCGCGGTCGCCAACACCGGATCTCCGTTGCTCGAAGTGCCCATGGCGCTGGGAGCGCTGAAGGTGCCATCGCCATTGCCGAAGAACACAGAAAAGGGCGGGGGGCCGTTCTGGGCAACTGCAAAGTCCAATTTTCCGTCATGGTTGAAATCGCCCACCACCGCCGGCTCAGGTTCGCTGGTGAGGCTTCCGGAGCCGGCCGCAGTGAAGTTTCCCGTCCCATCGTTCAGCAAAACCTGATAGCCAGCCCCCGAATTACTTAGCCCCCCGAACAAGATCAGGTCGGTACGCCCATCTCCGTTGAAGTCACCGTCGATGACCTCGCCCGGCGAAATCTGGAGGGAAAACGGGACGAGCGGGGTCGACGCCGAAAATGTCCCATCTGCTCGCCCATGACGAATCAGAGGAACGTATTGCGGCGAACTATATACCCCATCTGCACCGGGAGTCACAAGCACTAGATCAGCCCTGCTGTCTCCGTCCACATCAGGGACGAGCGAATTGACGATCAGATTCTCACTCATGTATTGCGTCAGTTGGCCATTGAAAAGCCGCGGGCCGGGCTGAGGCGCGTACACCGTGTAAGTCACAACATTCGATTTTCCGTTCGCCGGATTTGAGACCTGTACGGTGTGCGATTGCGCAGTGTTGATGGTCGCATCGGGTGGTTGAAACTGCAGCTCCCAAGGCTGGTAGTTGGAAGCGACACGCCATCGAACAATACTGTGCTGCCCGCGGCGAAGTTTGTCCCAGCGAGATTCACCGACACGGCTACTCCAACCATCACACGCGAGGGCTCGATGTACTGAATCACGACTGTATTGCCGCCGCCCGTAGCACTTCCACCACCACCACCACCTCCACCGCCGCCTCCACCATCCCCGCCCCCGTTAACATTCCCACTGCCCCCGCAACCTCCCGTGATCATCAGGACAAAAGAAAGCAAGGCACAAGAGAGTGTGATGGTCGCTCGGTCCAGCACGTGGTCGTAGCTCTTAGCGACCTCGAATTCCGACCAATCGACGGCCATCGCCCCAGATGCTGCTATTTCGCTAGTTCACCCGCCCCAAGCCCGTTCACGGCCTATTTCCCCCGTAATGCCGATCACCCGTTTGTCACGCGGCAGATTGACGCCCCCGCCGCTGGCGGCATATCCTTGAAGTTGAAATTGAAATTCATTTTCAAGATCGTCTTCAGGATCGCTCTCACGAACTTAGGCCACCTATAGATGCTTCAGGCTTTCATCATCACGTTGCGCGAAGGGGTTGAGGCTGCCCTGATCGTGGGGATCACGCTGGCTTACCTGGCCAAGATTGGCCGGAATGATCTGCGCAAGGCGGTCTATGCCGCGCTGGGCGCCGCTTTCCTCGGCAGCATCGGTGTCGCGGTTGTAATTTCCCGGCTGAACTGGAATGAAGATGTTTTCGAAGGTTGGATCATGCTGGCCGCCGCCTTCTTCGTCGTCACCATGATTATTTTCATGATGAAGACGGGGCGCAAGCTGAAAGGCGAAATCGAGGGCAAGGTTGGCCTGCTGGCCGGTAACGATGCCTGGGTTGGCCTGTTCTTCTTTGTGTTTCTGATGGTGCTGCGCGAAGGCGCGGAGACTGTGCTGATCCTATCTGCTGTTTCCCTGAACTCCACTGAGTTAATGAGTTTTCTGGGCACGCTGCTGGGTTTGATCGCAGCCATTGCTTTCGGCGTGATGTTCGTGAAAGGAAGCGTGCGGATTAACCTGCAGAAGTTTTTCCGGGTGACGACGGCGATCCTGTTTTTAGTGGCGTTGCAGTTAGTGGTCGCCGGCCTGCATGAGCTCTCGGAGAGCGGAGTGATCGCTTCGTCCAAGCGCGAGATGTCGATCATCGGCCCGATCGTCCGCAACGATCTTTTCTTTTTTGTGACGATTATCGCGTTGGCCGCACTGATGGTATTGTTCGATGCCAAGCGGCGTCAGCCTGTTCCCGAGTCAGCTTCGGGGGCGGAGCGGCGCAAGGCGGCTTGGACGGCTCGCAAAGAACGCATGTGGATGGCTTCGGTGTATGGCTTTTCCTTCGTCTTTATCGCGCTGGTCACGGCCGAATTTATCTATGCCAAGAGCGTGAGCGCGCTGTCGCCGGCTACAGAAGTTAGTTTCACGAACGGTCGGGTGACGATTCCGCTGGCGCAGGTTGCGGATGGCGATTTGCATCGCTACGAGGCGCAGGAGAACGGCACGGAGATTCGATTTTGGCTCTATCAGAAGCCGGACGGCAACGTAGCTACGGTTTTCGATGCTTGTGAGATCTGCGGTGCTGTGGGCTTTTATAAGTCGGGCAACTTAGTGGTTTGCAAGAACTGCGCCGCGCCGATTAATCCGCAGTCGGTGGGCGCGAAGGGCGGATGCAACCCCGTGCCGCTCAATGCGACCCAGACGGCTGACTCCGTGATTATTCAAGAGGCGGACATCGCGGCCGGCAGCCGCATGTTCGAGAAGCAGTAGGCGATGTTCGCCCGGCTCGTTTACGAATCCTTTCGTCGCCAGAAGCGGCGCAAGCTGCTGGCTGGCGCAGCCATCACTCTCGGTGTGACTGTGGCTACGGCGATGATCGCGGTCGCCACCGACATCGGCGATAAGATTAATCGTGAGCTGCGCACCATAGGCGCAAACCTGCTGGTCACTCCTCAGGAAGACACGCTTGACGTGGAAATTGGCAGGGTCAACCTGAAGCCGCCGAGCGATGGCGCTTTCCTGAACGAAGCCGACCTGCCCAAGATTAAAGGTACCTTCTGGCATAACAACATCACCGGGTTTGCACCCATGTTGCCGGTGAATGTTACGCTGCAGCGGGACGGCGGCGCGGAGACTGTCACGCTGCTGGGGACTTACTTCGCCAAACAAGTTTCGTTCGGCAAGGAAGAGTTCACGACCGGGGTGCGATCGACGCATCCCTGGTGGAGGGTTTCGGGAGCGTGGCCGGACGACAACTCCCGGGATGTTTTACTAGGAGAGCACTTGGCGTCGCGGCTTTCCGCGAAGCCGGGTGATGGAGTTACGGAATCCGGCCGCGAGTTGCACGTCAGCGGCATTCTTTCGACCGGGGGCAGCGAAGACGACCAGATCGTCGCGCCGATCGCGCTGGCCCAGGAAATTCTGGGCAAACCAGGTGCTGTTCGCCGCGTTTATGTGAGTGCGCTCACCAAGCCCGAGGACGCTCTGGCGCGCCGCGATCCTAAGAGCATGTCTGGGCCAATTTATGACCGCTGGTACTGTTCGCCGTATCCGCAGTCGATTGCGTTTCAGCTGCAGGAGGCGATTCCGCATTCTCACGCAGAACAGATTCGGCAGGTTGCGCAGAACGAAGGAGCAGTGCTCACGCGCATCGAGGGACTGATCTTTCTGATCACCCTCGCGGCGCTGTTTGCTTCTGCGCTGGCCGTTTCGGCGGCGATGGCGACAGCCATTTTTGAGCGACGCGCAGAAGTGGGGCTGATGAAGGCTCTGGGCGCAGGGAAGTTAGCGGTCGCCTCCGTCTTTTTTGCCGAAGCGACGTTGCTGGCTTTGATCGGCGGCTTGGTGGGTTTTTCCGCCGGCGGGTTTCTCGCCCATCAAATCGGACGCTCCATCTTCGATTCGCAGATCGCGATTCCGCCGGTGCTTCTGCCCGTGATTCTGCTGATTGCGGTGATCGTTACTTTTGCGGGAAGCGCTGTCGCTATCCGCCAGGCGGTAAGGCTGGATCCAGTATTGGCGTTGCGAGGTGAACTGTGAACCTCTCGCATTCCGCGCAGGACGTTGCCGCCAGCCGTGCACAGTCGCCGCATACTTCCATGTTTCTTAGGATGCTGGTGCGGGCCGCCGTGCTCCGCCGACGACGCGCACTCTCGGCGCTGTTTGCCATGGTTGTGGCCGCCGCCGTCGCCACCGCGATGCTGAATCTGTACGTCGATGTGCAGGCCAAGCTGCGGCGCGAATTCCGTAACTACGGCGCGAATATCGTTCTCGTCAGCAGGGACGGCGCTTCCCTTCCCGCGGACGCTCTGGCGCACGTGGAATCGGTTCTTGCCGGTCGCGGTGTGGGCGCGCCTTTCGCGCTGGTGGTGGCGCGAACCAGCGATGGGCAGCCGGTCGTTGTGGCGGGAACAGACTTCGACCGGGTTCGGCAACTTGATCGCTGGTGGTCGGTGAGCAACTGGCCTTCCGCGCCACAACAGGCGCTAGTCGGCGTGCGCGCGCTTTCCGTCGTATCACCGAAGAACCAGCCTTTCGACCTTACCTTTCAGGGACACACCATTCGCCTCACCTCTGCCGGAACAGTAGGGACCGGCGCTGCCGAAGACAGCCGCGTCTATGTTTCGCTGGCAGACCTGGCTTCCTGGACTGGCGTTCGGACATCAACCATCGAAGTTGCTGCCAGCGGATCGCCGCAGGAGATCTCCGCAATCATGCAGCAGCTTGAGCAGGCGATTCCGGCTGCCGATGTTCGCCCGGTGCGCCAAATCATGGAAGGCGAAGCGCGCGTTCTCGGCAAGACTCGGGCCACACTGCTGGCCGCCGCTGCACTTATTATTCTTACGGCTGCTTTGTGTGTGCTCTCTACTTTGATGGGGTGGGTTTTCGACCGCCGCCGCGATTTCGCCATCATGAAGGCGCTGGGTGCTTCTGACCGGTTGTTAAATGGTTTCTTTGCGGCGGAAGCGGCTGCCCTGGGCGCTTCCGGCGCTCTGATCGGATTTGTTCTCGGCATCGGCATCGCGGCATGGATCGGGCGGGTTAACTTCCACGCTCCCGTGGTGCCACGTTTCAGCGTGCTGCCCTTTGTTCTGGCTGGTAGCATAGTGGTGACGTTGCTTTCGGCAGTTCTCCCGATCTGGCTGTTACGCCGGGTGCAGCCGGCGGTCATCCTGCGGGGTGAGTGAAATGATCGAGATCAAGAATGTGACCAAGCTCTACCCCGCGCAGGCTGCGGGGGCGGTTCCCACTTCTCCCAAGAGCATGGAGAAGCGGGACGCCGTCGGCAAAGAAAATGGCACGATTCATGCGCTCGATGAAATCTCTCTGCACGTCGCGCAGGGGGAATGGCTCTCGATCATGGGCCCGTCGGGGTCGGGCAAATCGACGCTGGTGAATCTAATCGGGTGCCTTGATCACCCGACGTCCGGCGAAATCTGGCTCGACGGTCAGAACGTCGCCGGCATGTCGTCGGTGGACTTGAATCGTGTGCGCGCCGAGAAGATCGGATTTATTTTCCAGCAGTTTCACCTCATTCCGTTCCTCACCGCTGTCGAGAACGTCATGCTGGCGCAGTACTTCCACAGCATGACCGATGAGAAAGAGGCGATTGAAGCCTTGACCCGCGTGGGCCTGGGCGACCGCGCCCAGCACTTGCCGTCGCAGCTTTCCGGCGGCGAGCAACAGCGGGTCTGTATCGCACGGGCCTTGATCAATGATCCGAAGATCATTCTGGCCGATGAGCCTACCGGCAATCTCGACGCAATCAACGAAGAGATTGTGCTGCGCCTGCTGCGCGAGTTTCACCAGCAGGGACGGACAATCGTGATGGTGACGCACGACCCCGTAGTGGCGCGCCTGGCCGACCGGCGCATCGAATTCCATCACGGCAAGATCGAGTCGCAGGAAGTTTTTGCGATGGCCGATGAAGAGCAGTTCGACGAAGTGCTCGAAGAATTGTGGGTCCTAGCCGAGCATGGCGAGATCGCAGAAGTCGAGCGCATGGAGGTGCACGGCGCGTTGCCGGTGAGTCTGGCGATTGAGAAGATGATTCAGATGGGACTCGCGCTCTCCGCGCCGCATCCGCCTCATCCTCACGATCACAAGCCGTTCGTGAATCCCTGCCACGATGCGCTCAAACCCGTGGCCGCTTCCATCGGCGATGGTACTTTGATCGTGGAACTCACGCCCCGCGGGCGCGAACGGGCGGGCAGCATCATCCGCCGCCATCGCCTCGCCGAACGTCTTTTTACCGACAGCTTGGCGATGGATAGCGAATCTGAAATCGAGCAGCAAGCCTGCAAGTTCGAGCACATCCTTTCGCCTGAGGCCACCGACAAGATCTGTACATTTCTCGGGCATCCGCGCACCTGCCCGCACGGTGCGCCGATCCCGCCAGGCTTGTGCTGTGGAGGAAGCTCTGAGTTCGCTGAATCTGCGGCTTCCCGCTCGACCGCCACCAAGCGCTCCTAGCCCCTGCCCAGGAACATTTCTTGTTATCTCTGATTGTCATTGCCTACTCTTCCGCGCTGCTATGATCGTGATGCGATCCCATCGACCATGACTCAGCGGCGGCCCACCATCGGCGTATTTGATTCCGGTTTCGGCGGTTTAACCGTCCTTAAAGCTTTACTTGAACTTATTCCGGACGCCGATTATCTGTACTTTGGCGATACGGCGCGGTTGCCTTATGGCTCAAAATCGGTCGAGACCGTGGCGCGTTACGCCGTCGAAGCTGCCCACTATCTCGAGGCTCACGGAGCCCAGTTGCTGGTCATCGCATGCAACACCGCGACCGCACTGGCTCTCGACCGGATTACGGCGGCGGCGCATGTGCCGGTCGTTGGAGTGGTCGAGCCCGGGGCCGAGGCTGCCGTTTCCGTAAGCAAGAACAAGAAAGTCGTTGTCATCGGCACTGAGGCCACGGTCAGCAGCCACGCTTACCAGAAAGCTCTTGAGGCGCGGGGGATCGAGGCGCGGGAGAAGGCTTGTCCGTTGCTGGTTCCGCTGGTCGAAGAGGGATGGGTCGAGCATCCGGTCACCGAGCAGGTCGCTTGCATTTATCTGAATGAGGGCTTTGCTGATGGCTTCAGCGACGCGGACGCACTGGTTCTTGGCTGCACGCACTACCCGCTGCTCAAGCCGCTTCTGCATCGCGTGGCGCCGCCGCACATGAGTATCGTTGACTCCGCCGAATCTACGGCTCGGGCTGTCGCCGACTGTCTGGAGCGTCTCCTCCCGTTGACCCGTGCTGTTCATGAAGAGCGAAGGAAAGTTCCGCGTCTCAAGTTCTTCGCTACCGATTCGGTGGAGAAATTCCGGCGCCTGGGCGAGCGCTTTCTCGGACACGCTATCGAAGATGTTCAGCACGTGGACTTGAAGGAATAAACAAAGTCGGACGATTCGTCTTTACCCGCAAGGTTCGGATAGCGTGTTCCGGCGTTGCAGAATTAGTGTGTCCGGGCAGCGCTCTGATTACTCAAATCAAGATGTCTAGCCCGACCTGAAGAAATGCATCCCCTCGACAACATCATCTGGAAGGCACTGACCACGCGGCAGGCTGACTTCGCCGAGTCTTTTAAGCAGGCCCGCAGGTTCATCCCGGAGGTCTCGCCTTTGGCCGCGTTTCCTGAACCCACTCCTGAGGGCTACGAATCGCTCGCGGGATTGGTAGACACCGGCGCGACGATTGGATTGTTTCTGGAGGCGCCTTACCAGCCGCAACCAGGCTGGAGTTTTCTCGCCGGCGCGCCGATGCCGGAGATGGTTTACGACGGCGATGGCGTTCCCGCCCGACGGTCGTCTTCTGATCCGGAAATCGTTGAACTTGGCAATGCGGACTCGCCAGAGATGATGGCGCTCACGGCGCTCACCAAGCCCGGTCCTTTCGGCAAACGCACTCACGAATTAGGCACATACCTGGGGATTCGCCGCGAGGGAAAGCTTGTTGCCATGGCGGGCGAGCGGCTGAAGATTCCCAACCATACCGAAGTGAGTGCCGTCTGCACGCATCCCGACCACACCGGCCACGGTTACGCGCGCATCCTGATGGCTGAGGTGATGCTGCGCATCCTCAGGCGCCGGGATACGCCGGTTCTGCACGTTCGCGGAGATAACGTGCGCGCGATTGAGCTGTATCAGAGGATGGGATTTAGCCAGCGAGTACTGTTGCACTTCGCAGTGCTGCGGAAGGACTAGCCCTAACTGAACTGGGAACTGAAAAACTGCCCGTCTCAGTACAGGTGGAAATCGACTTCGACAGCCATCTCGACCTTCACGGGGTGGCCATCTTTCATCCCCGGCTCAAAGCGCCAGGTCTTGACCGTCTCGAGAGCCTTTTCGTCCAATCCCATGCCCAGCGAGTTCACCACTCGAAGATTCGTGGGGCGGCCGTCGGTATCGACCACAATCATCAGCGTGCAAACTCCCTGGTATTTAGCCTTGCGTGCTTCCTCGGAGAACTCGGGATCAGGCGAGAAGATTGGCCGCGGAGGAGTCACTCCCCTGCCGGCGCGGTAAACACCGCCGCCAATACCCATCCCTTCACCTGGGCCTACGCCTCGCCCGTTTCCGGGGCCGACGCCACCTCCGTTGCCCTCGCCTATGCCGCTGTTTGACCCGGTCCCGTTAGACGGAATGACCGCGGTCGATTTCGGGTCGCCGAGGTTCGGCATGTTATTCATGGCCGTCACCTTGATATCGGGCGGCACCATCACAGTGGGCTCAACCGCCAGCTTTGGATTTGGATTTCGGATCACCGCCTCGGGAGGCGTGATCTGTGGCTTCATCGAGAACTTGGGCAATTTTCCCTGCGAGGCCTTCAGCACATCGCGATCGCCACCGCCACCACCGCCGCCAGCCTGCGTCTTAGCCGGCTTTAGCGGGATGAAATCGCCGGGATCAACCAACTCAGTCACCGCAGGCTTGGCCTCAATCTTAGTCACCATCCGGCGTCCGAGGATCGTCGCCCCAATAATCAAGGCGATGACGATGACGTGTGCAACCGTCGAGCCCAGAGCGCCGTTTTTTTTATAGTTGTAGAAGCCCCAAATATCCTTTACCGGGATGGGCTTCGATTCCAGCTTGAGCGGCGGAAGTTTCTTGGGAAAGAAGAATTCATCCAGACCGCGGAAAAGCGACTTCCACAGGGGTTCAAAGGTGTCGGCGGCCAGCAGGAGGTGAAGCTCCGGCTCGTCAGCGGCTTTCGGAGAGACGTTCGGATTGACTTCGGTTAATGCCATTGTGGCGGGTTCGGTGTTCCCTCTATGGGGTGGTGAACGAACTATCCTGAACGATCCTGAACGAACTATCTTGGTGGAGACGCTCTTGTACACAGATGAGCTGTCTTTCCAGCGAGTTGCCTCTATTTTTCTTCATCCAGTTTCCATAATCGCGTCGGGGCGGCCCCACCGGTAAACGTCAAGCTCCGAACCTTGGCCTGTACCTGAAATTGTACCCCTTCTGTGTCGCTTTACGAAGTGTATTTCAAGTGCCGGCCGGGAATGTACTATCTGCCGCCCCTCACCGGTAAACAAACTGTTTCCCCCCGGCTCTTCGCCCGCCCACGGCTGCGATTCCGGGGCGCATGGACGTTCCCGGCGCCGCTCCCTATAATAAAAGATTCAATCATTTAGGAGAATCCAACCGAGTGCCGTTCGACCTGAAAGCCACCATCAACCTGCCTAAAACCGCCTTCCCCATGAAGGCCAACCTGCCCCAGAACGAGCCCAAAATGCTGGCCCGCTGGGAGCAGATGGGAATCTATGAGCGCGTCCGAAAGGCTCGTAAAGGGGCCGACAAAGGCACCTACATTCTGCACGACGGCCCGCCTTATACCAGCGGCCCCATCCACCTGGGCACGGCGCTGAACAAGTGTCTGAAGGACTTCATCGTCAAGTCGAAGACCATGGCGGGTTTCGATGCCCCCTACGTGCCCGGTTGGGATTGTCACGGCCTCCCGATCGAGATCAAGGTAGACAAGGAGCTTGGCGGCAAGAAGCTGCAGATGCGCCCGACCGATGTGCGCGCGGAATGCCGGAAGTACGCGCAGAAGTTTCTCGATCTACAGCGCCAGCAATTCAAGAGGATCGGCGTGTTCGGCCGCTTCGACCGGCCCTATGCCACGATGAATCCCCAATATGAATCGGTCGTCTTGTCCACGTTTTTTTCGTTCTACGAGAACGGCTTCGTATACAAAGGCCTTCGCGCCGTGTACTGGTGCATGCATGACGAGACTGCGTTAGCCGAAGCTGAGGTCGAATACGAAGACCACACCAGTCCCACGGTGTGGGTGAAGTACGGATTGCTAGATGATCCTGCGAAGATTGACGTGGCTCTTAAGGGAAAGAAAGTTTCAACCATCATCTGGACCACAACTCCGTGGACCTTGCCTGCGTCCATGGCGGTGGCGTTTCATCCCGATGAAGAATATGTGGCGCTCGAATCCGGCGGCGAAGTGTACATCGTTGCCTCGAAGCTGGCGAAAGATGTTGCGGAGAAGTGCAATCTTTCCGATCCGCGCGAGCTAGCGCATTTCCCCGGACGCAAACTCGAACACCTGAACTTCCAGCATCCCTTCCTCGACCGCAAAATCCTCGGCGTGCTGGCTGAATACGTCACCATGGATACGGGTACCGGCGTAGTGCACACCGCGCCTTCGCACGGAGCCGAGGACTTCATCACCGGCGTCAAATACGGTCTTGACGCCACCAGCAACGTTGACGAAAAAGGGATCCTGCGCAACGGCTTGCCGGAATATACGGGCAAGCGCGTCTGGGAAGCGAATCAGCCGATCATCGACCTGGTCAAGAGCCGTGGCGCTCTGCTGCATGCGGAAAAGACTGAGCACTCTTATCCGCACTGCTGGCGCTGCCATAATCCTGTGATCTTTCGCGCGACCGAGCAGTGGTTTATCTCGATGGAGACGCCCATGCCGGGCGGCAAGTCGAAGGACGACACCCTGCGCACTCGCACGCTTGAAGAAATCAAACATGTGAAGTGGGACCCGTCGTGGGGCGAAGAGCGTCTGTCGAACATGATCGCCACGCGCCCCGACTGGTGCATCTCGCGGCAGCGCGTGTGGGGCGTGCCCATTGCCGTTTTTCTATGCGAGAGCTGCGGCAAGCCGCTGAATGACCATGCCGTCAATCGCAAAGTCGTCGAGCTGTTCGCTCGCTCCGGTGCTGACGCCTGGTTCACGCCTGAATCGGACACGATTCTTCCCGCGGAAACGAAATGCCCCCACTGTGGAAGCACCAAGTTCGAGAAGGAAACCGACATCTTCGATGTCTGGCTGGAGTCTGGTGCGAGCTACCTGGCGCTGATCGCTGACGAGCCCTCGTATCCCTGGCCATCCGATCTTTACCTCGAAGGCGGCGACCAATACCGCGGCTGGTTCCAGTCATCTCTACTCTGCGCTATGGGCACGCACGGAACACCGCCCTACAAAGGCGTTGTCACGCCGGGATGGACCCTCGACGAAAAAGGCCAGGCCATGTCGAAGTCGCGGGGCAATGACGTGGACCCCGTCGATATCGCCGATCGAATGGGCGCGGAGGTGGTGCGGCTCTGGGTGGCGTCGGTTGACTTCCGCGAAGATGTGGTTGGCTCAGAGCGGCTCATGCTCACGGTTGCGGAGAACTACCGCAAGATTCGAAATACTTTCCGCTACATCCTCGGCAATCTCGGAGACTTCGATCCCCAAACGGATGCCGTTCCTTTCGAAAGCATGGAAGCCCTCGACCAGTACATGCTGCGCCAGACCTGGTCTTTCGCAGCCGACGTGCGAAGTTCGTACAACGACTTCGCCTTCCACAAGATCTATCACCGCTTGAATCACTTTTGCATCGTCGACTTGAGCGCTTTCTATTTCGATGTCCTCAAAGACCGGCTGTACATCTCTGCCCCGAAATCGCAACGCCGCCGCAGTGCGCAGACCGCGATCTGGCGCATCGGAGAAGCGCTGGTGCGCTTGCTCGCTCCCATCATGAGCTTCACCTCAGAAGAAGTTTGGGACTACCTGCCCAAGGTTGCAGGGCGCGGCGAAAGCGTGCACCTCGCATTATTTCCATCGGCAGAAGAGGTTTTGGGATATCAGAGAAATAACGCGAGCAATATCTCCGAGTCCAGCAAAGGAGACGATAAGACCGCCGCGGAATGGGTAACGCTGCGTGCTGTTCGCGACGAAGTGCTCAAAGCGCTCGAAGAGGCCCGCAACAACAAGCTGATCGGCACCGGCCTCGAAGCTCAGGTTACCTTGACTGCTCCCGACCCGGTCTATTCGGTGCTGGCTCGCCACGCTGGCGAGCTTCGATATCTCTTTATTGTCTCCGCGGTGACGCTAGTCCAGGGCCCGGGCAACGGGACCGGGCAGGTCCACGTCGACGTGAAGAAGGCGGACGGAGCCAAGTGCGAGCGTTGCTGGAATTATTCAACCCGTGTTGGCGAAGACAAGAAGTATCCCAGGGTCTGCGAGCGTTGCAGCGCGGTGCTGAAAGAACTGGAAGAATCCGCTAACTAACGCATCGCTTAACGGCCAGAACCTATGCTTGAGACTGTATAATCCCACCGGGTCGAGTGCCCTGTGAACTGGCGAAAGCTACGAACGTTCTTGCTGACCGTGCTGGTTCTGTCCTTGATCCCAGCCACCCGCTATTATCAGATCGACGTTCCTCTGCTACGTTTTCTGCGGGGCTCGCGCCGCGTCGATCCTTTGTCCCTCCACCTTGCTGGAGAGTTCGTCGAGAACAATCTTGGCACTGAGCAGGATCCCGATGGCTCGGTTACAGTGCGCATGATCGCACAGCAATACCTGTTCGTCCCCCATTGCATTCTGGTTCCGGCTGGAATTCCCGTTCATCTTCGCATCACCAGCGCCGACGCGGTGCACTCGCTTACCTTCGATGGCACTGACTATAAAGTCAAGGTCTTGCCCGGCACGGTCAGCGAGGCGCAACTTCAGTTTCCACATCCGGGCGAATATAAAATGCCTTGCCGCGAGTTTTGCGGAGCGGGACATTATGCCATGCGGTCCGAGTTGAAAGTCGTTCCTCGCGACCAGTTCCCTGCTCTGCAGCCGGAAGAAAGGGGCAATTGTGCGGCGCGTTAGAGAATTCTCGCGCTCCGGAAGAAGTTTTCCGTGGCGACTCGGCGCAGCGATTACTCTGGTTGCTGGGACGGCCGCCAGTGCGCTCTTGCCGGCGCGAGACAATCCGCCGCCTCGGATCCCTTCGTATGTGGAATGGACGCCGGAAACGCTAGGTGCCTCTTCGCGCGGAGACGCTTTTCGTGGGATGCTCCTCGCCAGGCGTTGCGACCATTGTCACGGAGCGGAAGGCTTCAGCACCGTTGGTTACACCCCGAACCTGGCAGGCATCGACAGGCTCGCAATCTGGAAACAATTGGAGGACTTTCGGTCTTATAAGCGGCTATCCCGCGACATGAACCCGATCGCGGGATCGCTTTCGCCCAGGGACGTAGCGGACGTGGTCGCCTACTACGCGAAGCTGCCCGCGTTTTCCGATCCTGGAGACAAGCGAATCTTTCCGGAGTCGCGGCCTGATCCCGGGCATGCCGGCATCGCATCGCGTCTGGTTTCTTTTGGAGATGGAGAACGTGGCGTTCCGCCGTGTCAGGCTTGTCATGGTCCGGTTGCCTATCGTCCTGGAGCTCCCTGGCTGGCGAACCAGAACGCCGAATACCTGTTGAACCAGCTGGAAGCGTTCGCGAGCGGGAGCCGCGCCAACGACATCAACATGCCCATGCGCACCATCGCGGGGTTGCTCACCGAAGACGAACGGCATGCCCTGGCGGAATACTACGGCGCAGGTCTGGGGCTTGAGCCAGCAAGTTTGACTGCGCCCAAATAGGCCTACCTGAGCTCTTCCATCGCCGCCGCCAGCGCTTCCCTTCCCGGCCGAGTCAGCGATTCCGGCAGTGTAGCCAGCGGCTCATCGATCATATTCAGCATGTCAAGGAAGCTGGGCGCCTTGGTGTTCACGTAGAACAATCCGGTCAGAACTTCGCCCCGGTCGTGCGCCTCCGAAAGCCGCGTCATGGCTGCGATCCGGTTGGTCGGGTCATAGTCCTCTTCGAGCTTGCGCAGTCGCAGGCTGGAGCCATCGTGCATGGTGACGTTGACCGTCGTGCCCGGATCGTATTCGACATCGATTTCTTCGAAGTGCGGCACGAAACTTATTTCCTGCAAAGTTTCTTCGTGGTCCTTCACGTACTTGTAAGATTTGGTCGAACCCTCGTGATCGTTGAAGGTGACGCAGGGCGAGACTACATCGAGCATCACGGTCCCATGGTGTGCGATGGCGGCTTTCAGCAAGGCGCTCAATTGTTTCTTGTCGCCGGAGAAAGACCGTCCGACAAACGTTGCACCGAGTTCGATGGCGAGGCCGCAAGTATCAATCGGCGGCAGGTCATTGATCACGCCTGACTTCAGCTTCGACCCCAGATCAGCAGTGGCTGAAAACTGGCCCTTGGTCAGGCCATAAACGCCGTTGTCCTCAATGATGTAGATGAGCGGAAGATTGCGGCGCATGAGGTGAACGAACTGTCCGATGCCGATCGATGCGGTGTCGCCATCGCCGCTCACGCCCAAGGCAATCAGATTGCGATTGGCCAGCATTGCTCCCGTCGCCACTGACGGCATGCGTCCGTGCACCGAGTTGAAGCTGTGCGAACGGTTCATGAAGTAAGCAGGACTCTTCGACGAGCAGCCGATTCCACTCAGCTTCGCGACGCGCTCGGGTTGCACACCCATGTCATACATAGCTTCGATGATGCGCTCGGAAATAGCATTGTGGCCGCAGCCGGCGCAGAGCGTAGTCTTGCCACCTTTGTAATCGATTACAGTAAGGCCGATGCGGTTTGTTTTGGGGTCAGGGGATTTCGTTTCAGCAGCAGGCGTGGTCGCCATTACTTGCCCTCCATGGTGCTTAATTCGTCGGTCACGGAGCGTGCGTCAAGCGGCAGCCCGTCGAGATGGCTGATGCTGCGCAGCCGCGCGATCAGTTCCGGTTTCAGGTCCAGCTTGAGCAGGCTAAGCATCTGCGCGTCGCGGTTCTGTTCGACCACGTAGACGCGATCGTGCTGCTCAATAAACTCATGCACTTCGCGCGTGAAGGGATAGGCACGCAGCCGCAAGTAGTCGGTCTCAATCGCATACTCGTTGCGCAACTGGTCGCGGCTTTCAATGATCCCCCAATGCGACGTTCCATAAGCGATGATCCCGATCTCCGCGTTCGCGCCCTTAAGAATCTCCGGCCGTGGCACGAAAGAGCGTGCGGTCTCGAACTTGCGATTGAGCCGCTCCATATTGTTTTCGTAATCGTCAGGCCGCTCGCTGTAGCTGGATTTATCGTTGTGACCGCTGCCTCGCGTGAAGTAGGCGGCAGCCGGATGATCCGTCCCAGGCAGCGTGCGGTAGCCCACGCCGTCGCCATCTAAATCTTTATAGCGGGCAAAACCGCCGAGCTTATCGAGGTCTGCCTTGCTGAGAACCTTGCCGCGCTTGATCGGCGCAGTCGAATATTCGAAGGGATCGGACATCCAGTTGTTCATTCCAAGATCCAGATCGGACATCACGAATACCAGCGTCTGAAACTGCTCGGCGAGGTTGAAGGCATCCGAAGCCATGCTGAAGCATTCCGCCGCCGAGCAAGGAATCAGCATGATGTTTTTGGTGTCGCCGTGAGAAAGAAATGCAGTAGAGAGAATGTCGCCTTGCGAGGTGCGCGTGGGCAATCCGGTAGAAGGCCCGACCCGCTGGATGTCCCAGATCACGCCCGGAATTTCCGCGTAATAAGCCAACCCGGAAAACTCCGACATCAACGAAATGCCCGGGCCTGCAGTCGCGGTCATGCTGCGCGCCCCCGCCCAGCCAGCGCCGATCACCATGCCGATCGCCGCCAGCTCATCTTCCGCCTGAACAATCGCAAACGTGGCCTTGCCGTCCGGCCCGATGCGGTATTCCTTCATGTATTCGATCATCGTCTCCACCAGCGAAGACGACGGCGTAATAGGATACCAAGTGACCACGGTGCATCCGGCAAACATGCAGCCGAGAGCCGCAGCCGAGTTGCCGTCGATGATGATCTTGCCCGCGGTCTTGTCCATGCGTTCGATGTAGAACACTCCGCGCTTCTGCAAGCTGGCCTTCGCATAGTCGAACCCCGCCTGCGCCGCCGCCAGATTAAGGTTCGCAGCTTTCACCTTGGCAGCAAACTGCTTGCGGATCGCCTTCTCCACCTCGGCCATTTCGATGGTAAGCAGCTGCGCCACGACGCCCACATACACCATGTTCTTGACCAGCTTGCGCAGTTTCGCCTCTGGACAAACGGTCGCGACCAGCTTGTCGTAGGGAACCGAATAGAAAATCAAGTCGTCGCGCAGCTTGTCGAGACCAAGCGGCTCGTCGTACAACACGGAAGCGCCTGCTGCCAGTGACAGCACGTCGTCCTGTGCGGTCTCGGCGTTCATAGCGACCAGGAAATCAATTTCCTTCTTGCGGCCGATGTAGCCATCTTTGTTGGCGCGAATCGTGTACCACGTCGGCAGACCGGCAATGTTCGACGGGAACAGGTTCTTGCCCGAAACCGGCACACCCATCTGAAAAATCGCCCGCAGCAATACCGTGTTTGAACTTTGCGAGCCCGAGCCATTCACCGTAGCAACCTGAATGCTCATGTCATTGACGATCCGTTTGCGCCCCAATTGCCCGCCCATACCCTGGGGTGCAACATCCGTAGTGGCCATCCCTACACCTTCCTTCGCTTTAGCGGCAAATGAGCTGCTTAAAATGAGTTGCTTAAAATGATCCGCACAAAATGATTCGCCCAAATCTCAACTTGGGGGAAACAGACTATTATACGGCGGCGGCGCTTCCTCAGTACATCACATCGCCCGCCCCAAGCGGCGGAGGAACCTATTTGAGAACGAGGCGTTTGAGAACGAGGCGCGAAAGAAAGTAAGCAAAGATCACTTCGGACTCACTACTCGGTCTTGAAGAACTGTGCAATGGTGCGGAACTTGTCGTATCGTGAAACGATTAGATCTGCCGGAGGGATCTTCGTCAGTTCCGAGAAATGCTTCTGCAGGCTGACGTCAAGCAAATTCGCGGCCGCTTCATAATCACGATGAGCTCCGCCTTCCGGCTCCGGCACGATATCGTCGATGCAACCCAACTCGCTGAGATCCGTGGCGGTAATGCGCATCGCCTCCGCAGCCAACTCTTTCTTGGTGGAATCCCGCCACATGATGGCGGCGCAACCCTCGGGGGAAATCACCGAATAAATTGAATTTTCCATCATCAACACGCGGTCTGCCACCGCGATCGCCAACGCTCCGCCGCTGCCGCCAACGCCAATCACCGTCGCGATGATTGGCACTTCAAGCTGAGCCATTTCTCGTAAGTTGTAGGCAATCGCCTCGGCTTGGCCGCGCTCTTCCGCGTGAATTCCAGGGTAGGCTCCATCGGTATCTACCAGCGTGAAAATCGGTTTGCGAAATTTCTCCGCGACCTGCATCACCCGCAGCGCCTTGCGATACCCCTCGGGATGAGGCGTTCCGAAATTGCGGTACACACGTTGCTTCATGTCCCGCCCTTTTTGCGTGCCGACCACCAACACTTCCTGGCCATGAAAGCGCGCCATGCCGCAAACAATCGCGGGATCGTCGCCGAACCCGCGGTCCCCATGAATCTCGCTCCAGTCCGTGAACACGCGCTCGATGTAGTCGAGCGCCTGCGGACGCTGCGGGTGCCGCGCCAGTTCCGTTTTTTGCCAGGCAGTCTGTAGGCTTTTCATTTGCTCCCGGAGAATGTGAACTCGCTCGTGAAGCTTCGCCAGCTGGCGCTGCGTCTCTTCATTCTGCCCCGCAGAGGCCTCGATCAGCGCCACCTGGCGCTCGATCTGCTCCAGTTCCTGCTGCGCCTTGTCGCTGGCTTCCATGTTTTTTCTGAATGGCTTGTCACGAAATACAGCTTAGCCGTTGAGCGTTTCGCTAATTACACGCTTAATTGATCACGCGGACGCTGCCCCGCCCGCACAACTGCTCGACACGCGCGATGAAGCTGCGATCTGGCAGCACATTATAACCTTCTACTTCCATCACCACCATAAAATCCCCTGCACGTTCCACGTCAAATAACACCCGCGCAGCGCCCTTGCGCTGCGTAAAGAGGGTATGAAGATCGTCAACCGTGGTCTCAGCTGCGGTTTCGAGCGGCACGCGAATGCGGATCGCGCGCGGCAGCGGAGCTTTGGCGTCTTCCAGCGGCACGATCTCGGCCGCTGTGATCTTCGGATTCGCTCCTTCTTCAATTCTGACTCCAGCTTTGACCAGCACAGGAACTTCGAGTTTCACCTTGTCGCCCAGGCGTTTGTAGGCCTCGGGAAAAACAATCATATCGATCGAGCCCGACATATCTTCGAGCGTGGCCTGCGCATAGAACTCTCCGCGCTTCGATTTCTGCACGCGCACGTTGCCGATGATCCCGGCCGTGGCGACGGTCTCGTCCTTCCCGGTGGACCTCGTCAGGGCGGCGATTTCATCGATGCGCAGGGCTTGCAGGTCGGCCAGTTTATCTTTGTATTTTTCGAGTGGATGCCCGCTGATGAAGAAGCCGAGGATTTCTTTTTCCGCCGCAAACCGTGCTTGCTCATCCCAGTCCGGAATGTTGGGCAGCCTGTCGTTGTTGGCCTCCGACTCCTCCTGCTGAAACACGCCGAACAGCCCGTGTTGTCCGGACTCCGCGTCGCGCTGCGACTTTTGGGCGCGCTCCATGGCGCGGTCGAGCACGGACATCACCTGCGCGCGCCGCCCCAGCGAATCCATCGCTCCGCTCTTGATCAACGACTCCAGCACTCGCTTGTTGAGCAGACGCAAATCAACATTCTCGCAGAATTCATAAATCGACTTGAAGCGTCCCAGCTTCTTACGCGCCGCCACAATCGATTCAATCGCATTGCCGCCAACGTTCTTCACTGCGGCCAGCCCGAACCGAATCGCCTCTCCGTGCGGTGTAAAGTTCGCATCCGAAACATTAATGTCCGGCGCTTCCACGGAAATCCCCATCTCCCGGCATTCGTTAATGTACTTCACCACATCATCAGTGCTGCCGGTAACTGAAGTGAGTAGGGCCGCCATGAACTCGACCGGATAATGCGTCTTTAAATATGCCGTGTGATAGGCGAGCAGCGCGTAAGCCGCGGAATGCGACTTGTTGAAGCCGTATCCCGCAAACTGCGCCATAAGATCGAAAATCTTCTCGATCTTTTTCGGAGGGAATTTACGCTGCGCCGCACCCTGAATGAAACGCTCGCGCTGTGCCGCCATTTCTTCCTGTTTCTTTTTGCCCATCGCCCGCCGTAGCAGATCGGCTTCGCCCAGAGAGTAGCCTGCTAGCTTGTTCGCCGCTTGCATGACCTGCTCCTGATAAACGAAGACACCCAGCGTCTCTTCCAAAATCTCTTTCAGCTCCGGCAGTTCATACTCAATCCTGCGCCGTCCCTGTTTGCGCTCGATGAAGTCATCGATCATTGCCATGGGTCCTGGACGATAGAGCGCATTCAAGGCGGTAAGATGTTCGATCGAGTTCGGCTGATAGCGCCGCAGCACGTCGCGCATGCCATGCGATTCAAACTGGAAGACGCCGGAAGTCAGGGCTTTGTGAAAGACTTTCTGGTAGGTTTCGGTATCTTCGAGAGGAATGCTTTCTAGCGTAATCGGCGTTCCGCGAGTCTGCGCGATCAGTTTCAGCGTGTCGGTGAGAATCGTGAGCGTGGTCAGCCCGAGGAAGTCCATCTTCAGCAGGCCCATCTTTTCGATGGCAACCATGTCAAAGGCAGTCACGATTTCGTCGTTCTTGGTGCGGTGCAGCGGCACCAATTCCGTAAGAGGTCGCGGTGAGATTACGACTCCGGCAGCGTGCACGCCGGAGTTGCGCACCATTCCCTCCAGTTTCTTCGCGGTCTGGATCAGCTCACGAATCTGCCCGTCTTTCTCCATCGCCTCGCGCAGTTGCGGCGAATCTTCGATGGCCTGGTCGAGCGTGATGTTGAGCTGCGTCGGAATCATCTTGGCGATGCGGTCGACATCGCTGTACGGGATATCCATCGCACGACCCACATCTTTGATCGCCGCCTTAGCTGCCATCGTGCCAAAGGTGATGATCTGCGCTACATTGTCACGCCCGTATTTCTGCGTAACGTAATTGATTACCTCGCTGCGCCGGTTCATGCAGAAATCAATGTCGATATCCGGCATGGAAACCCGCTCAGGATTCAGGAAGCGTTCAAACAGCAACTCGTGCTGCAGCGGATCGAGGTCGGTAATTCCGAGCGCGTAGGAAACCAGCGACCCGGCGGCCGATCCGCGCCCCGGCCCCACCGGAATGTCACGCTCTTTGGCATACCGGATGAAGTCCCACACAATCAGAAAATATCCCGGAAACTTCATCTGCTGAATGATCGCCAGTTCCCGCTCCAGCCGCTGTTCGTAATCTGAAATCGGATGCTTTAACCTACCCAATTCATGCAGCGGCCGCAGCGCATCCATTCTTCGCGCGAAACCCTCGCGGGAAACATACTCAAAATAGCTGTCGATCGTGTATCCCGGCGGAACCTCAAATTGCGGAAAGGGCGTAGCCACCTTTTCGAGACGCAGCCTGCAGCGCCCGGCAATGTCGAGTGTTCGCGTCAATACCTCGGGCGAATCCTTAAACACGCGATGCATCTCGTCATGGCTCTTGACGAAGAACTGCGTGCCCTCGAACTTCATCCGACCGGTATCGTGAATCGACTTGCCCGTCTGAATGCACAGCATTACGTCCTGGGCGTGCGCGTCGTCTTCGCAGAGATAGTGACTGTCGTTGGTCGCCACCAGCGGCAGCCCGAGATCCTTTTCCAGCTGAAACAGACCAGGATGGATCTTGTGCTCCATCGCCAGTCCCTGATCCTGAATCTCAAGATAGAAATTATCCTTGCCGAAAATGTCGACAAACGTCCCCGCAGCCGCACGCGCGGCGTCATACTTCCCTTCCATCAACCGCTCTGCGACTTCACCTTTGAGGCATCCCGAAAGTCCAATTAGCCCGCGCGAGTGCTCCGCCAGAAACTTCTTGCTCACCCGCGGCTTGTAATAAAAGCCGTGCAGTGAAGCTTCCGAGGTAATCTTCACCAGATTGCGGTAGCCCTCTTCGTTTTCGGCCAGCACCAGCAGGTGGTTGTAGGTATCGCCGTCGGGCGGCGTGCGCGCAATGTTGTGATCGTCTTTCTTGCAGATGTAAAGTTCGCAACCTACGATCGGCTTTACGCCCTCGTGATTCGCCGCATTCACAAAGTGCACGGCGCCGAAGATGTTTCCGTGGTCGGTCATCGCCACGGCGGGCATGCCCAGCTCTTTCACGCGCTGGCAAAGCTTCTCCACGTCGCAGGCGCCGTCAAGCAGAGAGTAATCGGTATGCAGGTGCAGGTGGACGAATTGGGACATAAGCCTCGATACAATCCTGCGTTGGCGTCATTCTAACTGGGAAAAGCCATCAACCAAGCGGCGAGTTATCCACAGAACGTGCACTGCGCGCCGCGGTCGCGGCGGAGTCTATTGGCCGTCGTGCGGCCCAGGCACCTGGAAATCGACGCCGTGCTCGTCGTTTTCCTTGATCGTTGCAGGAATGTCGAGGTCCGACAGTGGAATCTTCTGCGTATGCTGCGGATTGAAATTAAACAACGTCTGCCCAACAATGGCGTAATTGTGCACTTCCTGTTTGTGTTCGTCGCGGAAAACCAGCACCGTTGCCGGCGCGGCTTCGTTCAGTTCCTCGTGCTCGCGATGCTCGCGTGGTGGCGCAGGCGCCAACCCCGCATAGAGATCCTGATCGCTCTGTTGCCGCATGCTCTGCTCATCGAGACTCTGCTGGTTCATCTCATTAGCCAGGCCGGTCTGGTATTGCTGGTCATAGTCGAACGACGAACCAGAATCCGACCACCAATCGGGGTCGTAGAAACCCGAGTATCCCCACCCATAAGCACCCACGCATCCATAGCCGTAGTAGTAGCAGTTCCGCCCGACGCCATTGGCCCCGAATCGCACGCCGCCAGATCGGTTGAACCCACGGTTGAAACCTCGAGACGAGAATGCCGGACGCGAAGCGGAACCACGCCCAAACGAACGCGCCGCAGTACCTGCGCCAGAACGCGCACCGCCAAAAGCCGGGGCACTCGAGTGGCTGGCGAACCCGCCGTGCGAAGCAAATCCACCGCCTCCGCCGCCAAACCCGTGACCGCCACCGGACGCATGGCCTCCACCGTGCTGCGCCGAAAGCGGCACAGCTGCCAGCAGGAGCACGAACGCCGCGATGAAAAGTGGTCGATGCATGCCCCCATTATATGCCCGTCTGAAGGTGTAAAAGCGAGAATTTGATGCGAGAAATTGGTACCTGCCGGAAGGCGAATTAGGACACGACCCCATACGGAAATGAACCGGGAAAGTCCTAGCGCTTCTTGGTCTTGCCTTTCGCGTTCGCCTTATGAGCCGGCTTCTTCGATTTTGCAGGATGTTTTGCCGCCGGCTTGGCAGCAGCTTTCGCAGTAGGCTTCGCAGGTTTCCCCGGAACTTTGACAGGCGTAGTCGCCGTCTTGGACGTTGCCTTGGATTTGGCGTTCGCTGCCGGCGCAGCCACCGCCGCCACAACTGCCGGTGCCGCAGCCGCTCCCTTTCCTTTAGCCTTCACCACTTCGCCTTTTTTCCCCGGCGCGGCCGCCGGCGGCGCAACCGACGCCGCTTTCGGCCCGCGTCCGCGTCGAGGCGGAGGAGGTGGAGGCGGTGGAGGCGGCGCAAACGGCTTCAGAAACTTCAACGTTTCCGTCCGCGAGCGCAGTTTCCCATCGAGCAGCAGCATGAACACATCGCGCGCAATCTTCGGATACTCCGGCAGCGCCGGTGTGATCAGCAGTTCCGTCATCTCAGGCAGCGGAATGCGCTGCTGCACCTGCCGCCACTTGGTCAGGAAGTTCTTGATCTTCTGTGCCACGGTCTGGTGCCGCGCCGTCACCGCCAGAAACAAAATCATTTCCGGCCGCGCCGAAGACAACAGATTCCACGTGCGCGAGGGCGTCGCCGCTTCCTTTCCCGTCAACCGCTTCGCCAGTTCCTTGGCGTGATCCTCAATGTCGCGCCACGACTCGATCAAATCCTTCCGCGGAATCTGCCGCCGCAAATCAGAGATGTCTTTATCCGAAAGCCGCGCCGTCAAGAAGTGCATCACCGCCGGTGATGGATCCACCGTATAACCCAGGTCGACCATCTGCTGGCGCGTCTTCATCAACTGCCCAAGCCCGTTAGTATCCACCTTGGCCGACGACCAGTGCGGATGCAGCACCTTCAGCCAATCTTCCTTTTCCAGCGCCTTCACAACGTTCAGCGGATCATCTTCATGCGCCAGCTGCGCAATCTCATGCCCCACCGCACTGCGCGAGATGTGGTCAATGTATTTGTTTTCTTTCGCAGCGTCGTAGCGCTGCTGCGTGCGTTCCTCGAGCGGCCAGTGAAAGCGCGCCGCAAACCGCGTAGCGCGAATCAGCCGCGAGGGATCTTCCACGAACGAATAGTTGTGCAGAATGCGCAGCAGCTTCGCCTCGACATCCGCGACCCCGTTGAACGGATCGAGCAACAGCCCGCGCGACCCCTCGTTCAGCGACAGCGCCATCGCGTTCACCGTAAAATCGCGCCGCCGCAGGTCTTCCTGAATGCTGGACGGCGCAATTACCGGCGCCTTGCCCACCTTCTCGTAAACCTCCGTCCGCGCCATTCCGATCTCAGCCCGGACGTTCCCCGGCAGCACCAGAAACAGCGTGCGCACGTCTTCATCGTGGCCGGCCACTTGCGCACCAGCCCGCTCGAAGTCCTTCTGCAGTTTGAGAGGATTGCCCTGAACCGTGAAGTCCAAGTCGCGGATCGTGAACCCGCTGATGATGTCGCGAATTGCCCCGCCGGTAAGATAGAGAGTGATTCCCGCAGCGCGGGCTATCTCTTGCACCAGGTTGACGCCCTTCGTCTGATCCGGCGTCAACCGGATTTCCATCGTGTAAATGTAATCAGCCATTCGTCTTCAGACTACCGACTTCAAGCATTCCGGACCCTGGCCACAGTTTCCTGCACATCCCAAACGCGCGCCCCGGCCGGACAACATTGAATACTTTTCCACAGGATTTCCACAGACTGCTGGGGTCCAGACCAGTCCCACAAAGACCGGCCTATACTCAAGCCGTTAAATACAAAGCACTTAAACAGAGTTTAGTTGAGATCTAGCAAGTTAAAGGAATAACACAAGGTTTATAATTTGGCTACTGCCAACGTGGATTCGTGCGAGTTCTTCCCATTTAGTGCGAGAATGAGGCGGCTGTCGGGCCTCAGGCTTCGGCTTTCGGCCGGACCAGGGTGCCTTGCCGAAGCGCGAAAGCCGAAGCCCGAAGCCCGACCATGCCCTCGACCCACAAAAAAGTAATCGTCCGTAAGATGGACCGAGACTCAGTCTCCGGCTACGTCTCTCATGCGCAATTCATCACCGAAGGCAAACTCGAGCTGCTCAACACCTCCGGCACCGTAATTGCAATCGACCTGCGCGAGATCAAGGGCATTTACTTCGTCCGCGAGTTCGGAGACTCCGAATCGTTAACCCGCAAGACCTTCACCACCCGTCCCCGCTCCGAAGGCCTGTGGGTCCGCCTCCGCTTCAAGGACAACGAAATCCTCGAAGGCCTCATGCCCTCCGACCTAACCCAGAATCTGCCGGAAGGTTATCTCGTAAACCCCCCGGACCAGCGCTCCAACACCCAACGCATCTTCGTCCCCCGCACCGCCCTCGAATCGCTAACAGTCCTCGCCGTAATCGGCGCCACCCGCCGCCCAAAACGCGGTCCCACCGACGACCAGCGCCAGGTCACCTTGTTCGAAGAATAATCTTTATTAACATTAACGCTAGCGGGTGCCCCGTCCTCGTCCCTCCGTTCTTTGGAGGGACAGAGCCTGCCCTGAGCGAAGCCGAAGGGGCGGGGATTCTGACTTTGCACGAATCGTCGTAGACTCCGTCTAACGAGTGCAGAAGCTGTCCCGCTCTTCCTCCTTCTTTGTGCAAGAGCGGGATTCCCCGCCCCATCTCTCCCACCGAACACAGGGCGATTCGCGATGCAAATTCTTTCACATTGACGCTCACCGAGATTGAGGCGACAATGGCAGCCGCTTTTGGGGCGTAAGAGAATTCCGCTCTAATCCTCTGGTAGTTGTGCGACCACTTCCCCCGCGGTCCTTTGTTTTCACGACACGAGAAAGGCATACTACATTGCGATACCATCCTGTGGTTCTAGCGCTGCTAGCGGTAGTGTTCGGCACTTGCAACATGGCTGCCGGCCAGGCGTTTGACGATGTCTCTCCCGCGTCGCAGATCGCTCAACCGATCAATGAAGGAAAGTTGGCCCAACTCAGGGGAAACACTCGCCCTGAGGCAAGGCCATCCAACGATCGCGGGCGTGTCTCCGATGACACGAGGATCGACCACATGACGCTGCTGTTGCAGCGGACTCCGGAGCGGGAGAAAGCACTCGAGCAATTCATCAACGACATCCACGATCCCGAGTCACCGCTCTTTCACCACTGGATCACCGCCGCGCAATTGGGCCAGCAGTACGGCGTTACGCCGGCAGAGTTGGCCGCGGTAACCGATTGGCTTCAGTCGCAAGGTTTCGAGGTCAACGTGGTTTATCGCAACGGCATCCTGATCGATTTTTCGGGCAGCGTGGGCCAGATTCGCGAAGCCTTTCACACCGAAATTCATCACCTGGTCGTGAACGGGCAGGCCCACATCGCAAATATGACCGACCCGCAGATTCCGCCGGAGCTGGCCGCAACGGTGGCGGGCATCGTCTCGCTGAATGACTTCAGGCCGCACCCCATGTTCAAGCGGCGTCCCATCACTGCTCCCGTCGCTACTCGTATGTTTACTACCGCGGACGGCTACTATCCTCTGGTACCTGCCGACCTGGCCAAGATCTACAATTTCAGCCCTGCCTTTAAGGCCGGCATTTCAGGACAGGGCCAGACGATCGTGGTGGTGGAGGACAGCGACCTGTACACTACCGCGGATTGGAAAACCTTTCGCTCGAGCTTCGGATTGACCTCGGCATACCCTTCGGGCTCCCTGACGCAGGTCCACCCAACCAGCACACCCACGAATAACTGTGCTGATCCGGGCGCGAGCAGCGCTAGCGGCGAAGAAACTCTCGATGCGGAGTGGGCCAGCGCGGGGGCTCCGAACGCGGCCATTGAGGTCGCATCCTGCTCCGACACTACTACCAACTTCGGCGGCTTCATTGCTTTGCAAAATATCCTCAACGCCAGTGGCACGCCACCGGCGATTGTCAGCATCAGCTACGGTGAGGGCGAACCTCTGGTGGGCGCGGCGTTCAACCTCTATATCAAAAACCTGTACATGCAGGCGGTGACCGCGGGCGTTTCTGTCTTCGTTTCCTCGGGCGATGATGGAGCAAGTTCTGATTTCCACGAAAACTACGCGACCTACGGAATCAGCGTTAACGCCTATACCTCCACGCCTTACAACGTGTCAGTCGGCGGCACCGACTTCGCCGACAGCTACCAAGGCACCAACTCCACCTATTGGAGCGCTACCAACTCCTCCACTTACGAGTCTGCGCTTTCCTACATTCCCGAGATTCCCTGGAACAGCTCCTGCGCCAGCGTATTGATCGGAGACTACGTGGGAGTCTTGCCCACCTACGGATCAAACGGGCTTTGTAACGATTCCAGCGTTGTCGACAACTTCGGCCTTCTAAACGCCGCGGCCGGCAGCGGCGGTCCAAGCGGGTGCGCGACCGGGACACCCGATACTCCCTACGTGGTTAGCGGCAGCTGCGCCGGATATGCCAAGCCCTCGTGGCAGGCTGGATTTGCGGGCATCCTAAGCGACGGCGTGCGGGACGTTCCCGACGTATCGTTGTTCGCCTCCGATGGATCAGCGTGGCTGCACTACTACGTATATTGCTTCTCCGACGTCGATGCCGGCGGCAGCAGTTGCAGCGGCACTCCTGACACCTGGGCTGGCGCTGGCGGAACGTCGTTTGCTTCGCCGATCATGGCGTCGATTCAAGCGCTGGCGAATCAAGCTTCCGGAAGCCGCTGGGGCAATCCGAATTCCACGTATTACTCTCTGGCAGCGGCGGAGTATGGCGCCGCCGGCAGCACGTCCTGCAACTCCGCCATGGGCAGCAAGGTGGCCAGCGACTGCATCTTCTACGACGTCACCCAGATTCCGCTCCTCTACACTGACACCACCTCCACCGGGGGCGATATCGACATACCTTGCACCGGGGCGAATTGTTATTTGCCGTCAGGCACGTATGGTGCTCTTTCCAAGGCTCCGCAGAAGCTGAGTTCGGTTGCAGTCACCAACCTCGGCAGTGGATACGCGACCGCTCCTTCCTGCACGCTGACCGGCGGAGGAGGATCAGGGGCAACCTGCAGCGCCAAAGTAACGGGCGTGGTCTCCTCGTTTACTCTCACCGATGGCGGCTCGGGTTATAACGAGTTTCCCTTCCCCGTCTGCACTCTGACGGGCGGCGGAGGAACCGGCGCCACCTGTGAGACCATCGAAGCTTTTAACGGCGTGTTGAGCGGAGTGTTTGCCACCAACTTCGGAAGCGGCTACACTTCCGCCCCCACTTGTACCATCACCGAGGGCGACGGCACAGGCGCAACCTGCAAGGCAACCGAGGGAAAAGGAATCGCGGTAACCCTTACGGCCGCCGGCAGTGGATACACCACGCCGCCGACCTGCGTTCTGAGCGGCGGCGGAGGGACGTGCGCGACCGTGGCGGCGCTGGATAGCAGCACCGCTTATCAACCGGCGTTCGGATCCACCAAGGGTTGGGACTTCACCAGTGGAATCGGCACTGTCAACGCCTGGAACCTGGTCTCCAGCTTCAAAACCAGGCCCGCCATAAGCGTAACTCCAACGAGCCTGACCTTCGCCACGACAACGCTCGACGTCAAGGCCGCCACAAAGATCGTAACGGTAAAGAATACCGGGACCGTCGCCGTGTTGATCGCGGCCAACGGCATTTCGATCTCGGGCACGAACTCCGCTTCCTTCAGTAGTTCGACCACCTGCCCGGTATCTTCGTCTTCCACTTCTTCCCTGGCTGCCGGAGCCAGCTGCACCATCTCCGTGAGCTTTGATCCCAAGGCGACCGGAACGCTTACCGCAACCCTTGAAGTTGCAGACAATGTCACCGGCTCACCGCAGAAGGTCACACTTACAGGAACCGGCACCGACGTGAGCTTGTCCCCGGCGGCGCTGGCCTTCGGCACGGTGACGACAAATAAAACCCTGTCAGTAACAGTAAAGAACGTAGGCACTACGACGCTCGACTTCAGCAAAGCTCCCACCATAACTGGCACGGGAGCGGCCAAGTTCGCCGTGCTGGCCTACAGCGCGACCGGGCCGGTGAGCACCTGTCTGAACGGGACGGTAACCCTGGCTCAAAACGCAACCTGCACCTACAGCGTGAAGTTCACCAACGCCGTGGACATCACAGCCTTCACCGCCGACCTCAACATTTTCGACAACGCTGGAGGCAGCCCGCAATTGGCCCCGCTGACGGGAAACGGCACCGAGGTGACGGTGACACCAGCAACGCTAGCCTTCGGCACAGTCACGACCAACAAAACCTTGTCAGTAACAGTGAAGAACGTAGGCACCACAACGCTCGACTTCAGCAAAGCTCCAACCATAACCGGCACGGGCGCAGCCAAGTTCGCCGTCCTGGCGTACAGTGCGACCGGGCCGCTCAGCACTTGCCTGAACGGGACGGTCACCCTCGCCCAAAATGCAACGTGCACCTACAGCGTGAAGTTCACCAACGCAGTGGACACGACAGCCTTTACCGCCGACCTCAACATTTTCGACAATGGAGGAGGCAGCCCGCAGTTAGTGCCGCTGACCGGAAACGGCACCGAGGTGACCGTGACGCCAGCAACGCTGGCCTTCGGCACGGTGACGACAAATAAAACCCTGTCAGTAACAGTGAAGAACGTAGGCACCACAACGCTCGACTTCAGCAAGGCTCCAACCGTAACCGGCACGGGAGCAGCCGACTTCGTCGTCCTCCCCTATAGCGCCACCGGCCCCGTGAGCACCTGCCTGCATGGGACGGTGACCCTCGCTCAAAACGCAACCTGCATCTACACAGTCAAGTTCACCAATGCAGGCGGCACCACGTCCTTCACCACCGACCTAAACATTTTCGATAACGGCGGAGGCAGCCCGCAACTGGTAAAGATGACGGCTACAGACTGAAGCCGGTAACCTGAATACGAATACCTCCCGGCCCACGAGGCACTTCCGTTTTTTGGACGGACAGGGCGGGGGAATTTGACCTCGCGCGCACATCGTAGACTCTGATCCCGGAAGGCAGGCTACGATGACCAGCAAAGGCCGTGCATCGCAATGAGCCCAGCCCGCCCCCACCGGGCGACCAACGCCAGGTTTCCATGTTCGAAGATCAATGTTTAAAGGAGCGAGATTCGAGTGTTGCAATTCCCCCGGACTTACGATAAAACCTTTCGTCCGGATGCAGTCAACCTCCTGCGCAGCGAGATCGGCCAGGGCTACTTCCTTCCTCCCTCCCGTCTGGTCTCTGTTGTTCGCTCTAGACCCTCCGAGGTAAAGGTGTCTCATGAAGACTCTCTCGGCCTCTGCTCCGACGCGACGATTTACCCTCACCCTCATCGCGCTCAGTCTCTTCTGCATGCCGTCGCTTGTGCTGCAATCCAACGCCCAGCAACAGACGGAAGCCACGCCGCCACCGTTGATCACGCAGCCGATCGACGAAGCACAGATGACCGTCCTCCGTGGCAACACGTATCCCTTAGCTCGTCAGCAGTTCGACCTGGGCACAGCGCCTGCCACACTCCCCATGGAGCGCATGCTCCTCGTGCTGAAGCGCAACCGACAGCAGGAGGCCGCGCTCCGCAAACTTCTCGACGACCAGCAGGACAAAGCCTCGCCCAGCTATCACAAGTGGCTAACGCCCGCCGAATTCGGCAACCAATTCGGACCCGCCGACATCGATATTCAGACCATTACCTACTGGCTGCAGTCCCACGGATTCGAAGTGGGCACCACCAGGGGCCGCACCGCACTGGAATTCTCCGGCTCCGCCATTCAGGTGCAGGAAGCCTTTCACACTACGATTCACAAACACATCGTCAATGGAGAGCAGCACTGGGCCAACTCCAGCGACCCACAAATTCCGACGGCGCTAACCCCCGCTGTAGCCGGGGTAGCTTCGCTGAACAATTTCCCGCGAAAACCGATGGACCGTTTCGTCGGCCGGTTCTCCCGGGACAAGGCAACCGGCAAAGTACGCCCCCCTCACTCCGCTGTTTACCTTCTACCCCGGCTACGAGTGCAGTGCTGATGACGCCTGTTTTGCGCTTGGCCCTTACGATTTCGCGACCATTTACAACGTGCTGCCGTTGTGGAACAACAACGTCAACGGCACTGGCCAGACCATCGCGATCGTAGGGGAGTCGAATATCAATCCCCAGGACGTCGTGAACTTTCGCAGCCTCTTTGGCTTGCCGGCCAACAGCACCGCAAACGGAAACCCGCTGAACATCATTCTCGACGGTCCAGATCCCGGACTCCAGGGCGATGAGTCAGAAGCCGATATCGATGTGCAGTGGTCGGGGGCGGTAGCTCCCTACGCGACCATTGATTTTGTGGTTTCGCAATCCACGGAGACAACGTCCGGAGTCGATCTCTCCGCCGTCTACATCGTCGACAACAACCTGGCTGGGGTGATGAGCGAGAGCTATGGCCAGTGCGAACTCGGGCTGGGCACCTCCGGGAACCAGTTCTACAACGCTCTCTGGCAACAGGCAGCGGCGCAGGAATTACTGTTTTCATTTCTTCCGGAGACGGCGGCGCGGCCGGATGCGATAACTTCGACGCTGCTTCTCCGGCCCCGGCTGAATATGGCCTCGCCGTAAGTGGGTATGCGTCCACCCCCTACAACGTTGCCGTGGGCGGAACCGATTTCTACGAGTTCACCAATCCGCAAGCCTACTGGAGCACCACCAACAATTCGACGACGCAAGCTTCGGCGTTGGGTTACACTCCAGAAACGACCTGGAACAATTCCTGCACCAATGCCATCTGGGAAACGATCAACGGCCTCAGCCAAAACCCTGAGACCAACTGCAACAACCCCGAGTTGAACGACGTCGTGACCGACGGCGGATCGGGCGGCGCAAGCAATTGCATCAGTCCTACGGGATCTACTCCCGCCAGTTGCACAGGCGGTTATCCTAAGCCCTCGTGGCAAAGTGGAAGCGGCGTTCCCACCGACAGCAAACGCGATCTGCCCGACGTCTCCCTGTTTGCCAGCAACGGTTTCGCGGGTAGCTTCTACGTAATCTGTCAATCCGATCAATCCTACGGTTCCTGCAGCTCTAGTTTCCCCGACCAGAACTTTCTTGGTTTCGGCGGGACTTCCGTCTCCTCGCCTGCGTTCGCTGGAATCATGGCGCTGGTCAACCAGCAAACTGGATCGCGCCAGGGGTACCCTGTTACGAAAAGGTTAAACATCGGCCGGTGGACCACTTTGGAACTGGTGTACGATTTACCCGCGTCCCATTCATCGACCATGAAACTCTCACAGATCGCCTCCGCCCTGAACGCGCGCCTCGACAACAGCTCTGCCGACACCGAGATCACCGGCCTAAACGGCATAGAGCAGGCCGGCCCCGGAGAACTCACCTTCGTCGCCAACCCAAAGTACGCCGCCGCTGCCCGGCTCACCAAAGCCGCCGCCGTAATTGTTGCCGAAAACTTCCCTGTCATCCCGGCAGCCACGCTGCGCGTCGAGGATCCCTATCTCAGCTTCGCGCACGCCCTCGAACTCTTCCACCTGCCGCTGCATTACGCCCCGGGCGTGCATCCCACGGCGGTCGTTCATCCCACGGCGAAGATTGGACGCAGCGTGCACCTCGGCCCTTACGTAGTCGTCGACGAGCACGTCGAGATCGGCGACCACGCCGTGCTGCTGGCACACGTCGTCATCTATCGTGGGGTAAAGATCGGCGACAATTTCTTTGCGCACGCGCACGCCGTGGTGCGCGAGAATTGCCGCATCGGCAACAACGTTCTCTTGCAGAACGGCGTCGTGATCGGCTCCGATGGTTTCGGCTTCGCCAAGACTCACGATGGACACTGGCGCAAGATTCCTCAGCCCGCTCCAGTCGTCATCGAAGACGACGTGGAAGTTCAGGCGAATTCCTGCATCGACCGCGCCAGCGTCGGCGAAACCCGCATCGGGCGCGGCGTCAAGATCGATAACCTGGTGCAGGTCGGCCACGGATCGCAAGTCGGCGAAGACGCTCTGCTCTGCTCTCAAGTCGGCCTCGCCGGCTCCACGGAAATCGGCAAGCGAGTAATTCTAACTGGTCAGGTAGGAGTGGTTGGCCATTGTAAGATAGGCGAAGCCGCCATCGTCACTCCGCAAAGCGGCGTAGCTCACGACATTCCAGCAGGAGCTCTGGTCAGCGGCGCTCCGGCTGTCGATCACAAACTGTGGCTGAAGTATTCCGCCTTGCTCCCCAAGCTGCCAGAAATGGCGCGAGCTCTCCGGGCCAGGACGAAGGAATAAAATCGTGAAGCACTCGAACCTACGCGTTGCCTTGCCGATACTCTTCCGGCAGTCCGCTTTCAATCACCGCTCGCACTTTCTCCATCAAGCACTCGCGGCTGCCGAAATCGCTCGGTTCAATCGGAGGATGAAAGATCACAGTCGCCACTCCCGGCTTGATCGCGAACCTTCCCTTCGGCATCAGGTAATGCGTGCCGGCAATGGTCACCGGAACTACGGGCACTCCGCATTCCATTGCCAAATAGAATGGTCCCTTCTTGAACGGCAAAAGCTTGCCATCAAAAGAACGATGCCCTTCCATGTAGACGGTCATGTTGATGCCTTGCTGCACGACTTGCTTCGAGACTCGCACCGATTCGATTCCCGCGTCACGATTTCCGCGATCGACTGGCACCAGCGACCCAATTCGCATCGCCCGGCCGAGAATCGGAATGCTGAACAGCTCTTTCTTCACCATCACCGAAGTGCGCCGCGGAATCAGGGGAATCGTGATCGGCGGGTCCAAATTCGACACGTGATTCGACATGAAGATATAAGTGCGCGCCGGGTCGAGCTGGTCCAGGCCGACGGTCTGCACCTTTACGCCAGTCAGCCGCACTCCGTTCCACGCGCCAAACATGAACATGGAATAGAGCAGGCTCACATCTCCTGAAATGAAGGTCCAGGGAAATCCGATCAGCGCCGCCACGGGCGCAGCCAGTGCCCAGAACGCCAGCATCGCGATGGTGCGAATCATAATATGGTGCAGAGCATATTGAACTACCGCTTGAGCGCCGTGTCTCTAGTGTGGTTTTTCTTGCGGAATCTGGGCCTCGCCCTTCAGCCACGCCGTCCGCCGCGCCTGCTGTTCCGCGGTAAGAGGATCCACGTCTCTGAGCGCATTCGAGATTTCGTTGCGAGTTCCTACTTTCCATTTCAACTCGCGATCGCCACCGCGCCGGACTCTTACCTTCACCGTGATCGTCTCTCCGGCGGAGAGCTGGGCCATTTCCTGTGAGAATCCCTCAGCCGTGGTCTTGCTGTTGATTTCCAGAATCGTATCGCCAGTTTGCAGACCGGCGCGCTCCGCCTCGCTGCCCGCAGTTACCGACGCTGTCATGGGACCGTCAAAGTTTCGCGAAGCCATAAATCCGGCATCCGCTATCGTGTTCTTTCCCTCCACCAATCGCAATCCCACGCTGCGAAAAAAATCATCCCAAGGGATTTCGTCCGTCCCAGCAACGTACTTGGCGAAAAACCACCCGAGATCCGCATGGCTCACCGCCTCGGCAGCCTCGCGGACTCCTTCTGAATCAGGAAAGAAGCGCCCCTTTTTCGCATAATTCTTATTCATCCACTGAAATACTTCGCGCAGCGATGACTTTCCCTGGCTGGCCTCACGCACCGCCAAATCCAGCGCGACGCCGAGCAACTCTCCTTTGTTGTAATACGAAATGCTGCGCTCCGGACGCCGGTAGTAAGCGTCACCCTCCAGCCAAGCATCCAGACTCGAGTCTTCCGCCGACTGGGTCAGGTGCGCAGGACGCCGCTCCAGTTCAGTGATTCCCGCAGCGAGTTGCTGTTCGAAGTGACGCTCGTCGAGCAGGCCGGCGCGCAACTCAATAATGTCGCCTGCCGTGCTGGTGCATCCTTCACTGAACCAAAGGGCTCGCGTGTAATTCTCGCGCGTATAATCCACCGGCTCGAGGGTCTGCGGACGGATGCGCTTCACATTCCACAGATGAAAAAACTCATGCGCCGTTACTGACTCCAGAACCTCGGGAGCCTGCAAAGGCACGTCCGCATGCACGGCGATGGCCGTCGAGTAAGAGTGCTCCATGCCGCCGCCGGCCGGTCCGCGCGGAAAGTGATAGAGAAAGATATAGTTGTCGAAGGGACGATCGTCCATCCAACTGGTCGCCGCTGCCACAATCTTGTGGAGCATGGCATCAATCTTTTCCATGTCGTAATCGGCGGCCTCGGCGTCAACGATCACGTGATAATGCCCGCCACCTTCATCGAAATCAGATTCCTTGAAGTCTCCAATCTCAACCGGAGAATCCACCAGGCGGTCATAATTTTCCGCGCCGAACCTCCCCTCGGCGAACCTGCCCTCGGGCATTGACGTCAACGGCGTCGCGACGCGCCATCCCTCAGGAACATGGCTGAAGCGCACGACCATCGGGCTGCCGCGCGCCTCCACCGGATACATAAGAACCTGCGCCAGATTCAAGAAAGCGTGATGCGAATTGAACTGAGCGCCGAAGGGCCCGGACGAATCGAGAAAGATCTGATACTCCACCACGGCGCCCGCCTCTGCGCCCGTGATCTGCCAGCGACTCTTATCCAATGCGCGCACGGCGAGTGCGCGGCCGGCGCGGTCCTTCGCACGCACCCAGTTTATGTATTGCGCGAAGTCTCGCACTTGATACAAGGCGTTCCACACCGGAAGCTGCAGCTCCCGCGGCGCTGGTCCTTCCGGAAGTATGATCTGCACTTCAACTAGATGCTGCTCAGGGTTGGCAAGAGAAATGGTGTAGCTGGTGGCGGCGTAGGAGGTTGCCGAAGCCATCCAAAGCAGCAGGACGAAGCGAAGTACTTGGCGCGTTGTGCGCCCTGTCGCGAGGGAGAGCCTCATTGCTTACCTGCCACATTCGCCGACTTGACGCTGTCCGAATCGCCGATCCTTTTTTCACCATCCAAGGCTCGCAGCCGCGCCGGCAGCTTTTCATAGATCCCACCGAAACCGCCATTCGAAAGAATCGCCACCACATCGCCAGGGCGCATCTCCGGAGCTATCGTCTGCACAATTTCATCCGCATCGGCAATCAGCCGCGCGCGCCTGCCATGCTGCTGAATATCCGCTGCAAGTTCCGGCAAATCGAGACGTTCGTCCACCGGCACCGCATCTGAGCGGAACACGCCTGCCACGATCACTTCGTCCGCCACTGCCAGACTTCGCGCCAGATCGGCCTGTAGAACGCGGCGCCGCAGCGTATTCGATCGCGGCTCCAGAATCGCCCACAGTCGCGAGCCCGCATAACGCGCCCGCAATGCCTTCAGCGTGCCTGCAATCGCGGTAGGATGATGCGCGAAGTCGTCGATGATCGTGATGCCATTGACCTGTGCCTTCACTTCCAAGCGGCGCTTGACGCTCTTGAATGTTTTTAGCGCGGCTGCAATCTCCTCTTTCGAGATGCCGTAAGCGGCAGCCATCGCTGCGGCTGCGGTCGCGTTCCACACGTTGTATTCGCCCGCCAGCGGGAACTCAAGATCGGCCCAGAGATTTCCATCACGCTGCACGGACCACGAGGTGCGTCCGGCTTCGAATTTCAGATTCTTGATTTGCCATCCTGCGCGCGGTCCTGCGCCATAGCGCTCCACCGGGCAAAACGATTTACTCAAGCAACGCTCGAGGCTCGCGCTCTCTGCAGCATCTGCCGCCATCCCATCGAAAGTGATAATCCGCCCGCGCCGTGGAATCAGATTCACTAGCCGCTTGAACGCTGTCTCGACAGCGTCCAGATCTTTGTAGATATCGGCATGGTCAAATTCGACCGAGGTCAAAATGACGGCATCGGGAAAGTAATGTAGAAACTTCGGCCCCTTGTCGAAAAACGCTGTGTCATATTCGTCGCCCTCAAGAATGAAGTGCTTTCCCTGACCCAGATGGAAGCTCGATCCGAAGTTTTCCGCAATCCCACCGATCAGAAACGAAGGCTGCATTCCTGCGGCGTGAAAAATCCACGCCAGCATTGAGGTCGTCGTGGTCTTTCCGTGCGTTCCCGCCACCACCAGCACTTCCCTGCCGCGCAGGAACTCATCGTGCAGCAATTGCGGCAGCGAGCAAAATGGGATTCGTTGGTCGAGCACCTGCTCGAGTTCGAGATTTCCCCGCGAAATCGCATTGCCCACGACGACCAGATCCGGGCAAGGCTCCAGATTCTTCGGATCAAACGGCTGGGCGACCGCAATCCCCAGCCCTGCCAGAAAATCCGACATTGGAGGATAGGCCGCCGCGTCCGACCCGGTCACGCGAAACCCGCGCTCCTTCAGCATGCCCGCGAGCGACGCCATTGCGGTTCCGCAAATGCCAATCAGATGAATGTGGTTTTTCTCGCTCATGATCGCGGCTGACTTTTCCCGGCCACAGTTACAGCCGATTCCAGAATCTTTAAACTCACCCGCGCGCCGCGCACGGTCAATCCAGCCTGCACGCCGATCGGCAGCGTGATGTTTCTGGCTGTCACATGTCCTGACCTTATGCCGTAAGCGACCGGCACTCCCAACTCGCCCACAACCCGCAGCACTACTTCTTCGAGCGTGTATTCCTGACTCGCAGTCTGCCTGCAATCCAGCATCTCGCCAAAGATAATTCCCCTTATCTCGTCGAGCTTGCCAGCGAGCTTCAATTGCATCAGCATGCGATCGATTTGAAATGGTTTCGCCGCCACATCTTCAAGAAACAGGATTGTACCTGCTGTCTGAATCTCATATGGTGTGCCCAGTGAAGCAGCGAGGATCGAGAGGCAACCGCCGTAAAGAATCCCTTCGGCCGCGCCGTCCACTAATCCTCTCGCTCCAGAATCCACGTCCAGGTGGGCTTCCCAAGGTGACGTCCCCGCTAACGCCGCCTGCCAGGAAGCCAGATCGACGCCATCTTTGTGCAGCCAGTCTTTTGCCACCATAGGTCCGTGGAAAGTAACTAATCCCGTCCTATCGAGAAAATAAGTGAGCAGCGCGGTTACGTCGCTATAGCCGACGAAGATCTTTGGGTGCGTCTTGATCGTCTCCCAATCGAGCGCTTCAAAAAGATAGTTCGCGCCGTAGCCGCCGCGGGCACAAATAATCGCTTCCACATCGTCGCGAACAAACATTTCCTCCAGTTCGCGCGCCCGGCGCTGCACCGATCCCGCGAAGTAAAGGTCTTTATCAAGAATGGAATCGGAATAAATCGGCCGGTAACCCGTGCGCCGCAGCGCGTCGCATCCCGCCTCCAGATCGCCGGGTTTGACGTTGCTGGCCGGCGCCACAATGCCAACCTTAGCGCCCGGTCGAAGGGCGGGCGGCATGACCCGGGGAGTGATTGAAGAAGACATGCGTCGAGGACCTGTTTTGAAAGAGAGCGCGACCAGTACAGACAGGATTGCGAATGACTATGCTGCGGTCACCGAACCCAGCAGACTAACTCAAATAAAAATCTCCCCGGCACACTAACCGGGCCGTTCCGCGCAGAAATATCAGATCGTTTTCCTTACGCACAGTTTGTATCCCCCCGGGAGTATGCACACGAACCGGCGACTCGGCGCGGGCCGCCAGCATCGCCGCCACTGCTGACGAGCAGGAGCCAGTGCCCGAGGATTGCGTCTCTCCCGCTCCACGCTCAAAGAAGCGCGCCCTCACATCATGCTTTCCATCGACCGCAACCAGTACAACGTTGACGCCTTGCTTGAACTCACCGCTGCGCTGAATCTCGACAGCTTCGTTCTGCCAATTCTGGGAAAACTCCGGCACGAACATCACGTAGTGTGGATTCCCCATCGAAACCGGAATCCCGCGCACCTCGCCAGCGCCGAGCTTCAACGTCAGTTCCGCTCCCACGACCGCCGCGCCCATGTCGACCTCGAACTCGTACTCGCCTTCGCTTCGTCCGATCAGCGTGCAAGTCTTCAAGCCGGCTCCGGTCTGGATCGTAATCCTTTCTTTACTTTGCCTGGCGCAAACATACGCCGCCACACATCTGGTGCCGTTGCCCGAAACCTCAGCCGGGGATCCGTCGGCATTAATCAGCCGAACCTCCAAATCCGCTGTGGCGTGCGGATACATCCACTCCACGCCGTCAGCTCCGACGCCTTCATGCCGGTCGCACAGGCGCCGCGTAAGGGCGGCCATGTCGGCGGGCGCCGTCGGGTTTTCAATGTCTCTAGAATCGATTAACAGGAAATCGTTCCCGAACGCGCAGGCTTTCACAAACGGAATTAACGCTGCCGGTGAACTCACTCGAATTCCACCGGCACCGACAAAATCACGACGAGCCCGCTCGCCATCTCTCCGTGCGGCAAATCAATTATGTATTGCCAGTTCATGAATTCAATTCTTTGTCCGGGAAAGGTTTCAGATGGCCGGATTTTATCATTGCAATCTGCGCTCATCGGCCAGGTCCAGCGTTAACCTGCTAGATTACCGCGTCTGCTCCTGTCCGCGAGCCTGCACTCGTCCCTGGAATATCGCCGTCGGCGGCTGCCCCGTGGTGTGGATTTCGACCAAAGCCCTCAAGCGGTGGTTTTCGGCCGCCGCCCACACTGGGTCGCCGTCGAATCCCACGACGAAGTCTGCGTAGCTCGCCGGATCGGCCAGCGCACGCTCCCACAATCCTTCTGGATCAGCCGGCCGCTTCCAAACTCTATGATTACCTTCGTTGATGACGCGCCGCAGCGGAACACCGGCTTGCTCCAGCGCACCCACGTGCTCGCCCAGGTACATCAGCAGAGTGGAGTCCGGCGGCAATGACTTGATCCAGCCCGCCAGTTGCCGATCCAACGCGACGCGACCGCGCATGTTGATCGCAGCTTCACGATAGCAAATGGGATCCGCGCGCCAGATCATGCCGTAACCTGCCATCACCAACACCAGAATAGTCAGGAGTGTCGCCGCATCTGTCCAACGTTTCCAGGAAGCTTGAAAGCGCGGGAGCTTCGCCGCCGATTGAATGATGTAAGCAATTCCCAGCGGCACAAAGAGGGCAAACGCCGGCAGAAGCTGCAACCCATACCGCAGGTTATATTGCGAAAATGGCCACCACGCCGGGACGAAAATCGGCACGCTGCCATACGCGATGGATAGCGCATAGAACGGCAGGGGAACCCACAGCAGCAATGCGGCGCGTCCGCGCCCGTCGAATACCGCGGCCAGACTTCCCAGCAGCGCCAGCGCCAGCCACACGCGGCCCAGCCAGTTTGCTTCAGCCACGTCCAGTTCCGCGGCCTTCAGAAAATACGAGCCAGCGGCCAACAGGTTCCCTTTCGCCGGATTCACTGTCGCCGTCTTTTGTTCGATTGCTTTTGCGGAGTAAGGACCGTTTGCGAATTCCAGGGCATTATGGTAGACGATAGCGTTGTATCCGAGCCAAAGCGCCGGAGCCGCTGCCGCGAGCAGAACGAACTTCGCGAGCATCATTCGAGGGGGCGGGCTCAAAGACCTGGGTGCTACATTTCCCGCGTCTTTCGCGAGAAGTGGGGATGCCACCGCTCCCGCCACCAGAGCCGCAGCCAGAAACCATCCGTCATAGCGTGTTAGAGATGCCGCGGCTAGACACAGCCCGCACTTAGTAAGCGCCTTTGCGTTCCCCCGCGCAAATTCGGCGAAGTACACGATTGCCCAGACAAAGAATGCGAGATACAGCGACTCTCCCATTGCCGTCGACTGCATGTAGATCAGATTCGGATTTGCGCCGTAAACGAAAGCTGCGACCCAGGGCCCGATCATCGCCACCAGGTCCACTTGTCCATTGCGGCTCAAGACTGCGCGGATCGAGATTGGGGGCGTCAAGACTCCACGCATCAGGCGAAATATTCCGAGCACGCCAAACACGTACCCGGCCATGGACGGAATCGAGCCGCCGGAGCCGTTTTGCCACATTTTCATCGACATGATGAACGGCATGATGAGCAGGTGCGGCAGCGGCAGCCACACTGTTCCTAACTGCAGCAGCCCGGCAGTTTTCGAATCGAATACGCGGCGGGCGATGTTGATGTGCGCCACGGCATCGCCGTATAGCAGCACGTCTCCCTGCCGGTAGTAAAAGAGAAAAGCAAAAACGGAGACGAAGATCGCCAGCCATGTCAGCCGCACGATCTCAATTGCGGGATGTGCCTTCGGCGGAGGAGATTGCGGCTTCATTCGAGGTGGGTAAGTTCACGAAAAATCTGAAAGCGTTCGTCGATCTCTTCGCGGGTCAACGACTGCAGCCGTTCCGTGCCAAAACTTTCTACGGCGAACGATCCCATCACTCCGCCGTAGAACAGCGCCCGCTTCAGCACTTCGCGATTCAATTCTTCCTGCGACGCCAGGTAGCCCATAAATCCGCCAGCAAACGAATCACCCGCTCCGGTCGGATCTTTTACTTCATCAAGCGGCAACGTCGGTGCGCGGAACGGATGACGGCCAATGCCGAATGCTCCTTCACGAAAGAAAATGGTCGCGCCGTATTCGCCGTGCTTGATTACCAGCGCCTGCGGTCCCATGGCTAGAACCTTCTGCGCCGCGCGCGGCAGGTTCTTCTCATCCGCCAGCATCTTGGTTTCGGTATCGTTGATTAAGAGCACATTCACCAGCTTCAGGGTTTCGGCCAGCTCCGCGCGCGCACCCTGGATCCAGTAATTCATGGTGTCGCATCCGGTTAGTCGAACGCCATTCATGTTTCGGCGTACGTTGGCCTGCAGCGTCGGCTGGATATTCGCCAGAAACAAGAACTCCGTGTCCTCGTATTCCTTAGGAATCCGCGGTTGAAATTTCTCAAACACGTTCAGATCGGTGAAGGCGGTCTTGGCCTCGTTCAGGTTCTCACCGTAAGTTCCGCCCCAGCGGAAGGTCTTGCCCGCGGCGCGCTCGATGCCGCGCGTATCTATTCCGCGCTTCTTGAGGACATTTTCATGTTCCGCGTCGAAGTCGTCCCCCACCACGGCCACCATGCCTACCTGAGTGAAGTAGCTCGCGGCCAGCGAAAAGTAAGTCGCCGCTCCGCCCAGAATGCCCTTCACGCTGCCCGAAGGCGACGCGATGTCATCGAATGCAACCGAACCCACAACGACAATGCTCATCTTCACCTCAGTGTTCAGCGGCCAGTGATCAGTGTCCAGTGGCCAGCTATAATCGCGGATCTTGATGTTACTGGCCACTGATCACTGATTACTGGCCGCTTCGTTTCACGTACTTTCCAATAATCAACTTCAACTTTCTCCGTGTCGCCGCCGGAATCTTTTTGGGATCCGTCAAGATTGCATGTGCCAGCGCCGACCCGCATTTGCACGACCGCCCCCGCGGCATCCCCGCAACCGTCTCGCGAATTACTTTCGTCGCATTCTCGGCATTCTTCAGCAAGACGGCCACAATCTGATCTACGGTCACGGAATCGTGATGCGGATGCCAGCAGTCATAATCTGTCACCATTGCAACGGTGACGTAGCAAAGCTCCGCTTCCCGCGCCAGCTTCGCCTCCTGCAGGTTGGTCATGCCGATCACATCCATGCCCAGACCGCGATACACATTCGACTCTGCTTTGGTTGAAAATTGCGGCCCTTCCATGCACAAATAGGTTCCACCACGCTTGCCGGTGACGCTGATCTTCTTGCAAGCACCCTCGACCACTCCCGCCAGTTCCCCACATACCGGATCGGCAAACGCAATGTGCGCCACCACGCCGCCGCCGAAAAATGTATCCACGCGATGCCGCGTGCGATCGAAGAACTGGTCCGGGATCACGAAATCCAGCGGTTTATGTTCTTCCTTCAAAGACCCCACTGCCGAAACGGAAATTATTCTCTCCACTCCAAGCTGTTTGAACCCGTGAATGTTGGCGCAGAAATTAAGTTCGCTCGGCAGAATGCAGTGCCCCCGCCCGTGCCGCGCCAAAAACGCCACCTTTCGTCCCTCGAGCGTGCCGCAAACATAGGCGTCGGAAGGAGCGCCAAACGGCGTCTTCACCCGCACTTCTTTCGCCTTGCTCAATCCGGGCATGGAGTACAGCCCGCTGCCGCCGATAATGCCAATCTCCGCCTGTGCCACCAACCCTCCGGAGTTCGCGCCCTGCTGGAATCTTCACGCGTGGAAGCCAAACCCGTGATTATACAAGACCGTCTGTGCGGGCTTGTGTTCCCCGTGGTTCACTCGTTCCAACCCGCTACAATCTTCTTATGCGATTCGCTGCGGCTCTATCCATCCTCGCTCTCTGCACCGCCGCCTCTGAGCAAACTGCAACCACACTTCCATCCCCGCCGCAGGCCAAGTCCGTCACCGTTCCCCTCAAGCTCACCCACGACCGCGTAATCATAGACGTTGACCTTCGACTCTCCGATGGAACAACCCAGCGCGTACATGCGTGGGTCGACAACGGGAACCCCGATCTCTACATGTCGCGGCGGTTGGCCGTGGGAACTTCTTCATGTGACGGACAACTCTGCTCTGTCACTCCGCCGGCGGAGATGAGTATTGGCGGAATGACAATCCCCCTCGGCGGAAAAATCCCCGGAGCTGAAATCAAAGAAGCCTGGGTACCCGCAGACGATAACGCTCCGATCGCTCCCGGCCTCGACGCGGAGATCAACATCCCTTCCACCGTCCTACGCAACTATGAAGTGCTCATCAATTTTCCCGAACATCAATTCACCATCGGGCAACCCGGCAGTCTGAAGTTCAATGGCGTGCCGGCGAAGGTAATCATGAACCCGAAGAGTGGCCTCATCCAGGTGCCGAGCCAGATCGAGAGGAAGAAGTACAACCTCAGCCTCGACTTCGGCGAGTCGATCAGCTTTCTTTCAGGAGAATTATTCGACAAGCTGTCCACGGCTCACCCCGACTGGCCGCACATGACGGGCGCGATCGGTCCGGCCAATAGTTCGGGATCGGCCGACGAACCGAGCTGGAAGCTGATGCGCGTCGACCGGCTGCAATACGGGCCACTCTTCCTGACCGACGTGGCCGTGGCCGAATTTCCCAAGGATCGGCTGACGCGGTTCGAAAATCGCGCCGGCGGCCCCTCGGCCGGTCTGCTGAGTTCTGAGGCCCTGCTCAATTATCGTGTCGGCCTCGACTACGCGCACTCCACGGTCTACTTCGACATCGGCCGCTTGTTCGACGTCCCGGATTTCGACGTCATTGGCTTGATCCTGCGCCCCGAGGACGACGCCCGCTTCACCGTCCTCGGCATCGCCGACTACGAAGGCAAACCTTCCGTCGCGCAAGGCGATGATGGAGTTCAGACGGGCGACCACCTTATCGCAGTCGACGGCATTCCCGTGCACGGGTCCACTCTGGGGCAGGTCTGGTCGATGCTCGCGGGCTCGCCTGGCATGGAGCGCACATTGACCATTGAGCGTGCGGGCC
>Ga0209420_1000148_pt1 | contig 44092 bp, 40 predicted proteins | sample BlaSpr_A8_OM1_O1_FD_187972 | JGI IMG/M metagenome (GOLD analysis project Ga0209420, IMG submission 187972) | Forest soil microbial communities from Thunder Bay, Ontario, Canada - Black Spruce, Ontario site 2_A8_OM1_O1 (SPAdes) (version 2) | ecosystem: Environmental > Terrestrial > Soil > Boreal...
TCCGGAATCACAGCTCCCGCCAGTGTTCCGCACGAGATGATCGTCGCCAGCTTCCACCATTGCGTAGAGTCTCCGCCAAGCTCCGGAATGATGACGGACGAGACGGCGTAGGTGATAACGATCGAAACGATCGAGGTGATCCAAACCAGCGAAGTAAGCGGAGACTCGAAATTCATCTCATCCGCTTTCGAGAAGCGCGCCTTGGCGATCAGGTCGTTGATGAAGTACGCCAGGGCGCTCGCGAACAGCATGGCGATGCGCATTACGAATATCCACACGAGCAGTTGCACCTGAACGGTCGGGCTCTTGACGCCCAGCAAAATAAAGGTGATGAGCGCGACGCCGGTGACGCCGTACGTTTCAAAACCGTCCGCGGTGGGTCCCACCGAATCGCCCGCGTTGTCGCCGGTGCAGTCGGCGATTACGCCGGGATTGCGCGCGTCATCTTCTTTGATCTTGAAGACGATTTTCATCAAGTCCGAGCCGATGTCGGCGATCTTGGTGAAAATTCCGCCGGCAATTCGCAAGGCAGCCGCGCCCAACGATTCACCGATAGCAAAACCGATGAAGCAAGGACCGGCATAGTCGCCGGGAACGAAAAGAAGAATCAAGAGCATCATTAGCAACTCGACGCTGATCAACATCATTCCGATGCTCATGCCCGCCTTCAGCGGAATCTGGTAGAGCGGAAACGGTTTGCCGCGCAATCCAGCAAACGCGGTGCGGGAATTCGCAAATGTGTTCACGCGAATGCCAAACCATGCCACGCCGTAGCTGCCGGCGATTCCCAGCACGCTAAACAGGAAGATGATGATGACGCGCAAAGCCTCGTAATGCAGCAGCACGCCGAAATAGAGCACGATGACTACGGCGATGAAGAGTTCCAGCAGAAGGAGAAACTTGCCTTGAGTAATCAGGTACGTTTTGCAGGTTTCGTAAATCAGCTCGGAAATTTCGCGCATCGCGCGATGTACTGGCAGATTCTTTAGCCGCGTGTAAATCACCAAGCCGAATACCAAACCGAAGATGCAAAACAGAATTCCGAAAAGCAGCAGCTTGTGGCCGTCGATGCCGAGAAAATTCACCGACGACAAATTCGGCAGCTTCAAATTGGCTTCGCCGCCCGGCGCTTCTGCCTCCACCGGCGTTTGCGCAAATACCGCGGCAGCGCCCAACAGCATTACAAGCAATCCTGCAACTGATTTCCCAGCGGTGCGGCAGAAATTCGAGCAGTTCAAAGAGCGCAAAGTCCGCATTAAAAGGACCCCCGTACGCAGCGGGTCACACGTTTGGCAAGACAGAAACACATTCGATCTTCCTCCGGATAAAGACTCCTTGGCGGGAGCCTACATGTTGCGAGAAATTACGACACAGAATCGACTTTTGTATCAGGAATCACCCCGTTTCGTCAAGAAAATAGGTGCTTTGGTCGCAAGGCAGCTTTGCGGTCCTGAACGCCAGCCCATCAGCGAAAACTCAATGTTTCACGGCTCGTTTTCGCCTTCTGAGGGGTAATACACACCGCACAGCGCTCCCCACAATTTTATGACTGGCGGTCGTCCGCGATTAGACTTTAACCGGAGGGACTTAGCCCGATGAGACAAAAGCTTCTGCTTGCCTGTCTAGGCGTTTTGCTACTTCCGAAGCCGGGCTCCCCACAGAGCACGCTGCAATCGCACACTTATCGCTTCGAGGATTTAACTTCCCAGAAAGAGGCCAACGCTACCTTTCGCCCGATCCTCGACGGTATGACGCGCAACGGCGTTCATTTGCACGTGCACGAAGTTTTCCTGCTGCCGGGAAGCTCGCCGCAACACGCACATCATCATCAGCAGGAAGAAATGTTTCTGGTAAGCGAAGGCGAAGTGCAGGTAACCATCTCGGGCAACACCACGAAGCTAGGTCCCGGCTCGGCAGCCTTCGTTGCTGCGGGTGACCAACACCAGATCGCAAACGTGGGAACGCGCCCGGCACAATATTTTGAGATTATTCTCGATCCGCCGGCAGCACACTAAAACGCTAGGGAGCTCGCCTTGGCTAACGGTCCAGGAAAGAGCGGAGCCGTGCATAGCCGGCGCGACTGACGGGGAGTTGAGTTCCGTTCGCGAGGACCGCGACGTGGGTATCCTTTGCGTAGGGCTCGACCTTGACCACCCGCTCCAGGTTCACAATGTAGGAGCGATGAATGCGCAGAAACCGCGACGGATCAAGCGCGGATTCCAGACTTGAAATGGTCTGCTGCTTCAGATGTTTTTTGCCTTCGGTTGCCAGCGACACATAGTCGTCCTGTGCTTCCACGTAATCCAATTTTGCGATTGGGATAATGAAAACTCGTGTGCCATCGCGCACAGCAATGCGATCAAGATGCTGCGACGGAGGCCGCGCTGTAGCGGCTAGATCCACGGGCGGCCTCTCTGCCTGCGAGGATTTGCTGTCGAGGCCTTCTTTCGCGCGATTCAGAGCCGCTTCGAAACGGTCAGCTCCAAACGGTTTCAAAAGATAATCCACAGCGTGGACTTCGAACGCTTTGATGGCGTAGCTGTCGAACGCAGTCACGAAGATCACTCGCAAATCGCGGCCAATCAGCTCGAGCACCTCAAAGCCATCGAGCTTGGGCATCTGTATATCGAGAAAAAGCAGGTCGGGCCTCAACTCTGTAACGGATTTCACTGCTTCGAAGCCGTTGGCACATTCGGCGACCAATTCGATTTCGGGATGCGCACCCAGAAATTCGCGCAGAACCTGACGAGCAAGTTCTTCGTCGTCCACGATAACGGCGCGAATTTTGGTTCCCGCTTCGCGGTTCATGTGTTTTGCAACTTCCTTTCCGCCGGGAAGCTTAGCGCCACGCGGTAGGACTCGGCCTCCGCTTTCACCGCAAAGCTGGCTCGGTTTCCGTAACGCGTTTGCAAGCGTTGCCGGACATTGGCGAGTCCAACTCCGTTTCTGCGCCGCGCGGGAGCTTCCGGATCAAAGCGATTTTCGACCACGATGGAAACGTCGCCCTCCCGGGATTGAATGCTGAGGCGAATCCATCCGCCTTCCACCAGATTCGCAATGCCGTGCACCACAGCGTTTTCCACCAGCGGTTGCAACAGCAGCGGAGGCACCGGGACGTCCAGCGCGCGCTCATCTATATTTTCTTCCATTTGGATGCGCGCGCCAAAACGCACTTTTTCCACCGCCAGGAATGCGTGAATCAGCGAAAGTTCTTCCTCCAGCGGAATTGCGGTTTTTTCCCCGAGCCCGAGCGTACGGCGAAGAAAATCTCCCAGCAGAACGCACATCTCGCGGGCTTTGGCGGAGTCGGAAGTTGTGAGCGCGCTGATGGAATTGAGGCTGTTAAAAAGAAAATGTGGATTTACCTGCGCTTTCAGCGCTTTCAGCTCGGCGTCGCGAGCCAGCACACTGGCTTGCATCACACGAGCCTCCGCATCGCGCGAGAGCTCCACCGCGATGATGATGTAGTAGAAGGTGACCGAGAGCAGATAGAGTAAAAGTCCCGAGCCAAGGATCACCGGTATTTCGGGGCGAAAGCGAACGTTCAGTCCCCTAAATGCCGGCATCTTCGAGAGGCTGCTGGCGATTCCCACAGCCACGAAAGCCCAGACAATGCTGGCGATCAATCCGGCAGTCACTTGGGTTGCAATCAGACGTCCTATGCCAAATTTCTCAAGAGAATTTCCGCGGCAGGAGTACCAGGAAGAAAGGCAGATAAACGCATAGACCAGCGACAAAGGAATGGAAAGGACCGCCGCTTCTCGTAGCGTAATCTGCCCTGGAATGGTGAGCAGGTAAGCCAACATTCCCGCAATCGGTATCCAAGCGAGAAGGTACAGGGCCAGCCGACGAATTTGGGAGAATATCGGGTGCATATGATTTCTTTAATTCTTTACGACCACGCCGCCCATGAAGGCAATACCTTTCACCACCAAATGCTGCCGGGGCGAAGAGTCCGTGGGCGGAATCTGATTTGTCTCGTCAACATACGCGCCCATAATTCCCATACCTTCGATGGAAACAACCCACGACGAAGGGACTTTAATTTCTCCGCCACCCATGACGGAGGTAGCGTCGATTACGGCGGCATCGCCTTCGATACTGGCTTGCCGCAAATCGATGTCGAAACCTCCGCAGATTGTCAAGATATTGCCGCCGCGAAAATTCTTACCGGTGAAACGGCGCTTGAATCCGCCCAGAATCGCGACCTGGTTAAAATCGGAATCCGTGGAGCTGCCTCCTCCCCATCGGCTGATTCGTTCGCGCCAGGTCGCCACATTTCCGGTTAGAGGATTGGTATGCGGCGCGATTGCTTGCCACATCATCAAACCGCCGATGGCAATAATAATTAACGGCCAGATGGGGATGTGCGCGGCCCCTGAATAATCCAAAGCGAGAAGAACGCCGATGACCAGCAGAATGCCGCCCCACATACGGCGGCCGCCGCCCTGGAACAGGTAGATGGTTCCGAATGTGACGCACATTGTCGGCCAGAAATATTGAAAGACCTTTCCGGCATCCAGAACTCCTTGTTGGTCGAGCAGCAGGACCACACCGGCAGCGGCGACAAATAGCCCAAAAGCGAGGCTCCAGCCAGCGGACCTGGGCTTACAGGCCACGAGAACCTTCCTTGCGGTTGCCGGACAACCGGCGGGGATTGTTCTGGCGCGTGGCTAGCATAATCGCCAAGCCCAGGCTCACCAGCAGCAGTGGCCAGAATCGTAGGAAATCTTGCATCGCGGAGACATTCATGCGCAGCGAAAGGATATTCCAAATGTTCGACGCGAGCACAGAAAACAGCCAGAAGTTGTCCGGCTGAGCTTGTCCGGATCCCAGTTCGGCCATCTGGAATACCAAGCCCACCAGAATCAGCACGATTGCCGCCGCTGAAATGGCTACCGACCCGCTTACCGAAGATCTCGTCTGCTGATTCGCGTTTGTCATGCTCTCATCTCCCAGCGAAACTGTGTTGCCGTTCATGAAGCGAGATTAGAGTCAAACGCGGAGCAGGTCTCTAGCTTTTCGGCCAATGGCGGCTGGTTACCGGCGAATGGCGGGAAAAGGGAGCAAGCCGTCAGACGAACAGGCAGGGACTTCAAAAGCCGGTCGGGTCGAGATGCGTCTATGCGGCTATGACGAAAAGACCATGCCGAGCCAGAAGGCCACGATCAACAAGGCGGATAGCACGAGCAGGACCCGCATTCGCTTCTTGCGCACGGCAAAGAGAACTACAGCCAAAGCGCAAAGCAGGAAACCTAACTCGGGCCAGAACAGTCGGGATCCAAACGTGCTGCTCCATTCCCCAGCAGCATCCTGCATTAAGAACGAAGCAGACGAGGTTACAGCGGTGAGCAGGGCGCCCAAGGCTCCAGCGAGCGCCAGGCCCTTGGCCCAATCGGGCAGCACCCAGTCTTTGCGTGCATCGCGCCAGTCGAGCCAGGTCTGTACGACTACGACTCCAACAATCAACATAACGAACAGCGCCACGTTCCCCCTCCTTAGCGCGAACCGCTTCGGCTATCGAACTCACCGCGCAGCGTCCCCTGCTGGGCGAAGCGCGAAAGTTCTAACGACTGCCAAATCGGTCGAGGGCCGCTGCCGTCGAATCCCCTCAGCGCATTGCCGCGCGTTCCCCGTGCGGCAATGTTGCTTCGACAGACCCTATTGCCTTTGCTTCTAAACAACTTCGATCGGTTTTCCCTACTTTTCAACTTGCGCCTACTGCTGCGCATTTCGGCGTCTACTCTACGACGGATTGAACTCTTCGGTAACAATCATTCTTTCACTCAAGATCCTCGCCTGTGTCAATCGTTCGAGTGCTTCTTCAGACCTGCCGGCCGGAAGCTCGCCGATGATCCGTTTCAGCTCTTCATCGAACAGACGAGTAATAAGCTCCGGCGTGTGCGCGATGGCACGGCCGTTATCATCTTCGATGCCTACCACGTCCCGATGGCGCATGCGCTGAGCAATCATCAGCCGGTAGATTCGATCGGTCGCGAGGTCCTCCATATAGCCTTCCAGCAAACTCGCCCCGCGGCCGTTCAGCACGCCGTTGCGATAGCGAATCACGGTGCGAATTGCGGCGCGTGTGCCGGCGAGCGTTCGCTTGCCTAGGTTCGATGGAATGGGGCGCAGATCGGGGTGCAGGTTCTGTCTGGCCGGCCGCGCATTTGTTTGGTTCGGAGCGGGGAACTGTTTCACGGCTATTTCGTTTTGATCGGGGTGCCCAGTCCAGGCGCCATCCATTAGAGACGCAGCTTCATTTTTCTTATCTTCTTCCAGCACCGCCAGCGCGCGGGCGTTCAATTCGACATTCTCGCGGCTCGGAAACAGTGCAGTCATTCCACCAATGGCAAGCAAGCCATGTTTGTGGCAAAGATCGGGCATCAAGTTGCGCAAGTTCTGAAAGAAAGCGACATTGTGCGGAATCGTGTTGCGGTCGGGGAGCACCCAGTTAGGATCGTGCAGGTTGAAATGAATCAGGCTGGCCATGTAGTCCCAGCGGCCCAGATCCAGCGCGAGCAAATGATCGCGCAAGTGGTAGGCGAATTCCTCCATTTGATAGGCGAGTGGGTGCGCCTCCACCAGCGCCATGCACTTGATGTAGTCGGCAGGCCAGCCCTTCTCGCGTGCGATCGCCTGAAACAGGCCGCGCCACCAAATCGCCTCTTCGGCTGATTCAGATTTCGGGATGTAAAAAGTGGGGGGATGGCGCAACTTTGCGGGGTCTAGTTGAAACGCGATCAACGCGACGTCAAAAAGCGGAGCCGCCAATTTCTCACCGTTGAGAACTTTGTCTTGGCGAATGTGCAAACCACGCGGCCGCAGCGAAATCACCGTATCGCCGGGCTGGATTCCAACGGTGCGATTTCGCTTGCGATCGAAATAAGTTAGCTCACCGCACAACGCTGCAAGAATATTGGCGATACCCTGCATTACGTGCGACCACGTATTCGCGGTGGAGTCCTCCAGGTCCAGCATCACACCGGGCGCGCCGGAATTCAGCATTTTCACCACCAGCTCCGCGTCGTCGGCAGGACCGGTCATCTGGTTGCGTTGATCCTGGCACCACGCAGGCAATGCGATTTTCCAAGCCTCCGTGGTGGCAGGCGAAGGAGCCAGATAATTCGGCAAGCGGCCCTGATGCGAAGCGGCAAGGGCTGCCGTGCGTTTGTCGAGCAGTTCGCGCTGGCGAGGTGTGAAGGAACGGTGAAGAGGAAGCAAAAATTCCAGGAAGCCGGCTGGCAGATCGCGTACGGCGTCAAAATCGTCAGGAGCCGAGTTCATAGCCTGCAACGGCTCGAGTGTCAGGCTCATCTGCGATCTTGCGCTACTCATTGTGGTGCCTCTGGTCTTTGACCTAATGATGCGGGCAATCCGCTTACCAAAGGGTAGTTCGGCGCACAGGGACCGCGGGTAACTCTATGTTATAGAAGAGAAAGCGGATAGCTAATTATGATGTCGCGCACGAAGATCAAAATCCAATATCGGTGTCAATCCATTGACGCGCCTTCCGCGCTGAGCAAAGCATTGTCCTATTTGGGAAACGATTTGCATGGTGCGCAGGGGCACGCTGCACAGGACAATCTGCACTTCCTCCTCACCCCAAGGACAGTTGCAACTTCCACAACCCCGGTCGCCAGGACAAATTGGCATGGCTGCGTTATCTGCTACGATAGCCCCAGATCATGCGAAAACCATGGGTCATAGCGCACCGGGGAGCTTCCGGCCATACGCCTGAAAATACGTTGGCCGCTTTTGAACGCGCGGTCCAATTGGGCGCCGGTTTTATCGAGACCGATCTCCATCTCACGCGCGACGCGCGCTTCGTTGTCATTCACGACTCAACGCTCGAGCGCACGACCAATGGACGCGGCGAAGTTCGCGATTTCACTTTGGCGGAACTTCGAAAACTGGACGCCGGCATGTGGTACGACCGTGAACACATGGGCCAGCGTATTCCTACGCTGGAGGAAGTCTTGGAGCTTGCGCGTAAGCACGACGTGATCTTTTATTTGGAAGTGAAGTATGACGCGTCCTGGGGCATGCATCATTCGCTGATCGCGGCGTTGCAAGCTTCGGAGTATGCCGGGCGCACGATTGTGATTTCTTTCGACCAAGCTACGCTAGCCGCGCTTCGACGCGTGGACGCGTCTGTCATGATGGGATTTCTGGTGCAGGAAGCGGGAACCGATTGTGTGAAGGAAGCCATTGAGCTTGGCGCGCGGCAACTCTGTCCCAAGGCTTGTCTCGTGACGCGAGAGTTGGTGGAGCAAGCGCACGGAGCGGATTTACAAGTCGCCACCTGGACCGTGGACGATCCTGAAGAAATGCGCAGGGTGATTGCGGCTGGCGTAGACGGAGTCATGACAAATTTTCCGGATCGCCTCGGCGCCGTGATCGAAGACTTGCAAGAGGCTGAAAACCTGAAGCTAGGTAAGACTCGCGAATAGAGAAGCGAATTGCCCGAGCGTCAATTGTTCGGCGCGAGAATCGGGACGCAATCCGGACTCTTCTAACGCTTCCTGGATTTTCCGGTCTGGTGCGAGCTGCTTCAGGTTATTTCGCAAAGTCTTGCGCTTCTGTTCAAAGCATCCCTGAATAAATTGCAAAAACTGTTTGTCGTCGCCGACGCTTACTGTGGCGCGCTGGCCGGGCATCGTCATGCGCACGAGCGCGGATTGCACTTGGGGCGGTGGGCGAAATGCGCCGGGCGGAATGCGCAAGACGATCGTCGGATTCGCGTAATACTGGCAGAGCGCGGATAGATAGCCGTACTCGCGCCGGCCAGGCTGGGCCACAATGCGTTCCGCAACTTCAAGCTGAATGACGATGTGAAGGGAAAAAATCTGGTCGGCATACTCGAACAGGTGACGCAGGATTGGCGAAGTGATGTAATACGGCAAGTTGCCATAAACGTGAAAATTGCCGTTGGCCAGTTCACGAAAATCGACAGTGAGGACATCGCGGGAAACAATTTCGACCATGGGCCATTCGCGCGGATGCGAGCGAACCTTTTCTTGCAAATCTTCAGCCAGCGGCGGATCAGCTTCGATGGCCACTACTCGACGTCCGTCCGCGGCAAGCAGGTGGGTCATTTCTCCATGGCCCGCGCCGATTTCGATCCATGTTTCGTTCGCGGGTGGAGAAAGAATCCTGAAAATGCGATGCCGCCACGCAGCGTCGCCAAGAAAGTGCTGTCCCATGCGCTGTCGAGCCATGCCGATGCAGAGTGTAGCAATGCCGCGCGGAGCGAGGCGAAGAATTCGTCGACGGAATTCTTTGCGCTGTCTTTGAAAAGCGGTTGGCAACTCGCTTGACGAAGCGGGAGCGTTCCGCTACCGTTTTTATTTCGTTCGAGGACTGATGAAAATCTTATTCGTGGCTTCGGAAGGCTTACCCTACTCGAAAACGGGCGGGCTAGCGGACGTGGTGCAAGCGCTGCCCAAAGCGCTGGTGGAAATGGGCCACCAAGTCGCCGTGCTGCTTCCTCGCTACCGAGGCAATAAGATTAGCTCGACCTTAGTTTCAAGCGTTACCGTTTCGCTCGGCGATCAAATTCGCTTTCCTTCGATTGCGGAGGGAGTTTCGGTTGCGGGCGTGCGTTATTTCTTCGTTGACGACCCCGGCTATTTCGAGCGCGAACATCCGTACGGTGACAAGTCCGGCGACTATGCCGATAACGCCGAGCGCTTCACTGAATTTTCGCGCCTAGCCATTGAATTCGCGAAGCGCGTTTTGCTGCCTGACGTGATTCATTGCCACGACTGGCAAACGGCGCTGGTGCCAGTTCTGCTGCGCACCCAGCATGCCAACGATCCGGCCGTGCGCTCGCTTCCCGTGGTTCTCACCATTCACAATCTCGCCTATCAGGGAATTTTTCCGCAGTCTGCTCTTCGCAGGGCAGGTCTGCCGGCTAACCTTTTTTCGTTCGACGCCTTGGAATTCTACGGCCGAATAAGTTTCCTGAAGGGCGGTTTGCTCTTCGCCGATTATCTTTCTACGGTTAGCCGCCGCTACGCCAAAGAAATCCAAACACCGGAGTATGGCGCGGGACTAGAGGGTGTAGTTTTGCAGCGCGCGGATCGCTTGGTGGGAATTTTGAATGGCGCGGACTATTCGGTCTGGAATCCCGAGACGGATAAACTCATAGCGCAGAATTATTCGGCGCAAAACCTGGAAGGCAAGAAAGCTTGCAAGAAAGATTTGTTGAAGATTTTCAGGCTGCCGTCGGATAAGCCGGAAGAGCTAGAACGCCCGCTGATTGGAATTGTCTCCCGTTTTGCCGATCAGAAAGGTTTCGATCTGATAGCCCAAATGGCCACCGAAATGATGAACGAGAATCTGTCGCTCGTGGTGCTAGGGAGTGGACAGCCGGAATACGAAAGCCTGTTTAAACTGCTGGCGCAAACCTATCCATCATCGGCCGGAGCTAAAATCGGCTACGATGACGCCCTCGCGCACAAAATTCAGGCTGGCGCGGACATTTTCCTGATGCCATCGCGTTACGAACCCTGCGGCTTGAACCAAATATACAGTTTGCGATACGGTACGGTGCCTGTTGTGCGCGCCACCGGAGGATTGGACGATACTATTCAGACTTTCGACCCCCAAACGCAGCAGGGAACTGGCTTCAAATTCGATGCCTACGATGGGAAGGCATTGCTTGACTGCTTGCGGACGGCGTTGAAAATGTACCAATCCGAAAAGACCTGGCAGGCGATTCAAAGGAATGGCATGGCTAAGGATTTTTCGTGGAAGACTTCCGCGGCGTCCTATGTCACGCTATATGAAGCAGCTAAGAGGTCTAGAATCCCGCGGGTTGCTGGAACATCTAAAAACTAGGCACAGACGCGGTTCGGCTCCTGGGCTGACCGGAACTGCGCAACAAGGAAAAAACGAAAATGGCAGACATTCAAGCAGTGAGTGATGCAAGTTTTGACCAAGATGTGATTGAAGCGAGCAAGACGCAGCCCGTGCTCGTGGATTTCTGGGCCGATTGGTGCCGTCCATGCCACATGCTTTCTCCCACGGTGGAAGAGATTGCCAAGGACCACGCGGGCAAGCTGAAAGTCGTGAAGTTGAACGTGGATGAAAACGTCAACGCGGCCGGGAAATTCAACATTCGCGGAATTCCAACGTTGCTGATTTTCAAGGGCGGACAGGTGGCGGACCAGCTCGTGGGAGCAGTCCCCAAGGACGCCATCGAGAAGGTTGTTCAGCGCCATATTTCGTAGCGCAAACTCCGCAATATAAGGGACGGTGGCGCATGAGCGCTAGTTTTACTGGCCCACAGACTGTTGGGGATTCGCCGACCCAGAAGACCTGCGAAGCCTGCGGAGAGAAATTTTCCTGCGGCTCGTCCATGGGAAGTTGTTGGTGCCAAGGCGCGAAGCTCGAGCAGAAGACTCTGAGTGAGCTTCGCGCGCGCTACGGCGATTGTCTTTGTCCCCGTTGTCTTTCTGCTGCGCAAACCGGCAGTTCGTTCGAGCAGTCCTGGTGAACGCTGGCAATCCTTCCGCTGAAAGTCGCTTGTGAGGGAAAAAACGAAAAAAGAAATTCAGCGCTGCCATTGGGCTAGCAAGCCTCTCATGATCGAGTATCACGACGAGGAATGGGGCAGACCGGTGCACGACGACCGCGTTCTTTTTGAGTTTTTAATTCTGGAAGGCGCGCAGGCGGGATTGAGTTGGGAAACAATTCTCAACAAGCGCGAAAAGTATCGCCGGGCCTTCGACCGCTTCAATGCCGCGAAGATTGCTCGATATGACAAACGCAAAGTCCGCGCGCTGTTAGCCGACCCTGGCATCGTCCGCAACAGGCTGAAAATCGCTTCCACTATTTCGAACGCGCAAGCATTCCTCGCAGTGCAGAAAGAGTTCGGCACATTCGATCGCTACATCTGGCAATTCGTCGGCGGCCGGCCCAAGAAAAACGATTGGCGAACTTCTCGGCGCTTGCCTGCGCGCACCCCTGAATCCGATGCGATGAGCGAAGATTTGAAGAGCCGCGGCTTCCGCTTCGTCGGTACCACCATTTGTTACGCCTTTATGCAAGCCACCGGCATGGTCGACGACCACGCCCGCGACTGCTTCCGATACGCGGCTCGTCGCTAACCATGGAATGCATCTTCAAGCGGCGAACCAACCTGCTGCGTGATGGGCTTGCGTTTAGAGTTAAGCGCGGCGTAGGATTGTAGGTCGTTGTTCGTCATCAAGGCCCACCCGTAAGGCTTAAGCTTTTGAAATGGCTCGGCAAGGTGCGGCCTGCGGATGAAAATGGGAGCGCGAGTGGCGGAGAAGGCCGGAACAAAGGCGGTCGTCGTAGTCGGAGCGCAGTGGGGCGACGAGGGCAAAGGCAAAGTCGTTGACTATCTGGCTTCCTCGTTCGATTACACCGCACGCTATGCCGGCGGACACAACGCCGGCCACACCGTTATCTTCGATGGACATAAATACATTCTTCAGTTGATCCCCAGCGGTATTCTTCGGCCTGACAAAAAAGCTGTGATCGGCGCCGGAACGGTGGTGGATCCCGCCGCGCTGGTCAGCGAGCTCGAAAACCTGAAAAAATCCGGCGTCGAAGTCCGCGGGCGTCTTTTTCTGAGCAACCGCGCGCATGTAATTTTTCCCTATCATCGCGAAATGGATAAAGCCGCGGAATCAGCGCGCGGCGAAGCGAAGATTGGCACCACCTCGCGCGGAATCGGTCCAGCGTATGAAGACAAGATGGCGCGGCGCGGCATTCGCGTTTGTGACATGCTCGATACCGAGCGGTTTCCGGAAAAGCTTGAACGCGTGATGGTCGAGAAAAATGCGATCAGCCAGGCCACCTACGGGCATCCCCTGGAAACCGCGGGATTGCTCGAGCAATATCTGGAGCTGGCTGCGCACATTCGCGGATTGGTTGCCGATACTGGAGTACTCCTGAATCGCGCGCTCGATAATGGCGAGAGCGTTTTGTTTGAAGGCGCGCAAGGCACCATGCTGGACATCGATCACGGAACCTACCCCTTCGTTACTTCGTCAAACGCCACGTCCGGCGGCGTAGCCACTGGACTTGGCGTGGCGCCCACGCGCCTGACAGGCGTGGCCGGAGTCACCAAAGCTTATACAACGCGCGTCGGCAGCGGCCCATTTCCCACCGAGATGCCGGACCTCGACGCGCAGGCAGTCCGCGAACGTGGCAAAGAATTTGGAGCTGTCACCGGGCGTCCGCGACGTTGTGGATGGCTGGACCTGGAAGTTTTGCGATTTGCGAAAATGCTGAACGGCATAGATTCCCTGGTGGTCACAAAACTCGATGTCTTCGACGCGCAGAAAGAAATTAAAATCTGTACTGGATATCGTCATAAAGGAAAACGCCTGATGGAAATGCCGCCGGATGCCGAAACGCTGGCGGAAATCGAGCCCGAATATCACTCCATGCCCGGATGGCAAACGTCCACGCCCGGAATTCGCGACGTGAAAGAATTGCCTCTTGCGGCGCGCGATTACTTGAATTTTATTTCCGACCAGCTGCAAGTTGAAATCGGGATGATATCCACGGGCCCAGAGCGCGATGCTACAATTGTCCCGCGAGGAACCAAGCTGTCATCCTGGCTGTAGTGCTGCAAACATACCCCCATGCTTTCCCATGAAGCGGCCCGCGCAAAAGTGATTGAGGTGGTGACCGCGCGTGCAAGCGCGCCTCCGGCAACGGAAACAATCGAATTCGCCGACGATCCATCTCGGGCGCTAGGCCGCATTCTCGCCGAAAATGTAATTGCAGACCGCAACTATCCTCCTTTCGATCGTTCCACGCGGGACGGGTTTGCCGTCCGAGCTGCCGATGCCGCCAATCCCGGAACTCGTTTGCGATTGATCGGCGAAAGCCGCGCCGGCCGCGCATTCGAAGGCGCGATGGAGCCGGGCTCCTCTGTGCAGATAATGACTGGTGCGCCGTTACCGCGCGGAGCGAATGCCGTGGTCATGCTCGAAGATGCCCGCCTAGAGGGCGATTCTGTAATCATCCAACATGCCGTTCGTCCCGGACAGCATTACGTGGTGGAAGGTCAGGAAACGCGGGTGGGCGAGAGCGTGATCCAGCGCGGCAAACGCCTCGGGTATGCCGAACTTGCCATGGCCGCGCAAGTGGGACGCTGCAAACTGGAAGTAGCGAAGAAGCCGCGCGTCGCAATTCTTTCCACCGGCGACGAAATAATATTCGCAGGCGATTCTCCGCAGCGATTTCAAATCCGCAACAGCAACAGCATTTCGCTATCCGCGCAAGTTTCGCTAGCGGGCGGGGAACCGTTGGTGGTGGGCATTGCGCCTGACAATGTGACCGAGCTTCGCGCTCGAATCGAACAGGCGTTGAAAGCCGATATCGTGATTTTGACCGGTGGCGTGTCCGTGGGGAAATACGATCTCGTCGAACAGGTTCTCAAAGGAATGCGCGTTGAATTCTTCTTTGACGCAATCGCCATTCGCCCGGGCCGTCCTGCGGTTTTTGGCGCGTGCAACAACACGCCCGTGTTCGGGCTGCCCGGAAACCCGGTTTCGACCATGGTGACTTTCGAATTACTAGTGGTACCGGCAATCGAAGCGATGAGCGGACACGCGCCAGGGTTGCTGCATCTGTTCAAAGCCAAGCTGGCACATCCGTTGGACGAGAAACCGCCGCTCGCGCATTTTCTTCCAGCGCGAGTGAAGTGGCCGTCCGGCGAAGCCACGGTGGAAGCGTTGCACTGGGAAGGATCGGGCGACATCGGCTCGGTAGTTCGAGGCAATTGCTTTTTGGTAGTACACGAATCGAAGCTCAAGCTCGAAGCCGGCGAAATAGTCGATATCTTGCCCCGCCGCGGACTTTTTTGATATGGCGAAGAAGTTTGTGGCCTGGAAAAAACTTTCGCATTACGACCGCACGGGGCGCGTGCGGATGGTGGATGTGTCCGCGAAGCCGGCAACATCACGCACCGCGATGGCCCACGCATTCGTACGCATGCAGCGCGCGACCGTCGCAAGCGTGCGTCGACTGAAATCGCCAAAAGGAAATCCGCTGGAAATTGCGCGGATCGCAGGAATCACAGCCGCCAAGCGAACTTCCGAGCTGATTCCACTTTGTCATCCCCTCGCGTTAACGCACGTAGATGTGGCCGCAAAGCTATGCCAGAATGGAATTGAGGTGACCTCGGAAGCTACCACCACTGGCCCGACCGGGGTCGAGATGGAAGCGCTGGTGGCCGCCGCGGTTGCGTCACTTACGATTTACGATATGTGCAAAGCTCTGGAACGCAGCATGGAAATCACCGAACTGTACCTGCTGAAGAAGTCGGGCGGACGCAGCGGTGACTATACCCGCGCAGGAAAACGTGTGAAGCCATGACGCTCGGGAAAGATGTGAAAGTCCTGGTGGTCGATGACAACGCTCTGATCCTCGACCTCTTGATGAAAGGGCTGATGCCACACTGCGACGCGCGAGCTGCCGCGGACGGCGCCGACGCGCTTCTGAAAATAGTGGACGATCCGCCTGACCTCGTAGTTTGCGATTATCGCATGCCGGGCCTCGATGGCCGCCAGCTGTACGAAAAACTTCGCACGCGCCAACAGACCAAGCAAATCCCTTTTATTTTTCTCGCTAGCCGCGGTGATATCGAAGAAAAACTCCGCCCCATCGTTGAAGGGGTTGAGGAGTTCATCTCCAAACCATTTTTTATTAACGATCTAGTTCGACGCACGAAGAAAGTTGTAGACCGTCTGCAACTTGAAAAACTGCAGAAGCGCCAGGTGCGGCCTGGAGTGATTCAAGGCCGCCTGGAAGAAATGAGCATCATGGACTTGATGCAGTCGCTGGAGATGGGCCAAAAAACATGCCAGCTCGGCATCCATCGCGGCGGGGAAACTTGTGAGTTGTTCTTTTCCTCCGGGCAATGCAAAGACGCGCGGTTTGGTCCCACCGAAGGCGAGGCGGCGGTGTTTCAGGCCGTGCGTTGGACGGACGGCGAATTTGAAATCGATTTCAACGTGGGGCCTACCCGCTCCACGATTTCTCGCACCACCACCGGCCTGCTGATGGAAGCCTTGCGCCTGATCGATGAAGAGCAGAATCAGTCCACCACGGAAGATCAGAAAGTAACCGAAGGATAGTTCGCCGCAAACCCGCCATGCGCGTTTCCGTGATCACCATAAGCGATTCTGTAAGCGCGGGAAAATCGCAAGATCGCTCGGGTCCTGCGGTCATAGCGCGTTGTAAAGAACTAGGCTGGGAAGTCGTATCCTCAAAGGTCTTACCAGACGACCTTGGTGCAATTCAGACGATCTTAGAAGATATTTCCCAGGCGAGCGAGTCTGACGTGATCCTGACCACGGGCGGAACCGGCGTGGGTCCGCGCGACGTTACGCCCGAGGCCACCATGGCCGTTGCCGAAAGGCTCATCCCCGGTTTCGGCGAGCATATGCGCTTGGAAGGTGCCAAGAAAACTCCTCGCGCAATTTTGTCGCGTGGTGTTGCCGGAATTCGCGGCAGCACCATCATCATTAATCTCCCGGGGAGTCCTCGCGGCGCTGTCGAATCGCTTGACGCCATCTCTGAATTTCTCCCTCATTCGGTTTCAATTCTCCACGGCGCACGCCACGATTAAGAACTAGACAAGACCCATTTGAGAACGTTGGCCCTTATAGGCCGCCTCACGTATAATCCCGCGCGTAATGCCGCTAGCTACCGGAACTCGCTTAGGTCCCTACGAAATTATTGCGCCGATTGGCGCAGGTGGCATGGGCGAAGTTTACAGCGCGAAAGACACGCGGCTTGATCGTACCGTGGCGCTGAAAGTTCTTCCGCCACATTTGGCGGATGCTCCGGAAGTACGCCAACGCTTCGAACGCGAGGCGCGCGCTGTCTCCAGCCTGAACCATCCAAATATTTGCGCGCTCTACGACATTGGCCGCCAGGATGGCACCGATTATCTGGTCATGGAGTACATCGAGGGCGAGACGCTCGCGAAGCGTCTGGAACGCGGTCCGCTCGCCGCGCTCGAACTGTCGCGCATAGCCATCCAAATCTGCGAAGCGTTGGAAAAAGCGCATCGTCAGGGAGTGATTCATCGCGACCTCAAGCCCGGCAACGTGATGCTGACGAAGTCCGGCGCCAAGCTTCTCGATTTCGGTTTGGCCAAAGCGACTGCGCCGGTCGTGACCGATCCCGCGTTGTCACCCACCATGAGCCAGCCGTTGCTGGGCAGTACGCAGAACGCTGCGCTTACCACGCAGGGCACCATTGTCGGCACGCTCCAATACATGTCACCGGAACAACTCGATGGCGGGGAAGCGGACGCGCGCAGCGATATTTTTTCCTTCGGCGCGACGTTGTACGAAATGGCCACAGGGAAAAAGGCCTTTGAAGCTAAAACGCAGGCGAGCCTGATCGCCGCAATTCTAAGAGAGGAGCCGCGCCCCATCAGCGATCTACAGCCGCTCTCGCAGCCGGCGCTTCAGCGCATCGCTACGACCTGCCTCTCCAAAGATCCGGACGACCGCTGGCAAAGCGCCGGCGATTTGAAGCGCGAGTTGCAATGGATTGCCGACGGAGGCTCGGCTGTAGGAATTCCCGCGCCGGTAGTGGCTCAACGAAAGAGCCGCGCGCTATGGTCTCAGATCTCACTAATCGTATTGGGAATTCTTACAGCGTGCGCAATTGCCGCCGCAATTTTTTACGCCCGCAAAGCTTCCGAGCCGAAACCAGTGATTAAGGCCGAATTGACTCCACCCGACGGATTCGCCTATGGAACGGTCGGCAAAGACAATCAGTTTGCGATTTCGCCGGACGGTTCTGCAATCGCATTCGTTGCGGAGGGCCAAGGCAAGCAGATCATTTTCGTTCGCCTGCTGAATTCCGCCACGGCTCAGCCGTTGCAAGGTACCGACGGCGCCAACTATCCTTTTTGGTCAGGCGACGGCCGAAATCTCGGCTTTTTCGCCGACGCAAAGCTGAAGCGCGTTCCAGCGGCAGGCGGAGTGGTGCAGATTCTTTGTGACGCCACAGCGGGTCGCGGCGGCACTTGGAATCAGGAGGGGCTCATCGTATTCACGCCGGGACTGAAAGAGCCGCTATATAAGGTTCCCGAAAGCGGTGGAACTCCTGTCGCAGTTACAGCGGTGAAGCAGACTTCAGGCCTGCAAAGCCATCGCTGGCCTTCTTTCCTTCCCGACGGCAAACATTTTCTCTTTACCTCCGACGACGGCATTGCGGTCGGATCGTTGGATTCGACGGATTTCCACATAATCCTGCAAACGAAATCCAATGTACAGTATTCCAGTGGCTCCGTTCTCTATATGACGGACGGGAATTTGGTGGCCCAGCCGTTTGATCCGGGTCATCAGTCTGTGCGTGGCGTGCCAGTCCCGGTGGTGGGAAACGTGGAATACGCAACGGGAAAATCGCTGGGAAATTTTTCGGTGTCGCAGAATGGCACCCTGATTTATCAGCGCGACCAATCCCCCAAGCACCAGATTACGTGGCTCGATCGCAATGGCGCCGAAGTGGCCAAGTTGGGAGAGCCGGACTATTATTTCGGTGCAAGTATTTCACCCGATGGTCGTCAAATCCTGCTCACGCGGGGCCAGCAATCAACCAAGCGCGACTTGTGGATCATGGATTCCCAACGGGCGACACTGTCTCGAGCGACGTTTGACCCTGCTGGATTGTTCGTTGGGGTATGGGATCCCAATGGGCAAGATTTCGCTGTCTCGGTCAATAACGGGTTCGAGATACGGAAAACGGGCCGGCAAGGCAGCGCGACTGAACAACTGCTCGCCCCGGACCAAATCTCGAAGTATCCGTCCGACTGGTCCGCCGATGGTCAAACGCTCGTGATGACGGTTCAAAATTTGAAGACCAATCAGGACGTAGAAACTTTATCGCTGACCGGCGAGCATAAGCTCGTACCGCTGGTTCAAACGCCAGCTGTCGAATATGCCGGCAATCTTTCTCCTGACGGCCATCTGTTGACCTACGCTTCTAGCGAGTCGGGCCGCCTGGAGCTCTACGTCACCGACTTTCCCGATGCCAAGCAAAAGTGGCAAATATCCAGCCAGGGATTGAGTAACGTAGAATCTATTCGGTTCTCAGCGTGGAGTCACGACGGTAAGACACTGTATTACATTGACGCGGGCGGTAGCGTCATAGCGCTTCCGGTTGAAACAAAGAATACGTTCAAGGCCGGTCCTTCGAAGAAGATCTATTCAACCAGTAACGGAGTAAGCGAGATCGCTCCGGCGCCGGACGGCAGGCTCTTGATTCTCACAGCGGTCGGCGTCCAAACCGCTACAGCCGCATCGATTGTGGTCCACTGGCCCTCTGCCCTGAATAAATAGACCCCGGCTCGTTGTTAAATTGCTCCGGATGGCACTGGCTGGCTCTCGAATGGTGTGCTAGGATGCCGTCTTAATTCGGAGATGCCGAGCCAATACATCCCGATTTTGATTTACGCACTTCTCGCCGCGGCTTTTCCCGCAGTTACACTGATTATTTTCAAATACATTCGGCCGGAAATGCGCGCTACGGGCGCGAAGTTGGAACCCTACGAGTGCGGCGTGCCGCCGGAGGGAAGCTCGCGCGGACGCTATTCGGTGCGTTTTTATATCGTGGCTATTTTGTTCGTTATATTTGACGTAGAAACAATATTTTTATTTCCTTGGGCGATAAAGTACAGCCAGTTAGGCGCATACGGCTTGGTATCCATGCTGGTCTTCTTGGGCATCCTGCTGGTCGGCTACGTTTGGCTGTATCGCAAAGGCGCGCTGGATTGGGTGTAACGGGCGAATTTTGCCTGTGCCGGCCGAGGCGCTACAACGCATTTAAATCTCAACTCGTTTGACGCGGTTTTTTGGGGTGTGTTAAAAAGGCGGGCTGCTCGCACATCTTGGGGACCGGCAGCTTGTTGAAACGGAATCGATGGCCAACGACCCTTCGGAAAAAGATCCAGTTTCGAAACCGCCTGCATCTGGGGCGGAAGAAAAACCCATTGCGCAGAAGCCAGCGGAGCCTTCCCAAACCGCTTCTCCTGCTGACCCACCTAAATCGGTGGAAGCACCGGCGCCGAAACCAGCGGCACCAGCGGCAACAACTCCTGCTGCTCCCGGAACACCGGCAGCAAAATCTGCCGCCCCAGCCGCCCCTGCGCCAAAAGCTGCCGCCCCTCCGGCTAAGGAAGCCGCGCCAAAGCCTCTACCGCTCGACAATGAACTCGTGCAAAAGCTCAAGGCGCGTTTTGGCGATGCTATCCGCGAAGCCACCCTCGATCGCAAGCAGGCCATCGTCACCCTTGCCGCCGACCGACTCCGCGAAATCTCGCGCTATTGCCGCGACGAAGAAAAGTTCGACATGCTGGTGGATTTAACCGCCGTGGACTGGCCGAAGCGTGAAAAGCGCTTCGACGTAATCCTGATTTTGTATTCGTTCGCGAAAAACGAGCGTGTCCGTCTGAAAGCGCACGCCGGCGAGACCGAGCCAGTTCCCAGCGTCTGCGAAATCTGGCCGGCCGCAAACTGGCTTGAACGCGAATGCTACGACATGTTTGGGATCGTGTTCGCAGGCCATCCGGACCTGAAACGCATTTTGATGCCCGACGAATGGCAAGGCTATCCGCTGCGAAAGGATTACGACATTTTGAAGCAAGACACCGATTGGGTTCGCGAGAACCTGGGCATCGAGAGCGGCCAATAGAGATGAGCGACCCGCGCATCACCGAACTTTCCAACGTCAGCACCACCGTGCTGGGCGCGGACGAAATCATTTTGAACATGGGCCCGCAGCATCCTTCCACGCACGGAGTACTGCGTGTCAAGCTGAAGCTCGATGGCGAGCGCGTGGTGCACTCTGAATGCATCATCGGCTACCTGCACCGTGGGGTAGAGAAAATTGCGGAACATCGCAGCTACCAGCAGTTCGCGCCCTACGTGGACCGCATGGATTACGTCGCGGCGGTGTCAAATGGTTTGGGTTATTGCGAGGCGGTGGAAAAATTACTGGGCGCGGAAGCGCCCGTACGCGCGCGCGTAGTTCGCACTATCCTGACTGAGCTGCAAAGAATCGCCAGCCACTTGCTCTGGCTCGGTACGCACGCTTTGGATATCGGCGCGCTCACTCCGGTCTTCTACTGCTTCCGCGAGCGCGAAGAAATTCTTAAAATCTTCGAGAAGTATTGCGGCGCACGCCTCACCACGCACGCATTCCGCATCGGTGGTCTGCAGTACGAAACCTACGACGGTTTCGAGCAGGATGTGAAGCGGTTCTGCGACGACTTCGATCGCAAGATTGATGAGTACGAAACGCTGCTCACAGAAAATCGCATTTGGGTCGGCCGCACGAAGGGTGTCGGAATTCTTTCTGCTGCGGATGCCATTGCTCTGGGGGTTACCGGGCCCGTGCTGCGTGCGAGCGGTAGGAAGTGGGACTTGCGCAAGGCCATGCCTTACGCCGCCTATGACCAATATAAATTTGAGATTCCCACGCGCGAGACCGGCGACACCTACGACCGCTACGTTGTACGAATGGAAGAAATGCGGCAATCGCGCCTGATCTGCCTACAGGCCATCGAAAATATTCCGGCCGGACCGATCATGGCGCGCATCGGAAAAGTTTTGAAGCCAGCGCCAGGCGAGGTGTACCACTCAATCGAAGCGCCCAAGGGTGAGCTTGGTTATTACATCGTGAGCGACGGCACCACCCAGCCGTATCGTGTGCGTGTACGCCCTCCGTCCTTTATTAATTTGCAGGCGTTCGACAAAATGGCGCGCGGCTCGCTGGTCGCCGATGTAGTCGCCATCATCGGGACCATCGACATCGTGCTCGGAGAAGTGGACCGCTAATGAGCCATTTGCTTTCACCGTCCATCCTGCGGCTGGTTTTGCCGGTTCTTTACGCCGTTGTGATCGTTGCGGTGCTGCCGTTGCTCGCCGGTTACATCGTTCTAGTGGAACGAAAAGTGATGGCGGACATGCAGGCACGACTCGGGCCAATGAGGGTTGGTCCGCATGGCTTGTTGCAGCCCATCGCCGACGCCGTGAAACTTCTTTTAAAGGAAGACATCATCCCGGACAAAGCCGACCGGCTCTTGTTTTGGTTGGCGCCGCTCGTAAGCGTCACCATGGCTTTGCTCGCCTATGCCGCGCTTCCGATTGGTCCGGCGTTTCAGATCGCGGACTTGAACATCGGTCTGCTCTTCATCCTGGCAGTCAGCTCGCTGGGAATTTACGGCATCGTCCTGGGCGGATGGGCTTCCAACAGCCATTACTCGCTGCTCGGTGCTCTGCGCAGCGCCGCGCAACTGGTCAGCTACGAAACCGCTGCCGGGCTCGGATTGATTTCCGCTCTGCTCCTGGCCGGCTCGCTTTCGATGAAAGACATCGTAATGGCGCAGTACGACCAGGGCATATGGTTCATTTCTTACGTCCCCATTGGATTTTTCATTTATATGGTTGGCTCGATTGCGGAAACGAATCGCGCTCCCTTCGATTTGCCTGAGGCTGAATCAGAGTTGGTCGCCGGCTACATGACGGAATACAGCGGCTTTCGCTGGTCGCTTTATTTTCTGGCCGAATACGCGAACATGATCATCGTCGCCGGAATCGCCACCACGCTATTCCTGGGAGGCTGGCTGCGGCCCTTTGCCAGTTCGCACACCGCTATGCCCGGGACTTCCATCGAATTGCTGGATGCCTTGCCATCGCTGCTGGTCCTGGCTGTCGCGCTGTACTGTTTCTATCTGGCGCCGAAGCAACCGGTGAAAATCCAAAGGCTCGTAATGGCAATGGCCGGCGGCCTGTGTCTGATAATAGCCGGAGCTTTGGCTGGCGCACTTTTCGCGCCTGCGGCTGTTTTGCAAGGCATTCACGGCGCCTTCTGGTTTCTGGCCAAAGTATTCGCCTACATTTATTTCTTTCTGTGGTTCCGGTTCACTTTTCCTCGCTATCGTTTCGATCAATTGATGCGCCTCGGCTGGAGATTTTTGATTCCGCTGGCGCTTGTGAATTTAATTGCTACCGCAACAGCCCTGCTGGCCACTCGCGAATGGGGCGGGAGTTTATTCTTCTATACGCTTCTGGCAGATGCCGTCACGCTCGCGGTGGCCATGTTCCTGGCGAAAAATGACGAAGTGGATAGCGTAGTCCCCGTGACGGACGGTGAATAAATGGGCTTGAACTCAATTCTCTTTTATTTTTTCGCCGCGCTCGCGGTCGTTTCGGCGATCTTGATGGTCACGCGCCGAAACGTCGTGCATGGCGCCGTTTATTTAATCACAACGCTACTCGCGACGGCCGGCGTCTTTCTTCTACTGCAGGCTGAATTTCTTTTTATAACGCAAGTGATCCTCTATGTCGGCGGCATCATGGTCCTCTTTGTATTCGTGATTATGCTGGTTAACCTGGACGTCTCGCTCTTGCAGTATCAATTCAACCGCCAGCGATTTGTAGCTGGCGTGCTGGCCCTGGCGCTGGCTGCGCAATTATTTATCGTCATAAAAATGGGAAAAACATCGCTCTTCCCCCAGGCGCGCGTTCCGGAAGTCTTGCCTAAGAACACCGAAGCGGTTGCGGATGCGCTTTTCGGACGCTTCATGCTGCCTTTCGAAATTGCATCAATTTTACTTCTGGTCGCCATGATCGGAGCGGTGGTGATGGCGAAGCGGAGGGTCTAATGGTTCCCGTGGATCATTATCTTTGGCTTAGTCTTGCGCTGTTCACCATCGGCGTGATCGGCGTGCTCACACGTCGCAACGTGATCATCATTTTGATGTCCATCGAATTGATTCTCAATGCGGTAAACATCAACCTGGTAGCGTTCTCGCACATGTTTGGCTCAGTCGATGGTCAAGTCTTCGCAATTTTTATCATCACCGACGCAGCCGCCGAAGCTGCCGTTGGGCTCGGCATCATCCTGGCGTTCTTCCGCAATCGCGAGACCTTGCTGGCCGATGAAATGGACATGTTGAAATGGTGAAAACCCGAGCATGAACGCGCAGCCGTATTTCCTCGAGCACATATGGCTGATCCCGCTTTTTCCGCTGGCAACAGCGGCGGTGATGCTTTTCTACGGCCGGCGGCTAAGCAATCAAATTGTAAGCTGGCTTTGTTCCGGCAGCGTTTTCCTTTCTTTCATTTTCTCCGTGGGCGCTTTCTTCCAACTCATCGCCAAGCCTTCCGGTGAACGTATCGCCACCAAGGTTCTGTTCGAGTGGATCCCCGCCGTCACCTATCACCTGCTCGACGGAAGAATCGCAAAATTCATCGCTGAGTGGGGCTTTCAAATCGATCCTTTGTCCTGTGTGATGATCCTGATCGTGACTGGCGTCGGATTTCTGATTCACATTTATTCCACCGGCTACATGGCGCACGAAGGCGGCTACTACCGTTTCTTCGGCTACTTGAATCTCTTCATGTTTTCGATGTTGATGTTGGTGTTGGCCAACAATCTTTTGGTGCTTTTCGTCGGTTGGGAAGGAGTGGGCACCTGCAGCTATCTCTTGATTGGATTCTATTTCCACAAGAAATCCGCTTCCGACGCTGGCAAAAAGGCTTTCATCGTAAACCGCGTGGGCGATGCAGGCTTTCTCTTGGGGATTTTTCTTACTTCCGCGCTTCTTGGCACTGTTCGGTTCGTTGAGATTGGACCAGCTCTCGCCTCAGGCGGTTTCGCCATCGGCGACCCACGCATTACCGCGATTGCTCTGCTATTTTTCGTAGGCGCAACAGGAAAGTCAGCGCAGATTCCTCTTTACGTCTGGCTCCCCGACGCCATGGAAGGCCCCACGCCCGTCAGCGCGCTGATTCACGCCGCCACCATGGTCACCGCCGGCGTTTACATGGTCACGCGCACCAACGTCATTTATCAACTTTCGCCTAAAGCCATGGGAGTGGTCGCGCTGGTCGGCGCCATCACCGCGCTGTTCGCCGCGTCGATGGGCGTGGTGCAAAACGACATCAAAAAAGTCCTCGCCTACTCCACTGTTTCGCAACTCGGCTATATGTTTCTGGCCTGCGGCGTCGGCGCATTCACCGCGGGAATTTTCCATTTGATGACCCACGCATTTTTTAAGGGCTTGCTCTTCCTGGCAGCCGGCAGCGTGATTCACGCAGTCTCCGGCGAGCAGGACATGCGCAAAATGGGCGCGCTATCGAAAAAAATTCCTGTCACCTATTGGACCATGCTGATCGCCGCGCTGGCCATCGCGGGAATTTTCCCCTTCGCCGGTTTCATCAGCAAGGATTTGATCCTCGGCAAGGCTTACGAAAAAGACGCGCTGCTTTGGGCGATCGGCTACTTCACCGCGGGCATGACCGCGTTTTACATGTTCCGCCTGATCTTCATGACCTTCCACGGTACTTCGCGCGTGGACCACGAAGTCGAGCATCACATTCATGAATCTCCCAAGTCGATGCTGGTCCCGCTGGTGATTTTAGCCGTGCTGTCGGTCGTCGGGGGCTGGCTGAGCTGGCCGGAAATTTTTGGCGGCAACAGCCACTTCATCCATTTCCTCTCCACCGTGGTCGCTGTCCCGCATGAGGCCCGCATGGAACCCATGAAGGGCCCGAGCTCCCCGCACGGCGAACTTTTCCTGATGATGCTCTCGGAAGGCTTGGTGATTTTGGGAATTTTGTTTGCCTGGTTTTTGTATGTGAAGCGTGCCGATTTGCCGCAGAAAATCGCGCGTAGCTTCGGCGGATTCTACCGCCTTGTTTACAACAAATATTACGTGGACCAGCTTTATGACGCGCTCTTCGTGAATCGCGCAAAGGATTTGGGCCTGGCGCTGGGCGCCTTCGACCGCCAGGTAATCGACGGCCTGGGCGTAAATGGCGCAGGCTGGCTTACTCGTGCCATCTCAAAACTTTCCATATGGTGGGACACTTGGATTGTGGACGGCTCCGTGCGTCTGGGCGCGCGCATCGTTTGGATTTTCAGTTATCCAGTGCGCCTGATTCAGGACGGCTTGGTGCAAAGCTACATGCTTCTGATCGTAATCGGCTTGATTGGATTTTTCGGCTACTACTTTTATATGGCGCGTCATGCCCTACATTAGATAAAGGCGAGGGAATGGATGCTTTTCTCCGATAGCCACATTTTAAGCACCATCTTATTCACGCCGCTGGTGGGCGCGATTTTGATGCTCTTCATTCCGAGCGATCGTCCCGACCTGCATCGCTGGATGGGAAACATCTTCGGATTTCTGGGACTGGCCGTCTCGCTGCCGCTCCTTTGGCGTTTCGATTCCGGCCCTAGCTCCCCGCGCTTCCAGTTCGTCACAAATCATTCCTGGATTCCTTCGATTGGCGCGCACTTCACCTTGGGCATCGACGGCCTGAGCTACCTGTTAGTAATGCTCACGACGGTCCTCGGCCCGCTCGCGATTCTCTCGTCCTGGTCGGCAATTAAAAAAAGAGAAAAAGAATATTACATCCTGCTTCTGCTGCTGCAGACTGGCATGCTCGGCGTTTTCATGTCCCTCGACTTCGTCCTGTTCTACGTCTTCTGGGAAGTAATGCTGGTGCCCATGTATTTCCTGATCGGCGTGTGGGGCAGTGAGCGCCGACTGTACGCGGCAATAAAGTTTTTCCTTTATACGCTAGCCGGTTCGGTGCTGATGCTTCTTGCGATTTTAGCGATCTACTACTACCGCGGAACTTTCGACATACGAGAAATCTTGATTCATCCATTCACGCCACAATACGGATGGCTGGAGAAATGGCTGTTCTGGGGATTCTTCTTCGCCTTCGCCATTAAAGTCCCCATGTTCCCGTTTCACACCTGGCTGCCCGACGCGCACACCGAAGCTCCCACCGCCGGTTCCGTTATCCTCGCCGGAGTCCTATTGAAGATGGGCACCTACGGGTTCTTGCGCTTCTCGGTCCCCATGTTTCCAGACGCGACAGTGAAGTATCGCTGGATCATCATCCTCCTGTCGTTGATCGGGATCGTTTACGGCGCCTTAGTCTGCATGATGCAGAAGGACATGAAAAAACTCATCGCCTACTCGTCGGTGAGCCACATGGGCTTCTGTACCCTCGGCATTTTCGCGCTCACTCCGCTGGGCCTTTCCGGCAGCATCATTCAACAGCTCAACCACGGAATTTCCACAGGCGGGCTGTTCCTAATTGTGGGCATGCTTTACGAGCGCAGGCACACGCGCTTGATCTCCGAATTTGGCGGACTCGCGACGCCCATGCCGAATTTTGCCGTCCTATATCTGATTATTACCCTGAGTTCGCTCGGTATGCCTTTGTTGAACGGTTTCATCGGTGAGTTCACCATTCTGCGCGGCGTCTTCGAAGTCAGTTGGAAGTGGGCCGCTTGGGGCGTGCTCGGCGTGATCCTCGGTGCCGCGTATCTGCTCTGGCTGTATCAACGCGTGATGTTTGGCAACGTGACAAATCCTGCAAACGAACATTTGCCTGACTTAAACGCGCGCGAATACGCCACCATACTTCCGCTCGTGGCTTTGGCTTTCTGGATCGGAATCTATCCTAAGCCGCTATTCGATATTCTTGACAAGCCGGTGCACGAATTAGTCGAGCGCGTGCATCCCGGCTATTATTCCGCGCCTGAGCTGACCCCGCGAGCAGCGCCCCCGGCCGAGGCCCCTACATCGAAGGCTTATCCGGGCAACGTGCCACTGGCGCAGATAGAAGTACTGCCGCCGCCATCTTCTTCTCGCGTTGAGGTCCGGTAGAAATGCAAGTCCCCTGGCAGGATGTTTTCGATCAAACGCGCCGCGATTTCGTTTTTGTCTTGCCGGAGGTAATGCTCGCCTGCTTCGGCCTCGCCACCTTGCTTCTGGATTTTTTCCTGACCAAAAAAGAAAAATCCTGGAATTCGTTGACCGCGATGCTGGGTGTCGTCTTCAGCGGTGGCGCCCTCGTATTGATGTATAAAATGCAGGCTCCCACCTACGCCTTCGGAAATTCCATCATCATCGACCCGTTTTTTATCTTTTTCGGATTCATTTTCCTGGCTTCCACCGCGCTCGTAATTTTAATTTCCGTTAAATACATGGAAATTGAAAAAGAGCAGCACGGTGAGTATTACGCTCTGATGCTTTTCGCGACGGTCGGCATGATGTTCCTTGCCTGTGGCAACGATCTGATCGTCTTGTTTGTCGCGCTGGAAACCATGGCGCTAAGTTTCTACGTGCTTACCGGATTTTTGCGCGGTGACCGCAAATCCAACGAAGCCGCAATGAAATACGTGCTGATAGGTGCCTTCAGCTCCGGCATCCTAGCCTACGGCTTCTCCATCCTTTACGGAATCTCTGGATCGACGAACCTGGTAGTGATCGCGAACGCCATCACTGAACGCAGCACGCGTTACGGCCACGGCGACGTGCTCACAATTTTAGCTCTGGGGACCGTATCGGCCGGAGTCTTCTTCAAAATCGCCGCAGTCCCGTTCCACCAATGGGCGCCGGACGTTTACGAAGGCGCGCCCACTCCGATCAGCGCTTACGTCAGCGTCGCTTCCAAAGCCGCCAGCTTTGCCTTGCTGCTGCGGCTCTTCCTCACAGTGTTCTGGCCGGTCAACCTCGACTGGGTTATCGTGATGGAAGCAGTCGCGGTTCTTTCGCTAACCGTTGGTACGCTCGCCGCGATCACGCAGTCAAATATAAAACGCCTGCTGGCATACTCCTCCATCACGCAAGTCGGTTACATTTTGCTCGGCTTAGTCGCTTCCGTAAATTCAGACGGCACTCTCAACGAACGCGGCTTGCAAGCCATGGCGTTCTATCTTTTCGTTTACGCGTTTTTCAACACCGGGGCTTTCGCCATCGTGATTCTGTTGCGTCACAAAGGCGTGATCGGCGACGACATCGACGACTTGAATGGACTTATCCAGCGCAACCCCGGCGCGGCAGTCCTGATGCTGATTTTTCTGCTGTCGCTCGCCGGAATTCCGCCCACCGCAGGGTTCTTCGCCAAGCTTTTGGTTTTCTGGTCGCTGATCGAGACCGGTCATACGTATCTGGCAGTCTTGTCCGTACTCTATATCTTGCCCGCGGTTTACTATTACTTCCGTCTGGTTGCCGCGATGTGGGTAAAAGAAGCCAGCGATCCCGTGCGTCCGGTGATTTCGCTGGCGCAGAAATTCGCGCTTGCGGCCATGATGATCGTGACCCTGGCCGCCGGAATTTTCCCGGAGCAGTTCCTGCGCTTCGCTACCTATTCCTTGCTGATCCCGTTCGGCCGCTGAGCGCCAGACGCTATGGCTTCACAAGATCCCTCTCCGCGCAAACGATCAACCGGCGCTTCGCAAATGGCCTTGGCCATGGAACTGCCGTTCGTCCTGGCGGGCGGCGCTCTCGTCGGCGGTCTGCTCGGTTATCTACTGGACCGCTGGCTGCACACAAAACCGTTTCTGATGATTCTGATAGGTGCCCTCGGCTTCGCGGTTGGTTTGCGCGACATGCTGAAGAGGTTGCAGAAAAGTGACGACAACGACAACGGAAAATCCGGATGAAGCGAGCCACGCCCGGATCTCTCAGCGAATCGCCTGGCTGATACTAATTTTAGGCTTCGTGGCAGCCACAGCTGTGTTCGTCGCCAAATCCAGGCGTGCCGGCGCTGGAATTGCCATCGGAACTTTTCTTTCCTGGTTGAACTTTCGCTGGCTGGACCAATCCCTGGGGGTAGTTGCAACCGTCACAACCGCGAAAGCAGGAACCGCCCAAGCCCGCACGCCAGCCATCTTTTACTGGAAGATCGGCGGCCGGTACGTATTGATAGCAGCGGTTATCTATGTTACTGTTCACTACTTTGCAGTACCCCTCTTGTCGGAGCTGGTGGGTCTTCTTTCGCTCGGAGCGGGTGCAATTGTGGGAAGTCTTTACGAAGTCTTTCGGGGCCTGCATAACGAATGAACGAACACCTAAACTGGTTTACGCTGCTGCTGAACAAGCTTTTTGGCCACGCTGTACTCGCGGTTATGGCCGCTGTGAAAATCGCTCCCAGGGATCCCGCAAATCCTATTCCAAATTTCGTGGCCGCTTCGATACTCGTTTGCCTATTGGCTGTAGTTTTTTTTCTTTGGCTCAAGCCAAGAATTTCTGCCGACCGCCCCGGGGCTACCCAACAAGTAATGGAGCTTCTGCTCACGAACTCCATGAGTGTCGGAATTCGCGATTTGCTCGATGAAAACGTAGGTCAGGAAGGGCGCGAGTATCTGCCCATGGTTGGCGCGATTTCCATTTTCATTTTATTTGCCAACGCCATCAGCCTGGTTCCGATTTTTCTTTCTCCTACCGGCCATCCGAGTGTTCCTCTGGCCTGTGCTATCCTCACGTTTGCTTACTACAATTGGCTCGGTTTAAAGCACCACGGTCCGATCGGTTACGCCAAACATTTTGCCGGCCCTGTTTGGTGGCTCTCCTGGCTCATTTTCCCGGTAGAAATCATCAGCCACACCGCGCGTTTGCTCTCACTCACCGTTCGGTTGTGGGCCAATATTTTCGCCAGCGAACTCATCTACGTAATCTTCCTGGGTCTTTTTATGACGCCCGCTCTGGTTATCGGGCGAACGCATCCAGCCCTGGGTTTGATCCTGGGGATTTTTCCCGCAGTTTTTCCCGTGGCTTTTATGGCCCTGCATCTTTTCGTTGCGGTTGTGCAGGCCTTTGTGTTCACAATTCTTCCCGCTCTCTATATCGGAATGGCAACTTCAGACGAGCATTAATCCGGCTTCATCGCTGCCCAGTGTGATCCCGGCTGCTGGAGGATGACGGGAGCCACCTCCTGGAAGCGTTTTATAAAAAAGGAGAAACAAGTGAAAAAAGTTACCGCGTTGATGTTCCTGTTGTTTGTTTCCGCCAGCATGGCTTTGCCTGCATTCGCTCAATCCGAGGCGGGCAAACCGCCGGAGCACGTTGCCCGCTGGATCGTGCTGGCAGCCGGTGGTTCCATGGCTATTGCAGCTTCGTTTTGCGGCATCGCACAGTCCCGTGTAGCCGCAGCCGCTTGCGAAGGAATGGCCCGCAATCCTTCAGCAGCAGGCGCAATTCGAACAGCCATGATTCTCGGATTGGTGTTCATCGAGACTCTGGCGCTGTTCACCCTCGCTATCGTATTCGCAAAAGTCGGTTATTAAAAACGCAAGTCTTGACGCCCGGAGGCCGCCAGCGAGCTTCCGGGCTTTTTTTTCTAGCGCAATCGCGTTTCGATATCGCGCAGAACTCACCTGCAAAGTGTCAGGGTTACGGAAAATAGAACGGAGGAGGAACTAGCGAAGATAGATAGAATCGGCAGCCACTTTGGCAAGGTAAAGAACGCGCGCGGGGAGTATGCCAAGATACAGCGTCCCAACAGCCGCGATAGCGAGAGCGAATGCGAGTGTAGGCGCCACTCTGGACGGCACGTACTCTTTCGAGGGCTCCCAGAAATACATTGCCACAATCACGCGCAGGTAATAATAAGCGCCGATCACGCTGTTGATGGCCGCGATCACCACCAGCCATACGATCTTCGAATCCAGTGCAGCCTGAAAGGCAAAAAATTTTCCCAGGAATCCGCCGGTGGCCGGCAATCCCAGCAGCGAAAGCAAAAAGAGCGAAAAACAGATGGCCAGTACCGGCTGCCTGCTGCCCAATCCCGCATAATCGGTAATTTCCAGCCGCTTTTCGCCTTGCTGTCCCAGATGCGCGATCACCAGAAACGCGCCAATCTTCATCAGCGCGTAGGCGGCCAGATAAAAGAGAACTGCTGCGATTCCAATATCAGTCCCCGCAGCGAAGGCGACCAAAATGTATCCGGCATGCGCGATAGACGAGTATGCCAGCATCCGCTTCACGTTCGTTTGCACCAACGCTGCGAAATTTCCAACGATCATGGTCAGCACCGCGGAAATCCAGACCGCCCAGAACCAGAAGTTTCCTGCGGACCCGAAAGACACGCAGAAAATCCGCAACATCACCGCGAAAGTCGCTGCCTTAGGTCCCGATGCGAGCAACGCCGTCACTGGCGTCGGCGCGCCTTCATAAACATCGGGTGCGTAGACCTGGAACGGAGCAACCACGACCTTGAACCCCAGACCCACGAACATCAGCGCGAGCCCTAGAATTGCAAGGGACGCAATCTGCCCCTGGTCAGCGATCATTTTCTGCAGCGCGCCGGCAATCAAATCAATACGCGTAGTTCCCGTCGCGCCGTACACCATGGCAATGCCGTACAGGAAAAATGCCGTAGCGAACGAGCCCAGCACAAAATATTTCAAAGACGCTTCATTGGACTCGATCGCGCGCCGCCGGAAGCCTGCCAGTACGTAAGTGGAAATTGAGCTCATTTCGAGCCCGATAAACGCGGTAACCAGCTCGTTGGCCCCCGCAAGGATTCCCATCCCTGCAGTTGCGAACAAAACCAGCGCATAGTACTCCCCACGTTGGATGTTCTCTTGGTCCAAATAATTGAACGACCCCAGAATCGCAAGCGCCGCGGCGCCAATCACCAACCCATGCACAAAAATGCTGAACGCATCCGCCCGAATCAAATCACTGTAGGCGTTGCCGGGATCATGCGCCATCAGATGGACTCCGACCAAACCGCTCAGTGTTCCGATGAAGGCAAACCACCCGAGCGCCCGCTTGTGCGCAGCTTGAACAAACGGGTCCGCGACCATAATCACGATGCCAAACGCGCAAAGAATTATTTCCGGCGCGAGCCGGTGGAAATTTCCGATTTGTTCGCTGGGAAACGAAATCACGGCTGAACGCGCCTCAAAGAAATTTTCTTGGGAGACGCATTCGTGCTCGGCACAAGCGCAACGCCAGCCACTTTTCCTGCAAGCTCCGGCGTCGCCTGCCGGCGTGAAGCGCTTTGCACGCGGTCCATTTGTTGCAGCAGGCTATCCGTGGAGCTTTGCATGCGCCGCGTAAAGAGCGGGGAAGCCACGCCCATGAAGATAATCGCCACTGCCATCGTCACAAGAATCAACCCTTCGCGCCCCGACGCGTCTGGCAAGCTGCGATTCTTCTCCACCGTTACCTCTCCGAACCCGACTCGCTGATAGGCCCACAATAAATAGATCGCCGAAAGCACCGCGCCGCTCGCCGCCCAGGCTGCCCACGCATGATGATTTTGAAACGTGCCAATCAGGATCAAAAACTCGCCGATAAATCCATTCAGCGGCGGCAACGCCAGCGATGACAGCGCAATAAAAAGAAAAAATGACATCAGTACCGGCATCGGATTAACCAGCCCGCCGTACTCCTTGATTTCATAGGTGTGCCGCCGGTCGTACAGCATTCCTACACCAAGGAAAAGCGCGCCGGTCGAAACTCCGTGGCTCAACATCTGAAAAATCGCGCCTTGAATCGAAATTGTGCTGAAGGCAAAAATTCCCAGCACCACAAATCCAAGATGGCTCACCGACGTGTAGGCCACCAGCCGTTTAAAATCGGTCTGCACCGTAGCCACCATCGCGCCATACACAATCCCAATAATCGCAAGCACACCAATGAGCGGCGCCATGCGATGCGATGCGTCGGGAAACAGCGGCAAACAGAATCGCAGCATCCCGTAGGTTCCGAGCTTCAACATCACGCCTGCCAGAATCACCGATCCTGCCGTGGGAGCTTCTGTGTGCGCGTCCGGCAACCAGGTATGCAGAGGGAACAGGGGCACTTTTATCGCAAACGCCAGAAAGAACGCTCCAAAAAGCAAAAGCTCGGTTCGCGCCGGCAGCAGAACCATTCCCGTTTGCAGCTTCGCCTGAATATCCGGCAGATCAAACGTGCCGGCCAGGTTGTAGAGCCACAAAATCGCCACCAGCATCAGAATGGAGCCGAACATGGTGTACAGAATAAATTTCACCGCGGCATAAATTCGCCGGCCGTGTCCCCAGATTCCAATCAGGAAATACATCGGAATCAGTGTGAGTTCCCAGAAGAAGAAAAAGAGCAGCAGATCGAGCGAAACGAAGACGCCGATCATGGCCGTCTCAATCACAAGTAGTGCGATGAAAAATCCTTTTACGTTTTCTTGAATGGCTTGCCACGAACACAGAATCGCAAGCGGCGTCAAAAATGTGGTGAGCAAAACAAGAAACAAGCTGATGCCGTCCACGCCCAGGTGATAGTGAATATTCGCGCGCGCGATCCAGTCGTAATATTCTTCGAACTGGTATCCAGCGTTAACCGCATCGAACCCGCGCAGCAGAAATAACGAAATCGCAAATTCCGCCAGGGACACAGCCAGCGCAATCCGCCGAATCCAAGTGTGATCGTCCGAGCGTAGCAGCAAAAGCGCCGGCACGCCGAGCAGCGGCAAAAACGCGATCACCGTCAACAGATGAGAAGGCATGTCCACGCTAGCGCACCATTCCCCAAACTCCCAGCATCAACACAGTGAACCCGACCGCCCCGATCACCACCCAAGTGGCATAACTTCGCGCGTTCCCGGACTGTATTTCGCGGGCCTTCCCGCCAACTTCACGCGCAACAGTCGCAACTCCGTTTACCGTGCCGTCGATTACACGTTCATCCACCACGTGCCAGAGCACATTCGTCGAAATCCAAAGGAACGGCCGGATAATCGCCGCGCCATAAATTTCGTCCACATAATATTTGTCGAGCAAGAGTTTGTAGAGACCGTGCGCCCGCTCGGCAAGTTTCTTCGGCGCGTCTGGCTGGCGTATATAAAACCACCAAGCCACAAGCAATCCGATAATCGCAAGCACCACCGGCGGCCCAGTCAGAGCGTGAAATAATTCCATCGCCGGACTCGGCGATATTCCGCCCGCTTCGCCTGCCAAAGACACGCCTTGTTCGATTCCAGCCGGCACTCCGTAAGCAGCGAACACAGGATGCAAAAACGCTTCGAAATAATCCGTCTTGCCCACAAGATGCGGCGCAGCAAACCATCCGCCCACAGTCGCGAGCAGCGCGAGAATCATCAACGGCACAGTCATGTTGCGCGGCGATTCGTGAACGTGCACTTTATGCTCGTCAAATCGCAGCTTGCCAAAAAACGTAAGAAATATCAGCCGGAACATATAGAACGACGTGAGCCCCGCGCCAGCCAAACCAAGCAGCCACAGCGTGATGTGAGCGTTCGGCCCCGAACCGGCCGCATCCAGAATTTCGTCCTTGCTGAAGAATCCCGCGAAGCCCGGAATTCCCGCAATCGCAAGCGTGCCAATGAACATGGTCCAGAAAGTCACTGGGATTCGTTTTCGCAGCCCGCCCATGTTGCGCATGTCCTGCTCGCCGCCCATAGCGTGTATCACGCTGCCCGCGGCCAAGAAGAGCAAGCCTTTGAAAAGCGCATGCGTCATCAGATGAAAAATCCCCGCCGCGTACGCTCCAACTCCGCAACCAAGGAACATGTATCCAAGTTGCGACACGGTGGAATAAGCCAAAACTTTTTTGATATCGGTCTGCACCAAGCCAATCGTCGCCGCATAAAACGCAGTAATCGCGCCCACTGCCGCCACCACAAACATCGCAATCGGCGCTCGCGAAAACAGCGCATGCATGCGCGCCACCATGTAAACGCCCGCCGTCACCATGGTCGCCGCGTGAATCAACGCGCTCACTGGTGTCGGACCTTCCATCGCGTCCGGCAGCCAGACGTACAGCGGCAGTTGTGCCGACTTTCCAATCGCGCCGGCAAAAAGCAGCAGACAAATCCACGTGAGCACGCCCGCTTGCGTCGTGCTCTCGGCCGGCATATTCGCGGCCTTTGCAAAAACCGTTCCGAAATCCACGGACCCGAAAGTCCAGAAAAGCAGCAGGATTCCAACGGTAAACCCGAAGTCGCCAATTCGCGTGGTAATGAACGCTTTTTTCCCGGCATTAATCGCAGATTGTTTCAGGAACCAGAATCCAACTAGTAGGTAACTGCACAGCCCCACGCCTTCCCAGCCCATAAACATCAAAACAATATTCGCCGCCAGCACCAGCGTAAGCATGAAAAACACAAACAAATTCAGGTAGGCGAAAAATCGGTAGTAGCCTTCCTCGTGCGCCATATATCCAGTGGAATAAATGTGCACCAGCAGGCTCACAAACGTGACCACCAGCAGCATCACGATCGTCAAGTGGTCCATCTGCAGCGCAAAGTCCACCTGGAACGATCCCGCTGACATCCAGTTGAAATAATGTTTGAAAAACGAGAGCTGTCCCGCCGGCAGCATCGAAAATTCGCGAATGGCCTCCAGCACGCAAAGAAAAGCCAGCGAAACGGAGCCGATCCCGATCGAATTTACGATCGTCTTGGACCAATTTTTGCCCAGCAAGCCATTCAGCGCAGCCCCCGCCAGAGGCAGCGCGAGAATGATCCAAAGATGTTCGAGTATGGGCATCAGAATTTCAGGAGGTTCACGCGCTCGATGTTCAGCGTTTGCCGGTTCTGGTAAATCCGTATCACAATCGCCAGTCCCACCGCCGATTCCGCCGCAGCCACTACAATTACGAAGAAAACGAATACGAGTCCGTCCAATTGTCCCCACGCGCGCGCAAACGCCACAAATGCAAGATTCACCGCGTTCAGCATCAGTTCGATAGCCAACAAAATCGTGATGATATTGCGCTTGAACACAAAAGCCACCACGCCCAGTCCGAACAGAATTGCGCTCAGTACGAGATAATAGGAAACCGGAACGACGCTCATTCGTCCCTCTTGGCCAAAACCAGCGCGCCCAAGATCGCAATCAAAATCAAGATAGACGTGGCTTCAAACGGAAATAAATATTTCTGGAAAAGTTGCACTGACAAATCTCGCGTCGAAACCATCACGTTTGCGGACCCCGCGCCGTTTGCCGGCGTTCTTCCGATCAGCGAATGCGCCATCCAATGCGCCAGATCAAGCAGCAGTAGAATGCCCAGCGGAATTCCCGCATATTTCGCCATCTTGCTGAAGTCCGTACGCTCTTCCACGCCCGCGTTCAGCAGCATGATCACGAAAACGAAAAGCACCATGATGGCGCCCGCGTACACAATAATTTGCACCGCCGCAACAAATTCCGCGCCAAGCATCAGATACAAACCCGCCAGCGACATCATCACCACAATCAGCGACAGCGCGCTATGAATCGGCTCGCGCGCCATAATCAGCAGCAGCGCTCCGCCAATTGCGATCAGCGCGAAAACAAAAAACATAATAAAGGGCAGCGTCATCCGTGCTTCACCAATAAAGGAAAAATAATCCAAAACGCGGTTCCGACCAGATTCGCCAAGGAAACCGGCAGCAACAGTTTCCATCCCAACGACATCAATTGGTCATAACGAAAGCGCGGCAGCGTTCCGCGCGTCCAAACGTAAAAGAAAAGCAGTCCGCCCACCTTCAGCAGAAACCAGAAGGGACCCTGGATTATCGGTATGACCGCGGGAAGCAAACAAAGCGCGCCAAGCACCAGCGCTCCGCAAGTAATTACCACGAGCTGAATCCGAGCGATCCCGGTGGCTCCCATCACCGCGTCGTACGCCAAATACACGCCTAACCCCAGCAACACGACGGCAGGCAAATATTGCAAAAATGCCCAGCTCTCCGGAAAAGGAGACAGCCATCCGCCCAAAAATAAAATCGTCGCCAGAAAAGAAACCGTGAGCATGTTCGCGTATTCCGCCATAAAAAACATCGCGAACTTGAAACTGGAATATTCAGTGTGAAAACCGGCTACGAGTTCCGTTTCCGCCTCGGGCAAATCAAAAGGAACGCGGTTCGTCTCCGCAATGGCCGAAGTGAAATAGCAAAGGAAGCCAATAATCTGCGGAAATATGTGCCAGCGGGGAATAAACGGCAGGTAACGATAGTATCCCGTCTGGTCCGAAACCATCTCGTTGAAATTTAGCGTCCCCGCCAGCAGCACCACGCCGACTACCGAAAGCGTCAGCGCCACTTCGTAGCTGATCATTTGCGCCGAACTTCGAAGTCCGCCAAGCAGCGGGTACTTGCTGTTCGAAGACCAACCGGCCAAAGCCACGCCATACACGCCGATTGAGGTAATGGCGAAAACAAACATCAAGCCGATATTTACGTCCGCAACGATCAGCTGTGTCGGCTGCCCAAGAATCGTAATCGTCGCCGGACCAAAGGGAATCAGCGCAATCGTGGTCAGCGCGAGCGATAACGCAATAAACGGAGCGAAGATATACAAGAACTTGTCCGCTCCCGGCGGCGTCAGGTCCTCTTTAAATAGAAATTTCAGCCCGTCGGCCAGCGGCTGCAGCAAACCATGCGCACCAACATAGTACGGGCCCCAGCGCGACTGAATGTGCGCCACGACTTTCCGTTCAAACCAGGTAAGGTACGCCAGCGTCGTCAAAGTCAAAAAAAGCAAAATGACGATCTTTACTAGCGATACCACCAGGACTGCGTGCTGGGTGACGAACTCCACGGCGTGTCTTTAGCCTCTTTTGTGGATGCGAGCCTGGAACAATAGCGCCCCAACGTTCCGCTCGTAAATAGATAATCGTGTGAAGAGAAAACGGTGCCTGCTGGCACGTTGTAGTTTGGTTCCGGTGATTTGCAACTTGCTGTTGTGAGTTGCGCGCCCCCCGCCAGCAATGTCGCAACAGAAACTTCATATCCCGCCACGTTCTGGCGGATTTCATCAAACGCCGCATCCGGCGTGCGCAAACGAATCGGCGAGCCCAGCCCAAGCATTCCGAGTTGGTGTGACAAAATGCGCAGCAAATCAAAATCGCTGCGCGGTCCCTGGGGATCGATCGAGCGATGCGTCATCTGCACTTCGCCCGCCGTATTCGTCAACGTGCCGTCTTTCTCATAGGATGACGCAGCTGGCAGCAGCACGTCCGCGCGCAAGGCCGTCTCGGTCAAAAACATGTCGTGCACTACGAGAAGCTCCAGTCCACCGAGACGGTCGTGCTGCGCAACTTCAAAAGTCTTTACCGGATTTGCGCCCACCACGTACATCGCTTTCAGTTTTCCAGAAACCGCAGCCTCCATCATGGCCCGTGCGGTCATCCCAGGCCCGCCTGCAATCTGGCATCCCCAAATTTGTCCAAACTTCCTTCGCTCCGCTTCGTCAGCGAGCGTGGCGTATCCCGGCAACCGGTCCGGCAAAATGCCCATGTCGGCAGCGCCACGCGAATTCGAGTAATCGCCCAGCGCCATATAGCGCGTCTGCCCGGCAAGACGCGAGCCCAGCGTCACCAAATCGCGAATCGCCGGGCCTTGGATGTCCGCGCCAAAAAGAATTACAACGTCCGATTCTTTCTCCAGCGCGGATTTCAGTTCGGCCAGCGAATCCGCAACGGGTTTCTCAAACTGTCCTTCGCCGCGCGCCAGCCACCGAACTGCGGCAGCCTCACCGCCCTTAGCCGTTTCCACGCCGTGCGCCGCTTGCCGATGAATTTTGCTCGGCTCGCCGTTAATCACATACAGCCGCGCCTGATGGTGTCGCACGCCGGTCCGAATCTGCCACGCAACGAAAGGATTCTGGTTCGTCACATCGTTGGCAATCAGCAAAACCGCATTCGCCTTGTAAATATCCGCCATTGTCGCCTGCGCGTCTGCGGCTTTCGGTCCCAAAGCATCGGCCAAGCCCGCGTAATCAGCAGTCCGATGATGATCGATGTTGTTGGTCCCCAAAGTCCCGCGCGCAAAGCGGTTCAGCAAGTAATTTTCTTCGTTGGTGGTATGATTCGAACCGATCACGCCAATCGCGTTCGCGCCATGCTTCTCGTGAACTTGCTTCAGTCGTCGCGCGATTTCCTCCAACGCGTCTTCCCAACTCGCCGGTTCCAGCTTCCCATTACGCCGAACTAGTGGCTGTCGCACGCGCTCGGGATTGTGCGTGAAATCAAATCCAAAGCGCCCTTTCGCGCACAAAAACTCGTCGTTGATCCCCGAATGGTCTCGATTGTTTGCGCGGAGGATTTCATTGTTGCGCACGCCTAGCGTCGTCTTGCACCCGTTCGAGCAGTGCGTGCAGGGGTCCGGGACATATTTCATTTCCCACGGCCGCGTTTGATAACGATACGTGCCGCTGGTCAGCGCGCCCACCGGACATATATCGATGCACATGCCGCACTCTTCGCAAGCCAGTTCGCCGGGCTTGTTCGGCAGGATCACAGAATTCACGCCGCGCGCGCCCACGCCGAGCGCTTTCACGTCCATACCTTCATCGCAAACGCGCACGCAGCGAAAACACAAAATGCATCGCGGCGCATCGTAATAAACCAACGGCGACCACTTTTCTTCCGGGTAATGCAGTTTTTCTTCATTGAAACGGCTATGGTCCAGCCCATAGCGAAAAGTCATATCCTGCAATTCGCATTCGCCGCCTTTGTCGCACACTGGACAATCCAGCGGATGATTCGAGAGCAGAAATTCAATCATGTCCTTGCGCGCTTTGTGCACTTGCGGCGTATCGGTCTTCACCACCATGCCTTCCACCGCCACCAAGGTGCACGCCGTCTGCAGCTTCGGCGTCTTCTCTACTTCCACCAGACACGTTCTGCAAGCGGCTTGCAGCGAAAGCCCCGGGTAGTAGCAGAACGAAGGAACCTCTATGCCTTTGCTTTTCGCCGCTTCGATTACGAGCGTGCCCGCAGGCGTAGTAATTCTCTCGTCGTTGATCGTAAAGGTAACTTGTTTCACTTCAGGCATAAGTCCTAGGAAGCTCCCACAATCATCTCCGCGGGCTTGAACGCGCATTTCCCGCGCAAATGGTCTTCAAATTCGTGCCGCCACTTTTTCACGATACTAATCGTAGGCAGCGCTGCGGCATCGCCAAGCGGGCAGAAAGTCCGGCCCAACATATTTTTCGACAGCTCATCGATCAGAGAAATATCATCGGCGTGTCCTCCGCCCTCATGAAACCGGTCCAGTAATTTCCGCAGCCAGGTAGTGCCTTCGCGGCAGGGAATACACCAGCCGCAGGATTCGTGCGCGTAAAAATGCATGATGCGACGCGCCAGATCTACCATGCAGGTCTCTTCGTCAATGATCACGGTACCGCCGGAGCCCAGCATCGACCCGATTTTCGCCACCGAGTCATAATCCATGGCCACATCAATTTCATCCGCAGAAAGCAGCGGACAAGAACTCCCGCCCGGAATCACCGCCTTCAACTTCTTGCCATCCTTCATGCCGCCGGCTACGTCTTCAATCAAACGCCTCAAATTAAATCCCAGCGGCAACTCGTAAATTCCCGGCTTATTGATGTGTCCGGAAATTGAGTACAAACGCGTCCCGCCATTTTTCGGCGTTCCCAACGCAGCGTACCAATCTCCTCCTTGTCGAATCACAGCGGGCACGGTGCTGAGAGTCTCAACATTATTGATAACCGTCGGGCAGCCGTAGAGTCCCACCACCGCAGGGAAGGGCGGCTTAATTCGCGGATACCCCCGCTTGCCCTCCAGCGACTCCATTAATGCAGATTCTTCGCCGCATTCGTATGCTCCCGCACCCGTATGCGCCGCAAGCTCAAAATTAAATCCGCTGCCCAAAATATTTTTACCCAGATAGCCCCGCTCGTACGCTTCTTTAATCGCGCCCTCCACAATATCCAGCACGTAGCGATATTCCCCGCGAATGTAAACGTATCCTTGCTGCGACCCGATCGCGCGCCCTGCAATAATCATGCCTTCGATCAATTGGTGCGGGTCCATCTCCATCAACGGCCGATCTTTCGATGTTCCCGGCTCGCTCTCATCGCCGTTCGCCAGAATATATTTCGGTTTGGGGATGTCCTTGGGAACGAAACTCCATTTCATCCCGGCCGGGAAGCCCGCTCCGCCCCGCCCGCGCAGATTCGACTTCTTCATTTCGTCGATAATCTGGTCCGGAGTCATCTGTTTCAGCGCTTTTTCCAGCGCCTGATAGCCTTCGTTCTGCAAATACACGTCGATCTTCGTCGAATTCGGTATCCCGAACCTTTTGCTGATCACCGGAATTTCGGCAGGATTGCGCGGATGTAGCGAGCCCGAAGTCACCGCGACAGGTTTTGGTTTCTTCCCATCCTGAAGCTGCTCGAAAATCGCGTCCACTTTGTCCCGATCGAGATTTTCGTAGTAGTCGTAGTTTACCTGCATCGCCGGCGCGCCTGTACATGCGCCAATGCACTCCACTTCCTCCAGCGAAAACGTACCCGACGGGGAGACTTCCTTGTTGCCGATGCCCAGCCGCTTCTGCACATGCTTGTACAATTCGTTTGCGCCGCGCAGCATGCAGGAAATATTCGTGCAAACTTGAATGTGATAGCGCCCGCCCGGCTTGCGCCGCAACATGGAGTAGTACGCCAGCGTCTCGGTCACCTGCAGTACGTTCACGCCAACTCGTTTGGCAATCTCTTCCAGCACTTCATCGCTGAGAAATCCAAACTGGTCCTGCGCGTACATCATCATGGGGATCAGCGCAGAACGTTTAACCGGATAGCGCCCCAATAATTGCGTGAATTTTTCTTCCAGCGCGGCAGGAAGTTGCATTAGCGGTCCACTTCTCCCAGGACGATATCGGTGGTCCCAATGCAGGCCACGACGTCGGCGATCAAGCGGCCCGCCGCCAGCGTGGGCAGCGATTGCAGATTCACAAACGAAGGCGCGCGCACTTTTACGCGATACGGCTTTGCCGAACCATCGCTGGCCACAAAAAATCCCAGCTCTCCGCGCGGCGATTCGATCACTTGATACACTTCGCCCGGCGGTGGCGCAAACCCTTCGGTATAAATTTTGAAGTGATAGATCAGTCCCTCGATCGAAGTCTTCATCTCTTCGCGCGAAGGCGGAATAATTCCTGGCGCCTCGGTCTTGATCGGCCCGTCGGCTTTGGCCACTCGTTCCATGGCCTGCCGCACAATCTTGATGCTTTCGCGAATCTCTGCGACGCGCACTTGATACCGCGCGAAGCAATCGCCTGCGGTCTGCGTCTGTACGTCAAAATTAAAATCCTGGTAGCTCGAATAGGGGAACGCTTTCCGTACGTCGTACGCCACGCCGCTCCCGCGTAGCATTGGTCCCGAACATCCCATCGCGATCGCATCGTCGGCGCTGATGATCCCCACGCCCTGCGTACGCCCCAGCCATATGCGATTGTTCGTCAGCAAATCTTCGTATTCATCAACGTGCCCCGGCAGCGCATCCATCACCCGCCGCACCTTATCCAAAAATCCAGGAGGCGGTTCCAGCGCCAGCCCGCCGATGCGAAAATAGCTCGTCATCATGCGCTGGCCGGATACGTACTCAAAAATCTTCATTATTTCTTCGCGCTCGCGGAAGGTGTAAAGGAAAACCGACATCGCGCCTAAATCAATGGCGTGCGTCCCCAGCCAAACCAGGTGCGAAGCAATCCGGGTCAGCTCCGTCAGCAGCACGCGAATATATTGCGCGCGCTTAGGAGCTTCGATTCCCAGCAGTTTTTCCACCGCCAGGCAGTAGCCCAAATTATTTGAAAGCGGAGCCAGATAATCGATGCGATCGGTCAAAGTAATCGCTTGCGAATATGTTTTCGCTTCACAAGATTTCTCGATGCCGGTGTGCAGATAGCCGATCACCGGCTCTGCCTTCACTACAATCTCGCCGTTTAACTCCAGAATCACACGCAAAACTCCGTGCGTAGAGGGGTGCTGCGGTCCCATATTCAGGACCATCGTTTGCGCGGCGCCGGTGGGCGTTTCAATCGTAGTAGTCATCCATCTTCCAAATTCGCCAAAAGCTCAGCGAGGTCCTTCGGTCGGATAATCTTTCCTTAAGGGATGGCCTTCCCAGTCGTCCGGCATCAAAATGCGCTTCAAATTCGGATGCCCCTCAAAGCGTATCCCAAATAAATCGTAGTTTTCGCGCTCGTGCCAGTTCGCCGTAGGCCACACCGTAGTGACGGACGGCAGCACGGGATCGTTTCCGGCCAGCCTCACTTTCAGCCGCAAACGGTCGCTGCGCGCGATCGAAAGCAGGTGGTAATTCACTTCAAAACGAGGCTCCAGCGGAAACTGGTCCACCGTAGTGATGTCGGAGAGAAAAGAGAAATAAAGAAACGGCTCGGTAGCGAGGTAGCCCGCAGCCCGCTGCAAGTGTTCCCGCGGAATTACCACCGTCGTTTCTCCGCGAAATTCAATCACTTCTGAGACAGCTTGGCCGTCCCACGCTCGCAGTCTTTGCACTACGGGATTCTTA
>Ga0209420_1000149_pt1 | contig 43932 bp, 35 predicted proteins | sample BlaSpr_A8_OM1_O1_FD_187972 | JGI IMG/M metagenome (GOLD analysis project Ga0209420, IMG submission 187972) | Forest soil microbial communities from Thunder Bay, Ontario, Canada - Black Spruce, Ontario site 2_A8_OM1_O1 (SPAdes) (version 2) | ecosystem: Environmental > Terrestrial > Soil > Boreal...
CCTGTGAGTTTTCCTTGGGGAACAGCGGCCAGAGCCAGTGTTCGTAGGTCCCGTGTCCCTTCTCTACGCTGGTGGTCGCGCGCCCGTTGCCCTGGTGGCAGGGTGAGCAGCCAAACTTTTCCGGATCATGAATCTGCAACAACTCAGGCTGGGGATGGCTCACGAACGCGTCGGCGTATTCATCGGGCTTCTTCTCGCCTTTCGCGGTCATCGAGGCCGCGGTGATCTTCAGCGGCTCGCGGGCGTTCATGTGGCAGGATTCGCAACGGTCGACGATATTGGCATCGGCCACATTGATCTGCACAATCGCCGGAACCCATTCGGTCGCCCGCCTCTTCAATCCGTCGACTTGCTGTGGCGTGAGGTCGACCATGTGGTCGGAGATGTATTCATCCATCTTCGCTTTGGCCGCGGTGACGGGCTTTAGCACATCGCCGAGGTCCACGCTTAGTTTCGTGCGCTCATCGCGAATCCCGTTATAGGTCTTTTCCAGTTCGTCGAAGCCGTAGGCTTGTTGGGTCCCGTCGGGGAACCTGACGGTTGCTTTTTTCTCTTTGTAATCCTTGATTTCGTTCCGCTTGCTGGCCTTGTCTGATTCGCTCTTGCTGGTTTCGAGTTCGTAGGTCAGCGCGTTGACGTAGGCGCGGCGGTCGGTGAATACGCTTTGCACGGCGAGCAGGCGGGCGCTGGCGTCGTCCAGTTTCTTGCGCGCTTCTTCGGCCTGGGCTTTGGAATCCTGATAAGTCTTCTCGTAAGCCTGTTTGAGCGCAACGTAATCCGGATTCTGCTCGACGTCTTTCTCCGACGTGGCCGACTTCGAGTGCGCCGTATTCAGGAAAGCGCTGTAGCGGTCTCTCCACTGCTCCTGGAGAGCCTTCCAGGGACGCTGGGTCCACGCCTCATCCCACAAAGCCCAGAACAACGTCGCCATCAGAATCACCATCGCGATCAGGTAATAGGCGGCGTACGACTTGCTTGTGATCGGGTCCTGCTCGGGGTTGGGTTGTTCAGGCACCGCTTCCTCCGGAGAAACAGCTGTTGGGTCTCAGGCGACAGGTCTTAGGCTTTGGCCGAAAGTTCCGTTTGCTTTCCATAATGTTCCGCTCGGGCCTAGACACCTAAGACCCAAGACCTGATACCCAAGGCCTAAATATTGAACCAAGGCGTAATCCACACATACTTGATGTGCCACAGCAGGCGCAGTCCCATCTTCAGAGGCAAAGCGACCATGCTCAGCAAAAGAAACTGTGTAATGGAGAATTGCAGCAGGCTCATGCGCTTGAAATCTTTCGCCATGAATCGCCGGAACAGGGAATACACGACGAATCCGCCAAGCAGGTAATAGCCGCCGACCACGACCGCGCCGAATAGCGCCTTCGCCATGTTTGTCGTGATCCCGAAAATATCCGGGAGGTCGCGGTTCACCTCGTAGATCTGCCGGTTGTGATCCCAGGTTTGCCCCGGCCAGAACCACTGCCAGCCAGGCCCACGAATAAACGTTCCGATGATGATCATCGCAACCCAGAGAATGATAAAGCCAAACAAAAAGGTGCCAATCGAAAATTTGCGCTGCCTCCACGTGTAGTAGCCGCTGCCAAGCGGGTTGGTATCGACGTAGGGAATGACCATCAGGCCGACGATGATCATCGTCGGCATCACTACGCCGGCGATCCACGGATCGAAATAGACGAGCATCTCCTGCAGTCCGAGGAAATACCACGGAGCCTTGGCCGGATTCATGGTCAGGTTGGGATTGGCGGGTTCTTCCAGAGGGGCGTTTAGCGTGATGGACCAGACCATCAGAATAATCGTGACGATGATGGCGGCGAGAAATTCAATGCGGAGTAAGAAAGGCCATACATGCACTTCTTTTTGCCAGCCCGGTTTGAAGGGCCAGGTCTTGCGGTGATGCGTCTTGGCCATTGCTGGATCGGCTTCGAGCTGCGCGATTAACTGATCGTTGGCGTGCGCCTGCCTCCACGCCAGGTAAATGTAGAAACCCAGTAGCGGAATCAAGCCTACGATCGGGACGTTGTCTGGAGCCGAGCAAATCTCCCAAAGTTGTCGCCAGTCCATAATTGTTCTCGCGTTACTTACTCAAGAGTCTTGTCATTCCTCACCGGGCTGAAAGCCCGGTGAGGAACCTGTTTTTTCTTTGGCGCTGTTACTCTCCTGCTGCCTTCGGTCCTCGGCGTGGCTTATCGGCTTCCGCTTCCAGCATCACCTGTGCCGGACCCGAGATTCCGCCGTCTTTCCGCACGCGCCAGAAATGCACGATCATCAGGATCGACGCGACAATCGGAATTCCGATGCAGTGCCAGATGTAGGACCGCAGCAGCGCATTCGCATCCACGATCGATCCGCCTAGCAGTCCGAAACGCACATCGTTGTAAGGCGTCATGCCGAGCATCGAGCCGAACGGGCCTTCATGCCCCAGCAGCGGCGTCGCTCGCGCCATGTTCGTGCCCACGGTTACGGCCCAGAATCCAAGCTGATCGTCGGGCAGCAGATATCCCGTGAACGACAGCAGCAACGTAAACACCAGCAGCAGCACGCCGATGTTCCAGTTAAATTCGCGCGGCTTCTTGTACGAGCCGGTTAGAAACACGCGGAACATGTGCAGCCATACGCCGATCACCATCAAGTGGGCGGCCCAGCGATGCATGTTGCGGAGAATCTTTCCGAAAGGCACGTCGTGCTCGAGGTAGAGCACATCGCGGAATGCCTGCACCTTGCTCGGGTGGTAGTAAAACATCAGCAGCACGCCGGTGTAGGTGAGGATAATGAAGAGAAAAAATGTGATCCCGCCCATCCCCCAGGTGTAGCTGTAACGCACCGCGTCGCGGTTAATCTTTGCGGGATGCAAATGCAGGAACACGTTGGAAAGCACGCCGAGAGCCCGGTTGCGCGGCGTGTCGTCGTGCTTGTGGCGGAAGATCGAAGTGTAGACCTGAGTCTTGGTCGGATCTTTCAGGCCTTCGATCTGCTCCTTAGCCTTGGCGGGGATATCGACCTTCATCGCCTGAATGTCATCTTTGACGCGATCGACCAGGCCCACTTTTCCGTTCTTGCCGTTATTTTCGTCAGCCATATGAGTCCTACGTTTGAAGGTCTTACGTCTTAGATCCGGGTCTCAGGTGTAAGGTCTTCGAGTTTTGCCCAAGACCTGACACCTAAGACCCGAGACCTTGCTCTCTCACACTCCCGTCAGGAATGCTCCGGGGTCGTTAAACTTGCTGGGCTGTCCTTTGGGCCACTGATAGAGGCGCGAGGTATCGACGATGATCTGCCCGTCAGGCGCCAACTCCAGGTGGGCGCGGTCCATCGGCCGCGGAGCCGGCCCTTCGAAGTTGATACCCTCGCTGTCGTAGCCGCTGCCGTGGCACGGACACTTGAACTTGTTCTCGCTCGGCTTCCAGTCTGGAGTGCAACCGAGGTGGGTACAGCGCGCGTAGATCACGAACACGCGGTCGGGAGTACGGTCGACCCAGATGCGGTATTTCTGCTGAAACTTGGTATCGACGCCGAGGGCGAACTCCGAGGGATAGCCAATCTTGAAAACTGTGTTCGGTTCGAAAAGAGTGCGGGGAAGAAAGAACCGGAAGAAGGCGAGGAACCATGCGGTAAGGAACGCAGTTACCGCGACCCACACCAAGCGTCGGCGTCGGCGATCAATGTCAGTGTTCGACGGCCCGGGCGATGACAATCCGCCGGCCGCGGCGGCTTTCGAGGTTCCGACCGCCGGCGTGCCAACATACTTGGTGGCATCCACTGCGCCCGGGGCTGCGGGCTTGGCGGGCTCGGGATTCGGGGTGGGCTTCGCGCCCTCCGGTTCCGGCATGAGTCTGCCTCCTTATTCTTTATCTATTCGTCGAACAAAACTTTAGCGAACGAACCTTGTGATCTCTGCTAGCCCGCCGCCACTAACGCTGGCGTAGCAATCTGCCTTCCCCCCCCGTGAACCGGGATGCGGGAATCGACCGCTTCGCCCAGAGCCTGCAACACCAGTTGCGCCAGCGCCGAAATAAACTTGGGAGAATCGTTCAGTCCCGCGCTCATCTCGAATTGCGTGATCCCCAGTTGCCGCGCTTCCTCGCGGGCTTCATGATCGATCTCGCCCAGCGTCTCCACGTGATCGGAGACGAACGCCACCGGCACAATGCAAACTTCCCGCACCTTCTCTGCCGCGAGATCGTGCAGCGTGCGGTGCAGAGAAGGCTGCAGCCATTTGCTGGCTCCCACCTTGCTCTGGTAGCAGAGCCGGTGACGATTGGGCCAACCGCCGCGCTCCATGAGAAGTCGCACTGTCTCCTCAATGTGCCGCTGATAGGGGTCGCCCTTCGCGATCACCGACATGGGAACGCTATGCGCGCTGAAAACAATCTCGGCGCGTTCCGGCTTTGGAAATCGCGTCAGCGCCTCTTCGATCTTTTCGATCACTGCGTCTAAATACATGGGATGCTGGTAGAAGGCTCCCACGTTGTGTACGGGAAGATCGCCGCGGAACAGGCGCTCCCACTCGTTCAGGCTGCTGCCCGTGGTCGTCGACGAGTATTGCGCATATAGCGGCAGCAGTACCACTTCGTCGCACTGCGCCGCTTTGAGTCGCGCTATGGCTTCGCTCGTAAAGGGATGCCAATAGCGCATCCCTATAAAACAGCGCGCGTCCAGGCCCAGACCCATCAGTTTGGCTTCGAGCGCCCTTGCCTGCCGTTCGGTGAAGCGGCGGATGGGCGATCCTCCGCCAATGGTTGCGTAGTGGTGCTGGACTTTGCGGGCGCGCGTGGTTGAAATCAGTTTGGCCAGTGGTTTTCGTCCGATGCGGGCAAAGGGAAAGTCAATAATATCGGGATCGCAGAAGAGGTTATAAAGGAAAGGCTCTATCGCAGCCAGCGTGTCAGGACCGCCCAGCTGAAACAGAACCACCCCCACACGCCGTGTTGTGCGCGCCATTCCCCAGATTCCCCAGAACGGGCGAATTTACTCTCATCTGCGGCGAGAGTCAATGGCGGAATTGACAGTGAGGAAAAGTGATAACCCTTTTCTAGTGAATGGCTGCGGGCGCGGTCTTCGCTTTTTCCATTTCTTCGATCACGGAGTCGGCGAATTGCGACGTGCCTGCCTGGCCACCGATATCCTTCGTCAGCTTCTCGGGATGGCGGTATACCTTTTCCAACGCGTTGCGAATCTGCAGGGACGCGTCGAACTCGCCGAGATGGCGCAGCATCAGCAGCCCGGAGCGCAGCAGGGCGGTGGGGTTGGCCAGGTTCTTTCCCGCAATGTCGGGCGCGGAACCATGTACCGCTTCGAAAATCGCACAGTGGTCGCCCAAGTTGGCACTGGGCACAAATCCCAGGCCGCCAACAAAGGCGGCGCACAAATCTGAAATGATGTCGCCGTAAAGGTTTTCCATCACCAGCATGTCGTACTGATAGGGATTCATGACCAGCTGCATGCAGGTGTTGTCGACGATGTGTTCGCCGTAAGTGATCTCGGGATAATTCTTGGCGACGGTTCGGCAGCAGCTCAGGAATAAGCCGTCCGACAGCTTCATGATGTTCGCTTTGTGGATGACATGAATCTTCTTGCGCTGATTCTTACGGGCATACTCAAAAGCAAATTTCGCAATGCGAGTCGAGGCCTTCTCGGTAATAATCTTCAGGCTTTCGACAACTCCTGGCACCACTTCATGCTCCAGACCGGAATAAAGGCTCTCGGTATTCTCGCGCACGATGATGAGGTCGACATCTGGATAGCGCGTCGGGATGTGCGGTAGATTGCGAATTGGGCGGAAGTTGGCATAGAGCTCAAACTTCTGGCGCAGCGCAACGTTGATGCTGGAAAAGCCGCCGCCGACGGGCGTGGTGACCGGTCCCTTCAATCCCACGCGCGTGCGTTCGATTGATTCGATTACTTCTTTTGGGATGTATTCGCCATGCTTTTCGAAGGCATCGGCGCCCACGGCGAATGACTCCCACTCGAACTTTACGCCAGTAGCTTCGAGGATGCGCACCGTGGCCCGCGTTACCTCGGGGCCAATGCCATCGCCGGGAATCAGAGTGACTTTATGACTCATGCATACCTCGGTGGCCACCGACCACTGACCTTCATCACTGGCCACTTTTCTTCACTTTAACTTCGCCTGCTTCTTTCGATTTCACCAAATCCGTCAGTTCATTCATGAATTCTTTCACGTCCTTGAAATCCAGATAGACGGAGGCAAACCGCACATAGGCTACTTTGTCGTAGCGGCGCAGGCGGTTCATGATGAGTTCGCCCAGTTCGCTGGTCTTGCGCTCGCGTTCCTGCGACTCGATGACGAACGATTCCGCCTCGTTCACAATCTGTTCCAGCTTGCTGATCGGTACCGGACGCTTCTCGCAAGCCCGCAACAGCCCATTTAGCACTTTCTGGCGGTCGAACTTTTCCCGCCGGCCGTCTTTCTTCACCACCATGTAGGGGATTTCGTCGATGCGCTCGTAGGTGGTGAAGCGCTTACTGCACTTGAGGCACTCGCGGCGACGGCGGATCGACTCCGCCTCTTTGCTTTCCCGCGAGTCCACTACTTTATCATTAGCAAATCCGCAAAAAGGACATTTCATGGCGCTGATGTTGATCGAAACGTATCGGCCTAGTTACATTGAATGGTCGGGATCAATAGAAATTGTAACAGGGAGTGAGGCCGCGCCTTCCAGCCCGTACCTAATTGTGATAGAGGTCTTAGATCTTAGGTGTCGGGTCTTCGGGTTCTTTGCCTAAGACCTAACACCCGAGGACTACCACATCACACTGGAGGCCCAGCTATTTCGGCTTGTTCGGCTTGATGACTTTCTTTCGATAACTTCCTCAACGACAATCTCTCGTGATGTGCCAGAGCCAAGCCGAGGGGCACGACCGCCGCAAACGTGACCAGCCATAGCAGAATCCCGCAACTGGCCGCCATCTCCGGAGGCACGTCAAACACGCTCGACAACGCGGCAATGGTCGCCATCTGCGAGCCGCCGCCTACCGCCGGCAACTGCAGCATCGAACCAACCATGCTCGCTCCCATGAGAATCAGAATCTGCGAAACTGGGATTTCCAGCGCAGCCATGCCGTAGGAGTGCGTTACTTCCTGATACGCGAGCGCGATGATGTACCACATCCCGACCGAAACCAGGCTCAGCCAAAGCATCGAGGCGGGCCCGTGAATTGTGTCCAGCCCGGCGCCGAACTCACGCACCCTCTGACCTAGCCGGTGGCCGACGTTTGACGAGAGATGCCCGAATTTCTCCTCCACCCACCGCGCCACGGCGTCTCCGCCGCGCCGGACCACGAGGGCGGCCAACGTGGTTACCAGCACGATGCCGACCAGAAAAAAGCCGCCTTCCTGGAATCGCCGGTAGTACTCCGGATGCGGAATCGCGGGCAAAGCGCTGGGCAGAAAGATCGCCAGGACAATCAGCACGGTGAACGCGCCAATATCAAAAATGCGTTCCACCGTCCACACCGCCAACTGGGAAGAAAAGGGAAGATCTGTGCGGCGCGCGATCAGATAGGGACGGATGAATTCTCCTGCCCGCCCCAGCAGAGCCAGCCCGGTGAAGCCAATGACGGTCGGAGACAACATATCCGCGATCGTTGCCTTCGGCCGGACCGGCCTCAGAAAGATCTTCCAGCGCACCGCGCGCAGGAAATAGGCGATATAAATAAGAGCGACAGCATGCAAAACGTGAAGCTTCCTAATGTGGTGGGTCTGCGCCCAGAACGTTCCCCAATCAAAGCTCTGCCAATGACGATATTGCAGGTAAAGCAGAACGGCCAGGATGAGGAACACCACAGCACTGGCCAGGATGCGCTTTTTGTGCATGAAGTGGGCAGCCTCGCGCCGCGACCTTCGCAACGCGAAGCGGAAACGGCACTTCTCAAGGTAAATGAGTGGGAGTAGAGGGTCAAACGAAGGTGTCGTTTATTGGCTGGGTGCCGGGCTCGCCTGGGCTTGGGTCTGGGGAACTGACTTATGCGGTTTGGCTGCCGGAACGGGCGTTCCAGTTGGCTTGCTTCCTGAATTTTTCGCGGGCGGGGGCGGACTGGCGGTTTTCGCGGCGAGTTTCTTTTTGTTGAAGTCGCGCACAATGCGCGCTACGTAGGCTTTGGTTTCGTGATAGGGAGGAACGCCGCCATACTGCTCCACCCGCTGTGGGCCTGCATTGTAGGCGGCCAGCGCCTTGATCAAGTCAAAGTCATAGCGCTCCAGCAGTTCACGCAGATAGCGCGCGCCACCTTCGATATTGGCTTGTGGGTCGAATGCGTTCTGCACGCCCAGTTCTGATGCGGTCTGGGGCATCAACTGCATTAACCCCTGCGCGCCCTTCGGCGACAGGGCCCGCACGTTAAAGCCGCTCTCGGCGCGAATCACGCTGCTTACCAGATCCGGGTCAAGATGGTAGGTTCCGCTCGCTGCTCGTACAACTTCGTTGAGATCCGTCGCCGGCTGGAAATTCTGCGCCGGAGCTTGCGACCGGGAGGGATCGGTCTTCGCTCCTGCCTTTGCCGATTCGCGCGGCGATGAGTCTGCCGGCAGATCTTCGAAGTGGTCAATCTCGGCAGTTGGCACATCGACAAAACTCGAATCGTCGCCGTCGATATAGAGGCGAGTGATAGTGCCGATGACCTGACGGCGTTCGTGGCGGATGGAGAATCCGTTGCGCAAGACCGCTGTGTCGGCGGCCCAGCAGGGAACGGCATTTGCTGCGAACAGAAGGATGAACGCTGCCCATTGCCCGATCTGGATTGGTTTCTTCATTGCCGAGAATCTGATCGCGCCAAGCCCTCAGGGCTAAAGCCGAGATTTTGCCTGCTCCTCTGCGGCAGGGCTGAAGCCGTGCCCTTCCCGAACTCCTCCCGTCTAGGGCATCCCCGCTAGCTACTGATCACTTCCGCGATCGCTGCGGCTACGCCGCAGCGATCGTTGCCGAGGGTTACGCTCCAGCCACGGGCGAGCAACTCTTCGCAGGCATTCCCCATGATAACCGGATGGCCGGCGAACTCAAGCATTTCCACATCGTTGTGGTTGTCACCGATGGCCATGACCTGCTCACGGCGGTAACCCCGATGCGCAGCCCAGCGCTCGAGGGCGTGGCCTTTGGAACAGCCCGCATTCAGCACGTCGATCATCGATAGATCGCGCTCGGGATATTCGGTGCGGAGCACCGTGATTCGTCCTTTCATGCCGTTGGCCTCAAGCGTTTGCAGGGCTCCGCTCATCCGCTGCATCGAGCCGCAAAACATGGCCTGGACGGGATCGTCCACCAGGGCATTCTCCATGGGCACGACGAACTCGATATAGGCCATGTTCTTTTCCAGCCAGCGCCGGATGCTGGAGTTCAGGTCGTCCAGGTGCTCGAGCACGATTGCGCCTTTGGATTCCTTGTCAAACGTAAGAACGGTATTGCCGCGGAAAGCTTGCATGGTTCCACACAGCTCGCGGCAGGTCTCGCGCGGCATCAGGTCGCGATGGAAAGTCTCTCCGGTCAGCGAACGGGTTACAGCGCCGTTTGAGCTGATCAGCCATAGATCGAAACCCAATTGCTTGGCGATGGGCAAGGCGAAGGTGTGACGCCGGCCCGTCACTAATACGACTTCGATACCAGAATCGTAGGCATGGCGCAGCGCTTCAAGGTCGTCGGGCGAAATCTGGAATTGGGGATTGAGAAGCGTGCCGTCGATGTCGGAAGCCAGCAGGCGAATCGGGGGCGTGAAAGGCTTCACCACTGCTGATTCTAGCATTCGCCGAAGCCCGGAAGCCGCAGCCGGAAGCCCGTGGTATTCTGCGCTGTCATATTGGGCTGTCCATGGGATCGCTTCTCTTTTTTCTCGGCGGATGGGGATTTCTTCTGCAGGCGGTGGCGATTGTTCACTTCATCCGCCGCCGGCCTGATACTTACTGGATTTTTATCATTCTGTTTCTGGGATGGATCGGGGCACTGATTTATATCGTCGTCGAAGTGATTCCCGATGCCGGGCTTCTGCGGGGGTCGTTTCAGGCGTTTCCGCGGCGGCGGCGGATTCATGAACTGGAGCGGGCCATTCTCGATAATCCTTCGGCGGGCAACTACGAAGAACTCGGCCTGCTCTATCTTGACGACGGCGACTTTGCCCGGGCACGCGCTTGCTACGATAGGGCGATCTCGTCGCGAACTGATTCCGTCGATCCCTTCTACCGCCGCGGCATCGCTGAGATCGAACTGGGGGATTTCTCTGCGGCGGTTCCCGATCTCGAGCGCGCGGTTGCGGCTGATCCGAATTACGACTTTCAACGTGCCAAAGGGCTGCTGGCTCATGCCCACGCGCAAACCGGACAAGAGGAAAAAGCCGAGGTTCTGTTTCAGCAGGCCACGAAGACTTCCACGAGTTCCGAGACTTACTACAACTACGCACTCTTCCTGCAGTCGCAGGGCCGCGCCGGCGAGGCTCGCGAATGGGCTCAGAAGATTCTCGACAAACGGCCAACCATGCCGGGATACCAGCGGCGGCGCGAGCGTCCTTGGTTCCGTAAAGCTTATGCGCTGCTGGCCAGGCTGCGGCTGCAGAATAAGTAGCAGTTTCAAAGTTTCACAGGAAATTGCCCCGAGAACTAGGAGTAGAGCTCCGAAGAAAAATGATCTTCCAGATCACGAGCCGGTCGAATTAGGACGAACGCCCTCCCAAATATTTCCACAGCCTCCTTGTGACATCTGACCTTGTGCCCCCAACAAAATCGCGCAATCATGGTCGAGGCCGTGACGGTCGGGTGATCCCCCATCGTCGTGCCTCTAAGCCCTTTGTTTTGCGGATTTTAGGACCTAAGTCGTTTAGGCCCCGGATTTTGCCGGGATTTTTCTGCTGCTAATTCGATGATTCCACTAGACCCCCGGGGGGAGGGGGGATCGGGAAAAAGGCTTGAGGTGAACGCCGGGGATGGCAGATCGAGCCGCTCACGGCAAGTTTATTTCAACGGAGAGATCCACAGCGAACGGATCCAGTTCGTCGGCGCTAGTTTCGGTCGTTGGTGTTGATGTTGAAGCCGAGGATGGCGTTGACCTCGACGGGTTGGGCGCCGCGCATGGCCGGGCGGAACTTCCACTTGGGTAGGGCGGCCATGATTTTGGCGGTCATGGCGGCGGGGCCGGGTTCGAGCACCTGGAGATTCTGCAGCTTGCCGGAAGTATCGAGTCTGCATTTAATTACGACGCGGGCGTGCGGAAGGCCGGCGGGCAAATCGGTGACGTAGGCTCGCGGGCCAGTGGGCGTTCCGGCTTGTGTGTTCGCAGGGGGATTGACCTCGGCATATTGCATCACCACCGTGCCGATCGAAGTATCCACATAAACGCTGAAGTTGTCCCCGGGGAGTTTGCCGTAGAAATCAAACGCTCCGCCGGAGCGCGAGGTGGCGACGATGGTGATGGCTGGGCCCTCGTTCGGCATCGCCGGGGAGTGGTCGGGGGAATTGGGAGCGCTGCTGTTGTCCGACCCGAAGCTTGGCAGATTGACGACCGCGGTGCTACCGCCGCGAACGTCGACGCCGGGGACCGCTGGAGATCCGGTGGCAGCGCTGCCAGCGCCTCCGGCGCCGGGTGTGGGAGAGATTCCGCCATGGACATCTCGATTTGGGTCGGACCCGACGCCGGTGCCGGTCTTGCCCGCGCCTGAGCCTGCTGCGAGTTTTTCTCCGGGCTTTTCTTCTTTCAAACCGCTGCCGGGACCTTCGCCGTGACCGATGCTTGCGCCTCCGCCGGAGCCGCCGAGGCCTGGCTTGTCTCCGCCAGAGGGCGACATGGACAGCGAGCCTTTGCCGCCGCCCGGCATTCCAACTTTGGAGCCGGGTTGGGACGAGATCACGACTCCAGAACCGTCGCTACTTCCAGCTTCGCTTTTGGGAGGAGCGAGAACTGATCCAGAGTCTCCGGGTCCACCGAGGCCGGAGCCTTTTCTGCCGGAGCCGGAGAGTCCAGAGCCTGAGCCGATGGAGGGAGGCGGTGGAACCACGTTGTTCGCAAGTAGTCCGCCGTTACCCGAGCCGGCGGAATTTCTCGTTCCGATTGGGGAACCATGGGTTGTGCCTGCGCCTGCTACGGATGGGGGCGGAGGGATGACATTTGAGGCGCCCAGGGACGATCCCGGGGTTCTTCCAGACGCGGCGTTGCTCCCACCACCGACCGACGGCGGAGGTGGAACGATTCTTGCAAAGAGCGATTCGCCCGGCGTTCCGCCGGTTTTGCTCGCGCTTGCTGAACCGACGGTGGGAGGAGGGGGAACGACGTTGTTAGCGAGCGAGCCTCCCGGGCCACCGTCACGAGCGGTTCCCGATGCTCCTGCTGCGGAGACGGTTGGCGGCGGGGGCACGACATCCTGCGTGCCGAAAAGCTTGCCGATGACGGTGCTCACGAACGATCCATTGCTGGTTGGTGTGGGAGGCGGGGGAACCACGGCTTTCGAGGGATCGGTGCTGCCGCTTTCGAGACGCCGCAGGTCGTGGGCGGAATCGGCTGAGGGCGGCGGTGCGACCACGGATGGAGCGGGCAGATTTAGCTTCGCATTGCGCGAAGTCTCGCGTTCCGGAGCTGACACCGGCGGAGGCACGACTGCGATGTTGTTCATTTCAACTCGCGTAGGCGATACCTCGCGGCTGAGGGCTGCGGGAGAAGGCGGGATCACACTCGCATTGAGGGCGGGAGCGGAACGCTCCTGGTCGCTTGAAATGCGCGTGGATGCCGGGGCGATCACGCTGGGATTCAGGGACGGCGCGGCCCGGGTGCGCTCCCGCGAAACACTGGGAGCGGGTGCGACGATGCTGGGGTCGAGCGCCGGCGCGAACAGTGTGTGCTCAGAGTGGACGCCGGGCGCGGGAGGCACGACCGCTGCATTCAGGGTGGGAGCGGATCGAGACTTGTCCGAAGAAATATTGGGAGCCGGGGGGACGACAGAGTCAAGAGTGCGCGCGGCGCGGGATTGATCGCGCGTGAGGCTCGACGGCGGGGGAGCGATAGCGTTGACGGGGAGACGGGGGGCAACCAGAGAAGAGTGCAAACCTTCGGCTGGAGGCTGGCCCGGGTTGTTTTTGAAGGCGAGAAGATTGGCGACCGCGTCTGCGATGGATGGAAGCTTAAGGTCGGGAGCGTCCACGACTTTAGGAGCGAGCGACCCTCCGCGAGCTACGTGGATAGTTTGGGTTCGGTGATGGGCTTCGTGCCCACCGGCGCGGCCGGTGGCCCCGGACTGGGCGCCGCCAAGATCTTCGGTGCGCGGCAATTCGTCGCCGGAGTAATAGATTACTTCATAGGGACGCACCTTGGGTGCGGCGTAAGGACGGAGGCGGGCAATCTCGCGCGGAATCACTATGATGACAAACAGCAGGAAGGCTTGGAGAATCCAACAGGCCAGCATGCCCGGGTAGGGGAAAATGCCGTGAGGAGCTTCGCCGGCCAGGCGCGCGCCGGAGCGGGCGAAGGCCGGGCGGATGGAGGTGACGAACTCCTGCCATCGCGGGGACCACTCGACCAGGAGCTTGGGAGCGTCGTGCGGATCCCGAAGCTCGATCGGGTCTTCGAGTTGGAGGGTATCGGTCACTGAGGGTTTATCGGCTGGTCGGCGCTAGGCCGACCTGCGGCTGGTCGGGTAGTCGTGGCCGAAGCTGCTAGACCTCCTCCTTTATCGTGATCTCAATTCTATCGCCGAGAGCGGTTCCTGTTGAGGTTAACGTGTTTTGCGGCAGCTCCAAGACCGAGGCTGCCTGCAAACGGACGGGCGCGATGCGCCAGGGCCGCAGACGGCTCTCAAGGTGTACGACCGTGCCGGCAGGGTCGAGGTATACCACGTCGATGGGGAAGCGCATAGCTAGAGTATGAACGCCCCGGCAGGGGAGAATCCAGAGGCCGCCGCCGTTACGGAAGTCATCTTCGGAGGCTCCGAGCAGGCCAACCAGCCGGGACCAGTGGGTCTGGGCCACGGCAAGGTTGGTGGCGAGAAAGAGCCGGCGGGTTTGGTTGAAAGCCTGGCCTTGCGGGACTGATCCCGACATTGCGACTCCTGAATTCTTTTGTTGGATGCAGACTACAGGTCACCACTTCACAGCTCATTACCTCGATGGGCTGACAGCCAGCGGGACGCCAGCGCTACTGACCCTATTTCGAAACGAGCGAGTGATACGCCTGAATGAGTGCCGGTCCAACCGTAACGAAGAGGAACGGAACCAGAATGAATATCACGAGGGGAGGAACCATCTTAATAGTGGTCTTGGCGGCTTGCTCTTCGGCCCGTTGACGGCGGGCGGTGCGCAAAGAGTCGGAGTGCACACGCAGAGCTTGGGCGACGCTGGTGCCGAAGCGGTCGGTCTGGATGAGAGTTCCGACGAGCGAGCGAATGTCATCCACGCCGGTGCGGTCGACGAGATTGCGGAGGGCTTCGGCACGGGGCTTGCCGGCGCGCATCTCAAGATTGACGAGGTGAAATTCGTCGCTGAGGTCGGGATGGGCGTGATGCAGGTCCTTGCCGACACGCATCAAGGCCTGGTCGAGGGCTAATCCGGCTTCGACGCAGATTACGGTGAGGTCGAGAGCGTCGGGCAGGGCGATGCGGATGCGCTGCTGGCGGTCTTTGATCATGCGCTTCAGAAAGAATCGTGGAAGGAAGAAACCGAATGCGGGTACGCAGACCAGCAGGCTGAGGTTCGTGAAGCCGGTGAAAAGCACGACACCGCCCAAGCCCAGAAACGCGAGCAGCAGGCGGGCGCCGAGGTAATAGCTGGCATGGCGAGGCTCGCGAAGTCCGGCCTGAATCAGCCAACCACGGGTGCGAGAGACGTCGGAGGGTGACAGCGGAATGGCTTTGCTGAGTGGATCGAGCGCCTGCTCGATGCGCTCTTTCATTTTCATCGCAGGCTTTTCGGGGGTCTGCAATCCCTGTCCGCCCAGAGCGCGCAGACGGGCTCCCAGCACGGAACTGGGGGTCACGACCGCTGCGCCGAAAGCAAACACCACCAGCACGACGGTGACAAATACCACGATAGCGAGAATCATCGACGGCATGCTTATACCTGGTCTTAACTAAAGCTTGCTTAAACCTCGTCTGACCTACACCTGGATCTTAATAATCTTGCGGATCACGAAGTAGCCAATGGTCTGCAAGGCAATACTCACCACCAGCAGGGTATGGCCAATGGGATCATAAAAAAGCGGGTGAACAAATTCCGGACTGAACACGGCAAGAATCGCCACCACGGCGGGGGGCATGGCCATGAGCAAGGCCATGGTGAGGCGGCCCTGGGCGGTGTGAACCCGCACCTGGCGCTGAATCTTGAAGCGTTCGCGGATGACGTAGGACAAATTGTCGAGGATTTCGGCGAGGTTGCCGCCGGTTTCGCGCTGCAGCATGACGGCGGTGACGAAGAATTTCACGTCGACCAGGGGAACGCGCTCGGTCAGATTCATGAGGGCGTCGCGCACCGGCATGCCGAACTTCTGTTCTTCGTAAAGTTTGCGGAACTCGCTGGCCAGAGGCTCGACGGTTTCGTTGGAAATCATTTCCAGCGCCGTGGTGAAGGCGTGTCCCGCGCGGACTGCCCGGGCCACGGTATCGATGGCCTCGGGAAAGAGTTCTTCGATTTTTTCAAAACGCTTCTGGCGGCGGTAGGAGACCGATGCGTAGGGAATGAATGCGCCGATGATCAGCCCGGCCCATGCGATGGCGGGGTTCCGGCTCCAGATCAGAGCGGCGAACCCCACCACGACGCCGGAGGCCAGGCAAAGCACGAGAAAGTTGCCGGCGCGAAATTTCATGCCTGCCTGCAGCAACGCTTCCTGCATAGCGGAAACGCGGGCGGAGCGGCGCAGGAGACTATCGAGGGCGGGAATCTTGCTGAGTTGCTCGTCGCGGAGCAGCGCCAGTTCCTCGTCAGGCTCGCGTTCAGGCGCTTTCTGCACGGTCGCCAGACGATCCCTGATGAGCCGGGCCTGGGCGCGGCGCTGATCGACCAGAGACAAACCCGCGAAGGCTGCGAGGACGACCACGACGAACACCAGGAATGTGATCAACAGTGCGGACATAGGAAGCGACTCGCTAACCCCAATTGCTGACTTCTGATTGTTGATTGCACTGCCCACGCGATTCGGCTTTTAAGCAGCAATCAGCAATCAATAGTTCCTTTCAAACTTCAGTCTTCGATTCGAACAGTGCCGGGCGCAGCTTGGTGCCCGCATTGGCCAGTCGTTCGGCGAACTGGGGGCGGACTCCGGTGGCGCGGAACGCTCCGCGCACCTTGCCGTTTTCGTCAAGGCCGCGGCGATCGAACACGAAAATGTCCTGCATGGTGATGGATTCGCTGTCCATGCCGGTGACTTCGGAAACCGAGATGACCTTACGGGTGCCATCCGACAGGCGGGCGACCTGGACCACGGCATGAATGGCGGAGGCGATCTGATGGCGCACGGCGCGCTCCGGGATATTGAGGTTCGCCATGGAGACCATGTTTTCGACGCGGGCCAGGGCATCGCGCACGGAGTTGGCGTGGACTGTGGTGAGGGAGCCTTCGTGGCCGGTGTTCATGGCCTGCAACATGTCGAAGGCTTCTTCGCCGCGGACCTCGCCGACGACGATACGGTCAGGCCGCATACGCAGGCTGTTGATGACTAGCTGGCGCTGACGGACCGCGCCTTTGCCTTCAATGTTGGGGGCGCGGGTCTCGAGGCGCACGACATGTTCCTGCTTGAGCTGCAATTCGGCGGCGTCTTCAATGGTGACGATGCGCTCGACGTTAGGGATGTAGCCGGAAAGCACGTTGAGCAAAGTAGTTTTGCCGGCGCCGGTGCCGCCCGAGATCAGCAGGTTCAAGCGCCCCTTCACCATGGTCGAGAGCAGTTCGAGCATGGGTTCGGTGAGGGTGTGGTTCTCGAGCATGTTGCGGGCGGTGACCGGGTCGCGTCCGAAACGGCGGATGGAGAGACACGCGCCGTCCAGCGCAAGTGGAGGAATGATAGCGTTCACGCGGGAACCGTCGGCCAGGCGGGCGTCCACCATGGGAGAAGACTCATCGACCCGGCGGCCTACGCGGGAAACGATGCGCTCGATGATCTGCATGAGGTGCTGATTGTCTTTGAAGGACAAGCCAGTCAATTCGAGCTTGCCGGCGCGCTCGATGTAAACCTTGTCAAAACGGTTGACCAGGATGTCAGAGATGGTGTGGTCTTTGAGCAGGGGTTCGAGCGGACCGAGGCCGAAGATTTCGTCGAGAATTTCGCGCGACAGCCGCTCGCGCTCGGCGAAGCTGAGAGGAACGACTTCGCTGTTTACCGAGTTGCGGATGAGGACGAGAACTTCTTCGCGGGCGGTGTCGCCGGTAGCACGGCCCAGTTTTTCAAGGTCAAGGCGATCGAGAATCTTGCGGTGCAGATCCGCCTTCACCTGCTGGTACTCGCCGTGCTCGAAGGTCTGCAAATTGGCCATAACGTCTTGTATCGCCTATCCTCTCAAACCTGTACCGTCTTAAGTCTGTACCGTTTCGAACCTATACTGTCTTAAATAAAGACCAGGCAGCACGTTTCACATCGATGTCGTTGCGCGTGAGTTCCTGGGCCAGCCCGGAAAAGCAGCGGGCAATCTCAGTGTGACTTTGTTCCATCACTGGTGATCCGCGGTCAATGGCCGAGGAAATCGCGAAATATTGATTGGGGACGCGCCACAGCAATTTAACGCCGGCAGCGTTTTCCGCGTCCGCTTCGCTGAAGCCGGGGACTTTGCGGAACCGATTGAGGACCAGCCGCAGGCGTTCGCGGTTGCCGGTTTCTCCCAGGTACTGCTGCACACGTGCCGCACTCCAGAGCGAGGCCACGTCGGTGCAGGCCACGAGCAGGACGCATTCCGACAAATTGGCGACCAGGCGGCTGGCGGCGTCGAGGCGGGAAGAGTTATCCACGACCACGTAGCGATAGTGCGTAACCAGCATGTCGAACAGCCGGACAAACTCCGCCGTCGAAGGTTCGATAGCGGCGGGGGCGTTGGTGCCCGCCAGCAGCTGGAGGCCGCCGCTGTGCCGGGTCATGAAACTCTCCAGCAGGGAACTGTCCATGCGGTGCAGGTTGCGAGTGGCGTCGGCCAGAGTGAAGAGAGGTTTGAGATTCAGGTGTAAGGAGCTGTGCCCGAGGGGCGCGAGGTCCACCAGAGCCGTGTGGCCGTGGGCCACCTGCAGAGCGAGAGCAAGGTTCACGGCTACAGTGGTCGCGCCGCTGCCGCCTTTGGCATTGACCACGGAGAACACCTTGCCGCGTGGACCTTCCTTTTTGACCTTGCGCTGGGCCGTAGTCAGGCGAACGAAAGCTTCCAGAAGATCGGTGGTGGTGGTGGGGCGCTCGATGAACTCGCGAGCCCCGGCGCGCATGGCGCTGACGATGACTTGCGGCTGATTGAGACTGCCGATGGCGAACACGGCCGAGTCTGGAAGTTCCTGGTGCAGAAGTTCGACGGCGCGCATGGCCGTGCTGGGACTGTCGGCGGGAATGTCGACGAGGACAACGTCAGGACTGGCTGCCTGAACTCGCCGCGTGACTGGATCAGAGGCAGCGAGCGGGAAACTGGCACAGGTATGAACCGTGCGGGCTACGCTGGTGCCATCCACCAACACCTGCAGCACGGTGCGCTGCTCATTGTCCGTGGCCACGATGACGACTGAAAGCTCGGCCATAACTTATGACTTCTCCACTCCACGAAAACCAGTTGCCACTGTCCAGTTGCCAGTTGCCAGTGAGACCAATGCTTCCATAACGTTTACTTCCCCGAGGACTTCTTTCCATCGAACTTGTCATTGTTGATGAAAGGCTGGGGATTTTTGGGGGTGGCCGGTGGCTCGGTACTGGGCGAAATCCGGTGTACGGTGCAGAGCACCATGAGTTCGGAATTGCTCTTCTGGAGACTCTTGCTCTTGAAAAAATTCCCCAGGATCGGAATGTCGCCGAGGCCGGGAACTTTGTTCCAAATGTCGGTGACACGATTGTCGATGAGACCGGCGATCACGAAGCTTTGTCCATCGCGCAACTCGAATTCAGTCTCGGCCTTGCGCGTGCTTAAGGCGGGGACGGTGAAACCAGAAATAGTCAAAGCGTCGGCGAAATCGAGAGTGCTGACTTCCGGAGCCACGGTAAGGTGAATGTTGCCGTTGGGCATGATGACCGGAGTGAACTCGAGCCTCACGCCAAACTCCTTGAAAGAGATAGTGACGGCGGTGAATCCCTGTCCGGGCTGCACGATGGGGAAGGGAAATTGGCCTCCGGCCAGGAAGCTGGCTTTCTTGCCGTTGACGGCGATCAGATTAGGCTCGGCCAGGATCTGAAGAAGGTTCTTGGTCTCGAGCGCTTCGATCACCGTGCCCAGGTGAATATTGGGCTGGAATAGAAACAGATTGAGAACGTTGCTGATGGTTTGGCTGGCCTGAAACGGGGGACTTTGTCCTTGGGTCTGGGTGATGGTTGGCGCCGTGAAGCCACCGTATTGGCCGGTGGTTGTGGTTCCGATCAAATTGCCAGCGCCGGTGGAGAAAATGTTGAACCCCATCTGGGTGAGGGCGGTGCGGTCGACTTCGGCGAACTTTACTTCGAGTAAGACTTCCTGAGCCCCCACAGGACCGAAGGTGAGCACGTTGATTACATTCTTCGAATAGGCGGAAGCCAGCTCCCCGGCACGCTTGGCGACATCCTCCGTGGTAACGTGGCCGGAGAGCACGATGGCAGCGCGCGACGGTGTGACGGAAATCTGTTCGTCAGGGAAGACGCGGTGTTCTTCTTCGGCGCAGGCGCTGACGTCGACGTCCACGCGGAGATCGAAGCTGCGCGAACGCTCCAGTTCGTCCCAGATGAGCAGGGAGACTTCGCCTGGGGCTCGTCCGTGAACGAGGATCTGAGTGGGAGTAATTACGGTGGCGTAGGCGACTGTGGGGTCGGTGACCGAGATCCGCTTAAGACGCTCGGTGGTGTTGATGAGGAGGGATTTGTCGACCATGACGCGCAGCGGAGCTGAACCTGACGGCTGGGCCGATTGGGCCGGAAGTGTGGTCTGAGCGGCGGCTGGCACAGTTGGATCCTGGGGCGCCTGAGTTGCAGGATCCTGAGTTGAGGGCGCCTGGAGCCGCGCTTCGGCCAGCCCGAACGCTGGAAGCAGGAAGGATATTGCGACAGCTGCGAAAAGTGTCGTGCGAACCTTCATCGTGTGATTCCTCTCCACGGGAGGAAACCTGCTACGCAGCCTATCCAACGCGCAGGGCGAACTTCTTTTCGACTACTTGGGCTCTTCACCATTCTGTTCCGGGAACTTGACAATGTCCGGCTTCTTGTCGCCTTGATAAACCTCGATACTGAGGACCGAAGGAGAGGTAGGCGGTGGCTCAGTTTTCTGCTGCTTTACGGGACGAATTGTTACGTGCGGTCGAGCCGCGACCGGAGTGCCACCCATGTACAGACCCTTGGCATTCGCTGCCTCGACGGGATCCTGATGGGTATCGAGCGGGTTACGCAAAACGAGTTGAATCTTGCCTTCGGCACTGGCCAGGGTCAGGCGTTCGGCGTCCTCGGGAGAAGCCAGCAACGTGATGACCGGAGTGCTCTGAGCTTCGCCGGCGGCATTTCGTTCCAGGCGTTGGCCGGAGGCGATGACGGCAACATTCTGCAAGACCGTATTGGTTTGAGACTCGGAGCTGCCATTGGGGGTTCCGGTAAGGAGCACGTCGACCCGGGTTCCGGGACCGACGAAGCCAGCAACCGAGACGACTTCATTCACCCGCACCGAGACGGCGCGCATCCCCGGCGGAATCAGCGCGGGCAAACCCGATCCGGCATTCTCCGGAGCGAGCTTGCTGGGCAGAACGAATTCGCCCCTGGAGATGGGAATGATTACACCGCGGCCCATCACCTGAGACCTTTTGGTGTAGGCTCCGGGCGGCAGTCCGGTGGCGGGGAATCTCGCGATCCGCACATCATGCTCTTCGACCCGGGAGCCCACCTGAATATCGTCGGCGGCTACGATCACGTCTGCGCCGGCTTCGACAGTTGCCGGCCGGCCCACGAGGTTTTTGTAGACGAAGAGGCTGACAAAGGCTCCTAAAGCCAAGGCCACAACTCCGATCATCAACAAACGAGTGCGGTTCATAGTGCTCTGTCAGAACAAGCAGAGGCGGCGATCCACGCCGTATTCGTGGAGGCTTGCCTAGTTACGCTGCGCCTGGTGCCGATCGCTTACTGAATCGAACTGGCGACGTTGGAGAATACGTTGTTCGCGTTAGAGCCGATCAGTCGAATGGTACCTACGACGATCACAAGGATCACGGCCAGCATCACGGCGTATTCTGCGATATCCTGTCCTTCTTCGTCGCGCCACAATCTCCAAAGACAATCCATAGTTTCCGGCCTCCTAAGAAATATCAGGTTCTGGAACAACCGTTCAGAGCAGGTGAAAAGCGCACGGGCTCGAGGACCTGCGTCCCGCGCGCTCGCGCTGCTGGGAGATGTAATCTCACACATAATAACCTGCAAAATGCTTTAAGAGGTGTACTTTCTTGCATACCGATGGTAACTGTCTTGCGGCCCTCACATTAGACCTGACCGACCATCGCTTTAGGGACTCGGTTTGGCTGTGGACGGTTTCGGCGAAGCAGGCTCTGGCCGCATCGCATCAGGAAGCGCAGTCAGGACGACGGCCTGCGGGTCTTCGTAGGAGACGGTCCAATCGGGAGAACTACGCAAACCAGTTGCCAGCGGGGAACTGGGCGGGACCAGCACGGTGTCGATGCCCCAGCGCTGGAAGGGTTGGTGCCATGCGCCTTTGAACTGATAGGTTTCGGCGAACTGGTCAAACAGTTGTTGCCCATAGAGATCGGCACGGCCGTCGATGAAGACGGGTGTGGAAGGGTAGAGCTTCCAGATGAGATAACCACCCCAGTCGTAGTGGTTGAAGATTGGGCCAGAGGGTGGGCGGAGCTGCAGAAATGCGACTGCGCGGGCAGGGAAGCGCTCGATCTCGACCTGCGGCTGGCGCTGGATGACCTGGACGACGTGGACTCCGGCAAAGACCGCCATTGCCAGCAGGATCAGGCCGTTGAGGAAGATTGGGGTCGCGCCTGGTGGATGTCCCTCTGAGTCGCTTCGGGGCCAGTTCCCGAGTCGCGCGGCGACCAGCGGGACCGCGACCAGGACGAACAACGGTATCAGGCGGATTGAAACGAGAGCGGCATAGAGACTGACGAGCAGCAGAAGCAAGTCGCGCAGTCGGATCTGGATGCGGGACCCACTGAGCGTCGCAAACGTGGCCAGCACTACAAGCAGGAAAGGCCAGTACTCGGGATGGTGGAAGTTGGGCGAGGCCCATTCGGCGATGTATTTTTGCATGGTGGGGGAGCGGAGGGTCTCGATAGGGTAGGAGAACATTCGCAGGCCGTTGGGGTTCAGCGGCACAATCAGAACATCGAGCAAGAGAATCAGCGCAGGAGCCCACAGGCCGGACCCGCGTTGCTGCGAGTGATCCAGTGCGCGCTCGATCCATTCTCCGGCGAGGTACAAGGCTGAAAGAGCCAAGCCGACTGCGAATCCAGCGTGCAGATTCACCCAGAGAAGAGTCAGCGGGAGAGTCCACCACAGGAGCTTGGGATTGCGTTCGGAGCGATTGAGGATCAGCAGCCACAAGCTAGTCAAAAGAAGAGAAAGAACCTGCGGGCGCACTCCCCACACTGGTACGGTGGCCCAGGCTGCGGCGAGCGTGGCTAGCCCTGCAACATAGGTGGCAGAGCCGGAGCGCAGGTAGAGCAGGAAGAACGCCAGCGCCAGGACTGCGGCAAAGAGCAGAATCGACCCTCCCCAACCTGCGGTGCGTTCAAGCTCGTACAGGAGAAGCTCGCTGAGCCATTCATGCGCGACCCAGGGCTCGCCGGCGCGAGTGTAGGAAAAAGGATCGGTGTGAGGAACGCTTCTGTGTTCAGCGATGTACTGCCCGGTCTTGAGATGCCACCAGACGTCAGGGTCGGTGACATTGCGTGCGGCCATGGCGAACAGTCCGAGGAACAGCGCCACCAGGAAGACGTTTTTCGTCCGCAACGGTTTCTTCACGGTGGCATGGATCATACCGCGATGGATCATACCGCGACGGGGGTAAAGATATAATCCCCAACATTGCAAGTGCGCGGGCAAAATGCTGGATTGCGCGGTAAGGCGCAAAGACTCAAAGATCAAAGACCAGGGAATAAGTGAGCCGAAACAGGATCAAGACGTGGATCGCTGTGCTGATCGTGGGCATGCTGTGCATTCACGGCGTGCTCTTCTGGAAAGCGAGAGTCCTCGTCCGGCAGGGCTACCCTGACTTTACGATTTTCTATACCGCGGGAAAGATGCTACACGAGGGCCTGGGGCACCGGCTTTATGACGGCGCCTTACAATATGAGGTGCAGCAAACTTTCGCCGCGGGAGTGCGAATTCGCAAGGGACCTCTGCCTTATAATCATCCGCCGGTTGAGGCATTGATCTTTGAGCCGCTTGCCTCTCTCGATTACCCCACGGCGTATCTGGTCTGGAGCGGGATCAATCTCGCAATCCTGGGATTTCTGCCTTTTCTGCTGCGACGCCATATTCCGGTGGTGGCACAATGCCCTGCTTTTGCGTGGCTGCTGGTTTGTCTCGGCTTCTTTCCCGTGCTGGTTGCGCTGCTGCAGGGGCAGGATGTGATTTTGCTGCTTCTGCTGAATGCCTTGGCATTCGTGGCTTTGAAGAGAAATGCTGACACGCTTGCTGGATGTTGGCTTGGCCTGAGCGTGTTCAAGTTCCAGCTCACTATTCCGTTGGTTCTGATTCTGCTCTGCTGGAAGCGGACCAAAGTCCTTAAGAGTTTCGTGGTTATCGCGGCCGGCTTGACCGCAATCTCGGTCGCGATTACCGGTTGGGCGGGGACGTTGCGCTATCCCGGGTTTGTTTTGCATGTTGAAAAATTCATGGAGCGGGACCGGATTGCGGTGGACATGCCGAACCTGCGTGGACTGCTCGAGGGTTGGTCTTTCGCTCGCGGGTTCCCGAGCGCACACGCGATCACCATTGTGCTTTCTGTTGGTCTGCTCGTATGGGTCATCGTGAAAGGACGTGGCTGGACACCTTCGAGCCAGCGGTTCGACCGGGATTTCGATCTGGATTTCGATCTGCGATTTTCGCTGGCCATGGTGACGGCGGTGCTGGTCAGCTATCATGCGTTCCCTTACGACCTCAGCCTGCTGGTGATTCCGCTGCTTCTGGTGGTTAACTACGCAATCGAAACAGCTTCGCTTCACCGCTATAGAAACCAGGCTCTCATGCTGCCCATGGGATTGCTGTTTCTCAGTCCGGTTTACCTGCTGCTGTGGATCCGGCTGGATCACTTCAATCTGTTTGCTACCGTGTTGCTGCTGTGGACGTGGGGAATTGCGAGGGAAATTTCATGGAGCCTGCGAGAGGCCCGGCAAGCTTGATAAAACGGGCCCAGGTCGGTTCGGTGCTTGCGCTCGTCGCCGCGGCGAGCATGTGGTTCTATGTGGATCAAATCCTAGTCGGCTTTCAGGTCGCGGATGCCGCTGAGCGCGATCGACCGCGCGGCAATCTGTCCGATCTGTACCCTCGCTGGCTGGGGGCGCGGGAATTGCTGCTCCACCAGCGCAATCCTTACGGCGATGACATTACGATCGAAATCCAGAAAGGATATTACGGGCGCGCGCTCGATCCCGCACGGCCGAACGATCCTAAAGACCAGCAGGGGTTCGCTTATCCCGTCTATGTGGTGTTCTTGCTGGCGCCGTTTATCAGATTTCCGTTTCATTCGGTGCAGCTTGTCTTTTACTGGACGCTGATCGCGCTGACTGCAATCAGCGTCTGGCTGTGGGTAAGCGTGCTGCGATGGCGTCTTCCGGCGCTGGCGACTGCCAGCTGCATCGCGCTCGCGCTGGGCAGCTTTGCTGCGGTACAGGGAATCAAGCTGCAGCAGTTGAGCCTTTTGGTGTCGGCGTTGCTGGCTGGTGCGGTGGCTTGCGTGGCCGGCGGCTTCCTGTTTTGTGGAGGAGTCTTGCTGGCGGCGGCGACCATCAAGCCGCAGCTGGCGTGGCCTTTGGTAGTTTGGCTTTTAGTGTGGGCATGGAGCGATTGGCAGAATCGGCGGCGATTTTTCTTCGGGTTTGGTTCGGCGATGGCGCTGCTGCTCGGTGGCGCAGAAATGATTTTGCCGGGTTGGTGGTGGCTATTCGCTCGCGCGCTGGGGCAATATCATCGATACACTCAGAACCAGTCGGTGCTGCTGGTCCCGTGGCAATATTCGGGAATTCTTATCGCCGCTGCCGTGGTCGCTTGCGGGTTTTTGCTTTGGAAGCTGCGCGCGGTGTCGGCCGATGAGCAAAACTTCGGTCTGGCCATCTCTTTGGTGCTGGCCTTGACCGTGCTCGTAGTGCCCATGTACGCGCCCTATAACCAGGTGCTGCTTCTGCCGGCGATTCTGGTGTTGGCGCGGGATCGAACACTTTTCACCTCACGGTCGCGCGGAGTTCGCTTCCTGTATCTGGCGGCGGCTTTTGCTTTAGCATGGCAATGGATCGCGAGTTTGAGTTTGAGCAGCGCCTATTTGCTGGGATGGCGGGCGTGGGCGATCAGCGACTGGAAAGTGCCTTTCTTTGCGACGTTCAGTCTGCCAGTATTTGTCTTCGCACTGACTCTTCTCGCTGTGCAGGGTGCGCAGAGGCAGCCAGAATCCGCGAGAGCTTGGGTTAATTGACCGCGCGAGCTTCTTCTTGCCGCGGGAGAAGCGCAACGCTTAAGAACAACGACAGCAGAGGAAGACTTATGAGCGCATACGCGCCAGATCTGAGCATCCAGAGATGGGCCGGGGGCAAAAACAGGATTCCGAGCAGGCCTAAGGTCATCCAATTCCCCGCACTTCGAATGCCCGGTACTCGGGTAAGGGTGCTGTGCAGTAACAAGGCAATCGGCAGCAGCAAAAGGCTCAGATCATGCGGGTTGAGGTGATAGCTGACCAGCAGCGTAAACACCACAGTGTTGGCGAAGGCTAGATCGAACTCGTCTTTGTTATTGTTATTGTTATTGTTATTCAACCCCTTCTTATTCCATGCCATCTTCTTCCATCGCATCAGCGCCATGATCAGCGCGGCCGCGCAGAGGATCGACAGACTTATGACGGCGCCGGGGGATTGCTCGCTGCGAACCAGGAGGTAGGTTAATCCCCGGAAATTCGCCATGGCGAGGGGAACGACTCCGGCGAATGGCTGGGCCTTGAGATGGAGCAGAAACTTTGGATAGATGAGGAAGACGGACCATCCGGAGACGGCGGCGGACAATCCGGCGAGCGCGAGCGAGACTAGGCTGAATCCCTTTAGAAGTCCGGCGCGGACGATTCTGCTTTGCGTCACGACCAGCACCAGCGCTAGCGGCAGCGCCAGTTGAAACTTGAAGAGTCCCACGCCCAGCCAGCAACCGGCGGCGAACGCGCGACCGCTTCGGAGAACGGTGAAGGCCAACACTATCAGCAACAGCAAGAGAAGAGAATCCTGACCCTGCAGTAAACAGAGCAGGGCCGGTACGAAGGTAAGCGAGGCCGCGAGCAATAGGCGCCAATCCCAGGGCAGCATTTCTTGAGCCAGGCGCCGCGTTGCAACCCCTAGAAATGCCAGGGTCAGTAAAGACCACAGCAGATAGGCATAGCGCAACGGCAGCCACGCTACGGCGAGATAGAGTACGGCTTCAAAAGGCGGGTGAATGTAGAGCGTGCCCACTCTTCCGGCGTAGCGAGCCTGATATTGGCGCTGAAAGTCGGGATCGTAGAGTTGGTGTCCGTGGCCCGCTGCCAGCATGCGCGCGGCACAATAAAAATCCGGGAAATCAGTGCCTTCCAGGGAAGGCAGGAAGCGGGTTGCGGCGAAAGCCACCAGAGCGGACACGAAGACAACAGTGGCGAAGGTCTTGGCTGCTGAGTTGAGTGACCGCTTGCGACTTGAGTCCTGAGAGAACACGCCGCCGCAGTCTATCGAACCGCTGGGGGAAGCGCTACCGGCAGTCTCGACGAAAGCTCGCCCGGCGGGGCATAATTCCTGTGATTATTCTTATTTGGGCTATTTCCGTGTAGTCTTGGGCAGGGGGCGGCGCCACATCTCATGGTCTTAAACGCAATAGGCCGACCGCAGTCATCGGCTTCGGGGGTTTTCCCCGGGCTGGTGCTGGTGCAGGGCAACGAGCAGAAGAACATCGTGCTCAACCGCACCCCTTTCAGCGTAGGACGCAAAATCGATAAAGATCTGGTCATCGCCGATCCGCGCGTGTCGCGGGATCATGCGCTCATCGTGCTGGAAGATGACGGATTCTTTCTGGTGGATCAGGGCAGCAAGCATGGCACGTTCGTCAACGGGGAGCGGATTCAGCGGCAAAAGCTGGAGCGCAACGACCGGCTGGAGTTTGGGGCGCGCGATTCCGCCTATGCCATTTTTAATCCGGCGCACGGCACTTCGAACACGGCGCGCGAGTTCCTGAGCCAGATCTCCGAGATTCAGATCTCGCAGGAGTCCAACGATCTCGAGAAGCTAAGTCTGTTCCTGGAAGCGGCGCGGAAGTTGAACACCGCCGGCGTGCTCGACGAAATCCTGATGACCATGCTGGAGGTAACGCTGCGGCTGACGCGGGCCGAACGTGGTTACGTTTTCCTGAAAGACGAGGACGGCAGCCTGCGGCTGGCCGCGGGGCGCAACAACAAGGGCGAGCCGCTGCTGGATGACAAGACCATTTCGCATTCGGCGCTGGAAGAATCGCTGCGCTCCAATTCCGAGTTTCTGCACACCGACACTGGCAGTTCGCCGGAGCTCGCCGGCAGGCAAAGCATCGTCGCCTATGATCTGCGTACTGTAATTTGTATTCCGCTGCGCAAGCGGCAGGTGCAGTCCAAGACGCGCGAACAAATGACGATGGTCCCCGGCGCGCCGTCCGCCGAAGTGACAGGAGTCCTGTACGTCGACTCGCGTTTTGCCTCGCGCGAATTCTCAGGCGTTGGCCACGACATTCTGCGGGCGATCGCGACTGAAGCGGCGTCTTTGATCGAGAACGCCCGGCTGGTGCAGGCCGAGGAAGAGTCGCGCCGCTACCAGCAGGAGCTGACCATTGCGGCCAGCATTCAGCAGCGGCTGATGCAGGTGAAGATTCCCGACGTACCATTTGCCAAATTGCGGGGGAAGAACCTGTCTTGCAAGGAAATTGGCGGAGACTTCTTCGATGCGGTCCATACCAAGGAGGGCCTGGCGGTGGTGCTGGCCGACGTCAGTGGTAAGGGCGTCTCGGCGGCGCTGCTGGCTTCCACTTTGCAGGGAATGATCTATTCGCATTTGAGTTCCGGCATGCCGTTGCTCGATGTGGTCTCCGCCGTGAACCATTTCTTCAGCGAAAAGCTTGTAGGAGAAAAGTATGCCACCGTCCTGCTGGTGCTCTTGCGCCGGGACGGAGATCTGGAATACGTCAATTGCGGGCACGTGCAGCCGCTGCTGGTTTGCGCCGGAGAGGTGATGCGTCCGCCGCACGGGAATGTGCCGGTGGGGTTGCTGCCCGATGCCACGTTTGAGAGCGCCCGCTGCCAGCTCAAATCGGGTGACCGGTTTATTCTGGTGACTGACGGCGTGACCGAGGCGGAAAACGGCATGGGCGATTTCTTCGAAGACTTCCGGCTGGAAGCAGCCGCGGCCAAGGCTCCGACGCTGGAAGGCATACTTTCCGCGGTCTCGGAGTTTTGCGCCGGAAATCCGCTCAGCGACGACTGCACCGTGGTGGAGCTGGTCTACTCGCACGTCGGCCCGGTTTCGGTGGTCTAGGTCACCGTGACTACGTAGTCCCTGCCTTCCCAGCGATTCTCCTGGGTCCAAAGAAACGTGAATACGATCTGGCTTCCCGAGAGTAGCGAAGCTGTCGGAAGGTCGAGTAGGTGGAGGCCCAGGCCGGTGTCGCGGGTGTTGGTGTCGTGGGCGCTCTTCCATCCGTCAAGGCTCCAGTGCACGAGGGCGGGATTGAGCAGTTTGATGCGCAGCGTTTTGTGCTGTGGGATGGACCTGGGCTTGTTGTTGATCCTCCAACCTGAAACTTGCCGCATCGGCTTTTCGACTTGGTAGCGCTGTACGGTCTGCGGGGGCCGGTCGAAAATTTTTCCATCCCGCAGCGAGCGGCGCAACTTGATGTATTCCGAGTGAGCCCAAACCAGCGGGCAGGCAGAGCCGGTGGGCTTCCCGCGGAACAGTTCGAAGTTGGGAATATCGTCGGCATCCCAGACTTGCTCGGGCAGGAGTCGGCTCTGACCGACGGTGCAGGTCTCAATCATCGTAAGCAAAGCATCTGCTTCCCCGGTGCGACCTGCGGCCAGTTCATAGTGAGCGCGTTCCCCAGCCAGCAGAGGCCAGGGGCGTCCAATGCCGGTGCCGTCGAACGGCGAGCCATCTTTGTGCTCACCGTAGCCGTCGCCGTTGTAGCGGTACCAGCCGGGGCCCTGTGGGAGTTGCACGCGCAGCAGAGCGTCGATAACTTTGACGGTATTGGTGATGCGCGGATCATCGGGCGCGCGCAATCCGAAGCGCACCAGAGCCAGCGCATCGGGGCTGATGATGTGAGATGCGCGTTCCGGATTTTCCCCCGGAGGGCGATTCTTGATCGGCACAAAGCCCTGAGTCGGAGACGCTGCGCCATCGGTATCTGGCGGAGCGATGCGCACGTAATAACCTTCAACGCCGACTTGCTGGGCGAGATCGCCACCGGTCGCATAGACCCAGCGGTCGATGTTGTCGTTCCAGGCATCGGCAGTGTCACGCAGGATAGGAGCGGCATCGGAGTGACCGGTTAATTCGGCGATGTCCGCCGCGGCCAACAGCGCGGAAATTTCCGCGGCCAGCGTGAAGGGAGAATAGCCCGCATCTTCCTCCCAACGATCCTGCTGCGTGACCGGGCCGTTGCGCAAAATGAAACTCGCCGCGCCGCGCACCATCGGCCACCAGCGCTCTAGTTTGCCTAGGCCAGGCGCGGCTTCGCGGCGCAACAGATCGAGCAACAGGATGGGAAGAGCGGTTTCGTCCATCTGCACGCCGCTCCAGTAAGACCGCCCGTCGAGCCAGAGATTCTGTGCCCAGTTGCCGGCAGCTTCCTGCGTGGATTCGAGGTAGCGAAGTACTCTGACGGCCTCGGTAGCGGCGCCGGCGGCCAGCAATGCCCCCGCGGTTTCGACCAGATCGCGCGGCCAGACCAGGTGGTAGCCGCCGAGGTCTTCGTCACCCTTATCGAATCCCCACGGGATAGAAAGGCTGGCGATGATGCCGCCCAGAAAATCTTTGGATTCGTGGGTGCGCAAGACCGCAGTCGAGGCTCGGTAGAGATCGTTCTCGCGTTTCGGTTCGTCGAGTTTGAGCAGCGTATTCTGCCAGTTTCCCCACTCGGTCACGTAGTACTCGCGGACCTTTGTGTAGTCCTCGAAGAGGCTGGAGCGCACGTGCTGTCCCGCTTCACTCCAGATTCCGCCGAAGCCCAGGGCCAGCAGGAATTCCCCGTTGCACGCCGCGAGGTCGATTTCGCCCGTGCAGGCCAGGTTGCCATTCTCCGCTCGCTGGTACTCCCACTTCATCTGGAAGTGATCGGAAAGATCCTGCCATCCGTCGGAAACGCCCACGAATCCGACGGACATTTTCTTCCAGGCCGCCGAGCAACCCAGTGCCAGAGCCGTTCCGCCGTGTTCCGCGAAGAACATCGGCACTCCTTTGTAATCGCCCACCCAACCGGTATTTTGGTAACCGCAGTTAGCCAGATGCGGCGAGAGCAACGCGTAAAGACGATAGTCGGCAAGCTGTCCCTGCAACGGTTCGAAGCGGACTTTTTGCAGCACCACGTTGCGGAGAGGAACGGTTAAGACTTCTTTGTGGATACGATAACGGCCGCCGCCGTCAGTGTTGGTGAGTTTAAAAGCCGGGATGCCAGGCTCGAACGGCTTGTTCTCAAAAGTGCAGTGTCGCTTCTCCTCGGAGAAGAAATCGCGGCCATTGGTAACGATGAAGCCGAGATCGCGGGTGCAGGCCTGGTCCACCCGGGGAAAGTACACTTCGTTTAAAATGCCGTGACTGAGTGTGAACCAGACCTTGCTATGCTGGTTCAGCGCAGTGCCGACGCCAACTTTGGCGCTCGAGGTCCAGCGCGGCGGAATGCCCGGCCAGCCGGGGGCGTAGCGGACAGAATCCTTCATGAGATGTTCGTCCTGGGGCATACCGGCGGATTGCAATCTGATTGCGGAACACGGAGACTCCGGAGGCGCCCGAGCCCCAACAATGGGATAGACCTAGCGCCAATTAGTGGCATCGAAGCGGGATGTGTAGAAGGTAGTGTTGCATTGCCGAGCAAACCAATGATAATGGAAGAATCCGTGCCGAGACGCATGCCACCCGCTGCCTCATCCCAATCAGTGTTCGTCATAAGTATGGTAGCAGTCTTGTGGCTTGGCTTGGGACTGCCCGCAGCAGCGGGCGACGGCGCGCTGGGCGGTTCCCCTGCGCTGGCCGATTCCGCCGCCGGTACGGAACTTGACCGCGGGTTCGTGCGACTCTACAACCTGGATTTCACGGGCGCGCAGAAGGATTTTTCTTCATGGGAGAGCCTGCATCCCGACGATCCGGTCGGGCCGGTCAGCCAGGCTGCAGGATTTCTCTTCTCCGAGTTCGACCGCTTGGGAGTGCTGGAGGGGCAGTTCTTCGAGAACGACAATAGTTTTGCGGCACGCTCGAAACTCAGCCCTGATCCTGAGGTGCGGGGCCATTTTCAGGCCGCGGTGGACCAGGCGCAACTGCTCGCGCATGCTCGCCTGACCAAAGATGCAAAAGATCGCGACGCATTGTTCGCCATGACCCTGGCCTCAGGGTTGCAGGCGGACTACGCGGCGCTGATTGATAAGAAGAATCTGGCTTCCTTGCATTACACCAAAGAAGCTTCGGCTTGGGCGCAGCAGCTTCTTGCCATCTGCGACGACTGCTCCGATGTGCTGGTCGCCACCGGATTCAGCAAGTATATTATCGGCAGCATGTCGGCACCGGTGCGCTGGGTGCTGCGCATGAGAGGGTTGCCCGGCGACAAGCAGGGCGGCATCTCCGACCTGCAGACCACCGCGCAACACGGACGTTATCTGGCGCCGTTTGCGCGTGTCCTGCTGGCGATTGCATACGTGCGCGATAAAGACAGGCTGCGGGCTCTCGAGTTGCTTACCGCGCTACGCAAGGATTTTCCTGGCAACACTCTTTTTCCGCGGGAGATAGCGCGTTTGCAGCCCTCGTTAACATCCAAGCCTTAAATGCTCGCCCGTTCATCAGAAATTTATCCGTTTGTAACCGTCCTGTAACATAGCGCCGATAGAACCGAGGATATCCATCTTTAGGAGGAATCATCGAGCCATGCGCAGACTCACCCTGCTTATGTTGTGTGCCTTTGTAGCCCTGCCCGCAGTCGGGCAGACCACTCTGAACGGAGCGGGCGCGACGTTCCCCTATCCCATGTATTCCAAGTGGTTCAGCGAATACCACAAACTGCATCCTGACATTCAGGTGAACTACCAATCCATCGGAAGCGGCGGAGGCATCCGCCAGGTGACGGAAGGCACGGTAGATTTCGGCGCCAGCGATATGCCCATGACGGACGGCCAACTCGCGGAAGCGGAAGGCAAGTTGAAAAGCAAAGTTCTCAACATTCCCAGCGTGCTGGGCGCGGACGTGCCGGCCTACAACATTCCAGGAGTCAGCGGCGAGGTGAAGTTTACCCCCGACGCTCTGGCGGGAATTTTTCTAGGCAAGATCACCAAGTGGAACGACAAAGCGATCACTAGCGTAAACCCCGGCGTCAATTTTCCCGACAAGGACATCATCGTGGTTCACCGCTCCGACGGGAGCGGCACCACTTTCATCTGGACCGACTATCTGTCGAAAGTCAGCTCGCAGTGGGAGAGCAAGGTGGGCAGGAACACCTCTGTACAGTGGCCGATTGGATTGGGTGGCAAGGGCAATGAAGGAGTGGCCGGTTCGATTCGGCAATTATCGGGAGCGATTGGCTACGTCGAGTTGATCTATGCCGTGCAGAATAATATTCCTTACGGCGTCGTGAAAAACTCCGCGGGAAACTTTGTGAAAGCTTCCCTGGATAGCGTTACGGCTGCCGCTGCGTCATCTCCCAGGATGCCGGCAGATTTTCGCGTCTCCATCACGAACGCCCCGGGTAAGGATGCATATCCTATTTCCAGTTTCACATGGTTGCTGATTCCCCAGCAGTCGAAAGATGCGGCGAAGGGGAAGATTCTCGTCGACTTTCTAAGTTGGATGATGACCGACGGGCAGAAGATGACGGCTGCTCTCTCCTATGCGCCGTTGCCAGAGGGTGTTGTCCAAAAGGAGAAAGAGGCGATCAAGGTGGTCCGGTAGGACAATGCAGGCAAGACAGAATGCGTCGCCGTTTGCGATTCCCCGGTGTATCAGACGGTAAAGGCAGCTGTTCCTGATGCGCCGGATTCTTTTTCTCGCACCCCATACCGGGACGATTGCGTCGCCCGTCCCCATTGATTCGCCCACCTGCGCCGAGCGGGCCGATGTTTTATACTAGATGCTGGTTAGGCGGATCTTGGTTAAGCGGTTCCCGTCAGCAATATCAAAGATCGCACAAATGAACGCGTAGTACCCTCGCACATGGCTCGTCTTTCTTTAGACAATCCTGAGTATTATCTCAACCGCGATACCTCCTGGCTCGCCTTTAACCGGCGAGTGCTCGAGGAGGCCGAGGATGAAGGCAACCCGCTTCTGGAGCGGCTGAAGTTTCTAGCCATTTCCGCCAGCAATCTGGATGAATTCTTCGAGATTCGTGTAGCGGCCATGGTGCAGCAGATTGAAGACGGCTACAACGAGGCCGGTCCCGACGGATTGACTCTGGCCGAGAAGCGCGACATTCTTGCGCGTCTTAGTCATAAATTCGTCGATGACCAGTACGAATGCTGGAACGCACTGCGCCCGGCCCTGGCCGAGCATGGAATTCGCCTGCTGAGCCTGCACGAACTGGATGCCGAGGCGCGGCGGTTCGTCGACCAATACTGCGAGAAAGAACTGGATCCTCTGCTCACGCCGGTGACCGTGGATCCCACCCATCCTTTTCCACGGGTGATCAACAAGGCGCTGTGCCTGGGATTTCTTTTGCGGCGGCGGCGCCGCTCTGCGCTCACCTACACGGGCGTTGTGTCGGTTCCCCGCGCCTTGCCCCGTCTGGTGCAGCTGCCCTCGGACACTACGACTGACTTTATTTTCCTTGCTGACCTGGTCGCGCACCACGCCCAGAATATGTATCACGGATACGACATCGTTTCTTCAGCTCCGTTCCGCGTGACCCGCAACAGCAATCTTTATCTGCAGGAAGAAGAAGCGCGTAATCTTCTCGAATCCGTGCGCGCGGAGTTGCACAATCGCCGCAAGGGCGACGCGGTTCGCATGGAAATCGAGGCGGATGCTGATCCCGAGATTATCGACCGCCTGCGAACCGTGTTCGAACTCGATCCCTGGCAGGTTTTTCCGGTGAATGGCCCGGTCAACCTTTCGCGGCTGTTTAACGTTTATGAGCAGGCGCAGCGTCCGGACTTGAAATACCGCAGCTTTGCCCCGCGCGAGTTGCGGCTTACCGCCAAGTCGCAGAATCTTTTCGAGGAACTGCGGCGGCATGACGTGTTGCTGCACCATCCTTACGATTCCTATGATGCGGTCGTGTCGTTCATCGAGTCGGCGGCGGAGGATGAGCACGTACTCTCGATCAAGCAGACCCTCTACCGCACCAACGAGCATTCGTTGATTGTTCCTTCGCTCATGGACGCGGCTTCGCGCAAGGAAGTTACGGCTGTGGTCGAGTTGAAGGCACGATTCGACGAAGCCCACAACATTCGCTGGGCGCGCGAGATGGAAGATGCCGGAGTGCAGGTGTTTCACGGATTGGTTGGCCTGAAGACGCATTGCAAACTTTCGCTGCTGGTGCGCCGCGATCCCGATGGCGTGCGCAGCTACGCCCACATCGGAACCGGCAACTACAACGCTACGACAGCGCGGATTTATACCGATCTCAGCCTGTTTACGGCGAATCCTGAGATTACCCGCGCGGTGCATGACGTATTCAGTTTTCTCACTGCGTACGCCGAGAATCCGAGCTACGAACCGCTGCTGGTGGCCCCGCTTGATCTGGCGGAAAAAGTGATTGCGCTGATCGATCGCGAGGCCGAGCACGCGCGCCTGGGCCGCCCGGCGCGGATCATCGCCAAGATGAACGCATTGCTCGACAAGAACGTCATTCAGGCTTTGTATCGCGCTTCCCAGGCGGGGGTGGAGATCGATCTGATTGTGCGCGGCATTTGCGCTCTACGGCCGGGCAAGCGGGGAGTGAGCGACCGCATCCGAGTGCGGAGTATCGTGGGGCGCTTTCTCGAGCACAGCCGGATTTACTACTTCGCTAATGGCGAGGAGGAAGAAATCTACATCGGCAGCGCCGACTGGATGCCGCGAAATCTTTACGAGCGAGTTGAAGTTCTGGTGCCTTTGCGCGATGAATTCCTGCGTGAGCGCGTGCGCCGCGAGATTCTCGACGCCTATCTGGCGGATAACCGCAAGGCTCGTATCCTGCTGCGCGATGCCACTTACATTCGGGCATGGCAACCGATGCAGGGCAAACGCAATCGCAAACCGCCGACGGGAGCAGCCGCCTTCAGCGCGCAGGATTTTCTGATCGGCGTCGCGGAAGGCCGACAGCCGGCGGCCTTCGCGATACCGCAACTGCCCTCGCCCAAGCGCAAAGCTCCCGCTGGAAGAGTACGATAGGCCAGAGAACAACAATCAGAGAACGATAGCCGAGAGTACGATAATTCGGAATGATCATTTATTTTTTGCGTCACGCCAGCGCCGGCGAACCCTTCGCTAACCCGAAGAAGGACGAGAAACGCGCGCTCGATAAAGATGGCATCGAGCAATGCGGTTACGTAGGCCGCGCTCTGGCTGCGATTGAGGCGCAGGTGGATTGCATTATTTCGAGCCCGCTCAAGCGTGCCACGCAAACCGCTTCACTGGTCGGGAACGAGATGGGGTACGAAGGCAAACTGCAGATCGAAACCGCGCTGCGTCCGGGCGCGACCTTCGCCGACTTCCGCCATCTGCTGGAAAAGTATGCGAAGCAGGAATCGATCATGGTAGTGGGTCACAATCCCAACCTCAGCCAGTTCCTCGGCACCGTAATCAGCGAATCGGGCTGCGAAGCTTCTGTTGAACTGAAAAAAGGAGCCGTGGCTCGCGTCGACATGCGCCGCAGTTCGGGGACGCTGATGTGGTGCCTGACGCCGAAAGCGCTGCGCACTCTTTACACCGCGGCGGTGGAGAGTTCCCGCCCAAAAACTTCGCGGAAGTAAGCGCAGTCCTTCTCGATCGCCCAGAGTTCCAGGTCTACTCCCATGCGCCGGCGGGGCACCAGGGTCAGGCGAATTTCCGCAGCCCGCTGGCTGACGCGCACCTTTTGCACGGCTCGGGTGCGGCCCAGGTTCAGCGCGCGCGCCAGGCGCAGCAGCAGAATCGCTTTCTGCACGCCGGCGCGGTCCGCGGGATCAAGCGCCTTCATGGGGGCTTCTTCCGAAGCAGGACGCGACTTTCCGAGATAGCGGGCTATGGCCGCGATAATTCGGCGCTGCTGCGGCGTGTAGCCCAGAATCTCCGAGTTCGCAATGACGTAATAGGTGTGCCGGTGATGGCCGTTGCGGTTCACGTAGTCGCCCACTTCGTAAAGCATGGCCGCCGCCGAGAGCCACTCGCGGAATTCCGGCGGCAGCCCGTGCACCGAACGCAGCGCCGAGAACAAGAACGTGGCGGATTCGCGCACATCGAGCGCATGCTTCAGGTCCACTTGATAGTGAGCAACGGCACTGGTGATCGATTCCCAGCGTTCCGATTCAATCTGTTTTCCCGAACGCGTGCTGTGGTCGTGCTCAGCCGCCATCTGAGCCAGCAGCCCATCGCGCAGGCCCAGCGGAGAATAACGGAAACCTTTGAGATGGCAGCGATCGAGCAATTCGTGATAAACGATCGCCCCGGCCACAATAATTTCCGCCCGCCGCGGACCGATGCCTTCAATCTGTTGCCGTTTGTCCAGCGGAAGGCGCGCCAGTTGCTTGGCGATTCGCGTCATCTCACCACGGGAGACGACTGTTCGCTGGCGGCTGCCGTTCTTTCGCAGATGGCTCGCCGCAGCAGCTAGCGCCGCAGCGGTTCCGGAAGTGGCAATCACATTCTTGACCTTTGCCGCGACCACGCGCGATGCGATGCGGTTCACTTCGCGCGCCACGAACCCTTGCAGCCGTTTGAGTTCGCCCTTGCGCGGCGGGTCGTGGCTAAGGAATTCATCAGTCAGACGAACCGAACCCAACGGCAAGCTCACCGTGTCGCGGATGTGCCCGCGTCCCGAGACAGTCAGCTCGCAGCTGCCGCCTCCCAGATCCATCATCAAGGCGGGCGAGCTGTCGACGCGGAGATTCGCGACCAGCCCCAGATGAATCAGGCGAGCTTCTTCCAATCCCGAGATGATTTCAACCTTCCAGCCGGTGGCCGAGCGCACCCACTCCAGAAAAGCTTGCGAATTGCGGGCATCCCGCAAAGCGCTGGTGGCAACCACGCGGACAGGATCCGTAACGACTTGTTGTGTGGCCCGGTGAAAGCGGCGCAAGACTTTAACCGTCTCGGCCATCGACTCGGGAGTGAGAAAGCCGGAACGAAACACGCCTTCGCCCAACCGCGTGACCTCGCGGTCTTCGTGGATGGAACGAAGGCGTCCACGCGTGAGGCGCGCGATCTTCAGCCGAACGGAATTGGAGCCGATATCAACCGCGGCGAACGTTGGCATGAGGCAAGGCCAACAGTTTACATGCCTAATGTCGTCCGGTCATCAAGCCATGTCAGCAGAAGTATGTCAGCGTGTCGGCGCCTGGATTTCGAAGAATAACCGAGCCGTCACGCCGCCGAAGTTGCGGGTTGGTCCGGTCTTGCCGTGGCCCGAGGGGGAGCCGGTGCAGCGGGTTTGGGCGAAGCGATCAGATTGCCGCGCATCGATGACAGCACCGCGACCGCGTGGCGGAATTTTGCTCCGGTCACGTTGCGCAATTCTGCCATCAGAGGAGACTCCCGAACCTCGCCCAGATGGCCGGACGCGGTTTGCGTCAGCGTTAGCCAATCATGCCAATCGCCCAACGCGTCCTGGATACGTTTCACTCCGGCGATGAACTGTTCCGCTTTCGCCGAGGGCACGGCGAATTCGGCCGCGTAGCGGGCGCGCTTACTCAGGATTCTGTACTGATGCAGCAGCGCCTCGGTGACAGGAGCGTCCTGCCGGTGAACCGCTTCCAGCATTCCTGCGGCGACTGGAAGGGGATCGCGGCTCGCTTCCGGATCGAAGTTCTTCCCGGCGCGCTTCAGCCGTTTGCGAATCCCCCGGACAGTGTCTTTATCGGCAGCTTTCCGGAGTTTCTTTTCCTGCTGCGCCCGCAATTCGATTAGACGGTTCACCAGCTGCGTTTTGCGCCGTGGTTCTCCCGGGAGTTTCATGCTGCGCAAAGCAGCCAACTGGACGTCGAGATCACGCACCTTACCTGCGCGTTTGCGAATTCGGCCCAGCAACTTCAGAAGCTTTTTCTGATTGCGGTCCAGTTCCGGCGAGAGCTCGCCCAGCAGGATCTGCAGGCGGCGCGTGCCGGTACGGAAACGGTGTACGTTCTCCGCCGGCGGTTTCGAGGAAAGCTTGACTAGGTCCTGTTCAAGCTTCTGAAAAACCGCACGGCTGCGCTTTGGCTCGATCGACATAACGAAGAAAAATAGAACCGGACCGGCAGATGAAAATACCGGCTTGCCGGGGAAAAGGCAACCTGAAAACCTGTTGATTTTAACATCCTGTTAACAAGGCTCTGCTACCTTGAGGCACGAATGGCCTTTTCTGCATTGCCTCGGCCCAATATGCCGGCTCCGCAACCTGTTGAAGCGACGAAGGTTAGTAGCCTCCCTCCAGCGGGGCGGCGAGCTGAGCCTTTTCTTCGTGGGCGCCGCCGCGAAACCGGTGATCGGGTGTTCAAAGCCGCCATGCTGCTGTGCGGCCTGGCTGTGCTAGCAACGCTCGTGCTGATTGTCTATGAGTTGACCTTGCGTTCCGGACCTTCCTGGCATGCGTTCGGATTCAAGTTCTTCGCCGGGCATGATTGGGATCCGGTGAACGAACACTTCGGCGCGTTGCCGTTCGTTTACGGAACTTTGGTCTCTTCGTTCCTTGCTTTGCTCATTGCCGTGCCGCTTTCGATTGGAGTTGCGGTGTTTACGACCGAGATGTGTCCCAAGGCTCTGCGTGGGCCGCTCTCGTTCTTTGTGGAATTGCTGGCGGCGATTCCGAGCGTGGTTTACGGGCTGTGGGCGATCTTTGTTCTGGTTCCGATCCTCAGCAACTACGTCGAACCTTTTCTGGCCCGCACTTTGGGCTGGAGCGGTTTCTTCGATGGTCCGCCTTACGGCATCAGCATGCTCGCCGCGGGAATTATCCTGGCCATCATGATTATCCCCATCATTTCTTCGATCACGCGAGAAGTGTTGATGGTAGTGCCGCAGCACCAGCGGGAGGCCGCGCTCGCCCTCGGCGCCACGCGCTGGGAAATGATTCGTGTCGGCGTGCTGCGCAATGCGCGGGCTGGCATCATGGGCGGCATCATCCTGGGGCTGGGACGCGCCCTCGGGGAAACTATGGCGGTGACCATGGTGATCGGCAACCGGCCCGAGATCGCGAAGTCGCTGTTCGCTCCGGGGTACACCATGGCCAGCGTGCTGGCCAACGAATTCAGCGAGGCCACCGGCGACGTTTACCTCTCTGCTCTGATCGAAATTGGACTAGCTCTGTTCCTGGTCACGATCGTGGTCAACGCTCTGGCGCGATTGCTGGTGTGGACCGTCACGCGCGGCCAGCCTTCGAGGGCCAATGCCTGAGACCATCAAGAGTTCCGCGCTGCACACCGTCGCGCCGATCGCCTTGCGACGCCGCATCACCGACCACGTAATGACTGGCGTGGCCGTGCTTACGGTGATCCTTGTGCTGGCACCGTTGTTTGCGATATTCGCTTACCTTGTCTATCGCGGCGTTGGGTCGATCAACTGGGCCTTTCTCACGCAGACACCGAAGCCGGTCGGCGAAGCGGGCGGAGGCATGGCCAATGCTATTGTGGGCTCGGGGTTTATCCTCGCGCTTGCGAGCATTCTGGGAGTGCCGGTGGGCGTGGGTGCCGGCATCTATCTCGCCGAGTATGGCCGCAACCGTTTTGGGGATGTCATTCGCTTCACTGCCGACGTTCTGAACGGGGTGCCTTCGATCGTGATCGGTATCGTGGCTTACGCGATCGTCGTTCTTACCCAGAAACACTTCTCCGCGCTGGCAGGCGGAGTTGCGCTCGCCATCATGATGATTCCCACGATCACGCGCACGACTGAAGAAATGCTTCTGCTGGTGCCGCAGGCCTTGCGCGAAGCCGCGTACGGGCTTGGGATTCCGCGCTGGCGCACCACGCTCTCCATCACGCTGCGCACTGCAACCTCCGGCGTGATTACGGGAATCATGCTGGCCTTTGCCCGGGTCGCGGGCGAGACCGCTCCGCTGCTCTTTACCGCGTTCGGCAATCAGTTTTGGAATCTGAGAGTCAACGAGCCGACCGCGGCACTGCCGCTGCAAATATTCAACTATGCCATTTCTCCTTACGATGAATGGCACCGGCAGGCGTGGGCCGGGGCGCTCGTGCTCATCATCCTCATCGTGACTGCGGTCTCGGCTGTGCGCTTTGCCGTACGCCGTGGTACCTTCGGAGCGGCATAGTCTATGGGTGTTGGAATCCAGATCGAAAACCTGAATGCCTGGTACGGCAAGACCCAGGCGCTGTACGACGTCAAGCTGACGGTGGCGGCGAACCACGCCACAGCGCTGATTGGGCCTTCGGGCTGCGGCAAGTCGACGTTTATCCGCTGCCTGAACCGCATGCATGAAACCATCCCTGAGGCGCGAGTGACAGGCAGCGTGCGCATCGGCGAAATCAACGCCTACAACGGCACTTCGGCGACCCAGTTGCGCCGCCGGGTTGGCATGGTCTTTCAAAAAGCCAATCCCTTTCCGACCATGTCGATCTACGACAACGTCGCTTCGGGTCTGAAGCTGAACGGGTTTCGCGATCGCGGCAAGCTCGACGATATCGTGCATCGATCGCTTGACTCTGCCGCGCTGTGGGACGAAGTAAAAGATCAGGTTCACAAGAAATCAGGCGCCAGCCTTTCCGGCGGCCAACAGCAACGGTTGTGCATCGCCCGCGCTCTGGCAGTCGAGCCTGAAGTGCTGCTGATGGATGAGCCCTGTTCGGCGCTTGATCCCATCTCTACGGGCAAGATCGAGGAGTTGATCTTTCAGCTTAAAGAGCGGTATACGATAGTGATTGTGACGCACAACATGCAGCAGGCGGCTCGCGTCGCCGAGTTTACAGGATTCTTCCTGCTGGGCCGGATGATTGAGTTCGATAAGACGGAGAAAATCTTCACTAAGCCGTCAGACAAGAAAACCGAAGACTACATTACAGGAAGATTTGGATAGGCCTCTTAAGCAAGGAAGGTTGGGATAATGCGCACGCGTTTTCAGCAAGGGCTCGACGATCTACGCCAGAGGCTGCTCCGCATGGGCGGGCTAGCGGAACAGGCGGTGGATCGCGCCCGTCAGGCATATGTCGATCGCGACCTCGCCCGCTGCCAGATGGTTCTCGAAAGCGAAACCCTCATCAACACTGCCGAGCGGGAGATTGACGAGGCTGCCTTCGACTTGCTGGCCATGCAACAGCCCATGGCGGTCGACCTGCGATTTATCCTCGCCGTCACCAAGATCAATTCCGACCTGGAGCGCGTCGGTGATCAGGCAGTTAACATCGCCGAGCGTGTGATGGACATGGTCGAGCTTCCAGCTGCAGACCTACCCGTAGATATCGCGCGTATGGGCGCGGCGGTGAGCGCCATGGTGCGCCGGGCGCTCGAATCGTTCATCGAAGGTAAGGCGGAACTCGCCCAGGCGGTGCTCGAAATGGATAGCGTTGTCGATCGCATGAAGGACGATGCCTTCATTCAGTTAGTGAAGACGATGAACCAGCGTCCCGAAGTAGTGCGGCAGGCCCTCGATGCGCTGCTGGTGGCGCGCAATCTGGAGCGCGTCGCCGACCATGCCACCAACATCGCCGAGGATGTCATCTTCTGGGTGCAGGGCGCCGATGTTCGCCACAATGCGAGTACGGAAGAACACTCCGAGCATTCACCTACTCACGAACTGCCAACGCGCGCTTCGGGAGTTTAGGAAAGCCCAAGTAGTTTTGTCATCCTGAGCGGAGCGGATTGATTCGCGAAGCGAATCGGTCTGCGGAGTCGAAGGATCCCTTTCACTCTTTTCTTCCGATTCCTTTGACCGCGGCGTCCTGCCTGAATTAGGCTCATCTTTCTCACCTGTTGCAGATGAAATCCCCGCGGAGGCTCCGTGACCCGATTCTGCCATGTTGTTCTCTCAGCTGCGTTTCTCGCCCTGCAGGTTGGGTTTTCCCTCGCGCAGGATGGCCCGCCCGAAACGTCATCGATTCCGCTGCCCACCAGCAAGACCCTGACCGTTCCCACGCCCGGCCGAATCGGCAGCACCAACAGTTTCCCGGCAACCATCGCAGTCAGCCCGGAAGGCCACTACGCCGCGCTCTTGAACAACGGCTACGGAACGCAGGAGACCATGGCCATGCAATCGATTGCAGTTCTAGATTTGAAGACGAATCAAATCACCGACTTTCCTGACAAGCGCTTTGGGGAAGAAGTGCACCAGAGTTACTTCCTCGGTTTGGTCTTCAGCTCCGATGGCAAGCACTTGTATGCGTCGGTCGCTTCAATCACGGATCCGACGGGTCAGAAGCCGGGAGATACCGGCAATGGGATTGCGGTCTACGGCTTCACCGGCGGCAAGGTCGCTCCCGAACGATTCATCGCCATCGAACCCCAGTCGCTCGCCGCGGGGAAAAAAGTTGCCATCGATCTGCGGAAGACCGCGCCGGGCACTGCGATTCCTTATCCCGCAGGATTGGCGGTGGTTTCCTCTGGAGGCCGCGACCGGCTCCTCGTCGCCGACGATCTTTCCGATAACGCGGTGCTGCTCGACATCGCGAGCGGTAAAGTGCTTCAACGTTTCGACCTCAGCACGAGCGGTCTGGTGCCATCTTCGTTCCCCTATACCTGCGCTGCCACGCGCGACGGCCGCCGCGCCTGGTGCAGCTTGTGGAATGCTTCGCAAGTCGCGGCCCTTGACTTGACCAACGGCAAAGTTGCGCGCTGGATCAAGTTCGAGGAACCGCCCGACCCGGTGGCTCCGGGCTCGCACCCGACCGCGCTTCTCCTGAGTCCTGACGAGAAGACGCTGTACGTGGCATTGTCGAATGCTGATTCGGTAGTCGCGTTCTCAACCACCGATAATCCGTATGAAGAGAGATTCAACACCGATCCTTCGGCCAAACGCGGGAGTTATCCGACTGCACTTGCTGCCTCCAAGGACGGCACGCGTTTGTTTGTGGCGGATTCCTCGCTCAACGCGATTGTTGTACTAGACACCTCTCCGAAGCGCCAGGGACAGAGCCGCGCTATCCTCGGCTTAATCCCCACCGACTGGTACCCGAGCGCCCTCGCCGTGCACGGCGACGACCTGCTCATCGCCACGGCCAAAGGCCAAGGCACGCGCCCGAACAACGGCGTGGGGAAGACCTCGTGGGAGAATAAACACCACGAGCACCCTTACATTCCCACGTTGCTCCGCGGCTCGATCG
>Ga0209420_1000150_pt1 | contig 43874 bp, 34 predicted proteins | sample BlaSpr_A8_OM1_O1_FD_187972 | JGI IMG/M metagenome (GOLD analysis project Ga0209420, IMG submission 187972) | Forest soil microbial communities from Thunder Bay, Ontario, Canada - Black Spruce, Ontario site 2_A8_OM1_O1 (SPAdes) (version 2) | ecosystem: Environmental > Terrestrial > Soil > Boreal...
AAAACTTCGCACGGATTTATCGCTCTGAGGAATCGCGATGTCCACCCTTAGCCCCGATCAGTGGCAGGCTCTGAGTCCATATCTGGATCAGGCGCTCGCTATGACCGACGATGAGCGTGGCACGTGGTTGTCTTCGCTAAGTTAATGAGGTGTCACAGCCTTACATGCTTATATAATGCCGACCGAAGGAGCGTGGCCGATGCAACAATTAAGCGATGGAAGAGATCGATTTGACCGCAGGGCGTTTTGCAAGGCTGCCGTCGCTGCGACCGCTGTGGGTGTGGTAGAGGCGAGCCTGGGAAGCGCGTTGGCCCATGCAGACCTCACCAAGGAACAGCGTGACAAGATGACGGCGGACGAAATCATCCAGCAGATGAAAGCTGGTAACGAACGGTTCCGGTCGGGCAAACCGCAGCACCGCGATCTCATGCGCGAAGTTAAGGCGACTGCGAAGGGACAGTATCCTGCCGCGATTGTCTTCAGTTGTATTGACTCGCGAGCACCAGCCGAGTTGATTCTCGACTTTGGCATCGGCGATATCTTCAGCGGTCGTGTGGCAGGCAACGTTGCTGACGAGGACATATTGGGCAGCATGGAATTCGCTTGCAAGGTGGCAGGCTCGAAAGTCGTGCTTGTCATGGGCCACACTGCCTGCGGTGCTATCAAGGGTGCCATTGACGATGTGCAGATTGGCAATCTGACCGCATTGTTGGCGAAGATCCGTCCGGCTGTTGAAGCCACTCAGTACACGGGGGAGCGCTCGGCCAAAAACTACGCGTTCGTAGACGCAGTAGCGCGAAAGAACGTGTCATTAACGATCGCCAACATTCGGGAAAAGAGCTCTGTGCTTCGGGACCTCGAATCCAACGGCAGCATAAAGATCGTAGGCTCGATGTACAACCTCGAAACGGGAGTCGTTGAGTTCCTCGCGTAGTGCGCCCTTTTCTGGAATGGCCAAATCGCCTTTCCCTCGCGCGTCGAACCGATTCGCCACGCATTAAGGGATCGACCTTCCTTAGGAAGAGAATGATTGCTCAAGATCGCGGATGAGTCCGGGACCTGCGGGACGCCAGTTCACCCGCTGCTGCGTCCGCAAACTGGAAGCCGGCAAGTCCATGCCGGCAAACAGGGCCAGCCAGCCGAAGTGGGATCTTGCTTCTTCCGGTGAAAGGCTGATCACGGGAACCTTTAGGCCGGTGCCGATTTCTTCTGCAATCAGCCGCAAGGGAATCCCTTCTTCGGCCACCGCGTTGTACCTCGCTCCCCGCTCATACTTTTCCAGCACGAGCCTGTAAAGGCGCGCGGTATCGAGGACATGCACCGCTGGCCATCGATTGGTTCCATTACCGATGCAGGCCGACACACCTTTCTCGCGAGCGACCCGAGTAAGCGAGCTCACGAACCCCTGCTTCACTGTGTTGTGAACTTGAGCGAGACGTATAACGGACACGTTCACACCCTGGTCCGCAGCAGCTGCTCCCGCGTTCTCCGTCGCCTTCCGCGGGTTATGTGTATTGGGATCGTATCTTCTAAGCTTCCTCGGTGGACCTGAGCTCCGGCCGAAGTGAGAGATATCGCGCCTGCATCGGAACGAGTTAGGCCAAGCACTTGGTGACCGGCATGAATGAGCTCGGGGATGATGGTAGAACCGATGAACCCGTTTGCGCCGGTCAAGAAGACTTTCATTAGATTTCCCTCCTGTTGCCTGCTGATTCACGTTGAATGGCAGCGATAATTTTCATAGGCCCTCCTCGAATAGAGAAAAATGGGCACTTCGTCCGGAAGTGCCACTAGTAACAGCGGTAGTGAGTAATTCAGCGAAGCGTGAAGACCACTCGCGGCTTACCGGGCGCGCTCCAGTACTTTTCCACTTCCGAAAGCGGAACGATCTTCGTAGCTATCTGCAGTCTGGCTGGGATGGTCGCATTGAAGACGCTCTTGATTGCTTCCAGGAGTGCTGACGAACGCACGCTCTTGGCCCCGCTGCCCATGAGCACAATAGCGGAAGAACGCAAACCCGCACCCGGCAGGTCTATGCTTTCCTCTCCGCTTGCGCCGCCGACATGCACGAAACGAACGGGTGTCGCATCCTCGACACTCTTCGCGATTGCAGCGATGATCGTTCTTGCACTTTCGTCCCAAAGGTAGTCAACAACTACGTCTATGCCGTTTGCGAACTCTGGCATCAAGGCCTCTTCATACCGTTTCGCTCCAAAAGGGTGAAGGGTTCCCAGTGTGAACGGAATCGTCAGGTCGGCACCCAATCCCTTCACTTCCTCAAGTTCGTCCTCATTACGCCCGGTCGCAATGACCTTTGCCGCTCCGAGATATTTCGCCAGTTGCACTGCCAACCTGCCTGCCGTGCCTGTTGCGCCATTGACCAAGACTGTTTCTCCCGTTCTGAGATGAGCACGTTCCATCATTGCCGCCCACGCAGACATCCCAGGGTTGGCGATTGCAGCTGCGATGATGTCATCCAGATCATCGGGCAGTGGAATGCAATGCTGCGCCTTGACGAGCGATTTCTCCGCGAGCGCACCATACGGAGCCTCCGGGAGAACGAAGTACACGCGCTGTCCTTCGGTAGTCCGCCCTACGCCATCGGTGCCGGCGACCGCCGGAAAGTGGCCGTCAGAACTGTAGTGGGATCCCGATGCACGAGACTTGGTGAGCTGGCTGAGAGCGGAGGCACGAACGGAAATCAGTTCCTCCCCTCCCTTGGGTACTGGCTCGGAGAAATTTGTGTATTGAGGTTTTTGACCAGGCCCGTTAACGACTACTGCTTTCATATGGCTTCCTCTCTTTCTGTGGCCCGCTGCTGTTCGCAGTTAGCACCACTCTAACGACGTTAGAGTAATCTAACACGGGTAGATTTAGTTTGCAAGTGTTGGTACACTGCTGACATGAAGGTGAATCGGGAAATCGTCGTCGAAGCTGGTTTGAAGCTGCTGAATGAGGTTGGACTCGAGCAACTGACTCTGCGCAGACTGGCCAAGGAGTTGAAGATTCAAGCCCCTACGCTCTACTGGCATTTCAAGAGCAAAGAAGCGCTGATTGACGCGGTGGCCACGCTGGTGCTGGCCCAGGGCGCTCCCGGCCTCGTGCCCTCGAAGAGCGCCAATGACTGGAAAACCTGGGTCAACGCTTTTGGTATCGGCCTGCGGCAAACGTTGCTCAAATATCGAGACGGCGCCCGTGTGGTCGCGGGATCGCACCTCACCGATACTGTCTTCATGGAGACCACCGAACTCATTGGAAGTCGCCTGGTCGAGGCCGGGTTTTCGGTTCGAAAGGCGGTTGTGCTCCTGAGCACCGTATACACATTTACCATCAGCTTTGTTATTGAGGAGCAGGCTGTGTTCCCGGTGAGAGGGGAACGCTCACGCGCGTATGATATTCAAAAGCGTAATGCCAAGCTCGACGCGAAGAAGTTCCCCCTCCTACGGCAGAGCGGCGCGATCCTTTTCGATCGCTTTGAGCAACGGTATAAAGACAGCTTGGACCTGATTGTCCGCGGCGCGTCATTTCCCAAGCATGGTTCCGCTCGTGAGGCACCGACAAACGAAAGAGTCGGCAACGGATAGGCTCGGTCTAAACCACCGCGTCACCCCTCGACTGCACACAATTGCCAAAACGACTAGCGGCGAGGCAGCCACCGGCGCACCGAGCGGCGATAGGCCTCGTAGGGGGAGCCGAATGTGGCGCGGAGATGCGGCTCTTCGTAGAAGATGACAAAGAGATGGGCGAGTAGAAGCCATGGCAGAGCGAAGAGCAGAATGGCTGGCGACCGTTCGTACAGGCCGAAGCCTGCGAGCACGAGAAACCCACCGATATACATCGGATTGCGCACGAACTGATACGGACCAGCAGCTACGAACTTACGCGGCGGGTCGATTGGCGCAGGCGTGCCTTCGCCACGGCTCACGAACGTGGCTATGCAGGCGAAGGCGAGGGTTCCACCGGCAGCCATCAGTGCGATGCCCAAAGCGGGCGTCCAGCCGGGAAAGGCAAAGCCGAGACTCGTGTCGTAGCGGCGGTGCAGGCTTAGTGCGACCCAGCCCCATAGAAAAATGAACCCGGTGCTGAATAGTGTGGCGCGAAGTGCGATGAAGAGCGTTTTCATGTCTTGGGCTTTCAAGAAACCAAAAGGGCACTCCGTTCAGTTGGTGTCGAGTTTCGCGCTCGGTTTCTAATTGCAGGAGGTGAGATTTTGCTTTTTTTAGGAACTTACCTACCGATTAAATGCTCAAGAATAGGACCCAACGTAAGCGCAGGGAGAAAACTGAGACCTCCAACTACCAATGCAGTAGCGATTAGCAAACCTGCGAACATCGGCTTGTCCGTGGGCACAGCATTTACTGTCTCCTGCCGTTTGATCTGACTGGCAAGAAGGCCGGCAAGCGCGAGCGCGGGAATTGCTAGGCCGAAGCGTCCCATCATCATGACAAAAGAAGTTGTGAAGTTGTAGAAAAGGGAATTTGCGTTCAGCCCCGCTAAGCTCTGTCCGTTGTTGGCAAAGCAGGAAGCATAAGCGTAGAAGATTTCAGTGAATCCATGAGCTCCAGTATTTGTGACCAGCCCGGCTAGCCCCGCTTTTATCGCTACGGCCAATGCGGTGAAGGCCAAGACAGCCAGCGGACACTCCAGCACGTATAGTGTGATGAATTTCGTTTCAAGGGGTCCGATCTTCTTGCCCAAGTATTCGGGCATTCTGCCAATCATTAATCCCGCCAAGATCAAACCGACTAAAGCGACCATGATGATGCTGTAAATACCGGTGCCTAGACCTCCCCATATAATTTCTCCCAGCAGCATGTTGACGAGCGGCACGGCGCCGCCGAGTGGCGTGTAGCTATCGTGCGAAGAGTTTACCGAGCCGGTAGCCGCATTTGAAGTAACCACGGCCGCCAGTACAGACGCGCCAATACCGAAACGCGCTTCCTTCCCCTCCATGTTGCCGCCCGCTTGGCTTTTTTGTGAGCGCACAGACAGCCTCGCATCCTGCGACAACCGGAGGTTTCCTCTCTGCTCCGTCCAACCGCAAAGCAAAAGTCCTGCCACAAACAGTACGACCATCACGCTGTATAGCACCCAGCCCTGACGCGGTGCTCCGATCATGCGTCCAAAAGTGTTTGTGAACGCGGCTGGAAGCAATACGATTGCAAGCATTTCGATAAAATTGCTTAAGGGCGTAGGATTTTCGTAGGGATGTGCGCCATTCGCATTGAAAAATCCTCCTCCGTTGGTTCCAAGATTCTTGACGCTCTCAAGAGCTGCCACTGGCCCTTGAGGAATAACTTGTTGGCCGCCTCCTAAAGTAGATGCCGAAACGTAGTGGCTCCAGTTCATCGGAACGCCTTGCCCAACCAAAATCAGACTGACGAGCAGGGACAGTGGCAACAATACCCACAGTACAGAACGAACCATATCCACCCAGAAATTGCCTAGCTTGTTCGTCTGCTCGCGGGCGAAGCCCCGAACGAAGGCCACCCCAACCGCCAGTCCGGACGCGCCTGCAAGAAAATTCTGCACAGTGAGGCCAACCATTTGGCTCGTGTAGCTCATGGTTGTTTCACCGCTGTAAGCTTGCCAAGTCGTTGTTGTGACAAAGCTGATTGCCGTGTTCATGGCCAGGTCCGGAGTCATCGGGGTGGTTTGATACTTGGCGAAAAAGAAGGGCAGGAACTGTTGCAGTCTTAGAATCGAGTAAAGTACGAGAGCTCCGACCAAACCGAAAACGATGAAGGCGATGGAGTATTGCGCCCAGTTCATTTCCAGTTCCGGGTCAACACCAGTCAACCTGTAGAGAAAACGTTCAAATGGCCGCAGCACTGGATCCAGGAACGTTTGCTCGCCGCGGAAGACTCGGGTCATATATCCGCCAATTGGTTTAACCAGAACCGTCACTACGGCTATAAACACTAGGTACTGGAGGAGATTGGCGATGCTCACATCACAACTCCTAGAGCGCAATCGCAGGGTGCGAGGACGAATCGTAAATATGGGTGTGTTCGATCAACGCTCGTCCGTCCGGCAGCGTGAGCAAAGTATCATACTTCTCGCTCGCACTTAATTCTGGTACCTGTCGCATTAAGGCGATTCAACAACGAGTAGGACTAAGCGGCCATCTTTATCTAAATGCGACCGCCAGGGGAAACCAGAGGCGATCGCACACGGATGGATGAGCAGTCTTACGAACCATAGTACGGGTGACGGTGGGGAACCGCAGGGCTTCCGCGAAGAGCGGCCACGGAACCCACTGGAGGGGAAACAGGTGCACGTATTTGACGAAAGGAAACATAGACGAGGCTCAGACCTCAACACATTATGTCCCCACAAATCGGCAGAATATCCGAACTAGCCAAGCAGGATAATCAGGCCTAGACAGATCGTTCGACTTATTGCCAACAAATATTCAGGGAAGAAGCCACAACATGTTTATCGCCAGAGCGAATACTGCCGCGACGAAGGTCCGGCGCAGCCAGACAGCGCTTAAAAGCATGACGATTCGGCCGGGCTAATCATTTCGTTCATACATGTCCTAATGACCTGATATTTGAAGCGGTACTTCCGTGTGCCGACTTACTTCTCTGGTCCACGTCCGGATAGCAAAAGACAAAATCTTTCCGAGGTTGTGCAATACCTTGTCCGCGAAGATGGAAGATCAAGAACATGTCCTTTGTTTTCAGTACGCTGGAATGTGGAAGTTGACTTGCTCTTGAGCCATAACCGTTTTCCGAAAAACAAGGGGGAGATATGAATCGAAGGACTTTGTGGGCCCTGACTATAGCTGCCGCCCTATTGGTTTTCCTCTGCATACCCTCGGTCGTCTCAGCCGACAGCGGCCAAACTTGGACTCTAAGTGATGTACTCACTTCGGACGGCGCGACAGCCTCGGGATCCTTCGTCTACAACGCAGGCACGGGCTTGTACAGCAACGTCGATATCGTCACTCTAGCCGGAGAATTTCTTCCGGGAGCCACCTACACGGTTGTGGACGCTGACTTTTTCGCATCCGACTATGTGGTGACGATGGCTAACAATTCGTATGCAGCGGGCACCCCGTTATTGTACATCGAGTTTGAACCCGACTTGACGAGTGCGGGCGGTGTAGTTGAGATGTTCGCCCTTGAGGGGTACTGCAACGCTGGATGTACTGGTTTTGAAGGTGAGGAGGGTCGGGAATTGGAAGGCTATGTCGTCGGCGTCCCTACCCCGGAACCCAGCTTGGCTTTGCTCCTCGGCACCGGGCTTCTCGGTTTGGCACCCTTCCGGCGAAAGCTGGTCGGGCGCTAGTTCGAAAAACCAAATCGCGATATTTCGCAAGGGACAGGCGAGTCAGAAAAGTGGCTCGCCTTTTTCATTTCTGCCCCAGCCCCCTCTTCCCCCGTGGCGCATTTTGCATTTTTTCCCAACGAATTCAACGAACAAGTCGCCAGAGTACTCAAAAACGGGGCTCTCTTCGGGCTTTGCAACTCATTGTATAGTACGAGCCGTTGCTCAGGCCCCTTGATTGTGTAGCAAGCGCCATGCTCAAAGAAATCCAGCCATTACAGAACCCCCCACCTGCTGCGGATCGTGGGTTGGCGAAAGGCCTTGGCCTGATAGATGCGAGCATGATCGTGGCAGGGTCGATGATTGGATCGGGAATTTTTATTGTTTCGGCCGGCATTGCCAGGCAAGTCGGCAGTCCTATTTTGCTTTTGATTGTCTGGCTAGCGACTGGGTTGATGACCATCATGGCGGCCCTGTGCTACGCCGAGCTCGCCGCCGCAATGCCCCTTGCGGGTGGCGAATACGTTTTCTTGCGCGAATCTCTTGGGAGGATGTGGGGCTTCCTATACGGCTGGGCCACGCTGCTGGTGATCCAAACCGCGACCATTGCAGCGGTTGCCATCGCGTTCGCAAACTTCACCGGATTACTGGTTCCCTGGTTTTCATCTTCCGCATGGATTTGGAAACTGGGCGATTTCGGACCCTATGAAACGTGGTTTGGTTCGCTAGGCCCCTACAAAGTTGGGTTGAACACACAAAACCTGCTGGCTATCTCTTCGATTGCGTTTCTTACCTGGACGAACACGCGCGGCCTGCGCGTTGGATCGATCGTACAGAACATTTTTACGGCCGCAAAAATCGCTGCTCTGGCAGGACTGACGCTGCTCGGATTTGTGTTTACCAGGCGGGCAGCACGCAATGCAAATTTCTCGAACTTTTGGCGGAACGCCAACGGTTTCGGCCTGCACGCTTATCAAGGCGGCCAACATATTGTGTGGATCAATACCCTGACATTGGTTGGACTGGCAATGGTGGGCGCTCTGTTTTCGTCGAGCGCCTGGACCAACGTCACTTACGTCGCGGCCGAAGTAAAAAAACCGAAGCGCAATCTTCCACTGGCATTGATGTTGGGAACCGGAATTGTCACCCTGCTCTACCTGCTGGCGAATCTTGCATATTTGAACGTGCTGCCGCTGGTTGGCACGTCTGGCGGAGGATCGGTTCTCGAACGAGGGATTCAATTTGCCACCGAAGATCGCGTCGGCACGGCCGTAGCGGAGGCGATTATGGGTTCCAGTGGCGCGGCACTGGTAGCCATTGCTGTCATAATCTCGACGTTTGGCTGTAACAACGGCCTGATTCTGGCGGGGCCGCGCGTTTACTATGCAATGGCCAAGGATGGCTTGTTTTTCAAAAGTGTCGGCGGCGTGAATCGGCAAAATACTCCCTGGGTTGCGCTGTGGGTTCAATGCGTGTGGGCCTGTGTTTTATGTCTCTCGGGTACATACGGGCAATTACTCGAGTTTTTGGTTTTTGCTGTAGTGATGTTTTACATCCTGACCGTGCTGGGTCTTTTTCTCCTGCGCTTCCGACGGCCGGACATGGAACGGCCTTATCGGGTCTTCTGTTATCCGGTGCTACCCGCGATCTATCTCCTGCTAGCTTTATTTATCGAAGTGCAATTGTTGCGCTACAAGCCGCAGTACACCTGGCCGGGATTGGCGATCATTTTGTCAGGAGTGCCGGTCTATTGGCTGTGGCAGAAATCGCAAAGCGCTGGATTGCGAAGGCATCAAGAGGGCCAAAGCTAGAGTTTCGCCAAGTGCATTTCGATCAGCGCAGCGCTCTGAGTTCGACGCCGCCTCGCTTTAGATTTTGCGCCACCGCCGCGGCTATCTTCGACGCGCCCGGAGTGTCGCCATGAATGCAGATGGTCTGCGCCTTCACGGGAACTTTGACGCCGTCGTGGGAGCTTACGGAAGCGTGCTCGATGATTTGCAAGGCTTGGTGTGCAGCTTCGACTGGATCGCGAATTAGCGCGTCATCACACTTGCGCGAACGGAGAGTTCCATTGGTTTCGTAACGTCGGTCGGCAAAACCCTCAGCGGCGACTCGGAATCCAGCTTCTCGAAAGACATCCAGCATTAACGAGCCCGCTAGGCCCACAAGCGTGACGTCCCGGCTCCAGCGAGCAACCCCACCAGCAATCGCCTGGGCCAACATGCGATTCCCTGCAGCTTGATTGTATAGTGCGCCGTGTGGCTTCACGTGCGTAAGGCGAACTCCGCAATGGTCGGCAACTTCAGCGAGCGCTGTCACCTGCTCGAAAACAGAATCGGTGATGGCTTCCAGCGATAGATTCAATTCCAGCCGGCCAAAATTGGCGCGATCTGGATAGCCCGGATGGGCTCCGATGGCCAGCTTCCAACGAAGCGCCTGCTCAATCGTTGCTTTCATGGTCTGCGCGTTGCCTGCATGTCCACCGCAGGCGATGTTGACCGACGTGAGCGAGGGCATCAACAATTCCTGGGAGCCGTCGTATATGGCGTCGGGAAACTCGCCCATATCACAATTCAGGTCGATGCGCTTCATTCCAAAATCGACTCCTCGGATGCCAGCAGTTTCTCTTGTTCGATGAGCAGAGACCGCGCGGTTTCCAGGGTGACTTGCTCAAAGCGAATCTCATCGCGAGGGCGAAGCTGCCCGACGCAGTGCAAGTCCGCGGAAATCACGTTGCAGATCTTCGGATAGCCACCGGTCGTCTGTTGTTCGACAAAAAGTATGATCGGCATGCCTCCGTGTGGCACCTGAACGGCGCCCAGCGAAACGCCTTCGGTAATCATCTCTCCCCCGGAACTTTGTGTCACCGGCGCGCTTTCGAGTCGAAGACCCATGCGATTGGATTGCTCACCGACGCGATAGGTGCCGGCATAGAAGGAGCGCAACGAAGATTCCGTAAACCAATCCGATTGAGGCCCTGCGGTGACGCGCAAGACCTGACGTGCCGACAGATAGGTCTGTAGTCGCGGAGCAAGCTTTCTCTTGCGGAAAGATTTGGTCGCGGACCCGATGTGCACTACATCTCCTTTTCGCAGCGGACGGCCCTCGAACCCGCCCAGCCCACTTAGAAGGTGCGTCGATGCGCTACCCAGAAGAGGCTTCACAGCGATTCCGCCCTGCACGCATAAGTAACAGCGCGCTCCTGAACGCGCGGAGCCCACGCGAAGCGTTTGACCTGGCAGAGCTTCAAACGCAGTCCATGAATTGACGGTTGCGCCATCCAGAGTCGAGCTGAAATCAGCACCTGCCAGCGCCAGAACCGCGCCCTCCGGAAATAAGAATGTGCCGCCGAGAAGCGTCATTTCCAGTCCGGCCGCGCCCTCCGGATTCGCGACGAGGCGATTTCCAAGGCGCAGCGATATAGAATCGGCGGCTCCCGACGGTGATACGCCCAGAGGACCAAAGCCTTCTCGCCCCAGATCCTGCACCGTGGTGAGCAGCCCCGGCGCTTGAACGTGAATAACGCTCATGCATTCCCCAGCGCCGCGAACTGAGCGTTCGAAATCGGCGTAAAGCGCACGCGATCTCCAATGGACAGGAGGCTTCTATTATTTCGGTCTGGACGAAACATCGCGGTGGCTGTGCGCCCGATCAGTCTCCAGCCACCGGGGCTAGCGAATGGATACACTCCGGTTTGTCTACCGGCAATTCCGACGCTTCCCGGGGGCACGTTCCGGCGTGGCGTAGCCAGACGAGGCGTCGACAACGCCTGCGGCAATTCGCCGAGATACGCGAAGCCAGGCACGAAGCCAAGGAAGTACACGACGTAGGTAACAGAGGAGTGCAGTTCGACCGCCAGAGCGGGCGTAATGCCGCAGATCGAAGCTACCTCGTCCAAATCCGGACCAAATTCGCCGCCGTAGGACACGGGAATTTCTATCTGTCGTTCCTCCGGAAGACGTACGTCTTGCAGGCGATCGAGATAGCCTCGCAGAATCATTTCGAGGTCGCTGTGGCTCAGCTGGAGGACATCAAAATCGACCAGAAGCGAGCAATACGCGGGATGAAGATTTCGGATGCCTGTTACAGGTTCCAATTCGAGAACGTGTAGCAATCGCCTAACCTGCTGATGGGCATCGATCGAAATCTCCTTGCCAAAGTAGACTAGGAGCGATTGGTCGCTGGCGGGTTGGAATCGCGCGCATTCGGTCAAGGATGTCAGCATGAGACTGGACGCCGGAGAATGCGGTCCACGACGGTTCTCGGTTATTTTCCAACAAATTACGTTCTAACAGACAAAAATTAGCGAAGCATTATGGATTGAGTTGGGGCAGAGAACTCATCAGACGAGTTTATGGAGAGTCGGATTACCTGGCAACTGACCCGAAGAAATTCCTTTCCGGCACGACTACTGAGCGCCGACGCTGCAATGTCCGCCTTCGGAGTCCACGAATTGGGCAAGTAAACCGCCGAAATCTTGTTTGGTCGGTGGCATGGTGAACTGGACTCCCTTTGCGAGCATATCTTGGTGGAATTTATGGATGTCGGGAACGGTGAAGCCCAATTCAACGGCTCCCGCGGGGTTTTTTGCCGATGCTGGATGCAAAGCAAGGCTCGTTTCACCCGTTACAAATTCGCTCCAGTCAGGAGACTCGAACTTCAACTGTAAGCCGAGCACGTCACGATAGTATCTCACCGCGCGATTCATATCAGCGACAAACTTGATTACATAGCTGAGCTTCATAAGGTGCCCTCCTTGGGCGGGAGAATATCTTACAGATCGCGAGAAGTCCAAAACCGTTCGGTTCGTGCCAGGAAATTACCGACTACAGCGGCGAAAAGGCCTCAGTTACAACCCATGGCGTGACCAACGGTGGAGGGTAGATAGGCGCAAGCGTAAAGCTTTGCCATTGCCGTTGTAGATGTAGATGTTTCGTGCGAAGCGCCACCACGTCCCGACAAAATCGAGCGTGACGCAACCATTACACTGTCGTGGACCGAGTTGAGGCCTGTATGGACGGAAGCAACTTCATGGATGTCGCCACCCTGTGAAGCAGCCACCACGGAGGTTTTGTCACCGCAAGATGCCGATCCGATCATGCGTGCCGCGAAACATGTGGCACGAGAAAGAATTGCGATCGGTTCATGCGTTTTGGCTGTCGAGCTTTCGTCAAACGTTCTCGACACGCGGTGCGCTGGCGTAGCAGAAACCGTGCCCTTCGAAACTGCAGAAGCTTCCACGGTGATCACCAGGTCGGTTGCATTGTAGCTAATGTTCCAGGTCTCGCCGCCGGTAAGCGTGGGCAGGTTGACCGTCGTGAACGTGCCGGTTTCCGAGGCGTAGTTTAAAATGTCAAATGAGTCGTCTACGGCGAGAGTAAAGCCGGTCAATGTGTCGACATCCAGCGTGCCACCTAACGTAGCCGCGCCGGTGACATTCAGTACATCATACTTGGTGTTGGGTGTGGTGCCGTCCAAGTCGATGTTGAGAATGCCCGCGCCACTTTCGGCGTAGGTGCCGCTGATGGTGAGGTCCCCAATCTTCTTGATTCCATCGCCGGGATTAATCGTTCCGCCGGTGAGGTTGAAGTTGCCGACGAGCGTGCCTTGAGTGCCGTTGGTGATGCCGGCTGCGCTGCCGTAGATGAATCCGCCGAAAACATTGATGCCCGTGGAGCTGCTGAGTACACCATCAACTGTCGTGGTGCCGCCGGTCTGCGCATAATTGCCATTCACAATTAATTTCGTGATACCGGTTCCAGTGGACTTCTGGACATCCACAATGCCCGCGTTCGAGAACGACCCGCCAGTGGTGAAATTCCGATTGGTCGTAAGCGTAAAGCTTCCCGTGCTTCCGTTCGTTGCAAAGTTCGCCAGCGCATTGGCGCCGGTCTGATCGATGATGGAAGACTTGGTGGTGTCCGCCCCTGCCAGCGTGATATTCGCGTCGTTCGTAACGATGTCGGACGAATCGCCCATATTGTTGAACTGCAGCTGGCCCGTCGCTGTCAGGTTGTAGTTTCCGCCCGTAAGTGTGGACGTAGTGCCGTTGAAGTTTGTGAGTTGCGTCGAAGCATTGAACTTCCCGCCAGCTGCCACGGCCAGTGTGCCGCTATTAGTGAAAACGTTCGCGTCGTTGAAAGTCGCTCCGTTAACGGTGAAAATGCCGTTGGTCCCGTTGTTGGCGAAACTGGCCAGAGCGTTCGCGCTGTCAGAAGTATCTATAATCAACGCCTTTGCGCCTGATAGGGTGATAGCGGCCTGGTTGGTGACGATGCCGACTGCGGCGGCATTAAATTCCAGCGTCCCTGCCACAATGTAGGTGCCACCGGTCAGCGTCCCGCCACTAAAGTTGTTGAACGGACCGCTTTCGATGATGACCGTGTTCTTCGCGCCCACATTCAGGACGCCGTTCTTCGTGGCGCTGCTGTTGCTAAAGCCCGCCGCGCTCGTGTCGATGAACAGAGTCGACGCAGTTTTCTCATTGGCGAGAAGCGAGCCTGTGTTAACCAAACCGATTTCGCCGTCCCCGATGTTTCCCTCTCCTGCAATCGTGTTTTGGTTGGTGAGCGTCCCACTGCCCAGGATAAAATTGTTGGCATTGTCGCTCAGGATTACGCTGCCCGTGCCGGCCAGTGTAACGTTGCCATTGATAGCGAGTTGCGTGCTGTCGCCTGAGCTTCCAATGTTTATCGTTCCCTTATTCGTTATCGTTCCCGCTGCAAGATTGACTACCTGACCGTCGCCCAGATTCAGAGCCGTGCCGCTTGAGATCGTCACGCCGTTCAGCGTAGACCCGTATTCCGCCAAGAACTCGCCGCCTGCGCTGCCCGTCAGTGTTCCACCAATGATCGTAGTTCCGGACAACACGACGGTGGAATTAGTCCCGGTGGCCAGAATTGTTCCCGCACCAGTGTTCGTGTATATTCCGCCAGCGAGGATCAGAGTTGCACCGCTGGTTGCCTCTAGCAGGCCGGTGTTGGTAGCGCCGTTGCTGATCTGCAGCGTGAGGCTGGCGGACTGGTTCGCATTGATCGTTCCGGAATTGTTCAGCGCCATCTGACCGCCGCCGATGTTTCCCGCCCCCTGAATTGTGGATTGATTTGTAAGCGTATCGGACCCCACCGCTCCCAAGATAGAGTTGTCGATACTATTGGACATGGTGAGCGTGCCGGCGCCGCTTAGGGTGACGCTTGCTCCGATAATCAGCTCAGTCTCTTCGCCGCTTGAATTCATCGTAATCATGCCCGCGTTGCTAACATTGCTTCCCAGGACGAGCTCTCCTCCATCATCGATCTTCACCTGCCCGCCCGACGGATTGGTCAGCGCGCCGCCGATGGTGTTGTCGGTGCCGCCGATGACCTCAATGGTGCTCGTAGAGCTGTTGCCGAGCGCCGTGTTGATCGTCGCATTGGACAGTTGGATCGTTCCCGCTCCCGTCTGCGTGATGGTCCCTCCATTGATTGTCACGCCTCCATCGAACAGAATCGTGCTCGCAGCGTTGAGAATTGTCCCACCGGTATTTGCGTAAGTGCCTCCGGCAAACGTCAGCGTCGCGCCATTGCTAGCCTCCAGGGTTCCGGTGTTGGTAGCACCGTTGCTGATTTGAAGGATGAGCCCGGCGGGCTGATTGGCATCAATCGTTCCGGAATTGTTCAGCGCCATAGAGCCGAGGCCAATGTCTCCCGCTCCCTGAATCGTGGATTGATTCGTCAGCATATTGGACGCGGCCGTGCCCACGATAAAGTTGTCCATACTATTCGACATGGTGAATGTACCGGTTCCGCTCAACGTCACATTCGCGGCGCCGATATACAGGAAGGTCTGGCTGCCGGCTGAATTCATTGTCATCGTGCCGGCGTTGTTGATGCTCGACCCCGCTCCTAACGTGAGAGAGGCTCCATTATCGATTTCGGCCTGGCCGCCATTCGCCGGATTTAGAAGTTCGGCATTGATGGTGGTCGTTGTACCGCTTTGAAACTCCAGCGTCCCGCCTGTTTGGGTTACCGTGCCGCCGTTTATTGTGACGCCATTGCTAAACTGCACGGTCGAGCCAGCGCCTGCCTGAATCATCCCGCCCGTATTGTTGTATGTTCCCCCCAGCAAGACGAGCGTGCCGCCATTCGTTGCTTCGAGTATTCCCGAATTTGTGGCCCCATTTTCGATCTGAATAGTGAGAGCAGCGGACTGATTGGCGTTAATCGTTCCCGAATTATTCAGGATTAGCCCGGCCTGGCCGATGTTTCCTGCTCCCTGGATGGTTTCCTGGTTGTTGAGCGTGCCGCCGCCGAGGATGAGGTTGTTTGTGTTGGCCGTCATCGTTACGCTGCCCATGCCGGCCAGAGTAGTGACGCCGTTGATAGCGAGTTCTGTGCTGTCGCCCGAACTTTCCAAGTTTATTGCGCCGTTATTGGTGATCGTTCCGGCTCCAAGATTGAGCACCTGACCGTCAGCCACATTCACCGCTGTGCCGCTCGAGATGGTCACGCCGTTCAGCGTAGAAAAGAATTCCGCCACGATCTGGCCGCCGGCACTGCTCGCGAGGGTTCCGCCACTAACCGTGGTTCCGTCCAGCACAACTTGTGAATTGGTCCCCGTGGCCAAAAATGTTCCGGTACCGCTATTCGAGTAGGTTCCGCCAAGGAGCATCAAAGTTGCGCCGTTGGTGGCTTCTAGAGTGCCGGAGTTAGTAGCGCCGTTGCTGATCTGCAGCGAGAGGGCGACAGTCTGGTTCGCATCGATCGTTCCGGAATTGTTCAGAGCCATCTTGGCATCGCCGATGTTTCCCGATCCTTGGATAGTGGATTGATTTGTAAAAGTATTGGATGCCGCGGAGCCCTCGATAAAATTGTCGAGATTGTTCGACATGGTGAGCGTGCCGGCTCCGCTCAAAGTCACATTCGCGGCGCCAATAATCAGGAAAGTTCCGGCGCCAGTTGAGTTCATTGTAATCATGCCCGCGTTGCTGATGTTCGACCCGGTTCCCAGAATGACAGTCGCTCCGGTATCAATTTGCACTTGGCCGGCGTTCGCGAAATTTAAAATCTCAGCGTTAATCGTGTCGGCTGTACCGTTAAGAAATTCTAAGGTCCCGCCCGTTTGCGTTATTGTGCCGCCGTTCATTGTGACGCCGTTGCTAAACTGCACTGTCGAGCCCGCACTCGCCAGAATTATGCCGCCCGTATTGGTGTATGTTCCCCCGGACAAAACCAGTGTGCCGCCACCGGTCGCCTCCAACGTGCCCGTGTTCGTGGCACCGTTGCTCATCTGCAGGAACAGAGAATTGGATTGATTGGCATCAATTGTTCCTGCATTGATCAGCACCAACCCGTTTGTGCCGATAGTTCCCGCTCCCTGAATTGTGGATTCGTTTATCAATGTATTCGAAGAGGACGAACCTCCAATAGAATTTCCCGGATTGTTCGACATGGTGAGCGTGCCAGCTCCGCTCAACGTCACGTTTGGTGATGCAAGGATGAGGTCGGTTGGAGTTCCTGTCGAGTTCATCGAAATTGTGCCAGCGTTGATAAGGCTGGAACCGGCGCCCAGGGTTACACCGGCGCCGTTATCAATCACTACCTGGCCGCCATTTGCCGGATTCAGAATTTCGGCATTGATCGTGGTGGCATTTGAAAACTCGAGTGTCCCGCCGCTCTGTGTAATGGTGCCGCCGTTAATTGTGGCGTTACTACGGATTTGTACTGTGGAGCCCGGACCCGCTTGAATCGTTCCGCCAGTGTTGTTGTACGTGCCTCCAGCCACTTCGAGCGTTCCGCCGCCGGTCGCCTCCAGCATTCCACTGTTTGTGACTCCGTTGCTGATCTGAAGGATCAAAGCAGTGGATTGGTTGGCGTCAATCGTTCCCGAATTGTTCAGCGCCATTTGGCCGATTCCGATGTTTCCCGATCCCTGAATCGTGGACTGGTTCGTCAGCGTGTTCGCAGGGGCTGAACCAGTGATGTAATTGTTCGCATTGTTCGACATGTTGACCGTGCCTGTCCCGCTCAGGGTCACATTTGCTGCCCCCATAACCAACTCGGTGGGGACTCCAGTGGAGTTCAGCGAAATCGTACCCGAGTTACTGATCGCACTGCCGCTGACCGTGAGTTGCGTTTCATTGCCGAAGCTCAAGGTGTCCGTGCTTCCGAGAGTAAGGTCGGCCGTACCAGCACCGATGATATTCAGTGTGACGATCGAATTCGCCGTGCTGATGCACGTGTTTGTGTTGCTCGTTGGTACACCCGCGCTCCAGTTGCCCGGCACATTCCAGTTCCCGGTGGCGGCCCCAGTCCAACTCGTGTCGCACTGCGCGAACGCCGAAAGCGGGCACAAACCGACCACAAGCAACAGTAGCCAGAACCCTCGATGTCCGCTGTTTTTCTGCGTTTCCGACTCTTTGCCAAGAAAGTGTGTTCGCATCTGGGTTCTCCTCCGCCGTGAGTGGGTGATTGTTCCACAACGGCAAGTTACTGGGATGTTAATTCCACCTGAAGTGGCCTCAAAACGGCACCGTCCGACATCCAGTCTGATTGGGAGTGGATGATTTAGGTTTTGATTAGATCATTTATCGTTCGTTGACTACGCTCACCGCCTGAGCGAATGGGGCATTGCACTTGTCAGGTCAGGGCGTTAATAGTCAGCAGTTTTCCTCAATTGCAGCGAAGTAAATCTACTCGGATATCCCCGGGGTTCCGGAGCGGCACTGCAATAGCAGCGACTGATTGACTTCCCACTGCACGTTGTTATGCTTTAAATAGTGGCGATGGAGTTCGCCCCTAACCGCTGTCCTGCTGCCGGGACAGATGATGACTCCTGACAAGAAACTTGTCGCGGAGTCATGTCCCCGGCAAGAATCCCACAAGGAAAGAGGATGAGCCTCATTGGTGTAACCGGGGAGGCACGACAGGACCGATGACAAAATACTTGCTGGTGGCTATCGGAGGCGCTTTAGGTTCTGCCTTGCGCTTTTGGGTTGGTGAATACGTCGGCAATCGAATGGGCGGACGATTTCCCTATGGGACGTTTGTAATTAATTGTACAGGTTCATTTTTGATTGGATTGGTGGTAACTCTGCTGGCGGAGAGAGCGCATTGGAATCCGAACTGGAGGTACCTGATACCGATTGGTTTTATCGGGGGTTACACGACATTTTCCACCTTTGAGCTGGAGACTTTTCGAAGTTTTCAAGACGGTGAGGCTCTGGTAGCGAGCCTCAATGTGATTTTGAGTGTAATAGTGGGATTCGTTTCCGTTTGGTTAGGCGTGATTACGGGAAGAACGATTCGATAGCGCCCGTGCCTCGATGCAAAAAATTAGCGATTGTGGAAACTGCGGGAAGTAATCGTACTGCTCTAACCGTACTGGGCAGCGATGTTCGCGTCCCGGTCTGAGGCCTAGGGAGTATTGGATTAGGAGGAGTCATGCTCACAGTGGGGCCCGCTAAAAAGGTCAGCATCTACATAGGCGAGGATCATAAATATCACGGGCAGTCGATTTACTCGGCAATTCTCGATTTTCTTTTCTATCGAGGGATTTCAGGAGCGACGGTGATGCGCGGGGTGGCGGGGTTTGGCGCGGATCGGCACATACACACGACACGCATCGAGGCACTCACGGAAAACCTGCCGATGAAAATAGAATTCATCGAATCGCCAGAAAAAGTGGACGAGTTACTGCCGAAGTTGCTTGAGATGGCAGGCACGGGATTGGTGGAAGTCCAGGATACCACGGTGGCCAAACCGTCCGAATCGTCGAAGAAAGCCGCTCCACAGGCCTCGTTCCCTGCGCTGCGTCGAGAAGGAAAGGCCAAACTGGTCCAGATTTTTGTCGGTGAGAACGACAAGTGGCACGACAAGTCTTTATATCGAGCAATAGTAGAAAGTATGCGCGCAAACGACATTGCCGGGGTGACCGTTCACCAAGGGATTCTCGGTTACGGCGCCAACCGGCGAATTCATAAGGACAGCGCTCTGCATCTCTCGCATGACCGCCCAATCATGCTTTCAGTGGTGGATACAGAAGAGAAACTCAGAGCTTATTTCCCCATTCTCGATTCCATGATCCAACAGGGACTCGTAGTGCTCTCCGACGTTGACATTATTAAATACACGCACGATTACCAGGGTGAAGAAAGGCGGAAGGAGATACGACAATGAAACTCTCCGGCAAAGCAAAGATGTTGCGCATTCATTTCGGCGAGGATGATAAGTGGAAGGACAAACCTCTTTATCGCGCTATCGTGGAGAAATGCAGGGAACTGGATATCGCGGGCGCGACGGTGTTCCGCGGAATTGAAGGATATGGCGCCAGCACTCTAATTCACCGTTCGCATCTTCTTTCCTTCTCGTCGGACGCACCCATTATGGTCAGCGTGATCGACTCTGAGGAAAAGATTCGGACGCTAGTCCCATTTCTGGATGCCATGGTCGATGAAGGTTTGATCGCACTGTCGGAGGTAGAAGTAATCAAGTACGTGCACCAGGATGGCGCACGTTCGTAGCGAGCCGCGCTGACCTGCAGGAGGCTTGTTCGGATAGTGGGGAAGGCCTTGTATTTAATCGGGAACGACTTGCCACCCTGGGGCCAGGCTCGGCTGTAACGTGGGGCCCGTCTGATAATAGGTGCCGCCGTCGAAATTCATAAACCAAATCGTGTTTTCCGGCGTGCTGGTGTTCCACAACAAAAGATCCTTGGCGCCGTCGCCATTAAAGTCGCCCACAGCCTGGATTTCAGTATCAGCGGGCATTTTTGCGAAGACTTGGCTCGACAAAGCAGTTTTCAGGAAAGGTCTGAAATTGGTAATTCCCAACTGTCCGCTGGAAGGGTTGATCCACACGATGCTGGCATAAGCCGTTCCCAGAGTTTGAAAAATTCCGGTTGCAGCAACGCTCCAGGTAGCATCGAATCGCCCCGATGTGCTGCCATACATTGAGGTGTAACTGGCGGTTGAAGAATAACCGAGGCTCGCAACTTCAAAATCGGTCGTCGTCGGCGGAACTGATGGATAGAAATAAACAACTTCAAGATTGCCGCCGGTATCCCTCAACAAAACGTCAGAATATCCATCGCCGTTGAAATCGGCCACCGCAGCCAGGGACCAGTTCGAGACTGTCGCGGGCTGAAAAGTTTGCTGCCGGATAACTCGATCGCCATTCATCAATAAAATCTTCCCCGTCTGGGTACTGCTATTCCAAAGAAGGATATCCGTGTAACCGTCTCCGTTAAAATCGCCGGTGCCAGCAACCGCGCCGTCGGAGCTTAGAAGTTTGTAAACCTGACTGTACTGTGCATTCCACGGGTCGGCGCTATTCCTATAGGGCTCCTTCCATATGCCAAGGTAACCTGGCGGTATCCGTGACGACGGCACTCGCGTAACCGTCGCCGAAAAAGTCGCCACTGCCTTGAACTTCAAACTTTGCGGTGAGGTTCGGCTGAGAAATGGAAAAAAGCGAATATTGCAGCGGGCTAGTGGCGGTGGCCAAGCTAAACACGGGAATTTCAAACTCAGTTGGGTTGCTTTGATTTCTAAAAAGAAGATCGCCCACGGTGTTCCCCGCATAACTCATATTGCGATTGGCGTCTAAAGTGATTGTGGGATTTGGCGTCGGCAAGCCCCCAACCACTACATCGTTGAAGCTCACGTCGGAAACTTGATGGGCCAGATTAAATCCCCGAAAAACCGGGGGGAACTGCTGAGCATCGGTTGCTTGAATATTTTCAAAAGTGAGACCGCTGATGGAGCCAAGCTGTGTGTTGTCGGGTTGAAAGTTACTAGGAAGAATCTCAATTTTAAAGAGTTGCCAGTTTTCATTTTCCACGCGAATATCTTCGAAAGTGTAATTGCTCAGATTTCCAGAACCACCCTGATTGGCGGAAAACACCGCGTCAGAAGTATTGGGCCAGTTATATTCAGCGCGTATCACATCGGAATTTCGAACGGTAATATTAGTTACATTGGTTCCGATGCCCGCTCCTATTTCAAATGCTGCTGCGTTGTTCAATTTCCAGACCACGCAGTTTTGAACCAACAGATTGCTTGCCGTGATTTTGATGGAGTCGTCACCATTTTTAACAAAACTATTTTCAATCACGCTACCGCTATCTTGCGCTCCATAACTTGCTTGAATTCCGTCGGAATTGCCGAGCCAGGCAATCACTTTCACATTGTCCACCGTGTTGCCGCTGCCGCCATTGATTGAGACATTGTAAAAAGGCGATTGGATGAAAGTGATTCCTTCGACCAGCAAATTCTGGACATTGCCTTTGGAACTGACCATGTCAGGACAACCTGCGGGCGTTCCTATGCATTGAGCTTTGGGCAGATCCTCTCCGGAGAGAATTCCTCTTCCGCGAATTGTCGCGTTACGCGCTTTAGTTTTAAAAGCTAAGAAGCCCTTCACATAAGCGCCCGCCGCTAAATAGACTGTTTGATTCGAATCAACCGTCAACGGCGTGAGGCCCAAATCGTAGACCCCTGGCCCGAAGTACAGAGTGTTCTGAAAGCCGCTCAGTTGCGGTAGCGCTTCTCCCCGCAGAACTGAGAGGCCTGGTGCAACGCGAAACACGTTGGCGGCGAGGGGATTCGGGGCATTCGTTTCAATTGGATTGGCAAACACCAACATCGGATTGGTCAGATCTGTATCGTTGGCCTCCGTGCAGGTTTCACCAGTAGCGCAGAAATCAACGGCATATTGCCCGGGTTGGTCCAACGTAAACGAGATGGTATTGCCGCTGACAGTGGGAATAATTTGCGCATGGCTGGGCAGAATACGAGCTGAGGTGAACGTTGTACTGTTGGTCACCTGGACAGTCACGGAACCGGCGAAGGAAAACGACGTCCAGGACGTGGCATGCTCCGAGGTCGAAGAACTGCTGATGCCACTGGGTTGCCCATTGGGTAGAAACCCTGGGTTTTGCACTTGGTAGACAAACGAACTGATCCACGAATCATTTTGACTGAGGCGCACCGTGTACTGCGAAGACGGAACAATTCCAGGAGGAGTGCTGTCCACCTGAAGTCCGCCACGTGATTCCGCCTGGGCCTGGCCAGAAGCGGCTAATGTAGGTGCGCCGCCGCCGACATATCCAATCAAACAAACGGTTAACGCCAGCGAGAAAAGATGGCCAAGCATAGGTAGTTTCCGCTTCGCACCCTCCGGTCGCCGAGACAAATCACAAGCTCCTTTCATCGAGCGAGGCTGGCTGGCCGTTCAGTCGTTATCCTCGAACACTGGGTCGACTGAAAAGTAGCAAAAATCCATTGAAATTCGATTACGGTACTATGAACCACGAGTCACTCCGAGGTTCTTATGTTGGCCGGAAAATACTGTTTTTGGGACTGGGAATGCGGTTTCCAAAAATCACCGGCGCTTTCAGGCGCATTTGTTTTCTGTGAGCGCCAGCCAGTAGACGATGCTAATTCAGATTCCGGTTCGACCTACTCTCCGGTCCCGGTTAGTTTCACCGTCTGAGGCGAGTTCGTTGCCGCGTCGGCAATTGTGAGCGTGCCGGTGCGAGTGCCCGTCGCCGTCGGGGTAAACGTCACCATAACCGTGCAACTCGCTGGGGAGGGCCCCAACGAGCTAGTGCAAGTCCCGAGGGTCTCCGCAAAATCCCCAGTCGTCCCAAACGAAATCGACGTAGATCCCGTGCCAGTATTTTTTATAGTGACCGTCTTGGACGCGCTCGTCGTTCCAACGGCCTGCTTGGCAAACGTCTCGCTTGTCGGCGTGGCAGTTACCACAACCGTGAGAGCTTTTCCCGTTCCGCTCAGGTTGACCATCTGCGGCGAAGTTGACCCGTTGTCATTAACCGAGATCGACCCAGCGAGAGTACCCGTCGCTTGCGGCGTAAACGTCACGGAAATCGTGCAAGTCGCCGGAGAAGGACCGAGCGTGGTGCCGCACGTGTTCGTCTGCGCGAAGTCTCCGCTCGCGGGTGCAATCGAAATCGGCGTGGACGCTGTGCCGATGTTTTTCACCGTCACGGTTTTCGCGGCGCTAGTGGTTCCCACCGTTTGTGCCGCAAACGTTTCGCTCGTGGGTGAAACTGTCACCACAACCGTGCCAGCCTTGCCGGTCCCGGTCAGGCTCACCGTCTGTGGCGAGTTGCTGGCATGGTCAGTGATCAAGATCGAGCCGGTCAGTGTGCCGGCCGATTCAGGAGTAAATGTCACGCTAATCGTGCAGCTTGCTGGAGAAGCTCCCAGGGTAGGGCCGCAGGTGGTGGACTTCACAGCAAAATCTCCACTGGCGGGCGAGATTGTGATCGGCGTAGAACCCGTACCAGTGTTCTTCACAGTTACCGTCTTAGCCGCGCTGGTTGTTCCTATCGCCTGGGCAGCAAAAGTCTCGCTCGTCGGAGAGGGTGTCACGATAACAGTGGCAGCCTTGCCCGTCCCGGTGAGCTTCACCATCTGCGGCGAGCTGGTTGCGCTGTCGGTGACCGAGAGCGTTCCCGTCAGAGTGCCAGTCGTAGTCGGACTGAACGTCACGGATATGGTGCAACTCGCGCCCGCGGCCAACGTCGTGCCGCATGGTGTTGTTCCGCCGCCAACCGCTGCGAAGTCTCCGGTGACCGCAAACGAAAGCGAGGTCGATCCAGTTCCCGTATTCTTCACTGTGACAGTCTTAGCCGCACTGGTGGTCCCGACTGTCTGAGCGACAAACGTTTCGCTCGCAGGCGTGGCCGTCACTATGACGGTACCGCTGCTCGTCCCTGTGCCTGACAAAGTCACCATCTGCGGCGAGTTCGTTGCCTGGTCCGTGATAGAGATGCTGCCGGACAGCGGACCGGCGACGCTGGGTGTGAACGTCGCGTTGATGGTGCAAGATGCGCCAGCATCCAGTAGGCTCCCGCAGTTATTAACCTGAGCAAAGTTACCGGTGGTGGAGATGGCGATCGATGTATAAGCAGAGCCCGTATTCTGCACCGTAAAAGTCTGGAAATTACTTGTGGTCCCGACAGCTTGGCCGCCAAAGTTGTAAGTTGTCGGCGTTGCTGTGACCGTGGTCGTCGCAGGTGTCGCCGTTCCGGACAGAGTTACGACCTGCGGCGAATTTGTTGCGCTGTCAGTGACCGAGATATTGCCCGTTAAGCTGCCCGTCGTGGTTGGAGCGAACGTTGCGCTAATCGTGCAGCTTGCGCCAGCCGCTAATGTAGAGGGAGCAAGCGGACAAGTAGTCGACTCACCGAAATTCGTGCTCGCGGTGATGCCGATCGTTGTAGCCACGCTACCGGTATTTTTTACGCTAATCGGTTGGGTAGGGCTGTTTTGGTCCACCACCGTTGAGGGGAAAGAAAGTGTGGTGGGCGATGCCGTAACGGTGGTCGCTCCAGTACCCGCACTTTGAGACACGAAGAACGGCTCATATGCGAAGACCGCGCAGCCACTCCAGGGCGCTGATGGGTAATTCTCGACAAATACCAGGAAGGTCCCAGGCGTGGCGATGTCTGCGGAAGGTACGGTGACTTGTAATTCCGTCGAACTCACAAAAGTCGGTGTGAGGAAGATACTTGGGAAATTAATCCCAACATTCTCTATCGGACTTCCCGTCCCGTTCTGGGTAAAGCCGCTCCCGTTTATCGTAAGAGTGAAGGCTGAGCTTCCTGAAAGGACCGACGACGGGCTTAGGCTCGTGATTGTGAGTGGCGAGCTGGTGGTGTTGAAATTCGCATATACGAGGGATTCGTCGGTTGGCGACAAGGTGTCAGGATTCGTTGTACCGGTGAGGTCCCGACTCCAGCCAGTGAAAATCCAAGACGAACCGCCCGAGTTCGCAGATGGCGTCTCGGTATAGGTCAATTCTGTCCCGGACGGATAGAATCCGCCAGAGATTGTGGGCGCAGGAGTGATCGCTCCGGTGCCGCCGCAAGGATTGAAATTGGTTGCCGGTACATATTCAGGACTGAGGGTCGCGATGTAACTCTGACTAGTCGCAGGCAGCGTGATCGTCAGAGGATTTGAGGTTCCTCCTGGAGTCCAGGTCGAAAAAACAAATTGGGTGTTCAAGTCGAAAGGCTGTAAAGGCGAAGAAAAATCCAGCGTGTGCATGGTGCCGGAGGCCCAAGCCGCGCCATCATAATCTGGGTCTGGAGAAAAATTCTTGGGCGTGTAAGTAAATCCGGAGTTCTCCTCCGTGGCGTCCACATTTGCAGACAAGTTCGAGCTGAACGAATCGGGCGTAACGTCGACGGTATAGATTGGATAGGTTGTGAATTCCGCAGCGGTATCAACGAACAAACCCGTGTCCGGAACGTAAAATGTCTTGGGATTGGCGCCAAGACCGCCGGGAAGCCAGTAAGGCGCATTATTGAATTCGTAGAAGTTGTATCCGCTAGCCGGACTGGCAGTCAACGTGGCTTGCTGGCGCGCCACAAAAAAAACGCCGGAGGCGCCGGCATAGCTCTGAGGCGTTGGCGAGACGGAAACGGTGCCCGACCCCGTCGGGAAGATTGCAGCAGTATAAGGGACCAGTTGCATAAAATTGGCGGAGTAGGTTGCTACTTGCGGGGCTGTTGACGGAAAGCCGGCGTCGCCATTTCCCGGAGTCACCGTAATTGTGTGGCTCTGCATTCCGCCGTCGTTCCAGACGCCGTAGGTATAGTAAAAAACTGTCGGCTGTATCGGATTGCTGCTATCGACGATAATTCCGTTCAAAGTTTGTACGCCGGTGGCAACAGCCAGTGTGTGGGAGGAATTCAGCAGCCAACTGTAGGTCGTTGGCGTTGTGACGGGCGAGCCATCGACCATCACTTGCAAGCCGGGCGGGTTCGACGTGACTGTGACCTGCGAGGGGGCTACGCCATACAAGCGCATAATGCCTTCGACGTCAGCTGCCGAATAACCTATGAGGTTTGACAGAGGCATGCCAGGCGGAATTGAATCGAGCGGAGGCCCGCCGTTACGCGAGAAGGAGAAAGCCGGGTATTCCATCACGGAGGCGAAATCGTACGGAGTCAAGTTCTGCTGGTCGTTATCCACGGCTGGAAGGAAGTTGCCGATCGAGCCTTTAATAACGTTGCCATAGTTGAACGTCACATAGGTGGCTGCATCGATGCGCGACTGTTCATGCCACACACCTGTAACGTGTCCAAATTCGTGGAGAATGGTTGCGATCGTGCAATTCGGTGCTCCATCAACAGACTGCTCCCCGTCATTCGCATCGCCTTCCGTAGCTTCACAGATTCCATTGGCAGTACCGCTCAGGTTGATGTCGATGTAGTTTGCTTGCGTAGTGCGAGGCACGAGCTGGATGACTCCGGCAAAAGTGGAGTTGTAGGTGCTGATCGCGCTGGCGAGGTTCGGATTCGCCGATGCTTCGTCGATCACATACGGGATTTGAGCGACACCGTCAACTTTTGGCCAGAGATGGTTCGAGTTAACGAGGCCGACGGAATCGGAATGTACTCCGCCGCCTTGGCCAGCCTTCGGCATGGGCTGCACGTTTTCCAGGATGATGTCGCCCTCATAGATGTTCCGGCCGTTGATAACTTGATAGGTGACCGGTCGTCCGCGCCACATGCCCATGCGTGTGTCGGAGGCCGTAGGTGTAGGCTGCGTGATCTGACCGGGGGCTGGTCGTCCTTGCGGTGGCTGTCCTTGCGCGAAGCTCGCGCCACCAACAGCGCAAAAAACGAAAAGACATAGCACGGACACAGCAATGCGCGACAAGGCTCTAAGCACAAATCCTCCGGGGTTGGGACGAAGAAATTGACCTTTTACCGAGCGTAGCCAGGAGCAGACGATGGGTCGGGGTCAGCTGTCTTTTCTAGCGATAAGCCGGCGCGGTGTCAAGATGTGAAAGCGAGTGGGCCGAAAGTAATGGTAAGTACAGGCCTCGATTAGGTGGCCGTGGGCTTCATCGAGCGCAGTGCAATTCCGCCCAGAATCATAACGGCCGCGATAATGCTCACCCATAGAACTGCGGGGTGACGTTCCGACCAGGGGCGGTCGTCGGGACGACCGCTAAAGGCAGCATTCTGTTCTTCAGCAGACAGTTGCACCTGCTCGGCGCTCGCGTCTCTTTGAAATAGCTTGGCGTAATCGTAAATCGGAGGTCCGAGTTTCTCGTCTCCATAATAGAGGCTAAGAGAAGCGCCGGGTTCGGAGTCGAAATAGATGCGGCGCTCGTACTGCTGCAGATGGACGCCGGTTACCTTCAACGGCGCGTCATCTCCGTTATGGACAATGATTTTGAATGGCCCTGGGCCGGTCCCTCCGACGTCAAGCCACGGTTGTTCCACATCAATTCTTTGACCATTTCGGTTCAGGTGAATGCGGCTGAGCTCGCCGGAGCCGAACCACATTCCGTTATCACTCTGAATTTCGACGTCACGGCGGAAATTAGTTTGCGAGGGGTCAATTGACAAAAGCACTCTTTCGATCGGAACATTCTTCGGAATCGAAACAATGAATATTGTGTCGCGGCCTTGCTGGGTGTGTTGCGGCTCGCTATTCAGGTCACGCCACACGGCCTTTTCTTCCAAATTCATCCCCGCTGACGCGCTTTCCACGTCCACAGGTTTCACGAAATTGTCTATCCACACGCGCAAGTATTTGTAAGTTGTCACGGGAATGTGCAGCGCGCTGTTGTGGCCAAGTTTTTCGTCTGACAAATCGTAGAGAGTCGTAGTACCGAGATTGGACCAGCCAACTCCGTGTGGGTCGTCACTCCCTTCGACGCGAGCATGAGCCACAAAGTTTGTTGTTCGCAGTTTTAATTCAACGCGGTCGTAGCGCGAGATATCGGACATATCCAGAAGAAATTGAGTTTTTCCATTCAGTGTGCCGGGCTGCAGCACGCTTATCTTTTTCTGTTCGATCGCCAAACCGCCGCGCTCGATCGTTAACATGTATGGAATTTCTTTTTCCGCTGCGTAAATGCGCAAGTCTTCCAAACCGGGGCCAGCATGAGGCCAAACGGTTTCGTCCAATACAATGTAGTGTTGGCCGCCGGACGGTATTGGTTGCAGCAGCCGCTCATATTTGAAATAAGAAATAGAGGCTGTGGCTATTAAAAGCGCTGCCACCATCCCCCGAGCGGTCTTCATCATTAAGTCCTTTGAGTGGATTTCTCCGAGGAATCCGAAGAAAGCTTCAGCCAATCGCGTTGATAAATGAAAGAAATCGCAAGCAGTACCGCACCGAGGGCAATAAAGCTGACAATTCTGTACGTGCCACCAAGCTCGGAAACGTCATACATAAAAACCTTGGCGATGGTGAATGCAATTAATATCAAAGCCTGCCAGCGGACAAAGGCCGAACGTTTCCGGAAGCCGATGGTCATCAAGACGACACCGTAAATCAACCAGATAGCTGAATAGGTAAAATCGCGGGCGAGGGTTAATTGGTTCTGGCGATAAAAGAGAAAACGGTCTCCGCTGGCTTGCATTCGTCGGGCAAAATAATCCGAGACTTCCAGCGTGAGGGCAATCAAGGCGAGCAGATTCACGCCAACTGCAGCTAAGTCGATGAGGGGCATTTCCTGTTCCGAGGCAAGTCTCTTCCCAAAAAATGCAATTCCGCCCAAGACAGCGATGGCGATCAAGTAGGTGAAAAATCTCAGATTGAATAGCAAGGTTTCTGTTTGAAAGTGGTCATAAAACAGCAGCCGGAAAAGACCCAAGACTAAGGCTATAGAGGCGAGGTAGCGCAAGAAATTAACTTGGGTCTTGACGCTAATCCACAGAAGTACGGCAGATTCGACGAGCCAGCTAATAGTGATCCACTGGCCTTCCAGCTTCAGTGGGATCGCGATGGTGATGAAGGTGATGGCCATAGCTACATGCAATAGGTGGATGAAGGTCGTGTCTTGCTTCGGAAAGCGCTTCTTGAAGGATGCGGCGATGCCCAGGTAAAAAGCGGCAAGCGCCAGAGCATACCATGTGAGTGTGAGGTTCTCACCTTGGTACATTTGATAGAGGGCCAGGAAAAATGCGACGGCGTTAAATAGCGGAATTAAAGTAAGCGTAACCGAAGGACCGGTGAATCGTTTCGACTCTTCGTAAGGCGATAGCAGCGGAATCGCCGCAAAGATAGCGAAAAACAACGCCGTAAAACAGACCGTGAGAATCCGCTGGTCTTTGGAATAGTAGTCTGAGCACCAACCGATATAGAGGAGCATGGTCCCAACAAAACTGCCCCAGAGCAAACGCCGCCAGGGCTTGAAAATGGACATCTCCAAAATCGCAAGGTCCAGCAGAGCGATATATGAAAAGAGCGCTACCTCGTGATTTTCTCCGGTAGAAAGCAGTACCGGGGTAGCGAATCCTCCAGCTAATGCAAAACTCGCCAGCAATTCCGCATTTTGCGTTAAGGCCAGAACGATGGTGGCTGCGGTTACGATTACCATGGCGGCGAATGCCGCTGCCGCCGGAATCAAGTGGTAAACCTGAAAAGCGCCCCAGAGCGATAGATAGAGCGTCCCGATGCCGGCAGCTTTTAAGGAATACGAAAATGCCAGGTGTCCCCGAGAGCGAAACTTTTCACTCCATACAATCAATCCGATGCCCGCTAAAAGGCCAATTGCAATACGACCTGCCGGGCCGATCCAATTGTTTTCAAAAGCATATTTCAGAAAGTAAGAAACTCCGACCAGCAGAGCGACGATGCCGATTCGGTTCAGCCAAAACTGCCCAATCGTTTTTTCAAGACCAGCATCTTGTTTAGTCAGAGCTGACCCTAGATTCAGCTTCGACGGCATAAAGGGTTTGGGGGGCGGGGCCGCGGTGTTCGGTGCATGCGACCCAGCGTCGGGCGGCGATAAAGATGGTTGAGGCAGGGAGCCCATAGCGGGAACCACAGGCTGCTGTGGCAAGGGAGTAGTTGGTTGCGCCTTAGGCTCTGCTCGGATTCCGTTGCTTTGTTCTAGTTGGTACACCCGTGCAGTTAGTGCGGCAACTTGAGCTTTCAAAGCTTCGAGTTCGTCTGGGGAACCCGCCATCGGCGTACACTAACCTATCGGTTAACTCCGAGCAAGGAAGTAGGCTGAAACGATTCGGCAAGAATAACTACGACATCTCTGTGCTTGACGGAACATGCAGGAATAGCGAAGCGCCAAAATGTGATATTTCTTGAGTCCGTGGCGCAGTTTGGCCGCATCACATCCCGAGCGAAACGCGCGGCTACTGGTTTCGGCAATATTCTTTCCCGGATAACTTGCGAGGAGGTGCCACATGCGAGGCAACGGAATTCGAGGCTCGCTTCTGAAAGTCTGCATTGGTGCGGCCATTTTGATGCTGAGCTGCGCTCTCGCGCGAGGCCAAGAACCGCCAGCGCAGAGGGCGCCTATGCCCGCGCAGGCCGATGCGACGCCTGACCTGCGCGCCTTGGCGGACGCCATTCGGACTTTGCAAGCCCAGGTGCAGACGCTGAATTCTCAAGTGAGCGAGTTGCGCACGGATGAGCAGCGTTGGCACGCGGAAGCTCGCGAGCTGCGCAGCGAACTGGAACTCACCCGCGCGCAACTCGCTTCGCATCCGGACGCGATGAACTACGCGGAATCATCCACCTCGTCACAGAAATTCCTGCCGCCGTCGTCGAATTCAAATCTGAGCTCCCCTCCCGTAACAATTCAAACTGCTGAGGCGCCAACTCTGGAAGAGCGCTTAGCGAAACTGGAAGACAATCAGGATTTGCTCGACGCCAAGATTAACGAGCAGAGCCAAACAAAAGTGGAAAGTGGCTCAAAGTATCGCGTAAGACTCTCCGGCATCTTGCTATTGAATTTATTTGATACGCGAGGACCCGTGGACAATCTGGACTTCCCGCAGCTGGCGGTTCCTCCTACATTAGGGAACTCTTCAAACGCTTTCGCGGCTACCATTCGCCAATCGCAGATTGGACTGGAGGTGTTCGGTCCGGAGATTGCGGGAGCGCGCACCAGCGCGAATGTGAAATTTGATTTTGCGGGTGGATTTGCCGATCTGCCGAACGGAGTTTCCATGGGAGTGGTTCGCCTGCGCACCGGCACCATGCGGATGGACTGGGCCAACACTTCTATCGTCGCCGGCCAGGATACCTTGTTTTTCGCACCCTTGATCCCAACTTCGCTAGCTTCGATAGCTACTCCTCCGCTGGCTTACGCCGGAAATCTTTGGAGCTGGACGCCGCAAATTCGCATCGAACATCGTAAGGACTTGAGCGAGGGATCGAGCTTGACGTTCGAAGCAGGAGTCTTAGATTCACTTACGGGAGACCTCCCTGTGATGCAAGGCTATCGCGCTCCAACGGCGGGTGAACAATCCGGCCAGCCAGCGTATGCCGGGCGCATCGCCTGGAGTCACGGTTTGTTCGAACGAAATTTTACGACTGGCGTGGGCGGCTACTATGGGCGCCAAAACTGGGAATTTGGCCGCGATGTCGATGGGTGGGCGGTGACGGCAGACCTCTCGATGCCGCTCAGCAGATTGTTTTCGGTAACCGGGGAATTCTATCGCGGGCGCGCCGTGGGTGGGCTTGCGGGCGGGGTAGGCCAGGATATTCTGCTTTCAGGTGCGCTTGCGGATCCCACGACCAGTATCCACGGGCTAGATTCGATCGGTGGCTGGACGCAGTTAAAATTCAAGCCCAGCGCTAAATTCGAGGTGAATGCTGCGCTAGGCATGGATAACCCGTTCGCGAGCGAATTGAGGCGTTTTCCAGCCACGCAGTATTATTATGGCTATTCCATATCGCGAAATCTTAGCCCGTTCATCAATTTTATTTATCAGGTGCGTTCGGACGTGTTGTTTTCAGCCGAATATAGACGGATCCAGACGTACACGCTCGACAGCAATTTCAACGCGGCCAATCAATTCGGAATCAGCATCGGGTACATATTCTAATGAAATCGTGGGGAACGGCTCGATTCTTGAAAATTCGCGACGGGCTAGTGCTGTTGGGGTTCTGTTTCTTTCCCCTTGCTGCACATGCGCAGGACAATACGGTGACTGCTAAGGTTGTGGAGGTGAAGCAGGGAACGGGTAGCGTCTCCAATGCTCCGAATGTTGTGGTGTGGCTCAGCCCACTGGATAATTCGAGGCAAGAATCTGCGGATCACCTAGCCGCGGCGCGAAGCCCCCAACTCGTACAACAAGACAAAACTTTTGTCCCCCATATTCTGGTAGTGCAAGTCGGCACGGTGGTTCAGTTTCCAAACCGTGATCCGTTCTTCCACAATATTTTCTCGTTATATGACGGCAAACGATTTGATCTGGGATTATACGAAGCAGGCACCACACGATCGGTCCGCTTCGACCGCCCAGGCGTGAGCTTTCTGTTTTGCAATATACATGCGGAAATGAGCGCTGCCGTGGTGGCGGTCGAAACTCCGTATTTCGCGATTTCCGATCGCCTGGGGCGGCTGAGCATATCCAATGTTCCCGATGGGCGCTATGAGATGCACATTTGGGACGAGCGCGGCACGCCGGAAAGCCTGAAGAGTCTCACTCGTACGGTGGTAATTTCCGGATCTAGCCGTGCTTTGCCAGCTATCCGCATAGTTGATAATCCCGATTTCACCCTGGCGCACAAAAATAAGTATGGCCAGGATTACGTTCCGCCGCCCAATTCTGGTTACGTGCAGCCATAAGTTATTGAACTGCGGACGGCTTGCCAATCGCCAAATTCTAGGACGATGTTACAAATTGTTTACAATTTGCAAACACGCCGGTGACAACAATTACGGTGCTCTCTCTCAATCTAGTGTCTGATACTACGGGATTTAGCGCTAAGCCGACTTTCAGCGATTATTTCAAGGTCGCGTCGGTCCGCTAATTGCCCGGTGCATTGACGGTCTAAAGTGAACGGTCTAGCATTAAAGACTCCCCGTTTCCTTTTACCGATCGCGCACCGCTTTGCGTGACCGAGGACACTAAATTTATGGATACCGTTCTAATTGTCGAAGACAGCCGCCCCATGCAGCGGACATTGCAGCGGCTGTTTGAATCCGATGGACTGCAGGTAGAGATCGCTTCCGATGGCGTCGCGGGACTAGAAAGTTTTAGAAAGCAGATTCCTGACGTGGTCGTGCTGGACCTAACCCTTCCGCGTCTTCCGGGTAAGGAGCTTTGCCGCGCGTTCAAAACTCATGCGGCGGCGGTGCCCGTCGTAGTGTTAAGCGCAAATACCGAAGTGGAAGACAAAGTCCTCCTTTTGGAGCTGGGGGCCGATGATTACGTAACAAAGCCCTTCAGCCCCAAAGAGCTTCTGGCGCGTGTGAGACGTGCGATGCGTCGCGCGAGCGCGCAGGCAACCGACGCCGCGAAAAATGTCCAGGAAACGCCGCGGCATGAATTGCTGATGTTTGGCGACGCGAAGATTGACTTCACCGGAATGGTAGCCACCCGCGCGGGGAAAGCGCTAAGCTTCACGGCGCAAGAATTCAAGTTACTTAAATTTTTCGCGCACTCGCCTGGAAAAGTTATTTCGCGTGAAGAACTCTTGAACGCTGTGTGGGGATATCAGAATTATCCAACAACACGCACCGTGGATAATCACGTGTTGCGTCTGCGCCAGAAGCTTGAGCCCGATCCTGGCAACCCGCGGTATTTTCTAACCATGCACGGCACGGGATACAAATTTTCGCCCGGCGATCTCGTTGGGGTACCTGAAAAATAGCGCGAGGAGCTGAATGGCACGTCTCAGACTACGATCACAACTACTGATCGCGTCCCTTTTAATAATCTGCACACTGACGGGTGGCCTGCTTTTAATCGTGCGCTACACGGTACGCTCGGAAATCGCTAAACAGGTACGAGAGAGCACCGACGCGTCGCTGCTGGCCTTCGAAAACATGCAGCGCGAACGTGAGCTTCAACTATCTCGCACAGCGGCGCTTCTCGCAGAGCTCCCTACGCTGAAGGCTTCCATGACCACCGAACACATACTGACTATTCAAGATGCCTCGGAACCATTCTGGAAGCTGGCCGGCAGCGATCTCTTTCTGCTGGCGAAATCAGATGGAAGCTTGCTTGGGTTTCACGTTGGGAAGCCGGGGTGGGATGCGGAGGTTGCGGCGCGCGATTTGAAAAGCTCTCTGGAACAAGGAGAAGACGCCGCTTGGTGGTACGCCAACGGACAACTCTATCGAGTTTTCTTGCACCCGGTCACAGCCGGCACGGCGGAGAACCAGAGGCAACTTGGAATACTCGCCATCGGTTATCAGATAGATTCAACGATGGCGAAGCAGCTCGCCGAAGTATCCGGCAGTGAAATTGCGCTCGCGACGGGTGACAAGATCATAGCTTCGACTCTTTCGCCGCAAGAGGAGGCTGAACTCGAGCAGTCGCTGCAACGGAAGTTCAACGCAGATAATGATTCGCGGGAGATGACATTAGCGTCGAATCAATACCAGGTGGCGTCCATACTAATTCAAAGCGGACCTCCTGCACCGGTAAAGTCTTACGTACTCATGTCCTTGCAGCCGGCCAATGGTTTCATCAAGCGGCTGAATCGCACAATTTTCATACTTGCGATTTCCGCTGTTGCGCTGGCGGCCTTGCTTTTGACTTTCGTGTCACGGACTATTACGCACCCTCTGGATAATCTGGTTTCCGGGGTCCGCGCGCTGGCTGCTGGGGATTACACATACTCGATCACGCCGCGTGGGAGCAGCGAGGTTGCCGAGCTGGGCGAGGCATTCTCAAAAATGCGCGGCGAACTGCTCGCTTCGCAACAACAACAGCTTGCTACCGAGCGCATCGCGGCTTTCGGAACAGCGGCTAGTTCGATTTCGCACGATCTTCGGCACTATCTCGCGGCCGTTGTGGCCAATGCGGAATTCCTGTACGAAGCGGAGAAACTGAAACTTAATCGAGACGAAATCTATGACGAAATCAAAACGGCATCGGATCAAATGACCGACTTATTGGATTCGCTGCGGGAATTGGCGCGTACAGACAGTTCGATTGTTCCGGTGCCGGCCTTCCTGGATCAGAGTGTGCGGCGGGCTATCGATTCTGTCCGGGCCAGGCCTGAACTTCGGAGCCGTCTGATTTCAATCAGCACATCCGGTGACATGAACGGAGTGTTCGATCCGAAGAAAATGGAACGTGCATTCTTCAATCTGCTGTTGAATGCTTGTGAAGCTACGGCCCAGTCCGAAGGGCAAATAAAAATTGAAGTCGGATCATCCGGTGAATTATTTAAAGTCCGTGTTGCGGACAATGGCGCCGGGGTGCCGGCTTCGATCCGTGGGACGCTCTTCCATCCCTTTGTGAGTTCGGGGAAATCGAACGGCACGGGCCTCGGGCTCGCCATCGTAAGCAAAGTGATTCACGACCACGGTGGGACAGTAACGGTGGAACGCACGTCAGGTGCTGGAACAATTTTTCTAGTCACCTGGCCGCGCTCGGTGAATGGACGAGCGATGACTGACCGCACGCCGGCCTCATCGCTTAGTTGAAGTCAATGGGGACTGACTAAGCGCCTCCGTTTCTATCTGGGACAGGCAGAGTTACTGCCGCAATAAATACAAATCTTAAAATCGCAGTTCCTCGTGTTTTCGCGTGTGTCCTGACCGCTAACCTTAGTTGACGCATACACTAAAGACCCTATTACGCATGAATTGTTTGGCATTCAACATGTAGATGGAGGATGGAGTTATGTCAAATGTTCGAATCCTTATTGTGGATGATAAACCGCTCGTGAGAAACGGGCTGCGCTTGTTCCTGGAACTACACCAGGGCATGACCGTCTGTGGCGAAGCTTCCGATGGGCTCGAAGCCATCAAAAAAGCTTTCGAGCTTAAACCCGACGTGATCTTGCTGGATTTAAGCATGCCCACTCTCGACGGCCTGAAGGCCGCGCAGCTTATACACCAAGGCTCACCCCGGGCGGAGATTTTGATCGTCACAAGTCATCACTCGCTGGAAGCGGCGCGCTTAGCTGCGGAGGCGGGAGCCAGCGGCTACGTAACGAAGTCTTTGGTTACGACGGATTTGCTACCAGCGATCGAGGAAGCGGTGAACCGGCACGCGGCTTAGTTGACAGACTTAAGTCTAAATCCAATCGGGGGTGAAATGGCCTCTCCGTCAGCAGAGGAATTTCAAAAAGAATTCAATACCGTTCGCAACAAGCAGGTTGAAATATTCGAGCGCCTGAGCCATATGGAAAGTCAGATAAGGCAGCTCACCGAAAACATGCGAAAGCTGGAAGACGTGGTTCATAAACTAGACGGCAGTTCGCAGCGCAAAAATCCGTACCAGCGCTAGCTAGCTTTGCGCGCTGGTACCGGCCTTCAGGGCACCGAGTTCAAAACGTCAGCTTTAGTCCGAACTCAATCGTGCGCGGCGCTCCCAGCGCAAAAACGCCTGTGCCTACGCCGATGCGCACGGAATTGGCGCTTGCATAGGTTGTACCGTTCAGCGAGCCGGGGCCCCCGGTGAGGATTCCACTTAATACGTTGCCGGGAATATTGAAGTTCGCAAAGTTAAGCAAGTTGTAGAAACTTGCGCTCGGTTCGATCGAGATTTCTCTCTCTTTGATGTTTACTTTGCCCACCCAGGTGAGACTCATATCAAAGGTCTTCAACCACGTGAGTCCGACTTCTCCCGGGACCACCGGAGAGAGAAGGGGGGCGACAGCACAAGCGGCCCCCGCCGAAATGCTGGCTGGATTATTCACGCAAAGCTGATTGCCTACTCCGAGTTGTTGCGCCGTAAACAAGCCCTCCGAGACAAGCAGTTGTCCAGCGGGTGTAAGGTTGTCGGCAACCGTATTGTTGTAGTTATTTACGACGTTTGGCAAATCGCCGAGAGAGACACCGCGCATGAACGAGCCTTGCTTAGTTCCCGGGATCGGATCACCCACCGTGCCGTCACCGGTGAAATCAGTGCGGAAGATTTCCCCTGGTCCAATGCCGGTGGTCGGAACGGCGAGAGCACTGGCCAGCGGGCTATCGAAATGGAAAATCGTTCCCAAGCGGAAGTGCGCTGGCAGATCTGCGTAGCCGCCGAACGAAAACTGGTGTGTGCGATCCAGTGCGGAAGGACCACTGAAGCCACAGGGTTTATCGTTGTCGATTGTGGGATTGACGAAGTCCTGATCCGCCGCAGCTGGGGATGTGCCTTCGGAGGTGGTCAAAGCGGCGCCGCAATTGGTGAAGCGGGAAAGAGCGTATGCGAATTGGAAATTTAAATACCGTACGCCACGGAATGGGGTTTTCACATTGTCCACTAGCTTGATGTCCAGGGCGTTGTATACAGAGCGGCCAACTGGATAAAGAAAGATCGCCGGCCCTACATTCGGATTGATCCCCTGGAAAGCGCACGCAAAACCGAGCGCTATAGAGCAGCCTCCGACGCCCAAGTCGGCCGCCGAATCAAGCCCATTGTTGGCGTAGCTGGCAATGGAAGCTCCCGGAAGGTTGGTAAATTGGTCCACTACCGGAGAGTTCAGCGCGCAATTGGTCGCTGCTGCACTAAAGGAGAAAGGGCATCCGAATTGCGAGTTGGTTGTGGCGATGGCCCGCTGAGCCGCCCCCAGGCTGAAATACTTCGGGTTCACGTCACCACTGTGGTTGGCGTCAATCCCGATCAGGTAGTGCAGGTTCACATTGCGGAGATAATCCACACTCAGCACCATGCCCGGCATTATCTCTCGCTGGATTCCTGCATTCATTTGAACTGAGTAGGGAGTCCTGTAGTTCGGCGCTAGCGCTCCGAGCGGAATTTCCCCACCGGTTGCGATAAGGTTTGGCAGATAGGACGGGTTCGACGCTTTGGCACCCACGGCGGAGGAGGCTTGTTGGTAGGTCGTTTGGAAACTGGCGATGCACTGCGCCGAGGTCATCCCGCTACAATTCCCGGCAGTGGATCCCAGAGTTTGACCGATCAGCGAACCGCAGATTACACCCGCCGCCATTGAGCTACCGCCTAGGAACTGCAAAGTTCCACTTGATCCGGCCTGGGGAAAAGGAACTCCGGCAGCTATAGCGTTGCTACATGGTGTCGGGTTCGCAAGGAAGGCTCCTGTTGCAAGTCTTTCCGGACGATCGAATTCGGCGTTGTTCCAAATAGCATTCTCATAGAACACACCGATGCCCGCTCGGATAACCGTTTTCGAGTCTTTGCGTGGGTCCCAAGCAAAGCCCAATTGTGGACCGAAGTTGTGATCCGGTTGACGCACTGGTTTGGTAAGGCCCGGCTGTATCAGGTTTAGCTGCTGAGCTGGAAGCGCTGGAAGGTCACTGTCTGACCGTCCGGTGTCGCGGACGTAGCGAACCCCATAAGTCACCGTGAGATTGGGTTTAATCTTCCAGCTATCTCCGACGTATAGACCGAGCCGGTTGTCGGGAGGAGTACCGCTGCAAGGCGCATTGAACGCCGGGATTTCGGTATCGCACTCCTCACCGTTGCCGAGGGTTACGTTATCCACAGGGTAATTGAGCGGGCAAGATGCTCCGGTGATACTACCAGGACATGCGAACGGCCCGTTCATGGCATTGTTAATCTCCGTGGTGCTTCCAATCGGGCTAACGTTGGCGGTGATTGCGCTGAACGAGAATAAGCCGCCTCCACGTAAGCGGTTGTATGCCACGCCGTAGCGGAGGATGTGTGCGCCCAGCAATTTGCTGCCGTCGTATTTAATCTGGCGATCCGTCTGATAGGTTTGCTGAGGTGCCAGGAAGTTAGGACCTGTGAGAAAGCCGAAGCTGGTGAAGTTCATGCTGACCGGAAAGTTTGCGAACGGCAAGTCGGAACCAAGAACTGTGTCTCCCAGGTTATTTATGAATTTCAGGTATTCGAAGCGGAAACTGTGGGTATACCCGCCCTTGGTTGTGAAATCCGCACCTATTACATGCGTTCGCGTGTAATTTTTGTCTTCGAACGGCTGATAACCGATAGTGCCGCCGGTGGCAACCGCCAAGCTGTCAAAATAGCTAAAGCGGTAAAACATGCGAACGTTTTTCCAAAATTGCCAATCGAGCCGGGCATCATAATCGGTCTCCCGGAAGGGAGTACCCGTGTTCCCGGTATAAACATTGAATGGCGGAGCCGGGACGATGGGTGCCAAAAGATTTTGGTTCGTATGCTCTGCGTCCAGGAAGAAGAAGAGCTTGTCCGTGAGGATGGGGCCGCCGAAATTGCCACCGTCCTGGTTTCGCTGATAGGGCGAAGGTGGTCCCGGGAGGGCTGCCGAAAAATCGCTGTCGCGAAACAGAGCGAACCCCTCGCCATGATAATTGTTCGTTCCAGAACGTGTGGTGACATTCACTGCGCCCGAAGAGGTCAGTTCGTTCGAGAGGTCCAGGGTAGACTGGCTGATTTGAAATTCGTCGATCGCGCTGGCGGGAATATTTTCAGTGGTGGTACCGACGGTCTCATCGCTTACGTCCACGCCATCGACTTCAATGCGTGCGGTTCGTCCAAAGCGGCCGCCCACTGATATGGAGGAGAAGCCGACTTTTGTGGGGTCGAAGTCGGCGCCGTCCTGGATTTGTACGCCGGGTTCGAGCTGCGCGAGGTCGAGGAAGTTTCGGCCATTCACCGGCAAGTTCTCGATCTGTTCCTTGTTCAAAACTCCCTGCACGGTGGGCTGTTCGGTATTGATCGCCACGGCCTGTTCGGCAACTTCAACGACCGTGTTGGTGGAGCCTACTTGGAGACTAAAGTTGACGCCCGAGACCACGCCTACCTTTACGATGACTCCCTGTTCAACGGTTTTGAAGCCGGCAGCTTCCGCGCGAACAGAGTAATTTCCGGGAACCAGGGTGCCGGAGTTATACGCGCCCGCTGAGGAGGTCGTGACGGTGTTGGATTGACCAGTATCCTTATTGGTGATGGTGACTTTCGCGCCTTCCACCACCGCGCCGCTGGGGTCCGTCAAGGTACCTTGGATGTTTCCGGTCGCCGTAGTGCTCTGCGCCCGCGCTGTCATGGTTGCCAATAAGACGTAGGCGAATAATATGACAAATCGGATTAATTTAAGATTATTGGTAGTACGGTGAGAAATCACCTAACACCCCCAGTGGCGTTATCTGATTGCCTGGTTGCGGTTTATATTTAGATCGACAACAAGTCAAGAAGAATCCACACGCTAGACTGCAAACGCGATGCCAGAAATACAACAATTCCACTGGCCGTTTTGTGCCTCACACGCACCATTTGTTCCGGCGCACGCGGGAAAATTTCGTATCGAAGTTGACAGTTTCGGGTGGGACTAATGCTGGGCAGCGCCGCCGAGCTCGCGAACGATGGCGCCTACGAAAGCTTTGGCGTCTCCGAAAAGCATCAGCGTCTGATCGAGGTAGTAAAGCGGGTTATCGATTCCGGCGAAGCCAGGACTCATGCCGCGTTTGATCACCATTACGGTGCGAGCTTTATCGACGTCCAGAATTGGCATGCCGTAGATCGGGCTGCTGGGATCGCTGCGAGCTGCGGGATTTGTGACGTCGTTCGCGCCGATTACCAGCGCTACGTCTGTCTGGGGAAAATCGCCGTTAATTTCATCCAGGTCCAATAGCTTGTCGTAGGGGATATCCGCTTCGGCCAACAAAACGTTCATGTGCCCTGGCATGCGGCCCGCTACTGGGTGAATACCGAATTTCACGTCCACGCCGCGCTTGGTTAACGCATCGTAAAGCTCCCGCACTTTGTGCTGTGCCTGCGCGACAGCTAGCCCATATCCGGGAACGATTACAACTTTGCTCGCTGCGGAAAGAATCGCGGCAGCTTCTTCGGCAGTGGCGCTCCGCACGCTACGAGTCTCTTGCGCCCCGGCGCCCGTCGCTTGTTCCTGGCCGAATGCGCCAAACAGTACGTTCGTAAACGAACGGTTCATGGCCTTCGACATGTTCAAAGACAGAATGAAGCCTGAAGCGCCGTCCAAAGCGCCGGCCACGATCAACAGTTTGCTATCGAGAACAAAACCCATGGCAGCCGCTGAAAGTCCCGCGTACGAATTCAGTAGGGAAATTACGGTCGGCATGTCGGCCCCGCCGATCGGAATAATCATTAGGATGCCGAACAGCAAGGGAATCCCGACGATGAAAGGAAAGACATGCGCGTGACCAGGATGCGTCACAACGTAAGCTGCCAATCCAATCGCAACAGCGAGCACGCTGAGATTGAGGAAGTTCTGTCCTTTAAAGGTGATCGGGCGCTGTGGCAGGACTTCCTGCAATTTTCCAGCGGCCATCAAGCTGCCAGTGAACGTCAGCGAGCCTAGAATCACTTCCATGCAAAGAACCGACATGGTGAATCGTGAAACCTCTGTGCCGCGAAGATAAAACTCGGAGGTACCGACCAGCGTCACACAAAGGGCTCCAAACGCGTGACTAAGCGCAGTCCGCTGTGGCACCGCCGTCATGTGAACCATGCCGAGCGGGACACCGATGATGGTCCCGAGCACGAGGGCCATGGCGATCCACTTGTAATCAACGATGCCGTGGTTCAGAAGTGTTCCGGCGATGGCCAGAACCATGCCTACTTCGCCGGCCCATACGCCGTGGCGGGCGGTTGTCGGCGCGCTCATCCATTTCAGCGAGAGAATGAACAGAGCAGTGGCAGCCAGATAAGTGAGTTCGATGATGTGTTGGGGAACCTGCATCTAGATCACGGTTTTTGCGGGCGGCTGGATTTGAACATCTTGAGCATTCGATCCGTGATTAGAAAGCCGCCGACAACGTTGCTGGTGGCGGCCACAATCGCGATGGTGCCGAGCACGGTCGATAGTGTGCTTTTATGAGCGCCGACCAAAAGAATGGCGCCCACCACGGCGATGGCGTCGAGCGCGTTCGTTAAGGACATGAGCGGCGTATGCAGCAATGGAGAAATACGCCGAATCACTTCGAATCCGATGAAAGCGGCGAGCATGAAGACGTACAGGTCGGTCATCAAATCGAATTTCATAAAGTCTAATTTCCTCCCTGCTTTGCTGCGAGCGCCGGCAATTTGTAAAACTCGCGAACTCGCGGGTTGACTATTTCACCTTGCTTGGTTACCAGCGTGCTGCGAATAATTTCGTCTTCGGGGTTGAGCTGTAACTTTCCGTCTTTTACCAGGTGTAGCAAAAAAGCGCTGATGTTGCGCGCATACATCTGGCTCGCGTTATACGGCACGCGACTAGCCAGATTGATCCAGCCGATAATGCTGACACCATGCTCGATAACAACTTCGCCCGGCCTGGTAAGTTCGCAGTTTCCTCCGCGCTCTGAAGCTAAATCGACGATTACAGATCCTGGCGCCATGCGCGCGACCATCTCTCTCGTGATCAGAACTGGTGATTTTTGTCCTGGAATCACGGCAGCAGTTATGACCACGTCGCTTTCAGCCACCATGCGACCGAGCAATTCGCGCTGGCTCTTGTAGAAATCTTCACTTTGCGCTCGCGCGTAACCTCCTGCGTCCTGCGCGTCCGTAGCTTCGATGGGAAGCTCCACAAATCGACCGCCCAAACTCTGTACCTGTTCTTTGGCGGCAGGCCGCATGTCGTAAGCAGACGTGACGGCTCCCAGCCGACGGGCGGTGGCGATGGCCTGGAGGCCGGCAACACCTGCGCCGATTACGAAAACGCGTCCGGGCGTAATGGTGCCGGCAGCGGTAGTCAACATGGGAAACATTCTGGGCAGAGTATCAGCCGCGATGAGCACCGCTTTGTAACCGCATATTGTGCCCATAGAGGAAAGCGCATCCATGCTTTGCGCGCGAGTCGTTCGCGGCATCAATTCCACGGAAAACGAAATCGCGCCGGTGGCGGCCACATCTTGCACCGTCTCCAGGCTCCCCAGCGGTCGCAAAAATCCGATTAACCCTTGTTCTCGACGTAACAGCGCAAGATCGCCTTTCCCGGATTTGTCATTTGAGCCGTAGCACAATACTTGGACGACGATATCGGCGGTACGAAAAACATCCGCACGCTGGGGAACGATCTTTGCACCCTTGGCCAGGTAGTCCGCATCCGGATAGCCAGCGCCCACACCCGCGCCGGCTTCTAGCACAACTTCGATGCCAGCTTTCGTGAGATTTGGAACGACTGCGGGCGTCAACGCGACTCGCAACTCCCCCGGAAAGCTTTCCCGCGGTACTCCTACGATCACGAGAGCTTCTCCGGGTCTAGCACGTTACATTTTGCCGCCAGCGGAAGATGAACCAACGGTATCTGGAAATTAGAAGGGGACCAATTCATACCAACAGGTTTTGAGTAGGTCATCAAATCAAAACATTCTGGAGGAGCGCGAAGTCCACTGTGAAAAACACGCACTCTCTAACGCCGACATTCTATCTGCAAAGCTGATAAAGTCCACTGACAATTGGAGAGCAGATTTTTCTGTCGATTCTTAATCACGAGTGCGTGCAGAATCGGGTTTATCAAGCTGGGGAAAGCATGAGCGAGAAAGACCAGGCTTGGCGGAATTGGCCGCTGGTGCGAATCGAGAAAGAATATTCGCCGAGCAGTTGCGTGCCGTCCGCCGAGCCGTTTATGGCAGAGTATGCGATCCGCAGCCGCGAGGCTAAAGAGACCCTCGCTTGCCAGCAGGATCTGCGTTGGGGCGGGCATCCCGACGAAACCTTGGATTTTTTCCCCGCGCCTTCGAGAAATTCTCCGTTGCTCGTTTTCATTCACGGCGGCTACTGGCAGGAGCTGTCGAAAAATGAATCGTTGTTCCCCGCTCCCG
>Ga0209420_1000151_pt1 | contig 43599 bp, 45 predicted proteins | sample BlaSpr_A8_OM1_O1_FD_187972 | JGI IMG/M metagenome (GOLD analysis project Ga0209420, IMG submission 187972) | Forest soil microbial communities from Thunder Bay, Ontario, Canada - Black Spruce, Ontario site 2_A8_OM1_O1 (SPAdes) (version 2) | ecosystem: Environmental > Terrestrial > Soil > Boreal...
AAATGGCCTACGTAATCGCTGAACCCTGCATCGGCACAAAAGATACCGCCTGCGTTGACGTCTGCCCGGTGGACTGCATTCACCCGCGCAAAGACGAGGCGGAGTTCGAAGCCGAAAAAATGCTTTATATCAGCCCCGATGAATGTATTGACTGTGGAGCTTGCGTCCCGGTGTGTCCGGTAACCGCGATTTTCGCGTTGGAAGATTTGCCGGAGAAATGGGCAGGTTTCACGCCCATCAACGCGGATTGGTACAAGAATAAGAAGGCTTAGAAGCGGCTCCCACGCTGGCGAAAGCCAGATTCGATGCGGCGGATCATTCGGTCCGCCGTTTTTGTCGTTGGAGTAGTTAGGCTTCGAGACCGAGCACTTTGCGTCCCTCCGGAGTGATCCGGCTCGGATCCCACGCTGGTTCCCACACGATTTCAACTTTCACGTCGCGCACTTCCGCAATGGAGGCAATCCGCGCCCGCACCTGCTCCGGGATCGCCATGGCCGAGGGGCATCCCTGAGTCGTCAACGTCATTTTCACCGCGACGTTTCCCTCGGTGTCGGACTGCGCGTCATAAATAAGGCCCAGATCGACGATGTTGATCGGGATTTCCGGATCGTAGCACTGCCTCAACGCGTTCATGATCTGTTCACGCTCGACCGTCATTTTCATTCTCCTCGCCCGAACTCTCTGTGTTGATCCGATGCTGCTGGGGCGCAACCGTTGCGATCAATGTTATCTCAGCGTTTCATAGCCTTCTGCGTGTGTCAATCGCATCCGATCCTTGCGCCGCGCGCACTCGCTGATACACTACGACTTCAGGATTTGACGGAGCCGTACTCGTCGCCGAAGAACAAATTGCTCGGGGGAGGCGAATACTTTGAAAGCTAAATTCCTTGTCTCGTTGACAGCGGCGCTGGCCTCGTTGTTTTTCTTCGTGGCCGGGCTGGAAGCGCAGCATGTAACTCACGATGACAACGGCCCGCCGGCGAAGAGCCTTACCTTAACCGCAAAGAATTTTCAGTTTGATCCAGCGATAATTCACATCAAGGTTGGCCAGAAAGTCCGACTGTACGTCACCGCCCCTGACTCCACGCTAGGACTTAGGATCAACCCTTTCCCCGATGGCGCCACAAACGCAACTCCACCCGGTTTGTACTTCGTATTCGGTGAGGACTGCTGGAAGCTTAGAAGAGGTGAGACTCTCCCGATTGATGTGGTGGGGGACACGCCGGGCACCTATACTTACACCTGCTGCAAGGGATGCGGAAAAGAGCACAAATCGATGAAGGGCCAACTCATCGTCGATCCTTAGCGTTCGAGCCATCAAATTTTCGACGGGTTTCACGGAAGCGTAATCGCGGAATCTCTGACCGCTTTGGATTTTCGCCTCTGCCAATATTTCTCGCCCACTGCTTCGCCACGGAGCACAATTCACCGATGGCCAAGCCGCGATGTTCTGCAGGGAAGCGCGACAGTTTGACGATGCCAGCCGCGAGCAGAGTCTCGGTCCCATCGGTGTTTTCCCTGCAATAGTGATGAAACGCCGCCGCGATTTGAATGATTCCCTGTAGAAAGGTTTTCTCCGGCTCGGTTTCCTCCAACCATATTTCTTCCCACACCTCATGGGCTTCAAAAAATTCACCCGCGTTAAAATGTGAGATGCCGCGCTGAAATTTTTCGTCCTTGTTCATGGATTCCATCGCGTGAATGTTCTTTTTTCGTTAAACTTCTTATGTAACGAAACATCATAGCAGGCCTATCAGGAGCAAGCAGGCGAATGGAAATCAAGATTCAGCTGCCGGGGGTGAAACTTGGCGCGGTGGAGGCCGACGGAGTACGCCTGGCGCCTGGCAACCAAGAATTAGCGCAACTGCTAGCTGAAGTCTGCGAACGCAAACGCCGCGACTTCACGTTGGAATCATTGGCTGAGGAGAAATCAGTTCGTGGGGTTCGAGCAATGTTTCGCGCCTGGGGAATGGACCCTTCGAAATATCGTCCCTCTTCGGAAGCTCTGCTCCGCCGCGTGGTGCAAGGGAAGGGCCTTTATCGCGTTTCCAATGTCGTGGACATTGGAAACCTAGGATCGATAGAGACAGCTTGGCCCTTCGGTTGTTACGACCGCTCACAAATCGCTCCTGTTATAGAATTTCGGCAAGGCGCTGCGGGCGAGAAGTATGAGGGTATCGGCAAACAAACCTGGCATCTTGAAGGACGTCCGCTCCTGGCTGATCCCCGGGGGCCATTCGGCAGCCCAATTAGCGACTCGACTCGAAGCATGATCACCGAAAGTGCGCGTGATATTCTCGTCGTTTTGTATGTACCCGCCGGCGTGCCTAATACATCCATAGAAACGGCGATGAAACGGCTCAGCGAACGCCTCACTCTGTTCGCCGGAGCGTCCGAGACGCGCACCGCAATCTGTCTCGCGAGCCAAACAGAAACGCTCAGCTTACTATGTTGAAGAAATTCACATTAATGTTCTTGCCTGGTGGTCGGTGAAGTTCGTCTGATTCAGGTTATTCTGTTAACTTCCATTGAGGTTTGGTAGTGGCGAAATTTCAACTTGCTCTTCTCATTCACGCGCACCAGCCGGTCGGAAATTTCGACGATGTAATCGAGCGCGCCTATCAACATTCTTATTTGCCTTTCGTGGAAACTTTGGCGCGTCATCCTTCGATTCATATGGGTCTGCACTATTCGGGCGTTTTGCTTGAGTGGCTGGAACGCGCGCACGCGGAATATTTCGAGCTGCTTGGCACGCTGGTGAAGCGTGGACAGATAGAAATCGTCGGTGGAGGTTTTTACGAACCGATCCTGGTCATCATTCCGCCGGAAGACTGTTTCGAGCAGATCACCAGGCTTTCGGACTACATTGAAGAGCATTTTGGCCGTCGGCCGAAAGGAGCATGGCTCGCAGAACGCGTATGGGAACCGCAGTTGCCCTCGTCGCTCGCGGCGGCAGGAGTTGAATACACGCTGGTTGATGACAATCACTTCCTCGGCGCGGGATTTGAACTGGACCAGCTCTTTGGCTACTTCACTGCTGAGGATCAATGCCGCTCGGTGAAAGTTCTACCGGGCCTGAAAGCGCTGCGCTATCTGATACCGTTTCGGGGAGCGCAAGAAACGTCCCAGTTTTTACGTCGCGCTGCAGGGGAACATCCCGGCGGTTTCGTCGCCATGGGCGACGACATGGAGAAATTCGGCGTTTGGCCCGGCACTTACGATCTTTGCTATCGAGATCATTGGCTTGAGAATTTCTTCACCGACCTGGAACGCAATTCCGACTGGCTGGAAACGAGCACACCGATTGACGCTGTTAGTTCCCACGGTTCATTGGGGCGCGCCGATCTTCCCACCGCTTCCTACACCGAGATGATGGAATGGTCTCTGCCCACGCTGGCGCGGAACCGCTACCACGCCTTGACTGTGGAGTTTGGTAATCGTCCCGCCGAATTGCCTTTCTTACGCGGCGGCATTTGGAGGAATTTCTTCTCGAAGTATTGCGAGTCGAACTTGCTGCACAAAAAAATGCAGCACGTTTCGGCCAAGGTTCGCGGTCTGGAAAAAATCAGCCGTCCCAGCAAGTCCTTTCGAGCGGCTCGGGACCAAGCCAAGACTCTCGTGCTGCGAAGCCAATGCAATGACGCGTACTGGCACGGAGTTTTCGGGGGCCTCTATTCACCTCATTTACGCACCGCTCTTTGGCGTTCTTTAGTGCAAGCGGAATCCAGCGCAGACTCTTTGGCACATCGCGGACGTCGCTATGCCACCGTAGAATCCATCGATTTTGATGCCGATAGCCGTGACGAAATCTATTTCTGCTCGGATCGCTATGCAGCTCTGCTTTCCCCTGATGACGGCGCCACGATTTCCGCGCTCGATTGCCGGCAATCGAATGCTGCGTTGATTAACTCGCTTTGCCGCCGACCTGAGTCTTATCACACAGCCTTGAAGAATCTTTCTGCAAAAAAGGCTTCCGGCGTCCAATCCATTCACGAACAAACTCGCACAAAAGAAGCTGGCCTTGAGCGTTTTCTCCAATACGACCGCTGGCCACAGAATTCCTTTCGTCTGAAACTATTTGGCCGCGACAAAAAGTACGAAGATTGCGCGCCCGTTCGATTGGAGGAAAACGCAGGTTTAGCAGGTGGCCGATACCGTCCCACAGATGTTTCTGCGACGAAGGCCACGTTCCTAGCGGAAGAAAGCAACGATTGGCCGGCTGAAAAGACATTTTCATTTTCAACCCTGCCGCGAGGCTTCGAAATTATCTGCGATGTTATCTTGCAACGGACGGCGCCCGGAGCAGCTTCCATGTTTGTCGGTATCGAGACGGTCATCAACTTCCTGGCTCCTTCGGCGCCGGACCGTTATTTTGAAACGCATGGGCAGCGCTATCCGCTTCGCTGGGGCGCCTCCGCACCCGCATCCCAGTTGCGAATGGTGGATGAGTGGCAAGGAGTAAGTGTGACGCTGGACGCCCCCAACGCGCAGGATTTTTGGGTGACGCCGATCGAGAGCGTTTCAGAATCGGAAGAAGGCTTTGAGCGCATTTATCAAGGTTCGCAAATTATGGCGGTATGGCCAATCGAGCTCGCGCCTGGAGCAAAATGGACTGGAAGATTAGGATTGAAAGTGGAACAGGTGGCGCAAGAAAAGAAGATTGAATAGCAGTGCATGCAGCGAAAATGGTGCGGTTGCGCTGCATCGCCAAGCTCTGCTACATTGCGCCATAAGAAAAAATGGAGGAAAGATGGCTGTATCCAAGGAATTGCTCGACATTCTGGTTTGTCCGCTGGATAAAACGCCGGTGAAATTGACCGCCGATGGGAGCGGGCTGAAGTGTTCCGCTTGCCGGCGCGTCTATCCGATTCGCGACGACATTCCCGTGATGCTCATCGACGAAGCGCGTATCGAAGCTCAGTAGAACACTCGTCGATAACGCACCTGGGTCACGTCGCGCGCCGCTTCTAGGGCGGAAAGCCTAACGACTGATCCTTGAATTCCACCCAAATTTTTACTTCTTTTGTTTTACTCTGCTTTGCAGCATCGTTATCTTCCGGGAACGGCTGGTATGGGCTGAGCTCAACGGTGGCAACAACGCCGGACGCATTGGGCTTGGTTTTTTCCATGTGTTCCAGGTGGAAGCTTTTTATAGGCCCGTAATAGCCATCCGACCCCCAATCTTCCTGAAAATCCTTGAAGGAGTAAGTCTCCGACGGCTTCCATATGCGGTAGGCTTCGTCCATATGTCCGGCAATTACCGCATCCATGAAATGCCGGATTGTTTTTTCTTCGGTGTGAAAGCGAAGCTGGTATGCCACGAAGGCCACAATAAGCGCAACAAAAACGAATCCCGTAATAATGTAACGCAATACCTTGGATGGCGGATGCTCTTCGGTAGAATCAAAAAGTCCCACGAACGCTCCTCGCTTACAGTTGGCGTTTGAATAGTATCAGGCACCCGGCGATCATCACCGCTGAAATGCCCAACAAAACTATCACGTCCATGTAAATTCCTTCAATGCCGGTGCCTTTCAGCGTGAGATTGCGCAAAGCATGCACTGTGTATGTGAAAGGGTCGATCACCGCAATCCAGCGAAGCCAGCGAGGAAAGGCTTGAATCGGATAGACCGCTCCGGAAGGGAAGAATAGTAGGGTATTGAGAACGCCGAAGGTGGCCCGGGGCACCAGCGGGTCGTCCACGCGGACCATCAGCAAAAACATAAAACTCATCATCGCGATGGCGGCACAAGTAACAACCATCGCCAAATAAAATAAGCGCAGCGGATCCCAGATTCGCGGAATTCCAGCAATCATCCCGCCAATGATCGTCAGCACCATCCCAGCCATCAACCCCTTGACCGTTCCTGCGCCGATAAGTCCGGCCACCAATTCGGATTTCTTGATCGGCGTTACTAGATACCCTTCGTGAAGTCCGCGTGCTTTGTCATCAATGAACGTTATTCCGCCACCGATCATGGCCACCACAAAAATGGAAAGCGCGATGGAGCCTGCCAACAAATATTTTATGTATTCGATGTAAGGATAGATCTCCACCGTGTTCAATTGAATTTGGCTGGCCAACCGCGGCTCTACGTCCGGCGCGTTAAGCTGTTCCACCATTTGCTGCACCCGCTCCAGAATCGCGTTGGAGATGAATTGGTCGGTGTTGTCTTCCAGAAACGCGATGCGCGGTCGGTCGCGATGGTAATAGCGCTGCGAAAAATCCTTGGGAACGTAAACTACTGCTCGGACGTATCCGTTGCGCAAGTCTTCGCTGGCTTTTTGCTCCGAATCATAATCAATCACATGAAAGGTCCGCGCGTTTGCAGCAATTCCGTCGAACATCTCGCGAACCTTGAGCGATTCAACCGAATGATCCATGTCCACGAAAGCTACTTGAACGCCCGTCACTTTGCCACCGAAGGCGTACCCCAGCACGACTAATTGCATCAGCGGGAAAACCATGGAAGTCATCATCAGCGCGGGACTGCGAAAAAATTTGCGCAGATCGCGCTCGATGAGCGCCCAGGTGCGGTTGAAATTCATGCTCTTGCGTTCTCCACTAATTTCCCCACTGCTTTGCGCTCAGCGATACAGATGGCCGATGTCATAACGCGCTCCGGTGTTCGAAGCGTCGCGCAAATCGCTTCCTGTGTAATGGACGAAAACGTCGTCGAGCGTGGTGCTCTGCACCGAAACTCTTTTCACGCCCACGCCTTTCGAGCGCGTCAAGTCCATCAGCGCCGCAATAGTGGCAGGGCCGTCGCTTGAAGTAACATGCACGACGTCTTCGCGCTGCGTTACTCCGGTGACGTGAGGCAGAGCCTGCAGCTGGGAAATCCAATCACTCGGCGCACTCTGGAACTCAGCCTCCACCGTATCGATGCCGGAAATGCTGTCTTTCAGCCGCGTAGGTGTGTCCAGCGCCGCGAGCTTTCCGTGATCGACAATTGCGATGCGGTCGCAAAGCTTGTCGGCCTCTTCCATGTAATGGGTGGTAATTAATATGGTGAGCTCGGATCGTTCGCGCAGCTTACGAATCATTTGCCAAACATTCGTTCTAGAAACCGGATCCAAACCGGTCGTCGGCTCGTCCAGAAATAAAATCTTCGGCGAATGAATCAGTCCGCGCGCAATTTCCAATCGTCGCCTCATGCCGCCCGAAAAAGTGCGCACCAAGGCATCTTTAAACTTGAGCAAGTCCACCGATTCGAGCAAGTCGTGGATGATCTGTCCCCGCTGCTGGCGAGGCACTCCGTAAAGTTTCGCGTGGACTTCCATGTTCTCAACGGCCGTAAGTTCAGGGTCGGAAGTCAGCGCCTGCGGAATCACTCCCATGGCAAAGCGAACGCCGTTGGCATCTTCGCGAATATCGTGTCCTGCGATTCGCGCGGTCCCGGAAGTGGGGGGCGTCAGAGTGGTCATCATTCGGATCAGCGTCGTTTTTCCCGCGCCGTTCGGTCCCAACAAACCAAAAATCTCCTGCTGCGCGACGTTGAAGCTAACCTCGTTGACGGCCACCAAATCCCCAAACTTTTTTGTAAGATGATCGACTTCGATTGAATTTGCCATTTGTTCCAGACCTAGTTCACAATCGCGCGAACCAACTTTTCTTCGCGGGTGGAGGCAGCAGTACGGTAGCCGTCATTCCTGTAAACAATCGCCGGCCGGGATTTGGAATGGCCACTTTGATGGCAAAGGTTTTGATGTCACGCTTCGTGCGGCTTACGTCTCGCTGTGTGGCGAAGTCGTTTTCAACGCCCTTGAAATACACGGGTCCCTCGATCAGGTCCCCAGAAGGCAGCTTTACTCGCAGTTTTTGTCCGAAGGAAATGGAGTCGATGTAAGACTCCTCCACGTCCGCGTGCACCCACAGATGATCTACGTCCACGACCACCACAATCGGCGAGCCTTGCGCCACAACTTCTCCTTGCTTAGCCACTCGTACGGACACGATCCCGTCAATCGGAGCGTAAATTTTCGTGTAGCTGAGTTGCGCGGATACTTGCGCCGCGGTAGCGCGCGCCTGTTCTAACTGCGCCATGGTCGTGTTGATCGCGCTCTTGCGCGCATCCACTTGTTTTCTGTTCGCCTGCGCCACATCTTGTGCTGCAGATTCAGCTTTTACCGCTTGTTCCAACGCCGTTACCGTCGCTTTCGAAATCTTCACCGCAGCTTCAGCGTGATCGCGGTCTTGCGTCGAGACTTCTCCCTTCGCAAAAAGCTGCTGCATGCGCTTGAGGTCGTCTTGGTCGCGTTCCAATTGCGCATGTGCGGGAGCCAGTTGCGCATCTGCGGAGATGACTCTAGCCTGCGCCTCGGTCACCGAGGCACCCGTTTGGTTGTCCATCCAGGAGTAGTTATGGTTTGCTTCGTTCACTTGTTCTTCCAGGCTAATAACGTTCGCCTTCGCCGCGGCAAGACTTGCGTTCAACTCCGCGGGATCAAGTTCAGCGATCAGATCGCCTTTTTTCACCGAGCTGCCTTCGTCCACCGTTAAATTAATAATCCGTCCGGTAATTTGCGAGCTGACCACAAACTCATTTCCGTCTACCACGCCGATCAGTGGAATGACATTTCCCTGCGGAGTTGTGAAGTAATACACCACGCCGCAAGTTATAAAAATCACCGCGATAAACATTAGGAATTTGCGTCCAGTCATCGCTGCCTCGTTTCTCCGCGCATCAGTCCATGATCCAAAAAGTCAAGAAGGGCGTGCTTGCGCTCCTTCAACGCCTGCGGAGAAAGCACGTTGCGGCCTGACACCTGGCTCATCACCGGAGCGGCCGCGAAGTAAAAGACGGTCATGCCCAACACAGTGAAAACAGTTTGATGCGCATCCACCTTGCGAAACTCCCCGGAAGCCACTCCCTCTTCGATCAAGTTTCTAAGCCGCTTGTGAAACGGCCGGAAATATTCGCGCACGATCCACTCGAACTTCGGCGCCGTGTCCATTACTTCTCGCTGGACCAGGCGGGGATAATTCGGATGCGTGGCGAAAAAATCGAAATAGCCGTTCACCCAGCCGATCAAGCGGTCTCGCGAGCTGGTCTTAGCCGCTAACGGAGCGAACGCGGCATTGCGAAGTTGCCGCAGAAGGTTGTCCATCACCGCGCGATGTAGGCGGCTCTTGTCCCCAAAATAGTAGTAGAGCATGGCCTTGTTGGCATGAGCGGCGGCCGCGATTTCTTCCGTGCGCGCGCCGGCCATTCCTTGGTCCGCAAAATGCTCCTCCGCCGCAGCCAGGATGCGCCTAGCGGTCAAGGGATTCTTTACTTTCCTTCGTCCAGCTGGCATTCCGTTACCTGTTCCGTTGTCATTATTTAACTAACCAGTTAGTTTAATTGCCATATTCCCTTGCTGTCAAGTTCTTCAAGCCAAGAGTTGCTTGAGACGATACGACGCACTGCAGCGAAGCACGTTTTCCGCCGTTCTTGGATCAATACGATGGCCAGTTGCGATTTGTTACGAGGCGGTCAGCGCGCCACCCGCGCCTTCGGGAAGTTCAATGGAGTATTTAGTTTGGGACTTCTCGCGATGCATTTCGAGGGCCAGGTCAATCAGCCGGTCGATCAGTTCCCTGTAGGGAAGACCAGAAGCCTCCCACAGCTTGGGATACATGCTGATCGAGGTAAACCCGGGAATGGTGTTCAACTCGTTCACAAAAATCTTGCCGCTACGGCGCTCAAGGAAAAAATCGCAACGCGCCATACCACATCCATCGATCGCGCGGAACGCGCGTACCGCGCATTCCTGAAAGGTCTTGATTTGCTTCTTATTCAGAGGCGCAGGGATCCGTAAATCTGTTCCTCCCTCGAGATACTTTGCAGTGTAGTCGTAATATTCTCGATGCGGAACAATTTCACCTGGAATCGAGGCGCGCAATTCATCGTTCCCGAGCACGGCAACTTCAATTTCACGCCCGGCAATGCCACGCTCAATCACTATTTTCAACGCGAATTCAGCCGCCAGGTCCATCGCGGCGGAAATTTCGTTGGCCGCTTTCACGCGTGTCATGCCGACTGATGATCCGAGAGTGGCCGGCTTCACAAAAAAAGGAAACCGGAATTTCTTTTTGATCGCTTTCAATATGGCCGCATGCTTGTGTTCCCACTCAGACCGCCGCACGGTCATGAACGGGACGATTGGCAATCCCGCCTGTTGGAACAGTCGCTTCTGTACATCCTTATCCATGCCAACGGCCGAAGCCAGAACGCCCGCGCCGACATACGGCAACCCGGCCAGCTCCATCAGCCCTTGCACCGTGCCGTCTTCCCCAAATGTGCCGTGCAGGACGGGAAAAATAAGATCGACCATGATGCTGGGGCGTCCGGCAACGGGGACCAGTGGAACCAGAGTAGCCGCCGTCGGATCGGAAGGCAGAATTACGCGATCGCCCGATTTCAAAACGTCAGCAAGCAACTCCTGTGCGCTTCGGCCCACCAGCCAGCGGCCTTCTTTTGAAATCCCGATCGGCACAGCTTCATACTTTTCTGGATCGAGCGCGCGGATTACGGACGCAGCAGAAGCCAGGGAAACTTCATGTTCACCCGAGCGTCCGCCGAACAGCACGCCTACGCGCAGTCGTTTACTGGAAACCACGTTATTGCCCAGCCTTGGGCAGCGCACAGATCACAGGATTTTCTTTCCCAGCCCTGATAACACCAGTTCGACGCCCAACAACGCGGTCGCGTTGTGCAAATCAATGACCGGATTGACTTCCACCAGTTCGAAGGAAACCATCGAGCGGCTGTCGGCAATCATTTCCAAAGCGAGATGCGCTTCGCGATACGTGACGCCCCCGCGAACCGGCGTACCAACGCCCGGAGCATCCGTGGGATCGACGAAATCCATATCCAGGCTCACAGAAATCCCGGCGGTATCGTCGCTCGCAAATCGCAAAGCGTCCGCCATCACTTCGCGCATGCCGCGTTCGTCGATGTCGCGCATGGTGAAAATATGAACGCCTGATTCTTTCACCAAGCGACGCTCTTTAGCGTCGAGATCGCGAATACCAACTAAGGCCACATTGCGCGGTTCCACCATCGGCTTGATACCGGCAAGTTCGGTCAATTCCGGAGGGCCATATCCCATGATGGACGCAAGGGGCATGCCGTGAACGTTTCCAGATGGTGAAGATTCGGGAGTATTCATATCGCCGTGAGCGTCCAGCCAAATTACGCCGATGCGCTTGGATGCTTTATTGAAATGTGCCGCCGTACCGGCGGTAGTTCCCACTGCGATGGAATGGTCGCCGCCTAAAACCAGGGGCACCAGGTCTTCATCCAGAGTTTTCTTAACCGCATCCGCGAGACCTTTACAGGCCTGTGCAATTTCGTCGAGATATCTGGCGCGCTTTTCGCCGTAGGGTTGTTCTTCAGGCTGTGGGACGTCCAGGTTGCCGATGTCTTCCACCTGCCGGCCGAGCTGTTTGAGCCGCGCATGCAGCCCCGCTACGCGTAACGCCGAGGGGCCCATGTCCACGCCGCGGCGGCTTTGTCCCAAGTCCATCGGCACGCCGATGATTCTTATTTTCTCTGGCATTTTGTTGTGGTCTTTCGCGCCCTCGATTGCGGGCGAAGGAATACTAAGGATAGACGCGATATAGCATGCGAGGGAAGGGAATCACTTCCCGTATGTGCTCCGTTCCGCAAATCCACGCTACCGTACGTTCCAGGCCCAGCCCGAAGCCGGCATGGGGCACGCTGCCGTAGCGACGCAGGTCAAGGTACCATTGGAACGATTCCTCCGGCAGGTTGTGTTCACGGAGGCGTTTCAACAGCGTCTCATAATTTGACTGGCGCTCGCCGCCTCCTATAATTTCACCATACCCTTCCGGGGCAATCATGTCGAAACTCAAAGACAGCTCGGGCCGCTGTTCGTCGGTGGCCATATAGAACGCTTTCATCGCTGCCGGATAACGATGAATGATCACCGGTTTATCGAATTCCTTGGAGATGATCGTTTCCTCATCTCCGCCGAAGTCGTCGCCCCATTTCGCCGGGTTTCCGGCTCTCTGCAAAACCTGGATGGCCTGGTCGTAGGTCACGCGCGGGAAGGGAGGAACGATTTTTTCCAACTTCGCCACGTCGCGCTGGATGGTGGCGAGCTCGCGAGGGCGATTTTTAACCACGGACTGCACCACGGCACTCACTAGGCCTTCTCCGAGCTGCATCATGTCTTCCAAATGCGCGTAGGCAGCTTCCGGCTCCAGCATCCAAAATTCGGTCAAGTGCCTGCGAGTTTTGGATTTCTCGGCACGAAATGTGGGGCCGAACGTGTACACCTTGCCGAGCGCGGCCGCCGTGGCTTCCACATAGAGTTGGCCTGATTGCGTCAAATAGGCTTTCTGATCGTCGATATAATTCACCTCAAAAAGAGTGGAAGTCCCTTCGCAAGCCGCCGGAGTGAAAACCGGCGCGTCCGTAAGGGTGTAGCCCTGGCTATCCATATAATTTCGCGCAGCGCGTTCCACTTCCGCGCGTATGCGCAGAATAGCAGCTTGCCGCGGCGTACGAATCCACAGGTGGCGTCGGTCGAGAAGAAAATCCACGCCGTGCTCTTTAGGTTGAATCGGATAAGGCTCTGAATCAGACACGCGATGGACTACTTCCACTCCGCGGATGTGCATCTCGAAACCGCCCGTGGCGCGCGCTTCGGCGCGAACGGTGCCCGTGACGATTACGCTCGATTCACGCGTCAGTGCCTTTAGCGCCTCGAATGCTTCCGGTTGCTCTTTTTGCGATACGACGCCCTGGATAACGCCTGTGCCGTCGCGAAAAATAGGGAAAAGAAGTTTGCCCGATTCGCGCTGGTTGTAAAGCCATCCTTGAATCGTCACCGTGCTATCAACGTGCTCTCCGGCATGTTCGATGGTGATGATGGTGCTGGCTGCTGGTTGTGGCGGAGTCATTTACCTGCCTGTTTTCTCTTTTCTGATTCAGGAACGCGAGGTACGCCCGCGCTTGGCCTCGAAATTCTCTTCCAGCTTATCAAATGTTGCGCGAACTTGGTCGAGTGTGGGGCCGCCGTTGGCCTGGCCTTTCAGTTCCAGCACGATTGCCACCGGCTCCGGAGCGCCGGCAATTGCAGCTAGGCCGGTGTCCCAATTTACGGTGCCTTCGTAGGGCAGCAGGTGTTCGTCCTTCTCGCCATGATTGTCGTGAATGTGAGTGGTTGCCACGCGTTCGCGCATGGTATCGAAACTCACCTCCACGCCTTCTTCGATATGCGCATGCCCTACATCGAAACAAAGCCGCAAATCGTGCAGGTGCGTGTCGGTGATGAAATGTTGCAGTGAAGAGGGCGCGCCTAGCTCGCTCGGGGTGTTTTCCAGCGCGATCGTCACGCCCCGCGCTTTGGCAAAAATGCAGAGATGTTCGAGCGAGCTGAAAGCCGCATCGAGCTTGCGCGGGTCGGCGGATTGGCGGCCGTGTCCGATGTGCTGCACAAGGAAACGGAACGGAATTCGCTCCGCCACTTCCAGCGTTCGCTTTACTTCGTCCACCGCGTCGAGACGCCGGATACGTTCGGTATCAGAAATCGATATGGGCACGCCGCTTTCGCGCCCGGGGGCAAGGTCGCGTTCCGTGGGCGAATGCAAGGAATGCAATGCCAGGCCGTATTCCGAGAGCGCGTCGGCGAGTTCGCGGACCGCTTGTGGTTCGCGATAGTTGAAATGCCGCGGCGAGCAAAATAGTTCAACGCTGGTGATTCCAGCCTCAGAAATTTCGGCCAGCAATGCAGCTCCCAGCGGCTGGTTGACATAGCGGTAGGTCGAAAGTACGCGTTGCATTCAGCTCCCATGCAGTTGGTAATAAAGAATTACTATGGTCGATGGAAAATGTGATTCCGTCAATAGGCCCGAAAGATTGAAGTGAAAAGAATCTTTGGGCTAGATGCAAATAATCCGAAGCCCACTTTTGCATGGGACGGAAAGTCAATCCGAGATGAGCACAACCAACACCAGGGCGATCAGCGCGCCGAGGAGCAGCGCGAACGCAAGCCACATCCATATGGGACGGCGTTTGCGCATTAATCCCCGGGGCGGGGGAACAATTTCGGGGAGGAGGGGCTCGGCGGTCACGGTTTGTTTATTTTGACAATTGGGCGCAGGCCAGGGTGAGATTCGAGCTCGTCTCACCAGCGACAAATTCTTCGCGCATCGTGCGATGCTAGCACTACCGCTAGGCGTTGCGAAATGATTTAGCGGCGGTTACGCAGGCGCGCAGTTTCTCGATGGCCTGCTCTACTGTGCGAGTTTTGAGACCGCAATCGGGGTCCACCCACACTCCTTCTTTTGGAAGAATGGTCAGCGCTTGTTTGATTCGTTCGCAGACGACTTCGTTGCTGTCCGCGCGGTGCGAATGGACGTCCACTACGCCGAAGCTGATATCTTTGGTGAAGGGATGGCGGCGGAAGAGTTCGAGCAAGTCCAAATCGCTGTTCGACATTTCCAGGTCGAAATTATCCACGGCCAAGTCGAGCATGCCGGGATAAATTTTGTCGAATTCGCCATAACAGGCGTGCGTGATGAAATAGGCATTCTGGCCCGTGGTGGTAAGTTCCATGGCTTCCAGGGCAATGGGCAATTCTTCCGGCCGCACGGAGAGTGCAGGTTCGTCTATTTGAATGATTTTGCAGCCCGCGGCGATGAGCGCTTCCACTTCTTTGCGGACCACTTTTGCCAGCGCTAGAGCCGCGCTGCGCCGGTCGGGATAAAATTCGTTGAAACTCCAATCCATGATGGTGTAGCCGCCGGTGAGCATTCCTTTGACCGGTTTTTTTGTAAGACTTTGGGCATACTTCCACCAGTCGACGGTGAGCGGGCTGCGCCATTCAACTTCCCCGGAAATTATGGGTTTGTGGTAGTAACGATTTCCGTAGCTGCGAACCAGGCCACTGATGGAAAAGCCGGGCAAGCGCTCCGCGAAGTACGCGACCATATCGCCGCGATACATTTCGCCGTCAACAAGTACATCCATACCGAGCTTTTCCTGCTCTTCGATCCAGAATGCAGTGGCTTTGCGTTCGAGATCTTGCAGGTCCTTTTCGGAAATTTGTTTTCTATTAAATTCGACGCGAGCTTTCGCCAAATAATCCGGTTTAGGAAAGCTGCCCACTGAAGTGGTGGGGAAAAGAGGCAGCTTCAGACCGAGACTTTCCAATTTTCGGCGGCTCATCAGCGTTTTTGGCCTTCTAGTTCCGCACGAACTTTCGACAGTAATTCTAGTTTTGCAAATGCGCGATCGCGGGGGAGATATTCGAGGCCGGAAGAAGGACCCAGGAAGGCGCGTTGGTCTTTTATTTTTGGCAGCATGCGTTCTACCTGGCGCGCGATGTGCGCGGGATCTTCCAATTTTGTATTTCGGCCGTCGACGAGGCCTAGCCCGAGCCATTTCGGAGAACCGGCCGATGCTAGGAGATCCACGAGCTTGGGAGAATAGCTAAAATCCAGGCCCACGATATCGACTGGCAGAGTGAGGAGTTTTTCGTACAGCGGCGCGCAATCACGGAAGTAAACGTACAGGGCGAGTTCGAGTTTGCGTCCGCTGTTTCTAATTTTGTCGCGCGCTTGCACTAAGGGAGCCAACGAAGCTTCGAAAATCGCCCAGTCATTTGGATATTGAATCGCGGCGGGCTCGTCAATTTGAATTAGCTCCGCGCCCGCTTGCGAAAGCGGTTCGAACTCGCTTGCAAGAATCTCGGCGTAGGCTTGGACGCGTGCTTCCAGACAGGAGAAGGCTTCCGAGGATCCGCCGCCGGATTGTTCGCTCAGCGAGAATTTTCCGAGAGTGTAAGGACCGCTCAGGACGGGCTTAATGCTGAGCTTTCCGGCTTTGCCTTGCGGAGTCGGTAAGTGTCCTAGGGCATTTCTCGCGAAGCTGTATTCGCCGGCGACTAGATTGCCGCGTTTTATGGGCGCTCCGGCGAAGACCGGCTGCCGAAAATAAGTGTTGGTATCAAAGAAGCGAACGAGGCCTTTGATTTCAATGTTGTCCAATTTTCCTGCGAGGTGCGAGATGGGGTCGTACCAGCGAATCAGGCCGTCGGTGGCCAGGTCGAGCCCGGCCTTCACCTGCTCCGCGATCACCTGGCGGGTGACTTCGTTTTGAACGTCGAGGAGATCGGCGTGGGATCGTTCCCCGCGATCAAGGGCGGCAATGGTTCGGCGGAGGGCTTGGAGTTCCGGAGAGTCGCCGATGCGCGGGTAGCCGCCCGTGCTCGAAAGATGGAGACCGGGAGTCGCACTCATTTTGAGCAATCAGGAATTTGGCGATTTAACTTGCGGAAAGAAGGGCTGAACCCTCTCCCCCTGTGGGCCTTTGATCGGGGGTCGCTCTGCGTGCTGGAACAAGAGACTTTTTGCGCTTGGCTATCAGCCCCTCCAGCGCCGTCACGACGTATGGTCCTCAGCCGCATCTTTTCCTCTTACGACAAACTTGGAGTGTAAGCAGAAGCCGTCGCGAGAAGCAAGGAAATGCAATCGAACGGGTGAAATCTAAAGGCGAGATTCGAGAATCGAGGGTTGAAAAAACAGAAGCCACCAGCGCAGATAGCTATTCGTATTTCAAGGCCAGGATGAGGAACGACTGTTCATTTACGTACGTTACCGTCGCGCGGTCGCACAGTTGCCTGGGTGCGGCAGTCCGTCATCCGCTGGAATGGCGCTAGGGGGCGGTTTGTTTGGGGTGCACGGTGGTGGAGGCGGGCTCGATTTCGAAGTATAGGAGCCATTGGCTGGAGACCTTGCGGCCGTCGATTTTGGCGGGAACAAATCTCCAGAGTTTCGCGGCTGCTAAGGTGCGGTCGGCAAAATATTGGCTTGGGCCAGGAGCGTCGAGGGTTGCTTGGGTTACGTTGCCGGATTCATCTACGTTTACTTTCACAGTGAGCCGGACCTTACCGCGGATGGTGTCTCTGGCCTTTTGCGGCGCTTCGGGCAAAACTTGCTGAACTACTTTGCCGCGCACCATACCACTGCTTGTCCCGGTCGCGGGGGCCTCGGATCGAACCGGCGGTGCCCATGGGGCAGGCTTATTGGCTGCCAAGTGTTTCTCACTGGATTTTTCCTGGGAAGTTTTCAAGGAACGGGCCGCAGACTGCGGGGTCGATGGTCGCACGGCCTGTGTGGGCTTCGCAATGAGCGGGAGCTGCTGAGATGTCGCCGGAACTGGCAAACGCGATGTTTGTGACAGCACCGGCTTGTTCTCGGGTTTTGGCGTTGCGCTTGGCGCCACGGGAGGCTGAACTCTTGGCTGAGTTGGCAATTGATTTGGCGCCTGCTCAACTGCGGTTGCCGGAGCGGGCTGAGTCTCTGGGGAGCGTTTGAAAAGTCGCGGGCCTGCGATGATTGCTGCCAGCGCCAGAACGGCTAGTACGGCCGCGCCAATTGCACGCGGGCTTGCAAACGAAGGCGCCGGGTTGGGAAGCATCTGTTTTGGCGGCGCTGGAGAATTCGATTGCAGGCGGGCGGCGATGTCGCCAACGGTCCAACGCATTTGCGGGTCGCGGCGCACGCAGTGCCGCGCTAGATCGAGAATCTCCGGCGGCAGGTTCGATGGCAAGGAGGGCTCGGCCTGGTTGGTCCGCTCCCAGACGGGCAAGCGCTGGGTGAGCGCTTCGGTCAAAGTCATGCCTAGAGACCAGACATCGCCGGCCGGGGAAATTCTTCCGCCGGACGCTTCGGGCGGGTCGTAAGCTCCGGGCTCTCCCGGACTACCACTGGATTCGCCGATGCGGCAAAGTCCGTCGCTCGAAATTTTCAGAAGATCATCATCGGCCATGATGTTGGAGGGTTTCAAGCGGCAATGAACGAAACCCTGGGCGTGAATGTAGGCCAGCGCATCAACGACAGGCCCGAGAAGGGCGCGAGCTTCGTTTGCGTCGAGAGGTCTGCGCGCGATTACCGCTGACAGATTTTCTTCGGCGTATTCCATCACTACGTAAAGCATATCGGCGTGATCGATCTGGCAGCGTCCCATTTCCAGCAGACGAACCAAGTGGGAATGAGAAAGTTTTGCCGCCTGTTTCCAGCGAGATAGTTGGGCGAGGGCATCGACGGAATCCGCCGGGATTAGTTTAATGGCGGCTTTTTTAACTGGCTGGCCGTCGTATTCGGTGAGGAATATGGCGGTGCGTTGAGTGCGACCTACGAATTGGCCCAGGCGGAATTTTCCGCCGACGACTTGGTCGATCTGTTTTGTGGCAGCCTCAGTCATCGGATCCCCCTAAGGTGTTTGCGGCGCTAATTGGAAGCATCCCGCTCCAGCGCGCGCGTTCGATTCGACTTCAAATCGAAGCCTACTACGTCTGAGATAGGACTGCGCGATTCCTGCTCCTGGGGTTTCCGGCTGGGTGCCGCGCTCCAGGCCCTCTTGCAGAACATTTTGCAATAGGGCGGGGCATTCGGCGCGAGAAAGTTATGTTTAGGTTGCCAAACAGCACCCCTGTACCTGCGTTCGCACGCGAACGCACGGCGATGAGCTGCCAGTCTCCAGTTCGATACACGGTTACGAAATTCTTGATGCAAAGATCAGCCAAATGATGAATTTTATGGGGTCGCAAATACAGAAGGAAGCGTCTGGGCCATTCAAAAAGTCCTGCGACAAGAAGATTGGGGTCTACGGAGAAAATGGAAATTACGTCTGGCAATGGATTCGGACCGTTTGAAGTATTTCTGCCCGCTCACTCGGCTGCACCAAAATATCAGCAACACCGCGACGGCGAATTTCCCGGGCGCTTGTTCATCGTGGAAGGAATAGACGGCTCGGGAAAATCCACGCAACTGAGCTTGCTGCACAAGTGGTTGGAATCAAAAGGGTATGGAGTGGTGTTCAGCGAGTGGAATTCTTCTCCGCTGGTGAAAGACACCACGAAATTCGGAAAGAAAAAGAAGATGCTGACAGCGGCGACGTTTTCTCTTATTCACGCGACCGATTTCGCCGACCGGACGGAAAAGAGCATCCTGCCGCTGTTGAAAGCGGGAGCGGTGGTGCTGTGCGACCGCTATGTCTATACCGCATTCGCGCGAGATGTGGCGCGCGGAATGGACCGCGAATGGGTGCGCGAACTCTACGGATTTGCCGTAAAGCCGACGGTGGCATTTTATTTTCGCGTACCTTTGGAGACGGCCATCGACCGACTGCTGGATGGACGCAATGGGTTCAAATATTACGAAGCGGGGATGGATTTGGAACTGAGCGATGATCCAGCAGAAAGCTTCCGACTCTTTCAGGGCATGATACTCAAGGAATATGAAGAGATGGTTCCGGAATTTGACTTAACGGTGATTGACGCTACTTTGCCGATCGAGGTGCAGCAAGCGCAAGTGCGACGGATTGCGAAAGCGCATCTCGACCAAGCAATGAACGTGAGGGTGCAACGATGAGACAGACGTATGGAAAGCTTTTGCCGGGGATGAGGATTTCGGATTTGAGCGGCAAGCTCATTGTGATTGAGGGGACGGACGGAGTTGGGCGCTCGACGCAAATCAACCTGTTGAAACCGTGGCTGGAAGAACAAGGGCACGCGGTGCTGGACACGGGCATGACGCGCTCTCCGCTTGCTGGGGAGGGTATCCGGCGCGCGAAGGAAGGGAACAATCTTGGGCGTGTGACGCAAAGTCTTTTTTACGCTACGGACTTCGTGGATCGCTTGGAAAACGAAATTGTTCCGGCCTTGCGATCGGGATTCATCGTGCTGACCGACCGATATGTTTATTCGCTGATGGCCAGAGCCTTCGTTCGCGGTATGGACTCGAAATGGATTCGCAGCATTTACAGCGTGGCGTTGAAACCGGATGCAACGTTTTATTTGCGGCTGAGCATTGATCAACTCGTGCCGCGCGTGGTTTTCTCGCGAGGATTCGACTACTGGGAATCGGGCATGGATCTTTATCCTGGGCGCGACATGTACGACAGCTTCTGTAATTATCAGACGGCACTGCTCGTGGAGTTTGACCGGCTGAGCGAAGAGTATAAATTTGTGGTGATGGATGCCTCGGCCGATGCCGAACACCTGTTTGAGCAGCTCAAGGCCGGAATTTTTAATGTCCTGGAAGCCGATTCGAGGAAAGATTTCATCTCGACTCGGGAGACCAAGACATTGTCCATTTCCGCGGCCACTGGAAAAGGGAAGATCGCTCCGGCGTCACAGAGCACTAACCCAACCGAGTTTGAACTGGTGTTGCGATCGATCATGGCCCACGCGACCAACGGAAACGGCAAAACAGCGCTTCATCACAAGTAATATCCGCACACTACGATTTCGCTTTTATTGCGGCGGCTCGGGGTGGTCGCCGACGGTGAAGTAGGTGCAATCGGGATGCTGGAAAACAAGGGCGCTGACGCTGGCTTCCGGGTCCATCATCATGCCTTCGGTGAGGTGCACGCCGATTTCTTCAGGATGCAGGAGCATCCATATGCCGGCCTGATCGTCGAGATTGGGGCAGGCCGGGTAACCGAAGCTGTAGCGTTTGCCGCGATAGCGCGAAGTAAAACGGTCGGCCATGGTCAGCGTGGGCGGATCGGGGAAGCCCCAGTCTTCGCGGATGCGTCGGTGCAGCCATTCGGCGCAGGCTTCGGCGGTTTCGATGGCGAGAGCTTGCAGTCCGTGGGAGAAAAGATAACGGCCGGCGGCTTTGGCTTCTTCGGCGCGCTCGCGCACGCCTGCTCCGGCGGTGACTACGAAAAGGGCGAGATGATCGCGCTGGATCTGTTGGGCTGCGCCATTGCTGGACGGCGCTGGATTTGGCGGCAGGACGTAATCGCTCAAGCAGAGCTTGTCGCCGACGCGCCTACGTTGGAAATGAAATTTGTGAATCGGCGAGGATTTTCCAGGTTCGAAAAGCGCGATGGAGTTGCCTTCGCGTTCAGCTTCGAAGAACTGCCACACGGCTGAAATCTTCATGAACGATTCAGCCTCGCGCTTCACTTCTTCCATACTGTGAAAAAGTTCGAGGGCGCGCGGGTCTCGTTCTTTCAGGGCTTTTTCGAAATTTCCGCGGAAGCCCATGTGGCGTCCAAAGATCATGTAAGGATTTATATAGCTCCAAATTTCGTTGCGGTCGGGAATGGAGCGGGCTTTGCGATCGAGATAGGCGACCGGCGGAATGGGAAGATCCGTACGAATTTTAGGCGAACGTTCTTCGCCGGCGGGACCTGTCGGTTGCGGCACAGGTTCGTCGATGGCGATGGTTCCGGCGTGCGTGTTCTCGTGCAACACGGCTTGGCGTTGCGCGGGATCGCTTAGGTGATTCATCAGGCGGAGGCCGGTCATGGCGTCTTTCGCGTAACAGACCGCGGCCGAATACTGTGGCGCAATTTTCGAACGCGTAAATCTTTCGGAGAGCGCGGCGCCTCCTACAAGCAGCGGAACGTCAATGCCGGCTTCGCGCAGGTCGCTGGCGGTGGTCACCATTTGCTGCGCGCTTTTCACTAGCAAGCCGGAAAGTCCGATGGCGTCGGGCTGATGTTCGCGATGGGCGCGAATCAGCTCCTCGGGCGGAACTTTGATGCCGAGATTGATCACTTCATAGCCGTTATTTTTCAGAATAATCTCCACGAGATTTTTGCCGATGTCGTGGACGTCGCCCTTCACTGTTGCGAGCATTACTTTTGCTCGCTTTTCGGTGTCCGCTTTCTCCATGAATTGTTCCAGGTGGCTGACGGCGGCTTTCATGGCTTCGGCGGATTGCAGAACTTCGGCGACGATCAGCTCGTTGTTGTTGAACAGGCGGCCAACTTCGGCCATTCCGGTCATAAGCGGGCCGTTGATGATGTCGAGCGGCGCGTTACCTTCGGCGCGTTTGCGATTGAGATCGTCAACCAGGCCGTCTTTGGAGCCTTCCAAAATATAATTTGCCAGGCGCTGGTCGAGAGGGAGATCGGCGGTGCGTTCTTTTTTTCGCGAGCCGGAGGCGCGGAAGTGGTCGGTGATGGCGGCGATATGGAATTGATTGATGGCGGCTTTCTGCGCGGGCGACTGATCGCGCCAGTCGGGTGGAGCGTTGCGCAAATGTTCGGCTTGCGCATGACCTTCGGGCACCGACTTTGGCGGAGTGTTAAAGAGAAGATCTTCGGCAAGTTTTCTTTCGGATTCTGGAATTGAGCCGAAGCGCTCGATGCGCTCGGCGTTGACGATGGCTAGATCCAAACCCGCTTTGGTGCAGTGATAGAGGAAAACAGAATTCACTACTTCGCGGGCGCCGGGCGGGAGGCCAAAGGAAACGTTGGAAATTCCGAGAACTGTGCGGACGTGAGGAATTTGTTTCTTGATCAAGCGCACGCCTTCGATGGTTTCGAGCGCGCCGCCGATGTAATTTTTGTCGCCGGTGCCGCAGGGAAAAACCAACGGGTCAAAGATAACATTTTCGACCGGAATTCCGAATCGTTCGGTAAGCAGGTGGTAGGAGCGCTCGGCGATTTCCAGTTTGCGCTCGCGAGTGAATGCCTGGGCTTGAACGGGGTCTTCGTCGATACAGCCGACGATCACCGCGGCGCCATAGGAGCGCGCGAGCGGGCAGATGCGTTCGAATTTTTCTTCGCCATCTTCGAGATTGATGGAATTGATGATGCTTTTGCCCTGGCAATAGGTGAGCGCGAGTTCGACCGCGCGCGGATCGGTAGTATCGATCATGATGGGCGCTTTGATTTTACGGATGAGCTGATCGTAAAAGGGCGGGATGTCGGCCATTTCATCGCGGTCGGTGCTTTGCAGACAGAGGTCCACGATGTGAGCGCCGCTTTTCACCTGGCGCCGCGCGATTTCGGTAGCTTCTTCCCAAAGTTCAGCAGCGACTAAATTTTTGAATTGGCGCGAGCCGATTACGTTGGTACGTTCGCCGACGATCAGCGGACGCGTACTCTCCTCGGCTTCGATGACCTCGATGCCGGAGTACACCGCGCGATGCGTGGTATCCGCCGGCCGGCGTGGCGATTTGCCTTGAACCATTTGCGCGATGGCTCGAATGTGTTTTTCGGTGGTGCCGCAGCAGCCGCCTACCATGTTCAGCCAGCCACGATCGACGAAGCGCTCGAGTTGTTGCGCCAGGGAGCTGGGTGTTTCCTGATAGAGACCTTCTTCGTTCGGCAGGCCAGCGTTGGGATAGCAGGAGACCAAGCCGCTGGTGAGCGACTGCAATGTGCGGACGTGGTCGGTCATGAACTCCGGACCAGTGGCGCAGTTTAGGCCTAACGAAATTAGATCCACATGATGGAGAGAGGACCACAGTGCTTCGATGGACTGGCCGGCGAGCATAGTGCCCATGGGCTCAATCGTGACGGAAACCATCAGCGGGATTGGCTGGCCGAGGTCATGGCTCAGTTGCTGAATGGCGAGGATGCCAGCTTTGATGTTGCGGGTGTCCTGGCAGGTTTCAAGAAGGAGGACGTCCGCGCCGCCTTCGATTAAACCTTGAGCTTGTTCGTGATAATTATTTCGAAGCTGTTCAAAAGAGATGCCGCCGGTGACGCTGATGGCTTTCGTAGTGGGGCCCATGGAGCCTGCCACGAAGCGCGGTTTGGCCGCTGTGGAAAAATCGTCGGCAGCTTTGCGCGCGAGGGAGGCGGCGATTCGGCTGATTTCGCGGGCGCGTCCTCCGAGTCCATATTCCGCGAGGACGACGGGCGTGCTGCCGAAGGAATTCGTTTCAATAATGTCGGAACCAGCTTCAAGATATTTTCTGTGAATAGTGCTGACCACATCGGGCCGAGTGATGACCAGGTTTTCGTTGCAACCTTCCAGTTGAGGGCCGCCAAAATCTTCGGCAGTCAGATTGGCTTGTTGCAGCATGGTGCCCATTGCGCCATCCAGCACCAAGATGCGCTCGCGCAAAAGCTCTCGAAGGGCCGAGCCCTGTTGAATGAAATTCCTCATTGCTCAGAAAATACTGCTCCTAGAATTTTAACAGGGAAGCGGGAACCGGCGTGAAAGTGAATCGCGAAATGGTGCGAAACTACAGATTTTGCGCGGCACGCGACGGGGTAGCACCGTCGTTGCTGCTCAAAAATTCTATGGGTACCGATGGCGGAAGCATGCCGATGGCGGCGCCCCGCGCAAGCAACTCGCGAACGGCGCGGCGTCCTTCTTCGCCGTAGTCGAGGGTCCAGCGATTCACGTACATGCCCACGAACTTGTCGGCCAGCACCGGATCCATGTCCCGGGCGAACTGCAAGGCATAATTCAGCGCCGACTCGCGATGTTCGAGGGCATAGGAAACGCTCTCGCGGATGACGCGTGCGATCTGGCGTCCCAGTTCAGGACCGAGCGTGCGACGAATTGCGTTGGCGCCGAGTGGCAGAGGCAGTCCCGTGCTTTCCTGCCACCATTGCCCAAGATCAACGACGCGATGAAGTCCCATTTGAGAAAAAAGCAACTGGCCTTCGTGAATCAACAGACCGGCTTCGACTTCTTTGGATTGCACTGCCGCTAGAATTTTATCGAACGGCATGGTGACCGTTTCCACGTTGGGCTCGAAGAGCTTCAGAGCGAGATAGGAAGTGGTGAGCTTGCCGGGAATAGCGATTTTACGCCCGGCCAAATCCGTTTTCTTGAGGGGATGGCCCGCGACCACGATCGGGCCGTAACCCTCGCCAAAACTTGCGCCGCAATCGAGCAGGACATATTTATCGGCGACGAAAGGATAGGCATAAAAGCTGATGGCGGTCACGTCATAGACTTCGTTTCGCGCGGCTTGATTCAGCGATTCGATGTCGGACAAGATGTGATTGAATTTCACTCCGGGCAGGCGGACCTTGCCGGTGGCCAGAGCATAAAACATGAAGGCGTCGTCGCTGTCAGGCGAATGCGCGAGGCGAATTTCCGCCGTCTTGGGCAGGGCTGCAGGTGTGGACATGCTGGGTCCGTCCTGGCGCTCACGGAAAACGTTTCCATCGGCTTAGGGAAGAGAGTAGCGATACTCGTGCCCGTCGCGATGAAATTGAAACCAGTGTGGACGTTCCGGCGTGAGTGCCGAATGTTTCGTCCAAGAGAATAACACAAGGCGCTAGTTTGGGTACAGGAGTCGCGAGGATATCCACAGGGTCAAGAATCATGGGAAATTAGTCGCGGCGTGGTTAGGAAATGTGGGATTTAAGACCTACTTTTACTGCACCGTGGAATGTGCCGGATTGGGAAGCGGCGAGGCGTGGTGGGCGACTAGCAGCCAACCTTGTTCGCCGAGGACAAATATATTGGTGGCTTGGACCATGGAATCATCGAAACCGTCGGCAAAGGCAGTGGTGATGTGCTCGGTGCAAGCGACCCATCCGACGTGGCCTTCGATTCGCACCCAGACTGAACTCAAGGCGATGCGAACGCGACGCGCGTTGGCAAAAAGTCTAGCCCAGCGGTCGCGCACTTCTTCCCAGCCGAGCAAAAGTTCCCAGCCGGGGTGAACGCACTGGACTTCTTCGTCGTGCGCCCATACTGCTTCCATCTGAGCGAGATCGAGAGATTCGAAGGCGGTGTAAAAACGCGTGTTTGCAGCTTGAAGAGCATCTTCGGGAGTTTGTTTTTGCGGCATGGTTTGCGTGGACATGTCAAAGGTTGGAAACTTCGCGCAAAAAGTTCAGTTCAGATTCAAGTTGAGAAATCTGGCCCCGGTATCTAGCGCTGGGACAATGAGCTGCGATTTCGATTTTTCGCACGCGCGAGTTCCAAGCCGCCGACAGCCGCCATGATGAACGCCAACTTGATGGCTTCGCCGGGCAAAAATGGCAGAGCGCCGAGGCGCAGGGAGTTGATCCATCCGAGACGCATGACGGAAGCCAGCCAGGCGCAACCGCCGACGAAAATTATGGTCTCCCCGGCCATTAAAGCGATCAGAAGTTTCACGGCATTGGATTGGATTCTGAAATAAATGCGCAGTGGGACCGCACCGCGTTGAACGATCCAGCCCGCAATAAATGCCGCGGGAGCGTAGGCCAGGAGATATCCCGCGGTGGGGCCGAGGAACCGCGCTGGGCCCGGCGGGCCGAGAGGTTGAAAAACCGGGAGGCCGGCAATTCCCTCGAGTAAATATAGACCGAGAGTGAGCGCTCCGCGGCGGGCTCCAAGAAGAACGGCCACCAGGAGAACGCCAAACGTTTGGCCGGTGATAGGCACGGGTGTCCACGGCAGGGGCAACACGATGTGCGCGCAGAGCACGAGCAAAATGTTTGCCGCGGCCATGCGGACCACATCTGCGGCGAGGCCTTCGGTCGGATAAATTCGGTCGGCGAGAACTCTGGAGTGTGACATCCACGCCCCTCAGGGATTAGTTAGGCCAGCTTTTTAGCTGACGGGCATTATACCCGAAGCAGGCGGCTTGCTAGGGCGACTTTTCGGAGTCGATCACCGGATCGTCGGAAGTAGCCACAGTGCCGTGTTTGTCTGCGCCATGAATTTTTCCAGCCGCATCGAGAAAAAACGATCGGCGACCCTTTTGCGATGATTCGGGCGTAGCGGCCAATTCAAAATTCGTGTCGTTGCCGGCCGGGTCGGGCACGATGCGATAACGAAATTGATATCCGTTCTGCTTGCCGCTGACGAGGTCTAAACTTATCAGCGAGGCTTGATCCGGAGAAATTTGGCCTTTCGGCGCGGGGCCGAGATCCGCGAGAGATTCGGGCAATTTGCCGAAGGCGCGATTATAAGTTTGAATTGCCTCGGCCAAGCTGCGCAGCGTGTCCATGGTGGAATCTTCGCTTGTGCGCAAATCGTCTTGAGCCCACTGCCTGGCAAGCTGGGGGATATCGAGCAGCACCAGACCGAGAGACAACAGACGCCATCGACCGCTTTCGCGAATAAGCCCGAATTCCGCCTGCTCACCATCGACAACGCTTACGGGAATAAAGGCGAGATTTTCGTGAACGCGCGGCGCACCGAAATGATATTGCACCGTGCCGCTGGGAGTTTGGCAAAGAAGCACGGCGTGATTCTGCTGGTCTGTGGAACTGAGCGGCTTGCCGGGCATATCGGAAAGCGAGAAGCGTTTCAAAAACGCAGCGCGCTGTTCAGCGGGGAGAGCGCGAAAAGCAGCGGCGTTATCGGCGGTGAAGTAATTTAGGAACTGAGCTTCGTTATCGCGACAGGCGGCCACGATGGCGGCGGAAAGGGCTGCGACGGGGTCGGAGGCCTCCTGTGCGCTCAAGTTGGGAGCGTTCGGAACGAGCAGCGCAAGGGCGACGATACCCGCCAGCGCGGCAGAATGAACCCTTTTTGTCATGTGCTTTCGGATTTCGCGCGGGCCAGGATGGTTGCCAGGTCTTTGGTGAATTTTGACCGCGCCATCACTTCGCTGCAACCGGCGGCGCGCGCTTGCTCGGCGAGGTCGATTTGGAGGTGCGAGAGAAATCCCACGAGCGGGACGGAGGCGGCCAGTGATTGCGTGCGTTGCACCGCTTCAAGGGGTTGGTTGCGCGCGTTGAGATCCACCACCACGAGATGGGGAGTGGCTTTCGATATCTCGGCAGCCAAGGCATCGGGTGTGGCGCATATCTTCAGGTCCACGCCAACATGACGAGCGGTCTCCATAATCTTGGACTGAAAAAAAAGGTCATCCACCATCGCTAGTACTTGTGCCAAGCGCAATACCTCTGTTTCCGGTTTACCACGCAGTCCATCGCGGCACAAGGTCCGTTCTTCCACTTCGACCAGGGCCTAAGGTATAAATGCGAGGTAATTATTGGGGGGGGAGGCTTTCATGGCTGCCACACCAAGTTCTGATGCGCTTCCGGGTCTGGCCGTGCTCGAGCAGACGCCTATCATCATTGAAAAAATCGTTTGGTCCGCTAACGACGAACAAATGCATTGGAAGCCGTCCATGGATCGCTGGTCTATCAGCGAAGTGTTGGCGCATCTGGCCGACGTAGAGGTGGTGGGCTTTCGCGAGCGCATCCAGAAAATGATTGAGAAAAGCAGTCCGGCGCTGGAACCTTACGATCAAAACGCCGCGTACACCGCGGGGAAATATTCAAGTGGCAAGGCTCGCGAACATCTGAAAGTTTTTTGCCACGAACGCGACCGCAGCTTGTCGATGCTTCGTTACGTGCCCGCTCATGCGGTTGCGCGAATAGGACAACACGGAAAAATTGGGCAGATTTCGATCGGACAATTAATGAACGAATGGGCCTTCCACGATTTGGGCCACATCCGGCAAATTGCGGAGTTGTTCCGGTCGAGAGCGTTTTATCCCGCGATCGGGCCATTCCAGCAGTTCTACACGATCAAACCGTAAACAAGGCGAAACCACCGACTCCATGGAAACCGTCATCAGCAAAAAGATTCTGTCAACTTACGATCAACTGGAAAAGGATGCTCTAGATTTGCACACGCTGTTTGAATTCGTGGGCGGCAATGCGCCGGTTGAACGGGAAGCGGTGCTGGATGCGGTGGCGGATTTAGCGCAGAGAGGGTTACTTCGCGAGCAGAGCGCTGACTTTTACAGTCGAACAGAAAGCGGCCGGCTGGCAGTGGCGAGTCCCCGTGAAGTCACCATGTACACGCGCGAAGGATGTCACCTTTGTGATGAAGCGAAAGCGGCGATGGCGCCTTTACTTTCTGAATACGGCGCGAAGCTTCGCGAAGTGGATATCGACGATGATCCTGTTCTGTTTGAGCGCTACACTGACGACGTGCCGGTGATTTTCATTGGTGGGCGTTTATTCGCACAGCATCGCATCAATCCCGTTTTGCTGAGGGAGCGGTTGGAACAGACCAAGAGTTCCTGACACGACGAACCTGTGTTGAGTTGAGGAATATTTCTTGGTGATTCGGAGAAACTGCCGCGGCTAATGCTTTATTTCTTCTTCCACGCCGGCGCCCTCGTCGGGGACGTCGCCCGGGCGGCCTTTTACGCGGTCGTACATGCTGATTTGGCAAGTGGAGCCGATGGCTTCGTTGTAGTAGGTGGGAACTCCGAGGGCAGTTCGCAACTCTTCATTGAATTTGCGCAGGTCAACCAGCTGGTTTTTGTGGGCGGGGACTTTTCTCTTGTCGTGGGTTAGCAGAAATTTCTGGTAGCCCGCGTCCCACAACAGCGCGAACTGGCCTTGCAGCATGATGCAGGGAATTTCGGTCATCTGAAAATTGTCCCCGGCAGTTTTGCGAAGTTCGGCGCCGCAATTGTATTTCTCGATGCGCACGACACCGCCGGAACTGCGTACCAGAAAACCCTTTGCGGACAGAGATTCCACCTGGGCTTGGTTGAACAGTTTGTTGACGTACCACATGTGCTCCAGAGTATTGAGTTGGCACGGGTTGTGTAAAGCGAAAAATTGGATGCGCGCGCGGCTGAGAGGCCGGGTAAGCGAAAGGCAGACCTGATTCTGCTAGACTTGTGTTTGAAATTGTGAATATGCGCGGCCTTCGACGCATGCAATAGTTTGGATTGAGTTTGGCGGCCTATCGATATGAATGCTGTGAACAAACAAACGATTTCGACCGCGATTGCGGGCGAGCGCGGGCGCATCGGGCAAAACCTTCTGGAGCGCATTGGCAACACGCCGTTGCTACGGCTGGAGCGTATGGGCGCGGAATTTTCCCAGGTCAAGTTTTATGCGAAGGCTGAATGGTTTAATCCCGGAGGTTCGGTGAAGGATCGCGCGGCTTATTCCATGATTCGGGAAGGGGAACGAACAGGCGCGCTTCAGCCGGGCAAAATAATTTTGGATGCTACCAGCGGAAACACGGGGATTGCCTACGCGATGATCGGCGCGGCGCTGGGATATCGCGTGAAACTGTGCCTGCCGTCGAGCGCTTCGCCGGAGCGTAAACAAATTTTGGCGGCCTATGGAGTGGAGGTCGTTATCACGCCGGGCGAAGAGGGCACGGACGGAGCCATTCGCCGGGTGCGGAAAATTTACGAAGAAGAGCCGTCGAAATATTTTTATCCTGATCAATACAACAATGCAGCGAATCCGGCAGCGCATTATTCCGGCACCGCTCCGGAGATTTGGGGGCAGACCAAGGGCGAGATCACGCATTTCGTGGCCGGGTTGGGAACTAGCGGGACGTTTGTGGGGACCACGCGCCGATTGAAAGAATTAAATCCTGCGATTCGCTGTATCAGCATGCAGCCGGATTCAGGGTTCCATGGCTTGGAAGGCTTAAAACATATGGCCACGGCGATTGTGCCAGGCATTTACGATGCGGGCCTGGCCGATCAGGATATTGCTGTTCGCACGGAAGATGCGCATCGGGTGGTGAAAAAACTTGCGCGCGAAGAGGGAATTCTGGCCGGAGTTAGCTCGGGCGCGGCGCTTTTTGCTTGTTTTGAAGTAGCGCGAAATTTGCCGAGCGGGCAACACGCGGTGATCGTTACGGTGTTTCCGGATTCCGGCGAAAAATATTTGAGCGATCGATTTTGGAGCCAGGCGTGAGCGGGGCGGCGTTGCGGATTTCGGATGCCATACTTGGGCGAATTCAGACGCACGGAGTGGAGACCTATCCGCATGAATGCTGCGGGGCGTTGTTGGGAAACGACAGCGAGATTGGGCGCGAGATTAAGGAGGCGGTCCCGCTGGCGAACCAGCGGAATGATTCGCCGCGCAATCGTTTTGAAGTGACTCCAGAAGATGTTCAAATGGCGGAGAAGCGAGCGAAAGACTTGAAACTGGAAGTGCTCGGGTGGTACCACTCGCATCCGGATGCGCCGGCCCGACCGAGTGAATTCGACCGCGAACACGCCTGGCCGTGGTATAGCTATATCATCGTGAGCGTGCAACAGCGGGAGCCGCGCGACATGAAATCATGGCGTCTGCGCGACGATCGCTCGGCATACGATCCGGAAGCGATTGAATCCGTGGCCCAATCTGCAAGCATCTAATCAAACAATCGAGGAGACCACAGAATGGCAGTGAAAGTAATTATCCCTACGCCGTTGCGTCCTTATACGGGCAAGAAAGAAAGCGTGGAACTGCAGGCTGCCACCGTAGGCGAAGCGCTGGCGTCTCTTACAACGCTTTTTGGAGACTTGAAAAAGCATCTTTATTCGGAGGATGGAAAGCTGCGGAGTTTTGTGAACGTTTATGTAAACGATGAGGATATACGTTACCTGCGCGGGGATCAGACGCCGTTGCGCGAGGGAGACATACTGAGCATCGTGCCGTCGATTGCGGGCGGAACGCAGAATTAAATCGGGAGAATTATTCGTGGCAGCCAATACAAAAACTACGAACCTAGCGGAAGCGGCCAACGCCAACATGGCGCTGTCGAAAGAAGAAATCATGCGCTACAGCCGCCATCTGATCATGCCCGAAGTGGGCATGGACGGGCAGCTAAAGCTGAAGCAGGCGAAAGTTCTGTGCATTGGCACAGGCGGGCTGGGTGCGCCAGTGGGTTTGTACCTTGCCGCTGCGGGCGTTGGCAGAATCGGTCTGGTGGATTTTGATTCGGTGGATTTGACGAATTTACAGCGGCAAATACTGTTTGGTACCCAGGATATCGGGCGGCCGAAAATCGAAGCTGCCGCAGACCGTTTGCGAAATTTAAATCCGGATATACAGATCGATCAGTTCGAAACGCGTCTCACGGGCGACCATGCGCTCGACATCCTGAAGAATTACGACATTGTGGTGGACGGCACGGACAATTTTCCGACGCGCTACCTGGTGAACGACGCCTGCGTGATCCTGGGAAAACCCAATGTTTATGGGTCGATCTTTCGTTTCGAGGGGCAGATCACGATTTTTGGCGCGCCGGCTGGCCCGTGCTACCGGTGCTTGTATCCTGAGCCGCCTCCGCCGGGCTTGGTGCCTTCGTGCGCCGAAGGCGGCGTCCTGGGAGTGCTTCCGGGAATCGTCGGAGCCATTCAGGCGGCCGAGACTTTGAAGCTGATTATCGGCAAAGGAGAGCCGCTTATCGGACGATTGCTGCTTTTTGATGCGTTGGCCATGCGCTTTCGTGAATTGAAGTTGCGGAAAAATCCGGACTGTCCTGTTTGCGGTGAGCGTCCGACGATTACCAAACTAATCGATTACGCGGAATTCTGCGGCGTTCGCGGCGAAGAAACAGCGAGCCCGGCACAGGCTGGCGTGCCCGAAATTGCTCCGCGCGAGTTAAAGGCGCGGCTGGATCGCGGCGACGATCTTTTCGTTCTGGATGTTCGCGAGCCGCACGAATACCAAATTTGCAATCTTGGTGGACACTTGATTCCGCTAGGCGAGCTTTCGCGGCGGGTGAACGAGCTGGATAGCTCGCGCGAAATCGTGGCGCACTGCCGCAGCGGAAAGCGCTCTGCAGAGGCTGTCGAGTTCTTGCGCAGCGCAGGGTTCCGCAAGGTATTGAACCTGAAGGGTGGTATCCTTGCATGGTCGGATGAAGTGGACGCTTCCGTTCCCAAGTACTGAAGGTTTCCCGAAGCTGTTAAGCACTGCGCAACAAATCCAATAGTAAAAGTTCCACGCGTTGCGATCGGAGGATCGAGTGTCTGAGGTTAAAGTAACGGTCGTGAACAACGGCCCGCTGCTCATCGATGGCGAAATACAGATAGTGGATCAAGAAGGAAAAGCCTACGGTTTGGCAGGCCGTACGAAGATCGGGCTGTGCCGCTGCGGTCTGTCGGAGCGCAAACCGTTTTGCGACGGGTCGCATAAGAGGTCCAATTTCCAGAGCGTTGTACAAGCGCATGAACTGCCTCCCCCTAACCCGAAATAGTGGGTAGGGGCCTAACCAGTCGGTAACATTTTCACCCCGCCCTCCAAGTTGCACCTTCTAGGAGACTTTCGTTTAGTTCTCCAACTCCGATCTATGGCCAGCGCAAGTACATTATTTTCATTTAGTTAATTAGTACTAAAACCATGTTCTGAAACGGTACAGAAGTTGCTGATTCTGTCGCGGGGCGAAGTGCGTTTTTGGGAGATATTTGTGGGCCGACCGGAGAAGATTTGGGGGTTTTTGCATCGCTTTCGTCTTGTCCTATGGTGGACGATAGCGGGGGCGTCGTACCTCGCCTTGCTTTTGGTCCTTCGCAGCTCTTCCTACGTTGCGGATCCTCTGCTGGACACCTATCTTGAGATGGCGGGGAGTTTGATTGCCTTCACATTTGCTGCCAATGCGCTGGTTCGGTTTCGCGGAACGCACGATCGAATTTCTCTGATATTGGCGTTCGGTTTCGTCCTGGCGGGGCTGATCGAAGCGGGAACCAGCATGACGTTCTATCGTGGGATGCTCGTCACCACCACCCCGGGAAATTATATTTCAATCGGATGGCTCGCCGGACGGACGCTGCTGGGAATTTTGTTGCTGGCTGCCCTAGTGGTCGAGCGGCGCATTCCTGTGGCGCGGGAGCCCGCCAAAGAGATGGCCGGGTCGACGTTGATCGTGGGCGCGGTGGCGTATTTGACCAGCGTGTTTTATTTCATGCTGCCGAATGCCCCGAAGATTCATCCGGGCGCGATCATTCCGCGACCTTGGGATCTGCTGCCGGCAGCGATTTATGTGGCGGCAACAATTGGATACGCCTGGCGTTTGCGCCGTGGAAATTCTGACTCGTCGCTGGATCGAGCGCTGTTTTTTGCAGCGGCGTTAAATGTGATTTGTCATATTACGATCAGCCAGTCGCAACGTGTTTTCGACGCAGCCTTCACACTCGCGCACGTCACGATGGACCTGAGTTACGTGGTTGTGTTGGGCGGCACACTTCTGGACAACGCGCAACTTTTCGATCAGGTGAGCCGCTTGGCTGCTTCCGATTCGCTGACTGGACTCGCCAATCATCGACGGTTGCTGGAAGTGCTGGAAAACGAAATTCAGCGGTCGCGGCGAACCGGGCGTAGTTTTGCGGTACTGCTGTTCGACCTCGATGATTTAAAAAAGATCAACGACAAGTACGGGCATCTGACGGGGAGCCGCGCGATCAAACGCCTGGGGACGGCCTTGCGCAATGATTGCCGAACGATTGATACGCCCGCGCGATATGGTGGCGACGAGTTCGTGCTGATTCTCCCGGAATCCGGCGAAGAAGAGGGACGCAAGGCTTCTTTGCGCATCTGCGAGAGGCTGGCACGTGACGGGCAGGAACCGCCGGTGACCGTCAGCGCCGGGCTGGCTGTTTATCCCAACGATGGCACCACCATCGAAAAGCTTTTGGGCGCGGCCGATCACGCGCTCTATCGCATGAAAGGGCGGAGTGAAAAGAAATTTCGTCTGAGGCATGTAGCGGCCTGTTTGTAAAAAGGGGGGACGCAATGCGATTTGGGATGGGGGTCCCAAAGACGATGGCGGAGCGTCGCGAGACGCGCATTCCGATGGAAGTGGGAGTTCAGATTACCGGACATCCGGCTTTACCCGGAACTGAAACGACGTTTACTGAAAATGTAAGCGCGCGCGGAGCCCGCGTTTTGAGCAGCCGCCGGTGGACTACGGGTGACCGCCTAACAATCGCCACCCTAACGGGGCAGTTCAGAGCTGTCGCACGCGTGGCTTACTGTCAATTGGTTCCAGACACCGGCTTCGCAGTGGGACTAGAGTTTCTCGAGCCGACGCCGGGTTGGGTTGTCGCGGATATGCCCGCCGCATAATTATTTTCTACTGCACGAATCCTACATTTGGCTCCGGACCTGGACCCGGGCCCTCCGGAAGCGTTCCAAACTGTGCCTCGAAGCGAGCGATATTTTCCTGCAGAGCTTTGGCCAGGCGCTTGGCGTGGGCAGGGCTCAGAATCAAACTGCCGACTAGTTTGCCCTGCGGGACGCTGGGAAAAAGATAGATAAAATTCAGCGTAAACTCTTCCGCATTATGATGCACTACAACTAAATTTGCATACTGGCCGAGCAGTTCCTTCTCGTCAGCCTTTATTTGAACTTGCTGTTGCTGCGGTTGCTGTTTCGGCGTTTCAGCCATCGATATTCTCCTAAAAGATCTGTTTAACTATAGCAGAGCAGGGAAGTGCTGTTTGACGATTTTTGGAACGACAGTGCGCTGGAAGGTTGACCTGAAAACTAGTTAAGCGTAGTTTATATAGAGAGTTTAACTAGATTAACCTCATGGACAGAACGAAAAACGACGTCACCTCTAGCCCTTACGTTACCGCGCACCCCACCACGGAATCTGCCGCCGCTTCTTCCGATGCGCCAGCGTTAGCAGGCCTGTTAACTCATGAGGATGTAGATCGCGCGCGCGACCGCTGGGAAGTGGCCCGCGCCCGCTGGAAAGGCCGTGGAGCGAAGAAATTCCGCAGGGTACGGTTGCTATGGCTTTTGATCGGGCCTGGAGTGCTGGTTTTTCTCGGAGAGAATGACGCGCCCAGCATGCTTTCGTATTCGGCCGACGGCGCCCGCCATGGAATCGGATTTTTCATTCCGTTCGTGGTGCTGACATTCTTGATGGGATTCGTGGTGCAGGAAATGACCGTGCGTCTGGGAGCGGTCACTCATCGAGGTCACGCGGAACTGATCTTCGATCGATTCGGAAGGTTTTGGGGCTTTTTCGCGATGGGGGATTTGGTGGTGGGAAATTTCCTGACCCTGGTGACGGAGTTCATTGGCGTACGCGCGGGGCTGGGATTTTTCGGCGTTCGTCCCACGATTGCGATCGGCGGGGCCCTAGTTATCGTGGCCGCTGCAATCACTACGGGACGCTATTGGACTTGGGAAAGAATTACCATGGGCCTTGCGATCTTTAATGGGCTTTTTATTCCCGCTGCAATCCTGGCTCGCCCGAATTGGCATGCCGTGGGCCACGCCTTGGTGACCTGGAAACCTCTCCCTACCGGAAATCATTACGAGATTGTTCTGCTGATTCTGGCGACGATCGGCGCGACGGTAACTCCCTGGATGCTTTTCTTTCAACAAAGCGCCGTGGTGGATAAAGGGATGCAACCGCGCGATATCAATGCTGGACGCTTCGACACAATTCTCGGCGTGCTGTTGGCCTCTGTATTCGCTATTGCCGCGATCTTAGCAACCGCACCGCTATTTCATCACGGAATCAACTCTGTGGATTTTCAAGCGGCGCAGTTCGCCGAAGCTCTGGAACCGTTGATCGGACATACCGGCGCGGCGCTTTTCGCGCTCGGAATTTTCGAAGCGGGAATTGTGGCAGCAATTGCAATTTCTACCTCTTCCGCTTACGCATTCGGCGAAGTGTTGCAAACAGGACACAGCCTGAATCGTCCGCTGCGGGATGCCTGGCCTTTTTATCTGGTGTTGTTAGGTTCTGCGTCCGCTGCGGCGGGCCTGGTTTTGATCCCGAACTTCCCGCTGGAATTTGTGGCTCTGACGGTGAATGTAATCGCGGTTCTGGCCATGCCTCCGGCACTGGCATTTCTTCTGCTTCTGGTGAACGATCCGGAAGTGATGGGTGAATATGTAAACGGCCGCTGGGCGAACGTGGCGGGCATAGGAGTTACACTGCTTTTGATTATTGCGGGACTAGGTTTTGGTCTTGCGACGGTGTTCCCGAAATGGCTGGGAGGCTGAGTTCCGATTAATAGAATATTATTTTTTGGACGAATTTTTGAGTTTGTGAGGTTGGAATTGAAATCAGATTTTTCAGAACTGAGCGTCAGCAAGCCCGGCATGGAACCGATTCCCGCGGATGTGGCACAGCCGCATTTGGAAGACCCTCGCGTTGTATTGTCTCTTCTGGAAGCGGACCAGGTGGTCGCGGCAAAAGAGCAGATGCGTTTCGGGCGGCAAAAACTGTCGCGAGGCGTGCGCCTATTGCTGTGGGGCTTGCGGATTTATGTCGTAGTGATGATGATCATCGTTGCCATCTCGGTGCTCCGCGCAGTTCACCTAATCCAATGAACGTTTCTGACGGATACTCCGCAGGGCTGCATTTTGAAATCGTCAGAGTGCGTGCGAAAATCCTTCCGCAAAACTGATTGTCCGGAGAATTTGAAATCCGATTCATGAACGCGGAGACGAAACAGCGAACAGGTAAGAACATCCTTCTGTTGAAGGTCGCGGTTTTATTCGTGACGGTGGCGGCTGGCGGTGCGATTTTCCTTTACTACCATCGCGATTGGAGCGCCCCGGAGGCGGCAAAGAATCTTCAGAATCCGGTGCCTCCGACGGATGAATCCATCGCCATGGGCAGAATGAATTACTCGACTCATTGCCAGAACTGCCACGGCGAAAAGGGAGACGGAAAAGGGCCGCATGCCGACAGCCTTTCCATCGCGCCATCGGATTTTACCGACGCACACGCCATGGGATTAGTGACGGATGGCGAGCTGTTCTGGAAGATTTCGCATGGGCGGCGGCCTATGCCGGCCTTTCGGGACAAACTTTCCGAGACCGAGCGTTGGCAATTGGTGGACTTCATCCGCACTTTGGCGCAAAAACCTAATGCGGGCGTGGCGCCTGCCACAAATTCTCCTGCACCATAAACAGGCGCCACACCGATGTGCAAACCCTGAAAATGCGGCTTGCTTACCATGCAAACTAATTCTTGACCTTTGAAAGGGCTTCGGAAACTTCCTTGATGTCTGGCAGAGTTGGAATATCGTAATTTTTGAACCAGGCGATTTTTCCGGAGCGATCCACGATTGCGATCGCGCGGCCGGTGATGCCTTTGTCGGCCAGAAAGACGCCGTATTTTTCAGCCACCGCGCCACGCGGTTGAAAATCCGCGAGCAAGGGATACTTGATGCCCATCTTTTCGGCGAACGCTTTATGGGACCAGGCGCTGTCCACGCTTACACCGAGCACTTGCGCATCGAGCTCGTCGAAACGTTTCATGTCATTCACTAAGCAGGTGTGTTCGTTGGTGCAGACCGGACTCCAATCGAGAGGGTAGAAGATGAGGACTACGTTTTTCTTGCCTTGAAATTCTGAAAGTTTCACTTCTTTCTGGCTCTGATCCTTCAACGTAAAATCCGGGGCTGTTGCGCCTACTGAGAGTGCCATGCGCGATCCTCCTGTCCGCTGTCGCGAACTATATTAGAAAAGATTTCATCCAATGGAATAATGATAGCTGAAGGCGCCGAAGCAAACAAACATCCCGAACGTCCGTTCGCTAGCTCCGGCCCTCGCGCTATTCGGTTTGCAATCTGCTACGATATTTTCATTGTAAGAAGTGGGTGAGAAGTGCCTCGACTCTCATACGAAGAAGCGTATCCAGGATTGGAGTTCTCAGCGCGCAGCCGGAATTGGTGGGCGCGGCTGAAGGGAACCGCTCCGGAGTGCATACATCTGAGCGAGGACATCAGTTGGATCGCCGCGGTTTTGCCGGACACGCTCTATCTGCGGGGGAAAAGAGCGAACCGCAGTGAACGGATTCGTCCGGAGGTTTCACTTTGTTTTGAGTGTCTAAGCGAAACTTTCGCTTCGGAGCTTGAATCGTTTCCCGGACGCGTGATAGCTTTTGAGCCGGACCCAGCGTTATTCACACAGTATTTTTTTGTGGCCACGCCAGACTTCGATGCTGCCGGGCTGGCACCGGAAACTTCCGGCGCGATTACCGCCCGGCTGAGCGGAGACCTTGGAACATGCCGGGGGTGCTCTGGCGAAGCGACTTGGGTTTGGTTCTCGCGGGAGCCGATTCAAAGTCTCGACGAAGTTGAGCTGATTAAGACGGCAGCCGGCGAAGTTTATTGCGGCAGGCACGGCGCTCGAAAGCTTTTGGCTTCGTTCGACAAATTAGCGGAGGCCAATATTTTTTACATGAATCTTCCGTACGGCGAAGCAGGCGCGTATGTTTGGATTTGAACATGAGCTTGAAAGAGCTAGTTGAAAAATATCTGGCAGCCGCCGGAGGCTTTGGCAAGGCCGTTCCGCTCACGGCTCTAGGACTTTCACGCGAAGAAACCGAGCGGGTCTTCGACATTCTGGATGAGGACTACCACATCAGCCGGTTCTTTCATTTTCAAAACGCGGCGGGGGCGGGGTCCGGCGCCAGTTTTCAGATCAACGGATTTCCGCAGACGCACATTTCCATCGATTCCGAAATCCGCGAAATTCTATAGGCGCTTTTCTGGAAATTACCAGACGTGACAAATCTTCTCCGGCGGTTTCACCATGGGTTGCCCGACTTTGCATGAGAACGCTTTTCCAAATTCCGGCATATTCACCACCACTCCATTGATGCGATATTTTCCGGGCGAGTGCGGGTCGGTAATTGCATTCACACGCTCATTTTCAGGGCGATTATTCTCGCAAGCCCACTGCGCTAGGCCAACGAAGAAGCGCTGATCCGGTGTGAGGCCGTCGCGATCCTGGAGCGTCATGTCTTTTGTGGCGTCTTTCCACGCGATGTAGGCCAGGATCGTTCCGCCGAGATCGGCGACGTCCTCGCCCTCGGTGAGCTTGGAATTAATGTGGATGTCGTCCACCACAACATATTGGGCGTACTGATCGACCACGCAGTCGGCGTGCTTCACGAACTGATCGGCATCCTCTTTGGTCCACCAATCTTTCAAGTTTCCTTTGGCGTCGAACTGGCGGCCTTCATCGTCGAAGCCATGCGTGAGTTCGTGTCCAATCGTGGAACCGGTATTGCCATAATTAGGAGCGTCGTCCATTTTGGAGTCGTATAGAGGCGGCTGCAAAACGCCTGCGGGGAAGTTGATGTCATTCATCTGCGGATCGAAGTAGGCGTTAACGGTAGGCGGTGTCATTCCCCACTCGCCGCGATCCACCGGCTTTCCCACTTTGTTCAACTGACGATGCGATTCAAATTCGACAGCGCGCAGGTTGTCACCGTAAAAATCGGAGGAAATGATTTTTACCGAGCTGTAATTGCGCCATTGATCCGGGTAGCCGATTTTATTGCGAATGGCGTGCAGCTTGGTGAGCGCTTGCAGCTTGGTCGCCGGACTCATCCAATCCAGCTGTTGGATACGAATCGCCATCGCATCTTCGATACGCCGGGTCATGTCCAACGTGGCCGCCTTCAACTCAGGCGAAAAGGTTTTATGAACATAGGCCTGCCCCAAGGCCTCTCCTAGATCGCGATCGACGTATCGCACGCAGCGTTTCCAGCGAGGCTGAAGCTCCTTGGCGCCGCGCAGATATTTGCGATAAAACTCGAAGTCTTCGTTGACGAAAGCGGTGGAAAGATAGGGCGCTCGAGAATTGGCCACCTGAAAGCGGAGATAGATTTTCCAATCCTCCAGTGAATCTGATTTCAACTGGGCATCGACATCCTTGAAGAAATCCGGCCAACCGACGTTCAGTATCCGGAATGTAGGGATGTCGCTCGCAGCGAAGTAGGCATTCCAATCGAAATCCGGCGCCACTTTATAGAGTTCGGCGACGGTCATTTTATGCTTTTGTTTGTAGGGATCGCGGCGCTCCACGCGCGTGAGGGAGGCTTTGGCTAGGCTTGTCTCCATGCGCATAACGATCGCGGCATTGTTTTTCGCGGTTTCGGGCGAATCTCCGAGAAGGTCGAATATTTTTTGAACGTGCTGCTGGTAATGTTCGCGCGTCTCTTTCGATTTAGCGTCGTCCTTCAGGTAATAGTCACGATCCGGCAGCCCGAGCCCGCCTTGCGAAACGTTTACAATCACTTCGTCGGAATCGTCGGGATCTTGCGTGGAGCCAGCACCAAAAAGAGCGGAAATTCCCTGGAGATGTAGAGTCGCAATCAACGTTGCAAGGTCTTTCGTGCTCCCGAGATTGTGAATGGCCGTCAGGTCAGGCTGAAGCGGCTGGGCGCCGAGTTTTTCTATTTCCGCTTCATCCATGCAAGCTGCGTAGTAGTCACCGATTTTTTGCGTGACCGCATCGCGATCTTTTGCCGTGGCGGCTTGTTCAAGAATGCCTCGCAAGTAGTTCAGATTATCTTCGTAAAGCTTTCCGTAAACGCTCCAGGAAGTCTGATCAGATGGAATCGGGTTGATTTTCTTCCAGCCGCCACAGGAGTACTCGTAAAAATCCACGCACGGATCCGCAGTGCGGTCCATGGCTGCGGGCTCCAGACTGGGAGTGTAGGGAAGCACAGGTTCGGTTTGCTGCTGCGGGGAGGATTCCGTGTTGGCCGGCTTCGTTTGTTGAGCGAACGTGGAGATGGCAAAAAGCGCCGTCAGGCAGAGAGCTTTTTTGAATACCAAGATGGAACCTCCGGTAAAGTTGCGAGAATGACAGCGGCGCGCTTTCTGCGCTAGCAGGCGAACGGGCAGCCGAAAGGCAGCGAAACAACGATTTAGCCGACGCAGCGCTGCAAAGCCAGATTACTTGGTAGCAACGCTGTAGCGCTGCAGGCGGTCCGCCAGAGCTTTGTGCTCCGTGCGAATCTCGTCGGGCAAGCGATCGCCGAATTTCTCGAAAAACTTTTCAGTGGCAGAAACTTCCTCGGTCCAATCGGCTGGATCAACTGCTAACAATTCGTCCAGATTCTTGCGAGGAATCGAAAGGCCGTCGAGATCGAGCGAAGCAGGAGTGGGGACGTCGCCGATGGGAGTTTCAGTGGCTTGCGCGCGGTTCTCGATGCGATCCAGCATCCATTTCAGCACGCGTACGTTCTCGCCATAACCGGGCCACAGGAATTTCCCATTTTCATCTTTGCGGAACCAATTCACGTGGAAAATTTTCGGCGCTTTCTCCATCTTTCGTCCCATCTCGAGCCAATGCCGGAAGTAATCGCCCATGTTGTAACCACAGAAAGGAATCATGGCCATGGGATCGCGGCGCGTCACACCAACTGCGCCGGTGGTAGCAGCCGTGGTCTCAGAGGCCATGGTGGCGCCGACAAAAACGCCATGCTGCCAATCGCGGGATTGATAAACTAGGGGTGCCACACGCGCGCGCCGGCCGCCGAAGATGATCGCGGATATTGGTATGCCTTCGGGATCCTCCCAGTGAGGCGAAATCGAGGGCGATTGCTTGGCCGCGACGGTGTAGCGCGAATTAGGATGCGCCGCGGGCCCCATGCGGGGATTCCAATTTTCACCTTTCCAATTCAGCAGCGGTTCGTCCGGTACGCCATTGATACCTTCCCACCACGGCTCGCGGGAGTTGGCCGTCATGGCCACATTCGTGAATATGGCGTCATGTTGCAACGCGGTTCTTACATTTGGATTCGTTTTCGCGTTGGTGCCGGGAGCCACACCGAAAAAGCCGGCTTCCGGATTGATGGCGCGCAAGGAACCATCGCACGCGAGGTGCATCCAGGCAATGTCGTCGCCCACAGTCCACACGCGATAGCCTTTGCTTTCCAGCGCTGAAACCATCATCGCGAGATTCGTTTTCCCGCACGCGCTGGGAAAGGCGGCGGCCATGTAGGTTACTTTGCCGGAGGGGTCTTCCAGGCCGAGAATCAACATGTGCTCGGCCATCCAACCTTGTTCGCGCGCCATATAACTGGCGATTCGCAAGGCAAAACATTTTTTACCCAACAGGGCGTTTCCGCCATAGCCGGAGCCTACGCTCCAGATCAATTTTTCTTCGGGAAAGTGCAGGACAAACCGCCGATCCGGGTTTAAGTCTCCCAGCGAATGCAGGCCGGGCACGAAATCGTCCGAGCTTCCCAAGCGCTCGAGCGCAGCCTGGCCCATACGCGACATGACTCGCATGCTCGCGACCACGTACGGCGAATCGGTGATCTCTACGCCGACTTTGCTATAAGGAGATTTCACCGGACCCAGAATGTAAGGCATCACATACATCGTGCGGCCCTTCATGGCGCCGTCAAACAGCGGACGGACTTTGTCCTTTGCTTCCTGAGGAGACATCCAGTTATTGGTTGGACCCGCGTCTTCTTTTTGCCGGGTACAGATGAAGGTGATGCTTTCCGTGCGCGCTACATCATTGGGATTGCTGCGGTGGAGATAGCAGTCCGGGCGGGTCTTCTGATTCAGCTCGATATAGGTGCCGTCGCGGAGCATCTCTTGTACCAGGCGTTCGTTTTCCCCTTGCGAGCCATCGCACCAAACAATTTTGGAAGGCTTTGTGAGGCGTGCTGATTCGTCAACCCATCGTTCCAGTGGCGTGGACACCGAACCTCCGATAATTTCGCGCGGGGAGTATGCCTTGCGGTGGCTTCACCCGCTTATATAGCTTATTTCGATATTTAATATCTAAAAAGTCTAGGGTACGCGGGTCTTAAAAGCAAGGTACCGAGGCCTAAGTTCGCTTCCATCTAGGCCCCTGCGTAAAGCGAGCATTGCACGCCCGATGTTATACTTCCGGCGAAATGTTTGCGCAAAAACTTCGGGTCGATATCGTAGTGGACGGCCAGAGAAAAGCCGCCCCTTTGGAGTGGCTGGACAGTTTTTGCATGCGAAATTTTACGGGCTCAGCGGAGTTCGACGATACCTTACCAACCGGGGAAGGAACACTGGAAGCCGGGCTAAACGTTGAGCCAGCGCGGCTTGCCGCAGCGATTGGCGAATGGGCTACCAAACGCGGCAAAGGAAATGGCCAGCCGGTTATCGCGGAAATCCGCTCGGCGGGCGGCGAAGCGGTCGCCAACTTCGAGAGCGTGACCGATTTCAAGTCGGCCAAGCGAATCGTCGATTGCGCGATCGACAACTTCGGCAAGCTCAACATCGTCGTGAACAACGCCGGCATCCTGCGCGACCGCATGATCTTCAACATGAGCGAGGAAGACTGGGATTCGGTCGTAGCGGTGCATCTGAAGGGCACCTTCAACGTATCGCGTCACGCGACGGCGTATTGGCGCGAACAGCACAAGGCCGGCAACGTGCTCAATGGCCGGCTCATTAAC